>Ga0209060_10000171_pt1 | contig 158384 bp, 130 predicted proteins | sample Coa_R1_8_FD_187155 | JGI IMG/M metagenome (GOLD analysis project Ga0209060, IMG submission 187155) | Surface soil microbial communities from Centralia Pennsylvania, which are recovering from an underground coalmine fire - Coalmine... | ecosystem: Environmental > Terrestrial > Soil >...
TTTTGCCGGGTCCGAGGGCGGTTTCGTCCGCACCATGTCCCGGCTGCAACTGGCAAGGACTGCTGTGCTCGTAACTTCGGGGGTCTCTCGCCTCTTGACACGGGGGCCCTCTACAGATAAGGGGGAACGCATGGCGTTGATCGGGCGGAAAGAAACACTCACCCGCAAGACCGTGGCTTTGCATCCTACTGGAACTCACGATCGTGCTCTTGGACAAGTATTGCAACCACATCAATCGCGGGCGGAACGACGTGGTCGACGCGCTCCTCAACTACGCGTTCGCGCACGACCACGACTTTGCCGTGCGCGAAGGGTTGGCGGGTCCGCGTAAGGCCCGGGTCATAAGCATTCTCAGAGTGTACAGAGGAGTTGATAAACAATGGCATTCAAGGACTTCGACGAGGCAATCTCGAGACTGGAACACGCGACGCCGGCGTCGGTAGCGCCCGACTTCGTGTCTGTGGCGCGGGAGGTCGCCATCGCGTTGCGGGACGCGATGGACGCCGAGAAGCATCCCACGGCCCTGTACGCCCTTGCGTTGGCTGGGCCGGAGGTGATGGGCACGATTCTGAGGCGGCACGGGCGCGAGGCTCTCGCGAGATGGCTGGAGGGATCGCGGGGGTGGGATGTGGTGATGACTTTGCGCCGGGCAGCTCCTCTACAGCCCAGTTCTGCGCTGACTTGGGATCAGAAATTCATGGCGGAGCAGCGGGCGCGGGAGGAACATGACGCGGCGAGGCAGGCAGAAGTACGAACGGCCGTGGACACCCTACTTCAGACACTGGAACCTCGCGACACGCGAGACCTGCCAACGTACGTCATCTTTGCAAAAGAGGACGCCGAACGACTCTGCGGTCGCATGATCGACGTACGACCGGACACAGTGCTAACGATGGCACTCGACTGGCTCCTGAAACAGGCGCGCCATTGGATACGGCCGCCGGCGGTGACGGGCGACCCGCCGAGGCCAATGCCGTGGTTTATTGAGCAAACGACGAGGATGGAAGCCGTGGTCAAGGAGCTCAACATACTGATACAGGAAGCAGGGTGGCGACGAGGCGGACCGGGACAAGGGCAGGTTCGTGAGAACCAGCCGCTTACGATCATTCGGGCCCTGGCCCGCCTGTCCCGTTTCGTGGTGCAGTGGAGAGCAAATCTCGCGCGCAACATTTCGTCCCATGCGTCTCGTTGAGGCTCAATCCAGCCAGCACGATATGCTGCAGAGAAAGGATGCGAGGCGTAACGACCGGAGGTGCGGGTTCGGACCGCGGCCTCCGGTTGCTCTGCTATGACGGCACCTGCTCCGTCGCCGGTCGCCCTACCGGCGTCGCCTGGCTATCGGCCTGCGGCGGGTGGTCGAGAAACCGAACCGCAGTAGCGCAGACCTCGGTCACGCGGCGCCGCGACCCGTCCGACGTCTCGTAGGAGCGGCTCTGCAAGCGCCCCTGGACGCCCACCAACCTGCCCCTGCGGCCGTGCTCCCTGATGATCTCGGCGAGCTTTCTCCAGGCGATCACCTGGATGAAGTCGGCATCGCGTTCGCCGTCGCCGTTCGTAAAGTCCCTATCGACGGCCACGGTGAACTGCGCCATGGGGTGGCCGGAGGCTACGTACCTCATCTCTGGGTCGCGAGCCATGTTCCCGATAAGCAGCACGGCGTTCATTATCACACCTCCACATGATGATCTGGCGGACAACCTGGCACTTACCGCGTCGGCATAGTCTCACGCTCCTTCCCTCGCGCCGTTCTCCGGGTCATCTCCTCGGCGTCTTGGCGCGCGAGCCGGGCCCACCGAATCGCGACCGCTTCCGGCCGCTCCCGGATGATGCGCTGAGTCGCGACCTTCAGGCGGTGCCGCACCGGCACGCCGTCCGCCGCCACTCGGCACGCAGCGTTGCAGGCCATGTCCTCTAGAATCTCGACGATGGCGAGCACGAGCATGCCTACCGCACTCCTTCCGGCCATGCGTCGACCTGCCGAAGGCTCACAAACCCGGAGTCGGTCACGATGAGGTGATCCAGTACGTCGATGCCGAGCAGGCGCCCGGCGGCCACGATCCGTGCCGTGAGGTCCTCATCCGCGCGGCTGCGGCCGAGCGAGCCGGAGGGGTGATTGTGTACCATGATGATCGCCGCGGCGTTTGTCAGCATCGCGGCTTTGAATACGCTTGCCGGATGCACTGGACAGGACGTCAGCGAGCCGACGGCAACCGTGTGCAGGCCGATGACCCGGTGCCGGATGTCCAGCATGATCGCGATCACGCACTCCCGGTCCAGATCGGCGATGAGGTCCTGCGCGACGCGCGCAGCATCGGCCGGCCCGTGCACCGTGCGCGTGGCCGACGCGACGAAGCCCTCGCGCACGACCTGTAGCCTGATGCGCGGCAACCGATACATGACGCACCCCCTCGCCGAAGTTTGATCTCAACCGCCGCCGATGGCTGAGGGGGTTGCCGGCGCCGAGGGGCGTCAAGGGCGGCCGCAGGCCGTCCCGCGCAGCGGGATCGTGACCCTGGACGTCCAGGAGGCGCCGGCACAGGCTGTTGGCACGGCGGCGGAACGAAGATGCAATAGCAAGGGGGCTGAAATACGGTCACCCGCTCAGCAAAGACGCGGCGTCACGCTTTGGCGATGGGAGCCGACCGAGCCGAGCAGGAACGGCGAGAGACAGAAGTTGGCGGCCGACAGGACACCCGGCGACCCGACGAGGTGACCGGGCCCTCGTAAGGCGGCGAACGTGCTTTCCGGAATAACTCTGCGCTGATAGAGCAGAAGGCCAGACGGCTCGCGTCGGAAGGTGCACGCCCGGCTGCGCCAGGCGGACGGTCCTCCGAGAACACTGCGAAGCCTGAGATCACAAACTCGTGCAACCAGGGGTTGACGTCAACCCCTGGTTGCATGGTTTTGTGACGCTCGCGGCGGCCAGTTATGGATCGGCGTTACGAATGATCGCCAAGTCGTCGGCACGAGGGTTGGCGCAGAGACACCTCAAGACTGGGCTCACCGGATCGCTGAGCGGGGTCTGATCGAGCGTATCGGGAGGACGGGGCGGGGAAGATACTATCGTTTGAAGGGGCAACAAACGGGCGAAAGGGGCACCAAAGGGGCCTACAAGGGGCGAAACGGGCAACGCGGGTGAGGGTCCGAGCCGGCCACCCGGGGCACGGGCAGCAGCGCGACCAGGAGCACCGGCACCGCCAGGAGCACCAGCAATACCAGCACGAGCAGCCTCGCGGTGACGATCAACCTCGTCATTCACACCGTCATCGGCGCCGCGATGGTCGCCATTACGACGACGGTGGCGCCAAGGCCAAGAAACCGGGCGCGCCTCATGTGGCGGGCTCCCTCGCCTTGACGGGCGGCTCGGTCAAGCGTCTCTCCCCGCCCGCGTGTAGTACTCGTCGCGGTATTTCCAGTATTCGAGCGCACGGTCGAACGCCACTGGGCGAAGGTGCCATACGTCAACGCCTACGTTCAGGAGGTTGCCGCGCATCTTCCATACGTCATGCACATGGGAGCAGAACACCGGGAGATCCAGGTTGGCGTACTTCTTGCCATCGTGCAAGAGAATCACGCCGAAGCCGAAATGCCTCAAGTGAAACATTTTCTGCTTCAAGAGTGGTGAAAACGCTTCGGGATACAATTGGAGCATTTTGGTGCGCTTCATTTCCGGCCGCGCTTCTCGGCCCCCCGCCGCCTGACGCCCGGGGACAATATGAGCCCCGCGGCCCGCGGCTTCGAGCTGCTTTATGAGCCGCGTGTGAGCAAATCAAGCCCTCCGGCGTTTCCCTGACCGGCCGGTAGCCAAGGGTAGCACGTCAGCGATCTTCGCACGACAACCCCCCGGGAGTCCCCTACTCTCCGCCCGGCTCTGTGACCCCGGGGACTGCCGCCGGCTGGCCCATTGGCAAGCCGGCTTCCGGCGCAATCCCCTATTCGGCCCGAGCACCGGGCATGGTGACAGCCCCACAGCCGGCTCCGGTCGAGTGGGTTACCGCCTGTGGCCCACGGGGCCCCGCTATGCTCCCTTTCCGTGACCACCTTGCCAAAGCAAGGGTCGAACCGGATCTCGTAATTGCGAGCTTTGTCGCGGTCGGACGATTAGCGTGACGTCCAGGACGCGCGGCCTGCCGATGCGAACCATCCTCCCCATTCCAACAGGAAGGGAGGGATGGAATTTGTCGGGCACGTCGGTTGTCCAGCGCGGCCGGCGGTTCGCGGTCGTCGCGTACGCCGGCATCGATCCGAAGAACGGCAAGCAACGCCAGAAGTGGTTCAACGGCTTCAAGACACACCGGGAGGCGGAGCAGTTTCGCCTCACGCTTGCGCATCACCCTTCATTCTCAGGAGGCGTAGGCCCGTACGGTTCGCCCCGCCTGCGGACAGGCGATTACCTCACAACATGGCACGAGGAGCGCGAGCGCCTCGGTGCCTTGCGCGTCGGAACGGCCAAACGAAACCGCCAGCATATTACCTTGCACATCGCGCCGAACATCGGGCACATCCCGCTCGCCCGCCTCAGTCCAGCAGTGATCCAGAACCTGTACGTCACGCTCCTCGATAGCGGCCTGAGCGGGTCGACAGTCCGGCGCGCCGCGGCGGTCCTGCATACTGCGCTTCGGGACGCGGTACGGCGCGGCCTGATCATTCGCAATCCCCAGGACAACACGACCCTGCCCCGCCGGGCCCAGTACGATCCGATCGTCCCCACGCCGGAGCAGGTCGTCACGTACCTCGATGACGCCCGGGAAACCGCAACCCCGGCGATCTGGGCGTTCTACGTGACCGCGGCGGCCACGGGCCTTCGCGAAGGCGAGCTTTTGGGTCTCCGGGATGATGCGATCGATCTCGATCGCCGTCTTCTGTCGGTCCGTCAGCAACTGGTTCGCGCAGGCCGCGACCTTGTCTTTGGTCAGCCCAAAACGGCCAGAGGGCGCCGGACCGTGTTACTGCCGGCTGTCGCCATAGAAGCGCTGCGAGCAGCCCACCGTTGGAAGCGGGAACAACGGTTGAAGCTCGGTCCGCGATTCCGCGATAGCGGGCTGGTATTCTGCGGCCCAACCGGAGCGGCAATTCACGCCAGCGACTTCTACCGGCGCGATCACCTGCCACGGCTCGCTCGGCTCGGCCTCCCGCATTTTCGCATTCACGATTTCCGGCACTTCCACGCGACCTACCTGACCGCAGCAGGTGTCGACCCCAGGACAGCGGCCGATCGTCTTGGGCACACAGATCCCGGATTTTTCACGCGGACCTATTCCCACGCCGTGGCGGCGGCCCAAGAACGGGCCGCAGCGATTGCTAATGAATTGCTAACGAAAACGGCCCCTTCTGGATGGTGAGTCGGTGTTCAGAAACGTTGAAAAATATGGAGCCGGCGATCGGATTTGAACCGATGACCTGCGCATTACGAATGCGCGGGCCGACTGAAGGACTGGCGCAGCTTTGGTCGCGAGGCGCCTACGGTTTCGCGGCTGCCGTTTCGGGCCTCATCACGCCGATCTCGAAGATGCGGCCGTAGAGCGCGTAGCGGGGATCCGCCTGAATCGCGATCCACAGCCCGAGCGCGGGATACGTGAGCGTCTTGATGCTACCGGAGGAGTTGACCACGGCCTGCGACGGGGCGCCCAGCGTCGCGCGGGCGTCGGCTTCGGTGCTCCCGACGTGCAGGCGACTCGTGACCCCGTATTGGCCGTCGTTGAGCGCCCACAGACGGTACACGAGCCCTGACGGAGTAACGCGCGCGCCGATGCCGCGGTTGGCGGGCGGGCCAAACCACTCGTACACGACATTGCCGTCGGCAAGCGTCCGCGTCGTCGTGGCCGGACCCAACACCGCAATCGCGTCATGCACGGGCATGCCCAGCAGGATGCGCCCGATACCGCCGCCGGGCAAGATCTCATGCAGGCGGTCGATGGCGCCGCGCGGACGCGGCGCGGCGGTCTGGACCATCACCGCGACAACGCCACGCGACGGGACTACCCGAAACGGCGCCGGCCGCGTCAGCTCCACGACGAGCTGCACCGCGTGCGCCAGTTGTGCGATGCGAATCCGCTTGACCACGTCGCCCGTAAAGGGCACCGTGCCGGGGGCGATGCGGAGCCGCGCGGGCGAGATCTGCAGGACGATCCAGTCAGGGCGCGTCTTGACAAGCTGATACTGCACCGGCGCCGATGCGACGACCGCTACCTGCACGTCGTTTGCGGTTTCCGCCGCGGTGACCCGCGTCACGAGCGCCGGCGTCGCGCCGCGGCTGTCGGCCGCGCTCAGGGTCACGATGATGGCGGCCGCGCCCATGACCGCGACCGCCCCCCACACTCGACGCCGGCGATGCGCCACCCCCCGCATGATCCTCACCCCCTGTGTGACGGCGGTGCGACCCGCGGCGTCCGCGCCGCGGCAAGGCGGGCGGGCGTCTGGGCGCATCGTACCTAGATACGTGCCCAGAATCTCGCGGAATAGACGCGGCACCCGGGGATCCCGACGAGGCGTGGTACTATAGGACACACTCAGGACCGATCGGGGAGGAGACGCTCATGGCGCTCAAGGATCTTGCCCACCAACTCGCCGACTTGGCGTGGACGCTCGAGCAGCAAAGCCAGCATCCCATGGACGCCGCGATTCTCGGGTACGTACAGGACACCGTGACCGTAGAGGTCGAGTATCGCCGCCGCATGCGCGATCTCGAGCGCCGGCTCAACGATATCTTGGGAAGCCAGGTCGCCTAACCCCGTCCCGCAACAGCACCCGGCCCCAACCCGTCCCTGGACGATGTTTGCGTGCCTGGAGGGCGGAAATAACTCGCATGACAGCGAGGGAGCCCGTACCGGGAGGGAGGGCCATGGTGCGCAAACTCGCCGTAATGGCGGTCGCGGCCGCCGCGTTGACGCTCGGATTGGTGTAACACCACAAACACCCTAGCGACAAGTGCGCGAAACGGCGAGGAGAGGCGGCGCGACCGCCTCTCCTTTTTCGCGCTCTCGGCGCTTGTAGCACCACGACGGGAAGCATGCAGCGGACGTACCGGCTCACACCATGGGCGCGTCGCGGCTCACGCCGCAGGCCCAGCGCGTTCGATGCTGCAACCGGTGCCCGCGCCGCCGCGGATCGACGTCACGGTCGGGGATAGGAGGGCTCGGCGTCAGCAAAGGTGACCCCGTCGCAGCCTACGTGGACCCACTCTTTGGCCCCCGCCATTCGCATTCGAGCGGCGACGTGCCACTCGTGCATGAGCCGGCCGATCTCCTCGTCGCCCGTATCGTCCAAGAAGCGTGTGCTCACCAGCAATCGAAACGTGTGCCTCGGCACGCTCACCTTGAACACCCAGCACCGACGCTCCGCCCAGTCGTACTCTTCGATGACGCCCGCCGGAAACCACGCGACGAGGTAGGTCTCAACGGCATGGCATGCCGGGTGCAGGGCCATCGAGTCCCCCTTGACCACCGCATATGCCCGGGCTCGAGCGGTCATAGACCGCACTTCCGCCGGCCTGCAGTTCGGGACGTTACTGGGAATCGTGGAAGCGGTTTTCGCGCGATCGGGACTCGGCCTCTTCGCGGTCACCGCGTCGGTGTGAACCTGCTCGGGGACGGGCTCCGCGACGCGCTGGATCCACGCCTCAGGGTGTGATCATCCCCACAGCGCCGGCTTCGTCACCATCACAAACACGATGACCAAGGCAATGACCAGCAGCGTGATGCCGAGGGTCGTGGCTCGAGCCGACAAACGGCGGTACTCGGGCGAATCGGGGCCCCCGCCGTCGAGCGCGCGAATTTGGCGCCGGACGGTGGGCGTGTAACCCGCCGCGGCGATCACCACGAGCACAATCCAGAGAATCAGGCCGGTGAGAACCCACGGCGTGGTAATCGGGATCTTCCCCATCCCCGCGGCCGCCATGCCGGTTAGGAACAGGAGGCCGTAGGCCGGATTCGCGATCCGATCGTCCAGCAGCTTGACGCTCCGCAGGACGAATGGGAGGTGCTGCGGCTCGCGGGCGGCCCGCGTGAGCCAGACGCCGTAGGTGATGTTCGCACCCACGGCGACAATCGCCATGACCACGTGCAGCCACTTCATTATCAAATACGCGCTCATCCGGATCTCCCCAAGCTGCCGTCGCGCGCGGTACCCGTTGCATCGCGCCCGTTGATGCCACGCCTCTATTCGCGCACGTCCTCGACGTCCCTCCAATCCGACGGCAGATCCGCCGCGGTTGCATTTGACATCGGCGGCACGACCGCGTACGCTCACGAGCATCCTGGCAGCACAGATCATCGTTACGGCGATCGTGGCCCGCTCCGCCGCCCGAAGCACGCGTAATCTCGCCGGGGTGGCGGAATCTTGGGCCGGAGGTGGCCCTGTGGAGACACCTGCGAAGCTGCGGATCGCGGTCATCGGCGCCGGCGGCACGGGCGGTTATTTTGGCGGGCTGCTCGCGCGCGCCGGCCACAACGTGACCTTTGTGGCGCGGGGCTCGCATCTGGACGCAATTCGCTCACGCGGGCTCACGATCCACTCGCGGCTCGCCGGCGAGTTTACGGTCCGGGCCGCCGCCACCGACGACATCCGTTCCATCAGGCCGGTGGACCTTGTGCTCGTGTGCGTGAAGACCTACGGGATGGACGAGGTGTTGCCGCTGCTACCCTCGCTCGTCGGTCCCGCGACGATGATCGGATCGACGCAGAACGGGATCGACAACGCGGAGCGGATCGCCGCAGTCACCGGCGCCGTGCCGGTGCTGGGGATGGTGGCGCAGGTGTCGTCATTCATAGAGGGCCCGGGCGTCGTGGCGCAGGCAGGCGGTCCGGGGAAGCTCGTCTTCGGGGAGCTGGCGGGCGGCGAGAGCGAGCGGACCGCGGAGCTGCTCAGGACGTTTCAGCGGGCCGGCATCGCGGCCGAGGCGCGGCCCGACATCCGCGTCGCCCTGTGGGAGAAGTTCATCTTCATCTGCGGGCTGAGCGGCGTGACTGCCCTGACACGCCTGCCGCTCGGGGCGATCCTGACAGATCGTGAGACGGCGACCCTGATGCGTGCCACGCTCGACGAGGTGGCCGCGGTCGCCAGAGCGGAAGGCATTGCCGTCACCGAGCAGTTTTCAGAGCAGACGTTCGGGCTTATGAGCAAGCTGGAGCCTTGGCTCCGGGGATCGATGGCGCAGGATCTGCTCGACGGCCGCCGGCTCGAGTTGGAGACGCTCAACGGCACCGCGGCACGCCTCGGCCGCGCCAAGGGAGTTCCTGTGCCGGTCAATTGGGCGATCTACGCAGCACTCCGGCCGTTTGCGGGCGGCGCGCCGGAGCTCCCGAAGCGGGTTTAAGCAGGGCCGTCTCCGGCATCGAGTTCAATACGTGGTTCGGACGGCCTAGGTCGGTATCGTTCTTCGTAGTCCTCGGTAGAATCGGCTTGGTGTTTCCGCAGACTACAATCTACCGGGGACCTAGAAGAGCGCATCAGTCGGATGGTGGGCGAGGAGGGCCTCGAACCCCCACGGCCGTTCCGGCCAGCGGATTTTAAGTCCGCCTCGTCTGCCGATTCCGACACTCGCCCGCTCAGATATCGTTCGGGGTATGGAGCACGGACCCTGCCCGGGCGCAGTCGCCGAAGCAGGGCGCCCGAGATCGCGTCCCCTTCTACGCGGTCACCCAGACCGACGTGACACACCCGGGGCTACGGCCAAACTACAGCGGGGCCTCAGCGAACGATTACGAGGCAACGGTGGAGGCGACGGGCGGATTCGAACCGCCGAATGGGGGTTTTGCAGACCCCTGCCTTGCCACTTGGCTACGTCGCCGCATTGTGCGGGCGACTGGAGCGGGAGATGGGACTTGAACCCACGGCCTTCTCCTTGGCAAGGAGACGCTCTACCTCTGAGCTACTCCCGCGCTCCGCACGCTTCCCCATTATAACAGACGATAACCGGCCCCGCGCGCGTCCCCCAGCACGCCCCGGAGCCGCTCCCCTATCATAACAGAGGCCGCCTCCGTGTCAACGCGCTTCACGAGCCGCGAACCAGGGCCATGAATTCGGCCCGGGTGCTCGGATTTTCACGGAAAAGGCCGCGGTTCGCGGACGTCACCACGCGGCTCCCCGGCTTTTTCACGCCCCGGATGGTCATGCACAGATGGGTCGCCTCCATGACGACGGCGGCCCCTTTCGCGCGAAGCCCCTGCATCAGCAGGTCCGCGACCGCCGACGTCAGCCGTTCCTGCACCTGGGGTCGCTTCGCCACGAGATCGACGAGTCGGGCAATCTTGCTGATGCCCGCGATCCGGCCGTTCGGGATGTAGCCCACGTGGGCGACGCCGTGAAACGGCATCAGATGGTGCTCGCACAGACTCGCAAACGGGATATCCTTGACGATCACCATTTCCTTGTGTTCGTCCTCTTCGAAGCCCACCGTCAGTAGCTGCATGGGGTCGGCGTGCAACCCCGCAAACAGCTCCGCGTAGGCGTCCGCGATGCGGCGCGGTGTCTCCACCAACCCCTCGCGCCCCGGATCTTCGCCGATCGCCCGCAGGATCGCAGCCACGGCCGCCTCGATCGCCCGCTTGTCGACGCCGCCGCCCGGCGCCACCGCGTCGCCCCTCCCGTTGCGTCGACTCTGCGACGCCGCACGAGCACGGGTCATACGACTCACCTCCGCGATGCTCCGTCGTTGCGTGCCGGCCCGGCCGCGTTGCCGCCGGCAGACCGCACGATCATCTGCGTCATGGAGACGATGCGCCGCATGAAGGCCACGTCGTGTGTTCGCACGAGTTGGGCGCCCTGTGCCACACCGTAGGCGATGGCCGCCGCGGTGCCCTCGAGCAACTCCTCAAACGGGAGCCGGAGGACGTCGCGGATGTAGTTCTTGCGGGACGTCGCGAGGTAGATAGGATACCCGAGGCTCCGGAACTCGCCGAGCCGCCGTAGGATCTCGAGGTCGTGATGCGCCGCCTTACCGAAGCTGAACCCTGGGTCGATCACGAGCTGCGACGCCCGCACGCCGGCCCGTCGGGCGCCGTCGGTACGCACGCGGAGAAACTCGTACACTTGGTCGACCACCGCATCGTACCGCAGGTCCAACTGGCGGACCTTCGGCCGTCCCCGGATGTGCATCACGACGAGGGCGGCCCGAGTCTCGGCGGCAACCTCCGCCATCGCGGGGTCGTGGAGTCCGCTGATGTCGTTGATGAGTACTGCACCCGCCTCCACCGCGCGCCGGGCCACCCCGGGCTTGTACGTGTCCACCGCCGTCGGCACGGGCAGGCGGGCGGCGAGCATCTCGAGGACCGGCACGACCCTTCGGATCTCCGCCTCCTCGCTGATCGGCACGCCCGGCCGCGCCGACTCGCCCCCGACCTCGATGACATCGACACCCTCCGAGACCATCTCATCGGCGCGCCTTCGCGCGGCGTCCAAGGCAAAGTAGCGACCATGATCGTAGAAGGAATCCGGCGTCGCGTTCAGGATGCCGACGACCAGCGGTCCCCGGCGCAGGTCGAGGACGCGCCCGGCCGCGACGAGCGTTTCGGGAAGCGCCGCAAAGCACAGGAGCGCCCGCGCCACGGCGACGGCGGCCGGGTCGCTGCCGTGGCGCTCTCCGAACGCGCGCAACCGCTCAGCCGGACCCGACACGATGAGCGCGTGCCCATGAGCCGCGGAGGCAATCCAGAGCCCCGCCTCCTGCGCCGCCGCGGTGAAGCGCGCCGCGTCCCCGGTCACACCCGCCAGCTGAACGCTGTAGATCGCGTCGCCGGACGCCCCCGGATGCGGCCAGGCGACGACCCGCGCTGGCGGTCCCGGCTCGCCGGCGACGCGCTCCGGCGCCCCGCGGCTGTCGGCCGCGCATGCCATCCTGTCACCCATCTTGACCCGCTCCGTTGGAAACTCGGCGCGTCGAGGGAAACGCCATCTCTGCGCCCATCTTAGCACTACGGCGCGGGCGCGACCGGATCCGCGGGGGAACGGCCGCCGAGCGGCGAAAGACCGCTGAACACGCAGCAAAGCGGCATGGGAGGTATGCATGGTACGGTTGGGGATCTCCGTCCGCGGCGGGGATCGGCGCGACGAGGAACTGGCCCTCGCCCGCCGCCTCGGCTACGCCGCCGCGGAGATCAGCATGGACGGTACCGGCCTGATCTTCGGCGGACGGCTGCACACGGGCATGCTCCGCGATGCGCTGTCGACGTTCGGCCACCACGACTTTTGGTATTCCGTCCACAGCCCGAGCAGCTTGGACCTCCGCGATCGCGCGAACCGCGACGTCCAGCTCGGGCTCGCCCGCTCGACGCTCCGGTTCACGCGCGACCTCGGCGGCCGGGTGCTCGTGATCCACTTCGAGCGGCAAAGCCCCGACCCCCGGGATGAGACCGCGTTCACGGAGGCGATCCTACGCCTGTCGGATGAGGCCGGCGACGTGCTCCTCGGCATCGAGAACATCGAGGTGGAACGCATCGAACCCGTGATCGAGTGCGTTTCCCGAGTCAATCGCCCAAATGTCGCGATGACGCTCGATGTGGGCCACGCCTACCTGGCGGCGGCGTACTTTGGCTTCGACTTCCTCGAGGCGATCGAACGCGCGCGACCCCTCGTCCGGCACGTTCACGTCAACGACAACTTCGGCCGGTACGATCCGCTGCGCCTGGAGAACTTTACGCTCTACCGGACGCAGACGCCGGCCGACACGTTCCCGCTCGGTAAAGGCGACCTGCATCTTCCGGTCGGATGGGCGAGCATCCCGCTCGACCGCGTCTGCGCGGCGCTCCGTGGATACGAAGGGACCCTCGTCCATGAGTACCGGGCGCACCTGTTCCTGCCCTACGCGGAGGCGGCCTACGCCGCGGCGCGTCGGCTCGTTGAGACAATCGAGCAGCCTGCTCGGCACGCGGAGCCGTGAGGCCGCGTCGGGCGATACCGCCGGCGCAAACGACCGGGTGCCTCGGGACCCGTCACGAACCGGTAACGCGCCGGCTGTGCGCGTCCGCCACTGTGCGCTTTCGATGATGATGCGGCGAAAAGTTGGCGAAACACATCCGGGCGCAAAGGGAGCGCGTGCGGCATCCCGAATCCTCTCACGCGTACGGTCACGAACCGTGAGTCGCGGCCGTGCCTACCGCCTGCTGTGATCTGTTTTCTGGAAACTCCCGAGGGGGTGATGACACGATGATGAGCCGCAAGCCACCGATCCGCGCGGTGTGCGCCGCGCTGAGCCTCGCGCTGATTGCGTTTGTGATCGGCGCGGCAGGACCGGGCGCCGCCCAGAGCCCGATCACGTTGAACGTGTACATCAACGGCGATACCAACATCTTCGATCTGTGGAACAAGACGCTGCTCCCGGCGTTCACCAAGCGGTACCCACAGTATCGGGCAAACTTCGTGCCGTTGCTCCACGGCAACGGGTCGCAAGGGGTCCTCGACAAGATCCTCGCCGCAAAGCAGGCGAACAAGCCGACCGATGTGGACCTGTGGGAAACCGACCCCACATACGTCACCCAGGGCGCGCCCAACGGCCTCTGGGTCAAGCTGACGACCCAATTGATCCCGAACCTGACGCGCGTCCCTCCCGATAAGCTCCGGGCCACGGATTACTACAGCATGCCCTATCGCGGCTCCTCAGTGGTGATTGCTTACAACACGGCGTTCGTGAAGACGCCGCCCCGGACGCTCGATGATCTCCTGGCCTGGATCAAGGCCAACCCGGGCAAGTTCACATACTGCGATCCGAACACCGGCGGTTCCGGCCAGGCGTTCATGGTCGCCGTCGTGTACAAGTTCGCGCCCATGGCCCAGTACACGGGCGGCGCGCCGTACGATCAGGCGAAAGAGGCGGCATGGGATCCTGCCTGGCAGATGCTCAAGGGCCTCGAGCCGGCCATGTACAACAACGGGTTTCATCCTAACGGCAACGTCGCAGTGCTGCAGTTGCTGGCGCAGCAAAATGTGTACATCGCGCCGGTGTGGTCAGACATGGGCACGGACTATCTGAAGCGCGGGCTGCTGCCGAAGACGGTCAAGCTGGAGCAGATCACCCCGCCACTCTTCGGCGGCGACTCCACTGTGACGGCGCCGGCCGGTTCCACACACCTGGAGGGTACCTTTACGCTCCTCAATTGGCTGCTCACGCCCGAGGCCCAGCAGATGGTCATCACCAGCGTCTCCGGGTACCCGGGCGTCGACTGGAAGTACATGCCGGCCAGCGTGCGCCAGCAGTTCGCGGACGTGGCGAAGCCGTACGCGCCGTTGCCGGATTCGAAGTACTTCGCCGATATGCAGCGCCTGTGGCATGAGCGCGTCGCGGGAGGCGGATAGCGCGGAACACCGACCCGCCTCCGGGGACCCACTGCCCCGCGTGCAAGGCGACCGCCGAGGATGGATGCGGGGGGTACTGGGGTTCGCCCTGGTACTCCCCCCGCTGCTCGTGCTCGTGTTTCTGGTCATCCTGCCCGCCATTTCGGCGGTCATCACCACGTTGACCCCGGCGACGGGGGTTGTCACGGCGGCGCCGCTCGCGAACTACGCGGAGGTCCTCGGTACCAGGACCCTCCGCACTGACATCGTCTTCACGGTCATCGTGACGCTCGTCGCCGTGGCGATGGTGTTCTGCTTGAGCTACCCGCTCGCGCTCTACCTCCGCTTCGTCCGAACACGGATTGCGGCCCTGCTCGGCGTCGTGTTCATGGTGCCGCTGTTCGTCCCGGTGGTGATCGCGTCATTCGCCATGATCACGTTTCTCGTGGGCCACGGGCTCGTGTCCACGGTGCTCTTCCGCTTGGGGGTCGAGCGGTTCCCGCGGCTCGTGTACAATGCCACGGGCATCGTGCTGACCGAGGTGTGGGTGAGCATCCCGTTCGCGGTGCTGATCCTCGGCGCAGGATTGCAGGCGATCGACGACGCTCTCATCGACAGCGCCCGAGACGTCGGCGCGGGACCGCTGCGCACGTTCCTGGCCATCATCCTGCCGCTCAATGCGACGCCGACGATGATCACCCTGACCCTGCTGTTCATCGCCATCTTCGGCTCGTTCACCATCCCGTATCTCGTTGGGGGCAACGCGCCGCAGATGCTCGGGGTGACGATGACGAACTACTTGACCCAATACCTGCGGCGCACGGAATCGGCCACGATGGCGGTCATCGCGTTCATCATCGCTTCGGTCATCGGCATCGTCTACGTGGCGAGCGTGAGCCGGCGCGAGCGCGCGGCGCCGTAATGCAGGCCGCGTGGTTCCTGGCGGTCGGGGGTCTCCGGCGGGCGCTCGGGATCGGCGCGCTGCTGGCCCTCGCGGGGTTCATCCTCGGGCCCCTCGCGACGTTGCTGGTGTGGGCGTTCGCGGGCGCCTGGCTCTTTCCCCACCTGGTCCCGGAATTCTCGCTCAAGTGGTGGGTATACGTCCTCGGCAACGCGGACGTCGGCAAGGCGATCCGGATGAGCGTGCTCAGCGCGCCGACGGCAACGTTGCTCTCGGCGCTGATCTGTATCCCGGCGGCCTATGCGTTTGCGCGGTTGGAGTTCCCCGGCCGCCGGCTGCTGCTCCTCTCCTTCCTCAGCGCCAACGCGTTTCCGAAGATCGGGCTGTATGTCAGCATCGCCACCCTCTTCTACCGGTTGAACCTCATGGACACGTTCGCCGGCGTCGTGCTGATCCAACTCGTCAATACCTTGTTGTTCATGATTTGGATCCCGACCGGGACGTTCCGGGGCATCAACATCAACCTCGAGGAGGCGGCGCGCGACGTCGGCGCCGGGCCGCTCAGGACGTTTTTCCAGATCACGCTCCCCATCGCCATGCCCGGCCTCATCGTGGCGGCCCTGTTCGCGTTCATCGCGGCATTCGACGAGGCGCAGGGATCCCTGATCGTCGGCACACCGAACCACATCACGATGCCGGTGCTCATGTACGCCCTGGTCCTCAGCTACCCGCAGCCTGTCGGGGCTGTCTTCTCCGTGCTCCTGTCTCTGCCGTCGGTGATCCTGCTGCTCGTGACGCAACGCTACCTCCGGGCCGGGTACCTCGCGGCCGGGTACAGCCTGTAGACACGGGGGAGGTCACATGGCGCGGTTGCTGCTCGACCGGCTGACGAAACGCTTCGGCACGCACGCCGCGGTCCACGACGTCACCCTGGACGTCCGCGACGGGGAGCTGATGTGCCTGCTCGGCCCGTCGGGGTGCGGCAAGACGACCACGCTCCGGATGATCGGCGGGTTCGTCACCCCCGACGCGGGCGACATTCAGATCGACGGTACAAGCATCGTGACGATGCCGCCGGAGCGGCGGCCGACCGCGATGGTGTTCCAGCGCTACAACTTGTGGCCGCACATGACGGTCGCGCAGAACGTCGGCTTCGGCCTGCGCCTGCGCCGGCTTGCCCACGCGGAGATCGACCGGAGGGTCACGCAGGCGCTGGAGCTGGTCGGGCTCCCGCAGGCCGACCGCAAGTTTCCGCACCAACTCTCCGGCGGCGAGCAGCAGCGGGTGGCGGTCGCGCGTGCACTGGTGCTGCAGCCGAAGCTCCTGCTCCTCGACGAACCGTTCAGCAACCTCGATGCCCGGCTGCGCGTGCGCATGCGCGAGGAAGTAAAACAGCTCCAGCGGACGGTAGGGATCACCACGGTGTTCGTCACGCACGATCAGGAGGAGGCGTTGACGATCGCGGACCGGATCGCGGTCATGCACCAGGGCGTCCTCCAGCAGGTGGACACCCCGGCCGCGCTGTACGCCTACCCGCGCACCCTGTTTGTGGCCGACTTTATCGGCACGATGAACCTGATCGGGGCGCGCGCGCACGCCGCGCCCGCCGGGACCATGCTGTCCGCGGGCCCCTGGCATCTCCCCGTGGCGGGCACCAGGTGGTCGGAAGGTAGCGAGGTGACCGTGGCCGTGCGCCCCGAAGACGTCGTCATGGCCGCCGATGGAGTGGAGCTCGAGGTGCGGCGCGTCGTCAATCTCGGCCACTATCTGCAGGCGGTGCTCTGGTGCGCGGAGATCGGGGAAATTCGGATGTTTACCGACAAAGGAGCGGCGCTCGGCGAAGGACAGCGCGTTGCCGTGCGGCCTGCACGGGCGCTCGCCTTCCACGGGTCCGAGCTCGTCGAGATCGGGGGGCCGATGCACCCCGCGGTGGCATCCTCCGCGGAACGGCGGTGACCGCTCCGGGCCGCCCGCGCAGGCGCGCGCACGCTCGCGGCCTGAATCTACGGCACCGCCCCGGGGGCGCCGCCGGCGAACGCCAGATCCCCGCGTGACGCAGGGCAGCATCCCGATCCGGCTGGTGCCGGGGATGGTCTGGGAACATCGCCATGTCCAAGCCGCCGCGGGAGAGGCTTGGCTCGCCGCGCGGCTGGCGGCGCCCGGCACCTCGTGGGGCCGCGCGGAAGCGGCCGTGGTGGCGCTCGATCTGGACGGCGACGCGCGCCAGCATCTGATTCTCGCCGGCGGCGATGAGCCGGTCGAGTATTGCCGCCTCCTGGGGCTGCTGCCGGGCGGCGCTCACACCGTCCGGCTCTGGATCGATCGGAGCCTGTCGGCCCCGTCCGCGACGCTCGTCGAGATCCACGCGATCCGGACGGGCACCGTGCCCGGCGACCACGAGGCGGCCGCCGCCTGGCGGCACGCCCCCATCCTCCATTACCGGCCGGGCAACGAGCGGACGGAGAGCGTCACCACGGACACGCCGCTCCTCCTGTTCTACCGGCCCGTGTCCGCCCGTGATGTACCGGGTCGCGGTGAGTCGAGCGCGCGGGGCACCGCCGCCGCGGGCGCGCGGCGCGGTATCGAGTACCATGTCGTGTTCAGCCATGAGGATGCGGGCACCGATCTCACGGGCCTGCTGGCAAAGTGGGGCCACACCACGGACATCGAATGGGTGTACCGTGTGCGCTGGGGCGAGTCCGGCCTCACGCTCCGAGAGGAGTTCCAAGGGCCCGGGCACCGCGCCATGCCCTTTCGCGGCACTCGAGCGTTGGGCGGGCATCCGGTCCTCCAGGTCTCCGGGCGGCACGGCATGGTCACGGACCGTGTTCGCTGCCCGTTCCGCGCGGCGCTGGCACCGGTGTGGCGGCAGCCGGAGGACGAACCCCGCGAAGCGGTCATGCACGCGTTCCCGTGGACCTGGCGGGTCAGCGCGCAGGAAGTCGTGCGGCAGGTTCCGCTGGAGCCGACACCTGTTCCGGCAACGCCGGCGCCCGCCGACCCTCGCACGTACGTCTTCCTCCATTGGAAACGCGAGCCGCCCGACTCGCTGCCGCTCGAGGCCGCGGTCAGGGTTGGGGGTGTCTGGTACACCTCGGCGTGGGGGCGTGCGGACCTGGCATTCGGCGGCGACGATGCCGAGGCAACCGCGGTGAAGGTCCCAGCGCCATCGGGGGCCTCCCTCACCGCGGTCGCCGTCCGGGCCCTCGCCGCGCCCACCGGACCTGCGGGCGTCCGGCTCGTGCGCGCGTTTGTCCTGGACGAGGCCTATCGGCCGGGTCCGGTGCTGGCAGCCGGGGGCGCTGCACAGCTGCAGCCCGCCGGCGCGTGGGTGCCGGTGTGGCCGCCCGGCACCTCTGCGGTGCCCTGACGCACTGCAACACGCTCGGGCGCCGCCGCGGGCGTGCCGGCGGCCCGAGGCGCGACGGTGTAGGCGTCAGGGTCGCGTAAGGCTTGCACTTCGTTACCGAGCACCGGGCGTATCGGAAGAAACAAACCGTCCAGCGAGGCTGTAACTTGTACTCCGGCCACCGCTAGGATCACAGACCAAAATGCCGTGCGCGACCAGGGCTTCGATGTCTCGCAACGCGGTATCATGCGAGACTCTCATCATCTTCGACCACGTCGATGTGGTGAGTTTTCCCTCGAAGCCATCATGAAGTCGATCGAGCATTTTGCGCTGCCGCTGATTGATCGGCACGTCCGTTATCCTGGCTGTCGAGCGTTCGAAACCGCGCAATCGCAGCCCGGGCACGCGTCGGCGGTTGGCACCCGCATCTTGCGGGCAACCAACCGCCAGCCCTATGAGCCGGCGGAAGGTCCGAGATCCCGGGTGTTGCCTGGGGGCGCCGGATGGTCGGCGAGGAACGCGTGGATGCGCGCTGCGACCTTTGGCCCGATCCCTTCCACGGCCGCGATCTCCTCGACCGTCGCGGCGCGGATATTGCGCACGGATCCGAACCGGCGAATGAGCGCGCGCTTGCGCCGCTCCCCGATGCCCGGAATCTCGTCGAGTACCGAGAACACGACACGGCGCTGCCGCAGCATCTGATGATACGCGTTCGCAAACCTGTGCGCCTCGTCGCGAAGCCGCTGCAGCAGCTGCAGGGCCTGTGAGTCGCGGGGCAGCGCCCGGGGCTCCGACAGATCCGGCGCGTACACCAGTTCCTGCTGCTTCGCCAGCGCGATCACGGGGATCGCCTGATTGTACTCGAACAGCACCTCCCGCGCGGCCCCGAGTTGTCCGCGCCCGCCGTCCACCACGATCAGATCGGGCAGCGCCGCCCACTTGACCGGCACGGGCTCGTCGCGGTCGAGCCGTTCCTGCTCCTCACGCGCCCGCGCGAACCGGCGCTCGAGCACCTCGCGCATCATCGCCACGTCGTCCGGGCCGTCGGTGTACTTCATCCGAAACCGGCGGTAGTCGCGTTTCTTCGGCCGCCCGCCCTCGGCGACGACCAACGACGCCACCGATTCGCCGCCCTGGAAGTTGCTGATGTCGTAGCACTCGATCCGCACGGGCGGCGCGTCCAGCCCCAGGAACTCCGCGAGCTCGCGCGCGCCGGGTCCGACCTGGTCGCCGCGGCGCACGCGCTCCTGCGACAGATGCAGGGCCGCGTTCTCCCGCGCCATCGCCACGAGGCGCGCACGATCGCCGCGCTGCGGCTGCGCCACGGTGACGCGGCCGCCGCGCCGCTCGCTCAGCCAGCGCTCGATCACCTCGCGGTCCGGGATGGGCTCCGGCACGAGGATCTCGGGCGGCGGCGCGGACGACGCCTCATAGAACTGGCTGATGAACGCCGACAACGTCTCCGCGGGCGGGACACCGCGGGTCCCCTGGAGCATAACGTGCTCCTGGCCGACGAGCCGGCCGCCCCGCACGAAGAAGATCTGCACGCAGCCCTCATCGCCGTCCTGCGCGAGCGCGAGGATGTCCCGGTCCTGCTCGCCCGTGGACACGATGCGCTGCTTCTCCCCCAGGGCCTCGACGCCCCGAAGCTGATCCCGCAGTTGGGCCGCGCGTTCGAAGTCGAGCGCCTCAGCGGCGGCCTCCATCTGCGCGCGCAGCCGCTCGATCAACTCGTCCTGCTTCCCCTCCAGAAACGCCCCTGCCTGACGCACTTGCTCGGCGTACTGCTCCGCCGACGCTCCCCACGCCACGCACGGGGCGGTGCACTGGCCGATGTAGTAGTCGAGACACGGGCGCGGCAGCGTCTTGTCGATCTCGAGGTTGCAGGTGCGCAGCTTGAACAACCGGCGGATCAGCCGGATCGTCCGCCCCACGAGCTTCGGCTCATGGTAGGGGTACGGGCCAAAGTACTTCCCCCCGTCGCGGTCGACCTTGCGGGTCATGACGATCTTCGGGAACGGCTCGTTCGTGAGCTTGAGATACGGATACGCTTTGTCGTCGGCCATCCGCACGTTGTACCACGGATGATGCCGCTTGATCAGCGTGGCCTCGAGGATCAGCGCCTCGACCTCGGTGGCGCACACGACCGTTTCGACGTCGCGGATTTTGGAGATGAGGTGGAGAATCCGCGGGCTGTCGGTGTGCCCCGGCTGAAAGTACTGGCGCACACGGGAACGGAGGGACGTCGCCTTGCCAACGTAGATGACCCGCCCCATGCCGTCCTTCATGAGGTACACGCCCGGTTGCTCCGGGAGGGCGGCGAGCTTCTCGCCGAGCCCGGCGCCCGAGGCCAGCGGGGTCTCCCCGCTCTCCCGGGGGTCCTCGGTTGTCGTGGACTGTCGGGTCGTCACCATCTCATTATATCTCGCGCTAGACCCCTGGACGCCGGCGCGGATCGAGGTAGTCTAAGAGGGCGTCGCCCATGGTGTTGATGCTGAGGATCGTCGCGCTGAGCACAAGCGACGGCCAGAGGACGTAGTACGGCGTCTGGAACATGTAGTTGCGCGCGGTCGCAATCTCCAGGCCCCACGACGGCGCCGGCGGCAGCACGCCGAGGCCGAGGAAGCTCAGCCCCGACTCGAGGAGCATCGCCGACGCCGCGGACAGGGACGCTTGGACGACGAGCGGGCCGACGATGTTCGGGAAAATCGCCCGCGCCAGGACGCGGGCGGTGGGCGCGCCCACGGCGCGCGCGGCCTCCACGTACTCGCTTCGGCGCACGGCGAGCGTCTGGGCAAACGCGAGCCGGCTGAACTGGGGAATGTAGAGAAACCCGATGATCAGGATCAGGTGGCCCACGCCCGCGCCGAGGAACCCCGCGATCATCATCGCCAGCAGGATCGGCGGGAAGCATAGGATCACGTCGGCGGACCGCATCGCGAGCGCCTCCCACACCGGCGAGCCGTAGCCGCCGAGCACGCCGATGATCGATCCCGCGGCGCCCGCGACCGCCACCGAGCCAGCGGCCACCTCGAGCGACGGACGCGCCCCGTACGCAATCCGCGCAAAGAGGTCTCGCCCGAACTCATCGGTCCCGAGGAGATACCCGTGCCCAGGGGCCGCGAACGGCACGTCCGGATGCATGAGCAGCGGGTCACGGGCCGTGAACAACCGCGGTATCACCGCCGCGAGGAGCACGAGGAGCGCAAACGCGGCGCTCAACAGCACCCGGACCTGTTGCATCGGACGCCGGCGCCTCACGCCTCTCCCTCGTAGCGAATGCGCGGATCCAGGACCGCGTACAACAGGTCGACGGCCAGATTGATGAGGATGAACATCGCCGATGTGACGAGGACCACGCCCTGGACCGTGGGGTAATCCCGGCGTTGGATCGCCGTGAACAGGAGCGTGCTGATGCCCGGCCAGTTGAAAATGTACTCGACGAGCACGGTGCCGCCGATGAGGATGCCGAATTGCACGCCGACCACCGTCACGATTGGGATGAGCGCCGTACGCAGGACGTGCCGCCCCAGCACCTGGGCCTCGCCGAGCCCTTTGGAGCGGGCCGTCCGCACGTAGTCCTGGTGCAGCACTTCCAGCACGCTGCCCCGGGTGATCCGCCCCACGATGCCCAGCAGGCTGAACGCGAGCGCCGTCGCGGGGAGCACGAGCTGCCGCGCAAACGCCCCGGGATCGCTCGTGATGGGGACGAATCCGCCGATCGGGACCCAGCGTAAGATTACCCCGAACACGAGCACCATGAGCGTGCCGATGACGAACACGGGGATCGAGAGGCCCCCCGCCAGCACGCCGGAGAGGGTGGCGTCGGTCCAGGTTCCCCGGTACCGGGCGGCGACCACGCCGAGCACGACGCCGCCGGCCACGGCGAGGGCGACCGCAACGACGATCAGCTCCAGGCTGGTGGGCAGGCGTTGCGCGATGTCGGCCGTGACCGATGTGGAGTCGTACAGCGAGGCCCCGAGATCGAGCCGGACGAGTCGCACGAGCCAGCGCCCGTACTGCTGCGCGGGCGGTTGGTCCAGTGCCAACGCCCGCCGGACCGCGGTGATCTGCTCGGGACTCGGCGCCTGCGCGCCGGACTCCGATCCCAGGATGACGAGCACGGGGTCGCCGGGAAGCAGTCGCAGAAATGCAAAGACCAGCGTCGCGACCACCCACACGAGGACCAGCGCGGCGGCGCCCCGCCGCACCGCATATCTCAGCACGGCGGTCGGCGGCGGTCGCCCACCGCGTCCGGCCCCCGGGCCGCCCGGGCTATCGGGCCACGGTCATCGTTTCGAACTCGTACGGTGAGTAGAACGCCTGAAACCCCGGCAGCAGGTGGAAGCCATCGACGCCTTTGCGGTACGCGTACCCCTGCTCGCGCCACGTTAGGAAGATATACGGCGCCTCCGCCAGTTCGCGCTGCTCGATCTGAGCGTACAACGCCTTGCGCTTGGCCGGATCGAGCGTCGCCCGGCCTTGATCCAGCATCGTGTCCATCGCCTGGTCCACGTACCCGGCGGAATCCGCGTAGTACGTGGGGCCCGAGTGCAGGAAGAAGGAGAGAAAGTCGGGGTCGTTATAGTCGCCCACCGTCCCCATGACGGAGAACTGGTACCGCCCGTCATTGCCCGCCGCGACGCGCGTCGGCCAGTCGGGCAGCGCCAGCGTGATGCGCTCGCCGATGGCGTTGAGGTTTTGTTGCACGACCTGCGCGGTGTCCTTGTGCATCCCGTACTGGGCCGTGCTGAGCAGCGTCGCCGTGAAGCCGTTGGCGAAGCCGGCCTCCGCCAGCAACTGCTTGGCCTTCCCCGGATCGTACGTGTAGTAGCGGGGCGCCGCGGGATCGTACGCCAGGCTGCCCTGTGGGATGGGCAGGCCGTAGATCGGGCCGCCCCGCCCAAAGAACGCGGTCTTGATGATCGCATCCCGGTCGATCGCGTACCCGAGCGCCCGCCGGACGCGCGCGTCGGTAAACGGCGGCTGCGTGACATTGAACGTGAGGTACATGAACGGGCCGTTCGTGCCCTGGTAGCCGAACTGCGGGTTGGCCTTGATCGCCGTGATGTCCTGCCACGGCACGTACTCGATCATGTCGACGGCGCCGGACTGCAGGGCCGCGACGCGGGAGTTGTCGTCGGGATAGAAGACGAACCGGATCTCCGCCATCTTGGCCGCGGCACCGTAGTAGTGCGGGTTCCGTGTCACGCTCAACTGCACGCCGCGTTGATAGGCCGACAGCACGTACGGCCCCTCGCCCATGGGAGTGGTCTTGAGGTCGCCGTTGTGCGCCGCCGTGAACGCCTTGGAGACCACGGCGGCCTGCGGAAGGGCCAGAAGCGTGATGAACACGGCATCCGGCGCGCGCAGCACGACCTTGACGGTCTGCGGATCGACGGCATCCGCGCTCTCGATGTCGCCGAATCGCTTCTTCAAATAGGCGCCGGTCTTGGGATCGGCGATGCGCTGCAGGCTGAAGACGACGTCCGCGGACGTGAGGGCCGATCCGTCGCTGAACTTGAGGTTGGGGCGCAGGTGGAACACGTACGTCGTCGGGTTCGGCTGCTCGTACGACGCGACGAGATCTTTCACGACGCGGCCGCGGTCGTCGAGCTTGAACAAGCCCCGGTAGATCTGCATCTTGACGGTCTGCGCCGCGGCACCGTTGGACACGTGCGGGTCGAGGTTCGGCGGTTCGGACGAAAGGCCGAAAATGAACGGCGGCGCCGGCGCACCCGGCGCGGGCAGCGCACCTCCGACCGTCCAGACCACGGCGACGACTGCCGCGGCGGCGCCCGCAAACCACACCCGCCAATCGCTTCGTCTCATGCCTCGCCCCCTCAGCCGGGACCCGCTGGTGTCAGGGCTGATTCGCGCCGCAAACGATGTCCTTCCTTCCACGGGCGCCACGACACCACCGGGGCCCGCGCAGGACGGCGGCGAGACGGCGCCTTCCCCCGAGCGACACGCCGAGACGTGGCGGGCACCGCACCACCCGTCGCATGACGCGAAGCTCCGATACCCGCGCCGCGCCGAGCGGCGGGCGCGGTCAATCGAACGCGCGGATGGCTTGGACGGCGTCCTGCGCGGCCGTCCACAACAGGCGGATCTCGGCGGAGTACATCAGGCACCGCATGCCGAGGTCCCTTCCCCGGCGCACCACCTTGAGATCGCCGGGGTGGAGGCCCGCGGCGAGGTTGTGGCGGCGCGCCACGTCCACGACGCGGCGGTACGCCTCCTCCATCGTCGGGTGCAGCAGCTGCCCGGGCACGCCGAGCGCGATGCTCAGGTCGGTGGGCCCCACGAGCAGGAGGTCGAGCCCGGGCACGGCGGCGATCTCCTCGAGGCTGTCGAGGCACCGCCGGCTCTCGACCTGCGCCATCAGCATCGTTTCGTCGTTCGACCAGGCGATGGCCGCCGGCACCGACGCCCCGGAGTAGTCGGTCACCGCGCTGCGGAGCCCGAATCCGCGCTCGCCGGCCGGTGGGTACTTCGCAAACCGGACGATGGTGCGCGCGTCCTCGGGCGTCTCCACGTGGGGCACCATGAGCCCGAGTGCGCCCGCGTCGAGCGTCCGCGCGATCGGCGCGTAACCGATCTCCGTGACCCGCACGAGCGGCGCGATCCCGGCGCTCCGCCCGGCACGGCACAGCCGTTGCACCGTTTCCATGTCGGCGGATCCGTGCTCGGTGTCGAGCACGAAGAAATCGAATCCCGCCGCCGCCAGCACGTAGGCCACTTCCTCGGACCGCATCTCCGAGACCATGGTGCCGATGGCCGTGCCGCCCCCGCGCAGCTTGGCCTTGGCGCCGTTCTTCGTCATCGTGCCGCCCTCCGCTCCGCCGCCAGCCGGCAGCCGGGCTGCTCGCGGACCACCGGGTTGGCAAGATACGTCGGCCACTCGCCGCGAAGGAACTGCACCACCTGCCGGCTGACCTTCGCGGCGAGATCCCGCATCGCTTCCACCGTGGTCGACGCGTAGTGCGGGGTCAAGACGACGTTGTCCATCTGCAGCAACGGGTTGTCCTTTGCGGGCGGCTCCGGCGCCTGCACGTCCAGGCCGGCCGCGCTCACCCGGCCGGAGCGGAGCGCGTCGACGAGCGCCGCCTGGTCCACGACCGCCCCGCGGGACACGTTGATCAGGATCGCTCCCGGCTTCATGCGCGCGAACGCCGCCGCCCCGATCATGCCGCGGGTCTCCGCGATGAGCGGTGGGTGCAGCGAGACGATGTCGGCGCGCGTGAGAAGCTCGTCGAGCTCGACCTTTTCCACCCCACGTGCGCGCATGGTCGCGGCGTCGACGTAAGGATCCGCGGCGATGACACGCAGGCCGAAGCCGCCGGCGCGCTCGGCCACCTTGCGCGCGATGTTCCCAAACGCGACCAAACCCAGCGTTTGCCCGCGGAGCCTGTGCATCGGCAGGAGGGCGCTCGGCGCCCACTCCCCGCGCCGGACATGGCGGTCGGCGAGCACCACCTTGCGGCTCACCGCGAGGATGAGCGTCCAGGTCGTGTCGGCCACCTCGTCGTAGCAAAAATCCGGCACGTGGGCGACGCACACCCCGTGCCGCGTCGCCGCCGGAAGATCCACGGTGTCCAGGCCGATCCCGGTGCGGACGATGCCGACCAAGTCCGGCGCGCCGGCGAAAACGGCGTCGGTGATCGCCGCCGCGCCCACCACGAGCACGCGGGCCTCCCGCACCGCGGCCACCCGATCGGCCTCACTCCGGCACGCGACCGAGCGGAATGCGCCGCCGGCCGCGGCGATCGCCTCCGTGTCGATGGCAAACCGGGGTCCCTGCTCGCTCTCCGTCCACAGCACGAGACGCGCCTTCGCCATTACACCCTCCCTGCCTGGGGCGCGGTCTCCGAGGGACTGCGATGCGCGCGCGGCCGTCTCCTGCGTTCGCCCCCGTTCGGTCAGCACGCCTCGGCGGTGCCGCGGTCAACCCGAAGCCTAAGCCCCGCGCCGCCTCCCGACGGGCAGCCGCGGACGCGGCGGCGAGGCGTCGCGCTGACCCCTCGCCGCGGTCGCCCCGCCCCGATCGCCATTCCCGCGCCCGACCTCCTCCCCGCTGCGGCGCGGGCCCGCAGCCGGTGCGGCGGCCCGCACGGCGTCCGGCGCCAGCATCCTGCGCAGATATTGCCCGGTGTAGGATCCCGCGCCTTGCGCGACCGCCTCGGGCGTGCCCTCGGCGATCACCTCGCCGCCGAAGTCGCCGCCTTCCGGTCCGAGATCGATGATCCAGTCCGCGGTCTTGATGACGTCCAGGTTATGCTCGATCACCAGCACCGTGTTGCCGGCGTCGACGAGGCGGTGCAGCACGTCGAGGAGCCGTTGCACGTCCGCGAAATGCAGCCCAACCGTGGGCTCGTCGAGGATGTACAGCGTCCGTCCGGTGTCGCGCCGGCTGAGCTCCGTGCTGAGCTTGACACGCTGCGCCTCACCGCCCGACAGCGTCGTCGCCGCCTGCCCCAACGTGATATAGCCGAGCCCGACGTCGGCCAGCGTGCGCAGCTTGCGCTTGATCCGCGGGATGGCGTCGAAGAACGTGAGCGCCTCGTCCACGGTCATGTCGAGCACATCGGCGATGGACCGGCCCTTGTACTTGATCTCCAGCGTCTCGCGATTGTAGCGCTTCCCCTTGCAGACGTCGCACGGCACGTACACGTCCGGCAGGAAGTGCATCTCGATCCGCACGATGCCGTCGCCCTCGCACGCATCGCACCGGCCGCCGCGCACGTTGAACGAGAAGCGCCCCTGCTTGAACCCCCGCGCCCGCGCGTCCGGCGTCTGCGCGAAGAGCTCGCGGATCAAATCGAACGTCTTCGTGTACGTGGCGGGATTGCTCCGCGGCGTCCGCCCGATCGGCGACTGGTCGATGTTGATCACCTTGTCCAGCTGCCGCAGCCCGTCGATGCGGTCGTGAGCGCCCGGCCGCGCGCGCGCCCCATGCAGGCCGTGCGACAGCGCCCGGTACAGGATGTCGTTGATCAGCGTCGATTTTCCCGACCCCGACATGCCCGTCACGCACACGAACAGCCCGAGCGGGATCGTCACGTCGATCCCCTTGAGGTTGTGCTCGCGCGCGCCGCGGATCACGAGCGACTCCCCCCGCCCCGGCCGGCGCCGCGGCGGGACCGCGATGCGGCGCGCGCCGGAGAGGTACTGCCCGGTCACCGACGCCGGTGTGCGCAGGATCGTCTCGAGCGGTCCGGAAGCCACGACGTGGCCGCCCTGCGCTCCCGCGCCGGGCCCGATGTCCACGATCCAGTCCGCGGCGCGGATCGTGTCCTCGTCGTGCTCGACGACCAGGATCGTGTTGCCCAGGTCCCGCAGGCGTTCGAGCGTCTCGATGAGCCGGTGGTTGTCGCGCTGATGCAGGCCCACGCTCGGCTCGTCGAGGACGTAGAGCACGCCCATCAACCCGGAGCCGATCTGCGTCGCGAGCCGGATCCGCTGCGCCTCGCCGCCGGACAGGGTGTTCGCGGTCCGATCGAGGGTCAGGTAATCGAGCCCGACGTCCATCAGAAACCGCAGCCGGGCGCGGATCTCCTTGAGGATCTGCTGCGCGATCATCTGCTCGCGGTCGCTGACCGCGAGGGAGGTGAAGAACTGCATCGCGCCCCGCACCGTGAGGGCGCACACCTCCGCGATCGAACGCTCGCCGACCGTCACGGCCAGGCTCTCCTTACGGAGCCGCGTGCCGCGACAGTCGGGGCACGGCGCGCTGCTCATGTACTGCCCGATCTCTTCCTTAAGGTACTCCGAGTCGCTGTCCTGGTACCGCCGCTCGAGCTGCGGGATGACGCCTTCGAACCGGCTCTCGTACTGCCGCAGCGTGCCCCACCGGTTGTGGTACCGCAGCCGGACCGCTTCCTCCGTGCCGTAGAGCAGCGTCCGGACAAAGTCCCGCGGCAGCTTTCGCACCGGCGTGCGCATGTCGACGCCGAAGTGGTCGGCGAGTGAGTGGAGCACCTCCTGGTAGTACTCGCTCGTGGAGTCGGCCCACGGCAGCACCGCGCCGTCCAGGAGCGACAGCGACGAATCGAGGACGAGCGCCGGATCGACTTCCTGCCGGAAACCGAGCCCCGTGCACGTCGGGCACGCCCCCTGCGGGGCGTTGAACGAGAAAATGCGCGGCTCGATCTCAGGGAGGCTCAGCCCGTCGTCGGGGCACGCGAAGTTCCTGCTGAAGACGAGCTCCTCCCCGTCGACCACGGACACACCGACGAGGCCCTGGCCCAGCTTGAGCGCGGTCTCCACCGAATCGTTGAGGCGGCTTCGGATGTCCGGCCGGACGACTAACCGGTCGACGACCACGTCGATCTGGTGCTTGCGGTTCTTGTCCAGCGTGATCTCCTCGCCGAGCTCATACAGGTGCCCGTCCACGCGGACGCGGGCGAACCCCTGGCGCCTGAGGTCGACGAACAACTGCCGGTACTCGCCCTTGCGGCCGCGGACGATTGGGCCGAGCACCAAGATCCGGCGGCCTTCGGGTAGCTGCAGCACGCGGTCAACGATCTGCTCCGGCGTCTGCCGGCTGATCGGCTTACCGCACCGCGGGCAATGCGGGATCCCGATGCGGGCGAAGAGCAGCCGCAGATAGTCGTAGATCTCCGTGACCGTGCCCACCGTGGACCGAGGGTTGCGCGGCGCGCCTTTTTGATCGATCGACACCGCGGGGCTCAGCCCGTCGATGTGGTCCACGTCCGGCTTCTCCATCAGGCCGAGGAACTGGCGCGCGTAGGCGGACAGCGATTCCACGTACTTGCGCTGACCCTCCGCGTAGATCGTGTCGAACGCCAGGGACGACTTGCCCGACCCAGACAGCCCCGTCAACACGACCAGCCGGTCGCGAGGCAATTCCACGTCGATGTCCTTGAGATTGTGCTCGCGTGCGCCGCGCACGAGAATCCGGTCAAGCGGCATGACTACCCCTCGGTGTGCCGCCCGGCGGCGGCTGCTGTGGGAAGATATGCGAACACGCGTTCGCTCTTACGGGCCGAAACTCCTGCTTGTTGCTAACGCCGGCGTGCACCGATGGCTTCCGCCGGCCGGAGGCCGGCCCCTCGGCCTTAGCGCGATCGAGCGTGTCCGCCCCCTCTCCGTGGTCGCGACCGCGCTCCGGCGCCCGCCGGCGAGCGGCCCCGCCGGTTTCTCGCGCCGCCGAAATACGGTTCCCCCAATCCCCGGCGCAACTCTTGGAGTTGATCGCGAAGCGCCGCCGCTTTCTCGAACTGCAGCTCCGCCGCGGCCTTGCGCATCTCACGCTCCAGCACGTCGATCGTGCCCTCCAGCTCGCCCGGGCTCAACATGAGCAGGCGGGCGATGTCCCACGGGACGCGCTTGCCCTGCTCGGCCAGACCCACGAGCTCGTTGGCCGTGAGCACGGGCCCCTCGCGGGTCCCGCCTGCTTCATATACGGCGCCTTCCTCCGCCACGGCCTCCAGCTCGATCATGTCCCGAATCGGCTTCACGATCGAGGCGGGTGTGATGCCGTGCTCCTCATTGTACCGAAGCTGGATGTGCCGGCGTCGATTGGTCTCATCGATGGCCCGGCGCATGGAGTCGGTGACCTCGTCGGCGTAGAGGATCACGCGCCCGCCGAGGTTGCGGGCCGCCCGGCCCATCGTCTGAATCAAGCTCGTCTCAGAGCGCAGGTACCCTTCCCGGTCGGCGTCGAGGATCGCCACGAGCGAGACCTCGGGGAGATCCAGTCCCTCGCGCAGCAGGTTGATGCCGACGAGCACGTCGTAGGTGCCCTGGCGCAAATCCTTGAGGATCTGGATCCGCTGCAACGTCTCGACCTCGGCGTGCAGGTAGTGGACCTTCATGCCGAGCTCCTGCAAATAATCGGAGAGGTCCTCGGCCATCCGCTTCGTCAGGGTCGTCACCAGCGTCCGCTCGCCCCGATCGACCTGCGTCTTGATCTCTGCGATGAGATCGTCCACCTGACCCTTCGCCGGACGGACTTCCACCTGCGGGTCCACGAGGCCGGTGGGCCGGACGATCTGCTCGACGACCCGGGCGCTGCTCGAGAGCTCGTACGGCCCCGGAGTCGCGGACACGAACACGGCTTGGGGCGCGAGCGCGTCAAACTCCTCGTACGTCAGCGGCCGGTTGTCGTAGGCGGACGGGAGGCGGAACCCGAACTCCACCAGGTTTTTCTTGCGGGCGCGATCGCCCTCGTGCATGCCGCGGATCTGCGGAACCGTCACGTGCGACTCGTCGATCATGACGAGATAGTCCTTCGGGAAGTAGTCGAGCAGGCAGCCCGGCCGCTCCCCTTCGGCGCGGCCCGAGAGATGCCGTGAGTAGTTCTCGATGCCGGGACAGTATCCGACCTCGCGTAGCATCTCCAGGTCGTACTTCGTCCGAAACTCCAGCCGCTGGGCCTCCAGGAGCTTGCCCTGCGCCTGAAACCACGCGACCCGCTCCCGCAGCTCTTCTTCGATCCGGCCCAACGCGCTGCCCAGCTTCGCGGCGGTGGTAACCCAGTGCTTCGCCGGCCAGATCGCCACCGCCGGCTTGTCGACGAGGATCTCGCCGGTCAGCGGGTCGATCTCGTGGATGCGCTCAACCTCGTCCCCGAACAGCTCGATCCTGACCGCCCGGTCTTCGTACGCGGGGAAGACTTCGATCACATCGCCGCGCACGCGGAAGCGGCCGCGCGCGAAATCGATGTCGTTGCGCTCGTACTGCACGTCCACGAGCCGCCGCAGGATGTCGTCGCGCGACCGCTGCTCGCCCACACGCAGGAACAGCATGACGTCCTGGTAGTCCTGCGGGGAGCCCAAGCCGTAGATGCAGGACACGGAGGCCACGATGAGCACATCGCGACGTTCCATGAGGGCCTTCGTGGACGCGTGGCGCAGTCGGTCGATCTCGTCGTTGATCGACGCGTCCTTGGCGATGTACAGGTCCGTCTGCGGCACGTACGCTTCGGGCTGGTAGTAATCGTAGTACGAGACGAAATACCGCACCGCGTTGTCGGGAAAGTACTGGCGAAACTCCCCGTACAACTGCGCGGCGAGCGTCTTGTTGTGCGCGATGACGAGCGTGGGACGCTGGATCTGCTCGACCACCTTGCCCATCGAAAACGTTTTGCCCGAGCCCGTGACCCCCAACAACGTCTGGTAGCGGTTGCCGCCGCGAATGCTCTCCGTGAGCTGCGCGATCGCGGCCGGCTGGTCCCCCGCGGGCCGCTGATCGGTGACCATCTTAAACTGCGCCATAGTCGGACCCCGTCGCAAGTCGAGGAATGTATCGAGAAATTATACCATGCGGCTTTCGCGCACGTCGCCGCCCGCCGTCCGCGGCAGGATCAGCGCGCACCGGGCGAACGCGACGGATCGCATCAGGATAGAGCAAGGTGCGTATCAATCCCTCGATGGCGAACGCCGCACGCGCGCCTGCGCCCGGAGCTCCTCCCAGAGCCGAGCCACCTGCGCTCGCGTGGCATCCGGCGGCCCGCTGTTGTCGATGACCCAATCGGCCCGCGCCAGCTTGTCGCGCAGCGGTACCTGCGAGGCCAACCGCCGTCGCGCCTCCTCGTGCGAGATGCCGTCGCGCGCGATGAGCCGGTCCACTTGCACATCTTCGGGGGCAAACACCACCACGATGCCGTCGAGCCCCAGGTCGCGGCCATCCGCGGTGTCGAGCAGCAGCGGGATGTCGAAGACGATCACCTCGACGCCCGGGATCGCGGCGAGCCTGGCGCCTTCCTCCGCCATGCGACGGCGAATGTGCGGGTGCGTCAGCGCATTGAGCCGCTCCCGCGCGGAGGCGTCCCCGAAGACGCGCCGGCCGAGTGCCTTGCGGTCGATGGCGCCGTCCGGGGCCACAATCGCCGGGCCGAACGCGGCGACGACATCCGCGTAGGCGGCGCCGCCCGGCGCCGTCACCTCGCGCGCGATCCGGTCGGCGTCCACGATTGCGGCGCCCGCCGCATGGAGCGCGGCGGCGACCGTGCTCTTGCCGCTGGCGATCCCCCCCGTGAGAGCGATGCGCAACGGGAGCCCGGACTCCGGTCCCGCGCTCACCCGAGCGGCGTCATATCGCGCCAGTTCGGGCCCACCGCAAGGTCGACCACGAGCGGTGCGGCCAAGGCATACGCTTCCTCCATGATTTGCCGCACTCGCGGGCCCACGCGGTCGACCATCTGGCGCGGCACCTCGAAGAGCAGCTCATCATGGATCTGCAGGATCATCGCCGTCCCGGGCGCTTCCGGCAGCAGCTCGCGGTCCAGCCGCAGCATCGCGATCTTGATGATGTCGGCGGCCGTGCCCTGGATCGGCGCATTGATCGCGATGCGCTCGGCGCCCTCCCGGATCACCCGGTTGCGGCTCAGAATGTCCGGGAGGTACCGGCGGCGTCCGAGCAGGGTCTTCACGTAGCCGTCGCGGCGCGCGTGCTCGACCACGGTGCGCATGTAGTCGCCGACGCGCGGGTACCGGCTGAAGTACAGGTCCATGAAGACCCGCGCTTCCTCGCGCGTGATCGTCAGCTGCGCCGCGAGGCCGAAGTCGCTGATCCCGTACGCGATCCCGTAGTTGAACGCCTTGGCGCGGCGCCGCATCTCGCCCGTGACTGCTCCGGCGTCGACGGAGAAGACCTCGGCCGCGGTGACCGTATGGATATCTGCCCCGCGGCGAAACGCGTCGAGCAGGCCGGGGTCCTGCGTCACCTCCGCGAGCACCCGCAGCTCGATCTGCGAGTAGTCTGCCGAGAGCAACACGGTATCCTCGCGCCCGGCGATGAAGGCCCGGCGAATCTGCCGGCCGACGTCGGTGCGAATGGGGATGTTTTGCAGGTTGGGATCCGTGGTGATGACGCGGCCGGTCGCCGCAACCGTCTGGTTGAACGTGGTGTGCAGGCGCCCGGTCCGCGTGTCGACCATGACCGGCAGCACGTCGACATAGGTCCCCAGCAGCTTGCTGAGCTCGCGGTGCTCCAGGATACGCGCCACGACGGCGTGCTGCGGCGCCAGCTGCTCGAGTACCTCGGCGTCCGTGGAGTACCCCGTCTTGGTGCGCTTCAGCGCCGGCAGCTGGAGCTTTTCGAACAGGACGAACGCGAGTTGCTTCGGCGATCCGATGTTGAACTCGGTACCGGCGAGCCGGTAGATCTCATCCGTGAGCGCCGCGATCCGGTCCCGCAGCTCGTCCGAGAGCGCCCGCAGCGCCGGCACGTCGATGGCCACGCCTGTGCGCTCCATGCGCGCCAGCACGCCCGCGAGCGGGAGCTCGACCTCGCGGTACAGCCGGTCGACCTCGCGCGCGCGAAGCTGCGCCTCCATGACGTCGCGCAGCCGCACGATGAGGTCGGCCTCCTCGGCCGCCAGCTCGCCGGGGGGCGGGCCGAGGGCGAGCCCGTCCGCGCTCTGCTCCTGCTGATGCAGACGCCACCGCAGGTGCTCCCACGCGGCGCTCTCCAACGTGTGCGCGCGCTTTCCCGAATCGAGCAGATATGACGCGAGCCCGACGTCGAAAACGAAACCCCGAGGTGTGAGCCCGGCCTGCTCCAATAGGAGCTGGTCGCGCTTCACGTCCTGGCTGAGCTTCGGCATCCCCGCATCCTCGATCGCCCGGGCGAGTGTCGCGGGGATTTCGCCGGCGGACTCGAGGTGGCAGGCTTCGCCCGGCCGCGTCGCGAGGGCGATGCCCGCAAGGCCGGGCGCCGCGGGCTCGTTCCCGATCACGGGCGCGAGCCCGATCTGGGTTGCGCCCTCGAGGAACGCCGCGAGTTCGTCCGGGACGATCTTGCGATACGTGCCGCGCGCCTCGGGATGTCGCTCCTCCTCGACCCCCAACCGATCCAGCAGCGACCGGAATTCCAGGCGCGTGAACAGCTCGCGCACGCGCGCTGCGTCTGCCGGGCGCCGGTTCAGGAGATCCCAGGACACGGACAGCGGGACGCGGGTATCGATCGTCGACAGCGCCTTGCTTTGCAGGATCTGCTCGCGATGGTCCTCGAGCTTCTGCCGGAGACGCGCGTCGCGCCCGTCGCCCGCCGTTTTCAGCACGTCCTCGACGGTCGCTCCACCCGCGAGGAGCCGCGCCGCCGTTTTTTCGCCCACGCCGGGCACGCCCGGGATGTTGTCGGTCGTATCCCCTTTGAGGCTCTTGAAATCCGGCACTTGGACCGGCTCGACGCCGAGCTTGACGCGCACGCCGGCCTCATCGTACATGGTGGTCTCGCTGATCCCCCGGCTCGTGACCATGACGCGCGTGTGGGGGGACACGAGCTGCAGCGCATCCAGGTCCCCGGTCACGATGACAACATCCATCCCTCGTGCCTCGGCGAGGTGCGCCAGCGTGCCGATGACGTCGTCGGCCTCGAACCCGGCAATCTCGAAGATGGGGAGCTCGAACGCCTCCACGACCTCTTTGGCCAGCGGGATCTGCGGTCCCAGATCATCCGGCATCTTCCGCCGCGTCGCTTTGTACTCGGCGAACGCTTCGTGGCGGAACGTCGGCCCCGGCTTATCGAACGCCACCGCGACGTACTGCGGATCGATCTCGTCCAGTACCTTGAGCAGCATCGTGGTGAATCCGTAGACGGCGTTCGTCGGCCGCCCATCCCGGGTCGTGAAGTACGGCAGGGCATAGAACGCCCGATACACGAGCCCGTTTGCGTCGATCAGCAAGAGCGTGTCGCGTTTCGCCGGAGCCGCCATCCTCGCCATCTTCCTCGCCCACCCCCGCGGTCCTCCGGAATCCGGAGCGTGGAGGATTGCCGGAGGCGCGTGTCCTCAGGTATCAATCGTACCAGACGCGCATCACCTCGGCTCCGAGCCCGGTCCGTCTCCGGCCCGCCGTGGATCTCTCCGCGCCCGCGGGTCTCTCCGATCGTCGGCTTGAGCGTGCGGGGGCGAGATGGTACGATGAGTCGCGTCGATTCGCGCCGGAGTGTCGGAACAGGCAGACGATCGCGACTCAAAATCGCGTGGGCTCACGCCCGTGGGGGTTCGAGTCCCTCCTCCGGCACCACACTAATCGGTATAAGGCTCCCGACATTCAACCGAAGCTCGGCGTCCAGGTAACGCCCTTCCCGTCGAAGAGGAATCTCGCCCAGGAGCCGGCGCAACGTGGCGCGCGCAGCGTCCGTGTCCGTCGAGAGTGTCGCCTGCAGGTCCCGGAACATTTGCTCGACCACGGACGGCAGCGGCACGACCCTGGCGACCGGCCGAGATGCCTCGGCTTCGAGCCGGGCGATCTTGGCTTCCGCGTCCTCCAGCATCCGCCTCGTAGTGGCCGTCACGACACTCTGACGGATGGCCGCCTCGATATTCGCGAGTTCCGCACGGGCTCGCTCGAGTTCCGCGTCACGATGTCTCTGCGCGGCCCTGATCCCTCCAGTGAGTTCCGCGACCCTGGCCACGAACCGCCGCTGAATCCGGGCCAAGATGTCCGGAGCGCACAGCTCCTCAAAGATCGATTGAAGAAGCAGACGCTCGATGCGCTCGCGTGGCACGAGCCGATTGTTCGCGCACACCGCTGGCCCCTTGTGGGCGTAGGCCGAACACCCATAATACCCACGCTGCTGAATAACGAAGTGAGAGCCGCACTCCCCGCACCGCAGGAGCCCGCTGAACAGATACTTTGGGCGCTGGCCGCGGAAGTTGCCCTTGGCGTTCCGCCGACGCTCTTCGGCGAGGGCTTGAGCCCGTGCCCATAGGTCGTCGGGGATGATTCGCAGGCGCGGCGCGTCCTGCGTGACCCACGCTGCCTGCGGGCGCATCCTCCAGGCCCGCTTGCCCGTGTCAGGATTGTAAACCTTGCGGGTCCGGTTCCAGACCGGCCGCCCGATGTAGATGGAGTTCCGCAGAATCCCAAGGCCCTTCTGCCTGGTCCCGCAAATCGTCGTCCACGACCACCCGTGCTGGCCGCGACCGCGAATGGTCCGTGGGGCCGGAACCCTCTCCTCGTTCAGCAGGCGCGCGATGCCCTTCGGACTCATACCGCCCGCGTACAACCGGAAGATCTTCTCCACAACCGCCGCCTCTTCAGGAACAATGACGCGCCGGTACCTTCGAAACGGGACGCAAGATCGCGAGCCGCTTGTCGCGAGCGGGTCTTTGGAAGACGTACAGCAAATAGTACTCGGTGGGCGTAAGCGTGACGACACGTCCAGAAACGGTGACTATCCGCTTCGCGAGGTCGATCCTGAGGTCTCCGAAGGTAAAGACGGGCTTGTCGGGCGGCGGTAAGACGTGGCGGATGGTCAGGACGGGAATGCGCCCGAATCATCAATGACAGTTAACCCGCGTAATCGTTTGAGCTCCCGGTCGAAGGATATGACGGCTGCCTGCCGGCTCGCCGCGATCGCGGCGACATAGGCGTCTGCAAAATGCAGACGCCGCACGTTGCGATACCAGCCAATGGCTCGTTCCAGCGCCGCCACCTCGGGGATCTGGAACACGCGGGCGGTCAGCAGCTTTAGGAGTCCCTCGGCGATCGTCCCGCGGGACCACCGATAGACGTGCTCAAGGACGAAGACGACTTCAGCGACAGTGAGCGATGTAACGACCAAGCGCACGCGGCGTGCCTCGGCCTCCTGTAACACCTTCTGGGCCCGCTCAGCCAACGCGGCCGGGTCACCTGTCAGGTAACGGAGAAGGACGTTCGCATCGACGACCGCTTCTGTCACCGGGTCGGCCTCCGGCGCCTCACAAGGCGGCGAGTCTCCACCGCCCACCCCCGGGTGCGCGCCTCTTTCGCCGACACTGCTCGCCTCGCCGGAAATAGTCGCGCGAAGTCCGTGACGCGCTGGCGGCGCGTCGGCACCACCTCGACATGCACCCCATGGATTTCAAATGCCAAGTCGTCACCAGGCCGAATTCCCAATCGCTCTCGAACCGCCTTAGGAACGGTAATTTGGGCTTTCGAGGTAACCCGGGCCTTCCAAACCGCGCTCACGGCAGAGTCCTCCTTACCTTCATTACACCTTACATTATAGTGAGTAAGGAGAAAAGTTGCAAAGGCGGGAAGAATCAGCATATCGGCACCATCAACGCGGGACCCCAACTAAGAGTCAGGTCGGGGGTTGGATTTCTTCCGGGCCGACCAGGATCCTGACGACTTCCGACTTGGCTTCGCCTTGTTTAGGCTGGTAGCTATAGATAGGCTTGAGCCGCGTCCAGGTTGCCCGTCGCTATAAACGGCTCTTTGCCTGGGCCGCGCCTCGTCGCGCGATCGTGTCAATCACCGGCATCGGTTCCATGGCCAGCGGCCTCGAAGTGTCCCTGTTTGGAGGCAACAAGGAGGACATCGCGTCCGGAGAGGCGAACAGAGGTTCGACACAGTTCTTGGTCGCTCAACAGCCTAAAACAAGGGGGCAACCGCGTGCAAGGTATTGCGGGCGTCACCGGGCTCAATGCGGAGCGATGGCTCGATGAGGGACGGCGGCGGATCGCCGATGGCAACCTAGCGGGGGCTGAGGCCTGCTTCAGACAGGCCGTAGAAATTAACCCGATCCCGGCTGCGCTCAACAACCTCGCGTTGATGCAGCTTGAACATCGTAACAACCCGGGGGCGGCGTTGGAAGTGCTCGTTCCGAACCTGGAGAGCACGTCTCCACAACCGTACGCGCACGGCCTCGCCGCGCGCTGCCACGCCCGGCTCGGCAATCGTTCGGGGGCCCAGCAGCACCTGCGCACCTCCATCGACACATTCCAGAGCGCCCTCGCGCAGGCGACGAAGGTGGCGAACATCGACCGCCTCGCTCTGTGCGAGTATACTGCGATCATCCTGCAGGCGGCGGGCGACCTCGGCGACGACCGCGAGGTCTGGGAACCTATCAGCGCTGGCGCGCGCTGCACGTGCTGCCAGTCAGCCACTTCTACGGCGGCGTGGCCGCGTTCAACCGCGGACGGTTTGTCCAGGCGGCGCGCATATGGCGGCAGGTCGTCCACCCCGGCTGGGAATTTCTCGCGGGGTACGCGACTCTGGCCGAGCTGTTCGCGGCAGGAACGATTCCGTCGCTGCGGCTAGGTTATGCCACTCCCTGCATGAACGATCTGGAGGCGGCGATCGCGGACCCCCAACGAACTTCGCCGGACAAGATTGTAGCCAAGCTGGCGAAGGATCCGGCGAACCTGATGATGTTGCTTCATGTGGTGTTCACCCGCGACCCACGGGACCTGCCCGGGGTCGAGAAGGGCCGGGTGACAGTGCTCACGGCGCTCATCGCAGGGGGTGGCGAGTGGGGGCAGCGCCTCGCGCGCTCGCTCTTCGACTCGGCGAGCGTTCCGATCGAATGGAAGATAGCGGCACTCGAAGGGATGCACAGGGCGGGGTGCGTGGCGCCGGGCGAGCCGGTATCGATGCTCGTCGACGGCATGCCCCAAGACGTGGAGTTGAAGCGGGTTGAGATGATCCTCGATCTCGAGCCAGCGATGGAACAACGGCATCGAGCTGCGCTGGCCCTGCGCGATGAAGGCAAGCTCCATGAGGCTCGGCGCATCCTCGAGGAGTTCACGCAGGGTGACCGGTTGTACGCCCCGGGAATTGTCACGTACGCCAACGTGCTCAGGGCGCAGGGTGAGCTTGCGGGAGCGCGGCGCTGGTTGGAGCTCCTGCACGATGTCAGCCCGAACCACCCAATCGTGCTGTGCAATCTGGCCGGGCTGTGCGCGCAGGAGGGAGACATTGAAGGTGCGCGACAGCACCTCACTGCGGTCGACATCGACGACCTGCCCGAGGACGTCGCTGAGAAGGTTGCGGAGTTCACACTGAGCATCGACCCACTGTTCCTGACGGACTATGCAGTCGAACGACTGCAGGAGGACCTCCGTCGCCAGGTCGACGAACGCCCGCTAATGCCACACACACTCGCGCTGCGCCGGGCCCTTGACCAGATTCCGGTGGAGTGGCTGAACGCGGCTTGCGGCGTTCATCGCGTTTCCCCGCAGGCGCGCCTGCGCCGCGACCGGGCGCATCAGCTTGCCGAGTCCCTGCTCGCCCAGCCGGATGCGGCGCTTCAGGCGCTCGCGCGCGTCGATCCCGACGGACGCGCTCAGCGGCTGCTGCGGTTCCTGGTCGAGCAGGGCGGATACGCGAAGGCCGGGCAGGTGACCCGGAAGTTCGGGAGCGAGGAGGGCGACGGGTATTACTGGAGCGAACAGCCGCCGGTAAGTCCTCTGGGCCGCCTGCGGATGACCTGCCTCGCGTTCGTGGGGCGGGTACCGGTCGATGGGCGACGCGTCAAGGTAGTCGCCGTCCCGGCTGACCTGCGCGCTGCACTCGTTCCGGTCCTCGCGCGCGAACCCTTGATCCCCAAGCCGGTCTGAAGGTCACCACGGAATTCGGCGATCAGGTGGTCGCGCCTCTACATCCTGGCCGGCGGCCGCGTGGAAACGGCGGACTCGGGTGACCTGCGCCAGGTGTCGAGCATCTCCTCAATGCGCGGTTGGACCTGCTGTCGCGCCCAGGCCCGATCCGTGCCCCGCATCCGCAGTTCGTCGTACCGCGTATGCCTGTGCCGGATGAAGGCGACGACGGCCAGCGTCACCGCCGCGTCGTCGAGAGCCCGGCCGGCCGCCGAGCATCCGACCCGCCCGCTGCCCCGAGCGGCCGTGTGCACGGCAATCGCTTTCCCCTCGCCGGGCGGGCATGCGGGGAACAGTTCACGAATCTTGCCCGCGAGCCGTTCCACCGGCGCCTCGTCTTCACCGCTGCGGCGCAGCGCGTCCCGCTCCCGCCGGTAGGCGCGCAATGGCGCGTCGGACAGGCACTCCTCCTGCGCTTTCTCCAGCGCCGCCTCCTCCACGAGGATCCCCTGTCGTTCGTAACGCTTGCGCGTTCGGCTGAACTGGACGACGACGGCGAAGAGTGTGCTGTGTTTCCGAGCGCGGCGGCTCAGCGCGGGATCGCCGCGGGGCACATAGACCAGGTGGTCCAGATCGGCACAGGTCAGACACAGCGGCTCGCCGTTCTCGACCAGGAGAAAGCTCCCGTGGAGGAGCTCAGCGTGGCATTGCGAACACCGCGAGTCGCGCAGCGTCGAGAACACCACGATCTCCGGAGGAGCGCTGAGGCGCGCCTGTAGTCGTTCCTGCTTCCTCGCTGAGAGCTCCGGCGACACGAAGTGCGTGCGGTAGGCCTGCTCGATCCCGGGTTCGCCGCTCTTGCTGAACCGAAGATCCCTCCTCGGCCCCCTGACACCGGCCAGGTACGCGGTCTCTCTCGGTTTCAGCCCCCGCCCACGCGCCCATACTCGGAAGGCATGCATCGAGCGCGAAATCTTATGGAGGTTGCCCTGGATGACCCGCTCCAAGTAGGGGATGCGGCCGTTTCGCCAGTCACGTACATGGGCGGGGGCGAGCAGCCCCATGCCGACGAAAATGTCAAGCGCGCTGACGTAGTGGTGGTCGGCCAAGGCGGCTTCTGCCGCGCGAACCACCCGTTCTTCCAGAGTCCGCTGAGTGCATGAGGTCACGATGTTCTTCGTTCTTGCCCCGGCATCGGGTTCCTGCGTGCTTCTCTCTCGCGGCGCTGAGCGTTCGCATTCTACACGTACAGCAATGAGCGCTATGAGCTCTCAGTCTTCCCCTCCGGAGGGTTCCTGGGCCCACCCGAGGAGGCCTTTGACGTTTCGGCACGGATCTAGCTCCGCTGAAGTAGACGAACTCGCCCCAAGGATCACCGTTGGGGTACCCAGTAACCTTCCAAAAGGGCCTTGCACATCAAGAGGCCGGCGATTGTGGAGGCGGCGGCAATGCTTTAGGCAACCCTGACCCTAACCACCGGCCATACCGATTGAAGGGGGTGCCGCTCCTCCGGCACCATCACTCCGCGTGACCCCCCACCCTTGATCTCACTCGGCCTCGGGACCGCGGATCGCTCCAGTTGCGATGGCGCCCATCGAGGCCGTCTCGCTCAATCGCGGCCGGCGCCGCGGGGGCTCGCCGTGCTGCCTCGCGGGAAGCGTTGGCTGGTCCGCCGACACTTCGAATGCTTATCCGAGATAGGCCCGCTGCACCGCGGCATCGCCCAGCAGACGGTCCGCGGACCCCTGCGTCGCGATGCGACCCGACTCGAGGACATACCCCCAGTGCGCGGTCTCGAGCGCCAGTTGCGCGTTCTGCTCGACGAGGAGAATCGGGACGCCGTCGGCCTGAACGCCAAGCACCACCTCGAAGACGCGATCCACGAATTGCGGGGCGAGGCCGAGCGACGGCTCGTCGAGCATCAAGAGGCGCGGCCGGGCCATGAGGCCGCGGGCGATCGCCAGCATCTGTTGCTCGCCACCCGAGAGCGTGCCCGCGGGCTGCGCCCGCCGTTCCCGCAGGACCGGAAAGCGTTCGCTGAGCGTCGCCAGATCGCGTTCGATGTCGCGGTCGCGCCGCGCGTACGCGCCCGCGCGCAGGTTCTCCTCGACGGTCAGGCGGGCGAGGATCTGACGTCCCTCCGGGACGTGGGCGACGCCGAGGCCGACGATGCGGTCCGGCGCCGCGCCGCCGATGGCGACATGGCCCAGGCGGATCTGCCCGGCGCGTGGGCGCAGCAGGCCGGAGATCGTCCGGAGGAGCGTGGACTTGCCGGCCCCGTTGGCGCCGATCAACGTGGCGATCTGACCGGCGCGCACCTCGAGGGACACGCCGTGCAGGACGTCCCCCCGTGCGTAGCCGGCGCGCAGGTGCTCGACCGCGAGGACGACCTCGCCGGCGCGTACTGCGACCGGCGCCCGCCGCTCGGCGCGGCGTCCCAGGTAGGCTTCGATCACGGTGGGATCGCGCCGCACCTCCTCCGGGGACCCCTCGGCGATCTTGCGGCCAAAGTTCAGCACCGCGACGCGGTCGCACACGCCCATCACGAGCTTCATGTCGTGCTCGATCAGCAGGATCGTCAGGCCGAGCTCGTCGCGCAGGCGCCGGATGAGCTGCATCAGCGCCTCCGTCTCGGCGGCGTTCATCCCGGCGGCCGGCTCGTCGAGCAAGAGGAGCGCCGGGCGCGTCGCGAGCGCGCGCGCGATCTCGAGGCGCCGCTGGTCGCCGTATGCCAGCGCGCCCGCCGGCGTCGTCTCCCGGCCGTCCAGCCCGACGAGCGCCAGCAGCGCGCGGGCGCGGACGCGCCCCGCCGATTCTTCGTCGCGGTGCGTGCGCGTGTGCGCGAGCGCGTCCAGGAGCGTCGCCCGGGTGCGCACGTGCCCGCCGACGACGACGTTTTCGACCGCCGGCATCTCCCGGAACAGGCGGATGTTCTGAAACGTTCGTGCGACGCCCCGCGCCGTCACGCGGTCGGCGGGCCAGCGCGTGATCTCCTCGCCGCGAAACCGCACGCGCCCCGCGGTGGGCCGAAGGAACCCGGTGACGACGTTGAAGAGCGTCGTCTTGCCCGCGCCGTTCGGCCCGATCAGCCCCAGGATCTCGCCATCGCGGACGGCAAGGGAAACATCGTCCAGGGCGCGGAGGCCGCCGAAGTTGCGCGATAATCGCTCAACGGCGAGCACGCCGCCACCGCCAGAGCCGCGGGTCGGAGATCCCGTTCGGACAGTAGATCGTGACGGCCATGAGGATCGCGCCGTCGAGCAGCAGGCGATCCTCCCGGAGGCCGCGCAGCGCCTCCGGGAGGATCGTGAGCAGGACGCCGCCGGCCATCGGGCCTACGAAGGTGGATGTGCCGCCGACGACCGCGAACGTCAGGATGTTCACCGCCTCGGTGAAGTTTGCTTGTGCCGGCGTGATGACGTACGTGAAGTGGGCCGTCAGCGCGCCGGCCACGCCGGCGAGGCAACCGGCGATGGCGAACGCGAGCACCTTGTAGTGCGTGACTTTAATGCCCATCGCCCGCGCGGCCGCCTCGTCTTCGCGAATCGCCGCGAACGCGCGGCCGACCCGGGACCGTTCGAGACGGTAGAAGAAAAACGCGGTGGCGGCGAGCACCCCGTACACCTGCCAAAACCCCGCCAGGGGCGGAATGTTGATCAGCCCCAGCGCGCCGCCCGTGATTTTGAGATTGAGCGCCGCGGCGCGCACGACCTCGCCGAACGCGAGCGTTGCCAGCGCGAGGTAGATCCCCCGGAGGCGGAGCGCCGGGATACCGATCGCGACCGCGACCACGGCCGCGATCGCCGCCCCGGACAGAACGGCCGGCCACAGCGGGAAGTGATGATCGCGCGTTAAGATCGCCGCGCTGTAACCGCCGATCGCCGCGAGCGCGGCGTTGCCGAGCGAGAGCTGGCCGGCCATCAGCGTGACGTAGACGGACAGCGCGAGCAGCGCCGCGACGCCGGCAAGCAAGATCAGCGAGCTGTATCCTGCGTAGAGTCCGGTGAGCGCGCTCATGGTATCGTCGAGGCGTGCGCGCGCGGGCTACGCCTCACGGCTCCGCTGCCGCCCGAGGAGCCCCGTTGGCCGGATCACCAATACGAGGAACAAGAGACCAAACGCCACGGCGTCGCGGTAGCTGCTGCTCAAGTATTGGACGATCATGACCTCCCCGACACCGATCGCAAGCCCGCCGAGCATCGCGCCCGTGATGTCGCCCATGCCCCCCAGAATGATCGCCGCGAGGCCCTTGAGGCCGTAGGTGTCGCCCATGAACGGCGACACGCTGCCCTGAAAGAGCATCCCCACGAGCAGCCCCGCCACTCCGCCCAGCGCGGAGGTCAGGAAGAACGTAAACGCCACGACGCGGTTGAACGGCACCCCCAGGAGGCTCGCCGTTGCCGGGTTCTCGGCGACGGCGCGGATCGCGATCCCCACGCGCGTCCGGGTCATCAGCAGCCGCAGGGCGACGACGAGGACAATGACGGTGCCCAGGATCACGATCTGCAGCAGGCTGATGGTGAGGCCGCCCACGCTGAAGAAGCGAAGCGGGATGGTGCCGGGCGGGTAGCCCAGCGGTTCCGCGCCCCAGACCCGCTGGGCCAGGCTGACCAGGATCAGCGCGGCGCCGATCGAGGTGATGAGCGAGGCCAGCGGCCCGGCGCGGCGCGCGCGCAGCGGGCGAAACGCCGCCGCGTCGAGCACGAGGCCGAGCAGTCCCGTGGCGAGGAGCGTGCTCGCGACCGCCAGCGGCAGCCCGACGCCGAGGGTCGAGAGGAGCGTGTACGCGACGAGCGCGCCGACGGCGAGGACCGCCGGGTGCGCGAGGTTGATGATCTCCAGGACGCCGAACACGAGGGTGAAGCCGACGGCGAACAGCGCGTACACGGAGCCGAGCGATATGCCGTTGACGAGCTGCTGCAGAAAGACCGTCACTGATTCGGGCGAGCGGGAGGTCGGGCCGGCTCCGGCGGCCCGGCCCGCCGCCTATCGCTATGGAGTTTCGAGCTCAACGAACCGGCCGTTCCGGACCACCGCCACATAGGTGCGCTGCTGATCCACGTCGCGCTCCTTCGTGATGCCGATCTTGCCGAGCGGCGTGTCAAAGTTCTTGATCGTGTAGAGCGCGGCCACGATCTTCTCGCGCTGAACCTGGATCGGCTCGGTCCCGGTCACGCCGGCCCGGCGGATCGCCTCAGCCACCACCTGCGCCCCCGCGTACGCCTGCGCGGCGAACTGGTTGGGCTCTTGCTTGTACGCCTGCCGGTATGCATCGTAGAAGGCGAGATTCGCCGCGGACGGCACGCTCGGCACCCACGCCGTGCCGACGATGAGGCCCTCCGCGGCGGCCCCGGCGCGCTTGATGATGTTGGTGTCGTTGAAGCCGTTGCCGCCGACGAACGGAACCGTGATCCCGAGATTCCGGCCCTGGATCAGGAGGAGCGTCCCCTCCCGGGCCAGGGCGCTGACCACGATCGCCTGCGGGTTCGCCGCCCGGGCCCGCGTGAGCTGCGCCGAGAAGTCGCTATCGCCCCGCGCGAACGTGATCGTATCCGCGATCTGGATCTCGTTCTTCTTCAGTTCGTCGGCGAACGTCTTGTAGCCGGAGATCGTGAAGTCGTCCGCGTTGTCATACATGACGACGACGCGGGTCAGATGCAGGGCCTTCTTCGCGACCGCGACAGACTTGGGGATCTGCACGGCCTCGGGAGCGGACACCCGGAACACCGTCGGTCCGATCTGCGGGATCCCGTTCGCCGTGTTGCTCACGCCGACGACCGGGACGCCCGCCTTCACCGCGAGCGGATCCGACGCGAACGCCTGTGAGCTCAACACCGGGCCGAGGATCGCCGCCACCCGGTCGCGCTGGATGAACTTCTGAAAGACGTTGATCGCGCCGTCCCGGCCACCCCCGGTATCCTCGAGGATCGGGTCGATGTGCACCGGCCCCTTGTCGTTGATCCGCTTGAAGGCCAACTCCATCCCGTTGCGGATCGGTGTCCCATACACGGCAATGTCCCCGGTAATACCAACGGCCAGGCCGACTTTGACCGTCGCGCCGGCGGCACCCCACGCCGCCGGCGCGACGAGGGTGATTAGCAGCATCGGGATAAGCAGTCGCTTCAACACCTACCGTCCTCCCCTACGGATCGACCGACACCGAGACGTAAACGACGGAGGATACGATACCCGACTCCAGATTCCCTTGCCCGGGTCTCTCCACGCAGGGGTGGGCAGGCGTGCCCGTGAGTCTCGTGTGGACATACCCGCGATCCGACGCGGCCGCGGCTATTGCCAGCGCAGCCCGCGCCGGCGCGGCGCGGGCCGCGCCCTCACCGATCTCCTCTCGACCTCAGGCGCGTGTCATATTGGAAACGCCGCCCGGCACCACCGCCACGCGCCGTCGAAATAGCATCGGCCCCATCGCCCGGCGCGGTAGCGCACGCCGCGCCAGTAGTAGATGGGTTGGTCGGCATTCACTACCAAATAGGTGGTCCCGCCGAGCACCACCGCGCCGAGCACGGTGGCCTCAGACGGCGGCACATAATACGACGGCGGAACCGTCGCCGGTGGTGGTGGGTACGCGCCGGGTGGTGGTGGGTACGCGCCGGGCGGCGGCGCATAGTACGGGGGCGGCGTCGCCGCCGCCGGCGGATACGCGCCCGGCTCGGCGGCAGGCGTGCCGACATCGATCCGGCCGACCACGAACTGATCGCCCGATGCGCTCAGCAAAAGCCACACCGGCGAGCCGATGAAACCGCGGACCCCGCACAGCGGCGTGCGCGCGCCGTTCGCGAAGACCGCTGTTTGCGGCGTCAGCTGAAACGTCTCGACATTCGCGGACGTCTGGACCGTGATTCGTCCCGCCCCACAGTCCACGGACTGGACGGTCCCCTGGACGACCACCGGCTGCGGAGCCTGCGCACCGGCGGCGCCGGGTATCCCGAGGTACACGAGCAAGCCGGTTGCGACCACCGCGATCACCCGGAGCATCTCGCAACCCTCCCTGCCACGATCGTTGGGTTATCTCATAGGGGATTTTCCCCCGTACCCGGCAGGAAGATCCGGAGATAGTGGCCGAGCACGACCCGCAGCGGGCCGGGCCGCGAGGCCCACGCGGCGACGGCGCCGAGCGCCGTCGCCGGGAGGATCAGGGACGCCGCGGTCACCCATTCCAGCAGCCGGTACGAGCGGCGGGCCCGCAGCGCAAACGCCCTGTATCGCGCGCGAGCTTCATCGAGGGTGATGCGGTCACGAAGCGCGTCGGCGATGAGACGTCCGGCGACGCCGCCGGCCCTTACCGCAAGCCGAATGCCCTCGCCGGTGAACGGCAGGCAATGCCCGGCGGCGTCGCCCACTATGAAGATGTCGCCCATCGCCGCGGGGCGAAACCCGCCGCCGAGGAATCCACCGTGTCGCGGCCCCGGCGGAATGCCGAGCCGCCGCAGGAACGCATCCAACGCCGGGCCGAGCTGGGTGCGCGCGCGGTAGCTGATCAATCCCGCGCGCGTCGTCGCCCCGGCCGGAAACGCCCAGAGATATCCGTCGCGCAGGAGGTCGGGCCAGAAGTAGAAATGCAGGCCGGACTCGAACGGCACGGGCGCCGCGGCCTCGAGGCCAAAGCCCACGAATCCACCCGGGCGGCCGGGCCGGCGGTCGGCCCCGGACAGCACCGCGCGCCATCCGGTCGCGTCGACCAGCACGCGTCCCGTCACGTCGCCGGACGACGTCCGCACCGCCAGCCCACGGCGGCCCTGCACGGAAGCCCGGAGCAGCGGCACGTCGAGGCTCGCGTACGCCGCCGCGCAGCACGCCCGGTAGTCGAATGTGCAGAACGGTTCCGGCAGCGGCCACCGCACCGTGCGGCCGGGCGTGTGAATCACGAGGTCGCCGTGCGCCTCCTGCACGCTCGCAACGGCCCCGAGCGCGGCCAGCACGCTGATCGGCGTGCCGCACGCCGACGTCTGCCCGTCCCCGATACCCTGATGATCGATCAAGAGCGCCATGCCCGGGAGCTCGCGCGCAACGGCCAGTCCGGCGAACGACGCGCCGGCGATGACAACGTCGGCCCCGCTCACGGGCGCGCGGCTCCGGCGGCCCGCGCGAGCGCCCCTCGCATGCCGGCGAATCCAACCCGGCCCCGCGCGATCTCGGTCCCGTCCAACGTCACCACCGGGATGACCTCGCGGTACCGCGCGTACAGCACCGGGTCACCCGTGATGTCCACGACCTCTGTCTCGAACGCATACTCGCGCTCGAGACGGCGGGCAATGTCCTCCGCCTTCTCGCAGAGGCAGCAGCCGGGCCGGCCGTAGACGACGAGCCTCACGGCGACGCCGGGCGCGCTAACCGAAATGCCGGGAGCGCGCGCGCCGGCGGCAGGGTCGCGGTCCGCAGCGGCGTCACCGTGATGCGCAGGCCGAGGCCGCGAAGCCCGTCCACGACGCCCCCACGGATATTGAGCGCGCCCGCCAGCGTCTGCGGATCGCCCACGGCCACCACCTCGTACGGAGCCGGCAGGCGTTGCCGGCTGGCGATGATCGTGCCGCCGACCTGGCTGAACCCCGTCGTGGACGTCACGCGGTAGCCGCTCACGGCGACGCCCTCCGCGCCCGCCGCCCACAGTTCGTTCACGATGCTCGCCAGGTCGACGTATTGCACCGTCGCGGGGGCCTGCCCGGCCGCCGGCGGCGTCCCGTCGGTGACGGCGACGCGCACCCCCGGGCCCGTGACCGCGACGAGCCCGGCCGCCATTCGCAGTTCCTCGAGCTCCTGTGCGAGGGCCTGGTCGGCGCTGCGGCGTTGCGCCGCCGCGGACTCGAACTCGGTGAGCCGGTGGGTGAGCGCCGCGACCTGCGCCTCGAGTCCACGCCGCGTCTCGCGCTCTTGTCCGAGCATCGTGGCCAGGGCGTACACGTTGCGGGTGGGCACGCCTTCCTGCCCGGAGAGCATCCGGCCTGCCCGCAGTTGCACCGTGACGAGAAAGCCGAGGGCCATCAACAGCAACGTCAGCAGCGCCTGCCACCGGACGGCCCGGCTTCGAAGCACCTCGCGCGCGGATGCCATCGACCGGCCGGACGCGGCGGCGCCCTGCGACCCCGCCGCGCTACTCCTCCCAGACATTCCCCTCGCCGAAAATTTGCTCCAACTCCTGCTGGACCTCGACGCCGTCCCCCAAGCGGATCTGCACGGGGATCACGTGCTCGCCGGCGTCCGTGACGACGTGAGCGCACACCGGCCGCGTGCCGCGGTGCGCTTCGAGGTACTGGCAGAGCTGCTCGATCTCCTCGCGTGTCGTGACCCGCACGCGGAGTGCGGGACGTGCGGGGTCGGCGGGTTGGGCTCCGGCCGCGGGCGCGGGCCGCCCGTTCGACGGACGGGCGTCGCCGTTCGTCCGCACACCCTGCGCTCCGCCCCGGGGCGGGCCGCCGTTGCGGTACCGGTCGCCGCGCGGCCGGGCGGCCGGCACGGGCACCTCGAGCTGCATCGCCTCCTCGGGCGTGGCCGGCAGGGGGATGACCTCCTCGCACAGGAGCTTGGCCCCCTGCTCTTCGAGGTCCACCTTGCCCCTCAGCAGCACCACGGCGTCCCGCTTGAGCGCAAACCCCTGCTCCTCGTAGGCGCGCGGGAACACGAGCACCTCGACGCTCCCGGTCAGATCCTCCAGCGTGAGGAACGCCATCGCCGATCCCGAGCGGGTGATACTGCGCTTGATCGCGCCCACGAGCCCGCCGACGACGACTTCCTGGCGATCCCGGAGATCGGGCAGCTGCGCGATGGACGCCGTGGCCTTCTCGCGGAGCACGGCCTCCCACCGGCGCAGGGGATGATCGGAGATGTACAGGCCGAGCATCTCCCGCTCCATCGTGAGGCGCTCCTCGGGGCTGAACTCCGCCACCGCGCCCGTCTCGTCCGGCGGCTCGGGCTCCGCGGCGCCGAGATCGAACAGCCCGGTCTGCCCCTGCGCCCGCGCGCGCTGGCTGCGCTGCGCTTGGTCCAGCGTCTCATCGAGCGACTGCAGCATCTGCGCCCGGGACGCGCCCAGCGAGTCGAACGCGCCGGCCTTGACGAGGCTCGCGATCACGCGCTGATTGACCTGGCGCGTGTCGACCCGCGCGCACAGGTCGGCGAGATTCGCAAACCGCCCGCCGGCGTCCCGCGCACCGATGATCGCATCGACCGCCCCGACCCCGACGTTGCGGATTGCCGCGAGGCCGAACCGGATCGCGCCGGCCGAGACGGTGAACGACGCCTGGCTCTCGTTGACGTCGGGCGGCAGGATCGTGATCCCCATGCGCTGGCACTCGCCGACCGCCTGCGCGACGCGCTCCAGGTCGCCCCCGCTACTGCTGAGCACCGCCGTCATGTACTCCGCCGGGTAGTGCGCCTTGAGGTAGGCGGTGTAGTACGCGATGAGCCCGTAGCAGGCCGCATGGGCCCGATTGAAGCCGTACCGCGCGAACGGCTCGAACTGCTCGAAGATCTGGTCGACGACCGCGGGGGGCACGCCGTTCTTGCGGGCGCCCGCCACGAACTTCTCCCGCTGCGCCAGCAGGCGATCCTTGATCTTCTTGCGGATGGCGTAGCACAGCACGTCCGCCTCGGCCAGCGTGTAGCCGGCAACCGCCTGCGCGACGGTCATGATATCTTCCTGGTAGACCATCACGCCGTACGTCTCCTTGAGAACGGGCTCCAGCGACGGGTGGAGATACGTCACCGGCTCCTCCCCGTGCTTGCGGCGGATGTAGGACGGGATGTTGGCCATGGGCCCGGGCCGGAACAGCGCGACCATGGCCATGACGTCCTCGATCCGGTCCGGCCGCAACTCCCGCAGGTATCGCGTCATGCCGCGACCTTCCAGCTGGAAGATCCCGGTCGTGTTGCCCGACGCCAGGAGCGCGTACGTCGGCGGGTCGTCGAGCGGCAGGCGTTTGAGGTCGATCTCGACGCCCTGCGTCTCGCGGATCATCGCGATCGCCGTGTCGAGGATCGTGAGGTTGGTCAGGCCGAGGAAGTCCATCTTCAGCAGACCGAGCCGGGCCACGCTGTTCATGTCGTACTGCGTCATGAGCAGGTCGCCTTTGGTGGCCCGCTGCAGCGGGACATGATCCGTCAGCGGGTCGCGCGAGATGATGACGCCCGCCGCGTGGGTACTGGCGTGGCGGGCGACGCCTTCCAGCCGCTGCGCCATGTCGATGAGGCGGCGGATCTGCGGCGACCCGTCCGCGGCGCTCCGCAGCTCCGGCTCCGCCGCCAGCGCGTCCTTGAGCGACACGTTCGCCCCGGGCACGAGCTTCGCGATCCGGTCCACGTCGCCGTACGGCAGCCCCATCACGCGGCCGACGTCCCGGATCGCGGCGCGCGCCCCCATCGTGCCGAACGTGATGATCTGCGCCACGCGGTCCGCGCCGTACCGGTCCATGACGTACTTGATGACCTCGTCGCGCCGGCTGTCCATAAAATCCACGTCGATGTCGGGCATCGTGTAGCGCTCGAGGTTGAGAAACCGGTCGAACGGCAGGCGGTACGCCAGCGGGTCCACCTCCGTCACGCCGCACGTGTACAGCACCAGGCTCCCCGCGGCCGAACCGCGCACGGTGGTGAGGATCCCGTTGCGCCGCGCGAAGTTGACGAAGTCCTGCACGATGAGAAAGTACGCGGCGTACCCCATCTTCGTGATGACGCCCAGCTCGTACTCGAGCCGGTCCCGCACGGTGGGCGTGAGCTCGCCGTACAGCCGCCGCGCCCCAGCCTCGCACAGGTGCCGCAGGTAGGACTCCGGGGTCTCCCCGGCCGGCACCTCGACGTGGGGCAGTTTGAGCGTCCCCGTATCGAGCGTCAGCCCGCAACGCTCCGCGATCGCGACCGTGTTGCGGAGGGCCTCCGGGAAGTCGGCAAACCGCGTTGCCATCTCCTCCGCGCTTTTCAGGTAGAACTCGGGCGTGTCACCCAGACGCGGCTTGTCGTGCTGCTCGAGCGTCATCCCCATCTGGATGCACATCAACGCGTCCTGTGCGTCGGCCTCGTCCCGCCCCACGTAGTGCACGTCGTTGGTCGCGACGAGCGGCAGCCCCAAGTCGCGGGCCAGCGGCACGATCCCCCGCGTCACGGTCTGCTGCTCCGCGAGCCCGTGGTTCTGCAGCTCCAGGTAGAAGTTGTCCGGTCCCAGGATGTCGCGATAGGCCCCGGCGATCTCCCGGGCGGCGCCGAGGTCCCCCCGCACGATCGCACGGGGAATCTCCGCCTGCAGGCAGCCCGAGAGGCCGATCAGGCCCTTGGCGTGCCGGCTCAGCGCGTCGCGATCGATCCGCGGCTTGTAGTAGAATCCTTCGAGATGCGCGGCGGTGGTGAGCTGCAAGAGATTGCGGTACCCTTCGGCCGTGACCGCCAGCAGCACCAGGTGGGCCGCGGAGGCGTCCACCTTGGGGTCGCGGTCCGTCATGCGTCGCGGCGCGACATACGCCTCGACGCCGATGATCGGCGTGACCCCGTGGGCGTGGGCGGCCTCGTAAAACTCCACCGCGCCGTACATCACGCCGTGGTCGGTCATGGCGATCGCCGGCATGCCGAGCGCCGCGGCCCGCTTCATCAGTGCGTCGATTCGGCTTTCGCCGTCCAGGAGCGAGTATTCGGTGTGCAGGTGGCAGTGGACAAACTCACTCGACATGCGGCGTCTCCTTCGGAGGCGTCTCGTTCATTGTAGCAAAAGCGCTATTCTACCAGAACGGTCCGCGCGCCGGCGCCGCGTTCATGAGGCCCGCTGGATTAGCGCGCCTCTGCGAGCATCAGCACGCTCGTGCGGCTCGTGTGCGGGCTCATGTCGAGCGGCTGCGCCCATCGCAACCGGTATCCGCCGTTGCGGAGGGCCGCGGCGTCGCCGCCGAGGCCTCGGAGCGAGCGGCCCAGGTACGCCAGCCGCCGGACACCGGCGCGCCGCAGCGCGCTCACCAGGGCGGGCGCGAGCCCGCCGCCCTGAGGCCGGACCAGGGCGCAGCGGACCCCGCGCGCCCGTGCCGCCTTCTCCACCGCGCGCACGGCGTCACGGGCGTAAAACGTGCAGTTTGCGAGGCCGTTGTGGCGGGCGTTGGCGCGGGCCGCGGCAAGCAGCGCTCCGGTCGTCACACCAACGGCCCGGCCGGCCGCCAGCGCCAACTGCAGCGTGTACGCGCCGATGCCCGCGCCGATCTCCACAACCGTGTCGTCGCGCGACGCGTCCAATGCGCTCAACACCAACTCGACGGCGCCCGCGAACGCGCGGGGGTTCGCCGGAAACTCCGCGAGCAGCGGCACGTGATAGCGGACGCCCGCCACCTCCTCCCGCACCCATGCGCGGCCCCACAATAGCGAGGTCCGCCGGCTCCGGAGGAGATGGCCCGCGCGTGGGGTCGCGATCTCCACGATGCCGACGAGCCCGGGAACCCGGTCGAGGAGAGCCCGCACCACGGCCGTCCGCGACCCGGCATCCAGGCGTCCCCCGACCGCGAGGCCGAGCAATACCTCTCCGGTCGCACTGCCCACGCGGCCGAGCACGCCGCGCAGCCGCGGCCCGTCCGGCAGCCGGGGCCAGCGCGCGCGCACCGCCTCGAGCAGGGCCACGTTGGCCGGGTGCTGCACGGGGCAGGTCTGGACGTCGATCACGCGATCGCTTCCCCAGGCGTAGAATCCGAGCACAGGGGCCTGAGACGGCGCGCCCGCGGTGGCCTCCAGGAGTGACCGATATCCCCACGGGGGACCCCATCCGACGGCCGGCTCCACCGGGAGATCCGGCAGTTCCCGCCGCCCGAGCGCCTTTTGGACGAGCCGCGTTTTCTGCTCAAGCTGGACGGCATACTCGAGGTGCTGCCACTGGCAGCCGCCGCAGTCCCCGAAGTACGGGCACAAGGCCTGGCCGACGCGGGGCGCGGGGTTGCGGAGCGCCACGAGACGCCCGCGCACCGGCTTGCAGTCCGGCTCGATGATCTCCACCGTGGCCTCGTCGCCGGGAGCGGCGTAGGGGACCGCAACGGTCCGGCCGCCGCCCCGTCCCAGCGCCTCTCCGTCGGGCCCCATTTGATCAAACGTGCAGATGACGTGGGCCCCGCGCGCCAGGGCCCGCGGGCGTCCGGACACCGCGGCCCCTCGCGGGCCGTGCCGGCCCGGTAGGACATGCGCCGTCCCGGCGCGGGTCGCGTCGGGGAGAGGGCGCCTCCGCTGGGAACGGTCAGGACGCGCCAATGCGGTCCCGGAGCAGGCGATTCACCATCTCCGGATTTGCCCGACCTCGCGACTTCTTCATTACCTGGCCGACCAGGAACGTGACGGCGCGATCCTTGCCGGCCTTGACGTCCCCGACCGGCCCGGGATTTTCCGCGATCGCGGCGTCCACGAGCCGCGCGAGCTCGTCGGTGTCGCTGATCTGGACCAACCCCCGCTCCCGGACGATCTCGTCCGCGGTGCGGCCCGTGCGGAGCATTTCGTCGAGCACCTCTTTGGCCGACCGGCCGCTGATCGTCCCGCGGTCGATGAGGGTGAGGAGCCCGGCGAGCGCGGCCGGACGCACGGCAATCTCCTCGATCTCAACGCCCGCGGCGTTCATGTACGCCGCGATGTCGCCGACGAGCCAGTTGGCAACCGTCTTGGGGTGGCCGAACAGGCGCACCGTCTCCTCGAAGAACTCCGCCATCGGCCGCGTCTCGGTCAGCAGCCCGGCGTCGTGCTCGGGCAACCCGTGGGTCTCGACAAAGCGGCGGCGGCGGGCCTCCGGCAGCTCGGGGATGTCTCGGCGGATGCGCTCGATCCACGCGGCATCCACGCAGACGGGCAACAGGTCCGGCTCGGGGAAGTAGCGATAGTCCTGCGCCTCCTCCTTCTCCCGCGACGAAAACGTCAGCCCCCGCGCCTCGTCCCAGTGGCGGGTCTCCTGCACCACAGCGGCGCCACGGGCAACCAGATCGCGCTGCCGGGCTTCCTCGAAGCGCAACGCCCGCTCAACCGAGCGAAGGGAGTTCATGTTCTTGATCTCCGTGCGAATCCCGTGAGGTCCGCCGGGCTCGCGCAGCGACACGTTGGCGTCGCAGCGCAGAGTTCCTTCCTCCATGCGCCCGGTCGTCACACCGGCGTACTGGAGGACCGCGCGGAGGCGTGTGAGAAACAGGCGCGCCTCCTCCGGGGAGCGCAGGTCCGGCTCCGACACGATTTCCATGAGCGGCATGCCGCTCCGGTTGTAGTCCACGAGACTGCGCCCGCCGGCGTGCACGAGCTTCCCGGTGTCCTCCTCCAGGTGGACCCGGCGGATGCCGACCCGCCGGGTCCCGCCGCCGGCCTCGAGGGCGAGCGCGCCGTCCGTGGCGAGCGGCGGGTGCCCGGTGTATTGATACTGCGAGATCTGATAATCTTTGGGAATGTCCGGGTAGTAGTAGTTCTTGCGGTGGAACCGGCTTTCCGGCCGGACCGTGCAATTCAACACGAGCGCCGCGCGCACGCCGAGTTCCACGGCTTTCCGGTTGAGCACGGGCAGAGCCCCGGGCAGGCCCAGGCACACGGGGCACGTGAGCGTGTTCGGCGGTGCCCCAAACGTGCACGCGCACCCGCAGAACATCTTGCTCTGCGTGCTGAGCTGCACGTGCACCTCGAGCCCGATGACGGTCTCGTACACGCCCACCGCGGCGGATCCGCTCACGCCGGGCTGCTCCGCCGCTCGGCCGCGGCGACCACACGCGGCCGCCGCGCCGGCGCCGCGAGCGCCCGCTCGAGCGCGTAGGCCGTGTTGAGCACCGTCGCTTCACCGAACGCGCGTCCCGCGATCTGCAGCCCGATCGGGAGGTCGCCCGCAAACCCGCACGGCACCGACACGCCGGGCAGGCCGGCCAGGTTCAGCGGCACGGTGAACACGTCGGCGAGGTACATCTCGAGCGGATCCTCCACGCGCTCGCCGAGCGGGAACGCCGGCGTGGGCGACACCGGACCGACGAGCACGTCCACGTCCTCCAGGGCCTGCACAAACTCCCGGCGAATCAGCTCCCGCACCCGCTGCGCCCGCAGATAGAACGCGTCGTAGTACCCGGCGGAGAGCGCGTAGGTGCCGAGCATGATCCGGCGCTTGACCTCCGCGCCAAAGCCCTCGTTTCGCGTCCGCGCGTACATGCCGATGAGATCGGTGGCCTGCGCGGTGCGGTGGCCGTAGAGCACGCCCGCGTATCGCGCGAGATTGCTGCTGGCTTCCGCCGGGGCGACGATGTAGTACGCCGGCAGGGCGTAGGGCGCGTGCGGCAGCGAAACGTCCACGCGGCGCGCCCCCGATCGCTCGAGCGCCCGGATGGCCTCGCCCACGGCATCGGCCACGCCCGGGTCGAGCCCGCCCTCGAGAAACTCGCGCACGACCCCGAGGCGCAGTCCCGCGACACGGCCGGTGAGCAGCGTGGGGTAATCGGGCACCTCCACCTCGGCCGAAGTCGCATCCGCGGGGTCGCGCCCGGCGATCTCGCGCAGCAGCAGGGCGGCGTCGCGCACATCCTGCGCGAGCGGGCCGATTTGGTCGAGCGAGGAGGCAAACGCGATGAGGCCGTACCGGGAGACGCGCCCGTACGTCGGCTTGAGCCCGACGACGCCGCAGAACGCGCCCGGCTCGCGGATGCTCCCCCCGGTGTCGCTGCCGAGCGCGAGCGTGGCTTCGCCCGCCGCGACGGCCGCCGCCGAGCCCCCGCTGCTGCCGCCGGGCACGCGGTCGGGGTCCCACGGGTTGCGGGTGGGCCCGAACGCGGAGTTCTCCGTGCTGCTCCCCATCGCGAACTCGTCACAGTTGGTCTTGCCGAGCACGATGGCGCCGGCGCGCCGGAGGCGTGTCACGACGGTCGCGTCGTAGGGCGGGCGAAACCCCTCCAGGATACGCGAGCCGGCCGTCGTGGGGACACCGCGCGTGCAGAGGTTGTCCTTGAGCGCCACCGGCACCCCGGCCAGGGGCGGGGCGTCCTCCGCGCCGGCGGCGCGATCCCACTGCGCCGCCTCCCGCCGCGCGGCGTCGGCGTCGAGGTACAGGTACGCCCGCACCTGCGGCTCGACTGCCTCGATGCGCCGCAGCACGGCGTCAACGACCTCGCTCGGGCTCAGCTCCCCCCGGCGATAGCAGGCGCGAAGATCCCATGCCGGCCGGTCCGCCGGCGACGCGGGATGCGGACCCGTCATGGCGCCCGGGACCCGTCGTCCTCGATGACCGGCGGGACCACGACGTAGCCGTCCGCGGTCTCGGGCGCGTTGGCGAGGGCGTCCTCGCGGGACAGACACGCGACCGGGAGGTCGTCGCGCATGACCCCGGCCGCCGGGCCTCCGGGCGCCGCCGGGGGGACGTCACCCAGCTCGAGCGCGGCGAGCTGCTGGAACGACTCGAGAATGCTGCCCAGCTGTACCTGGAACAGCCGGCGTTCATCGGGGGTCAGCTCGAGCCGGCTGAGGCGGGCGACGCGCGCGACGATGGCGGCGTCGATCATCGATGGTGCTTTCGGCCGGTCCTCGGACACGCTACCCTCCACTCGCGGTAAGTATCGCCATGGTAACATGCGGCGGGGAGCGCGGTCTACGCGCTCCCCGCTCGCGCCGGCGATCGGGCCGGATACTATTGCTTGTAGAGCGTGTAGTAGTACTGCCCCGGGAAGATCGGATTGTAGTACCACCCGTGCACCCAGGTGCGCATCGTGTAGTACGTCGTCGGCTGCACGAGGAACAGGTACGGCAGATCGTTATAGGCGAGCATGGAGATCTGCTTGTAGATCGCCGCGCGCTTGGCCGGATCCGCCGTCCCCACGGCCTGATCGATCAGCCGGTCGGCCTCGGGGTTGTTGTACCCGCCGCGCACCGGGAAATAGCCGTTCGCCGAGAGAAACGGCTGCGCGAAGTCGTGCGGGTCGGGGTAGTCGGCGAACCATCCGAGGAAGTACATCGTCCCCTTGTGGCTGAACAAGAGATCGTTGAGCGCGCTTGCCGGGACCGGGCGGAAGTTGATCTGGAACTTGGGGTTGAGCGCCTGGACGTCGTCGCGCAGGATCGTCGCGCCGACCTGCCGTGCCGTGTTGCCGGCGGTGTACGGCACCGTGAACTTGAACCCCGTGTCCCACAGCTTGCCGCCCTGCGCCTCCTTGAACTCCGCGATCGCCTTGTCGCGGCTCGTGGTGTACGTGGGGACGGACGCGTCGTAGCCGAGCAGCCCCTGGACGATCGGCCCGTGCGGCAGGATGCCCTGGCCCGCGTACGCGCTGCTCAGATTCTGCGCGTAGTCGAACGCGTAGGCGAACCCACGGCGCACGTGGATGTCGGCGAAGAAATCGGACGGGATCCCCTGCCCGTCGAGCTTGCCGCTCCCCGCGTCCGGGTTCCCCTCCGTGTTGATCTTGAAGTTGAACTGCAGCGTCTGCACCGCGATCTGCGGCAGCTTGGCCTGCATGACGGTGTTCGGCAGGCCGCGCAGCTGCGATTGCTCGTTCAGGGAGGCGACGATGAGGTCGGCGTCACCCTGCTGGAGCTGCAGGCGCCGGGCGGCGAGCTCGGTCACCGACTTGATGATCACGCGCCGGAGCCGCGCGGGCTGGCGCCAGTAGTGGTCGTTGCGGACGAGGATCACTTCCTTGTTCTGGCGGTCCCACTGCTCGAGCATGAACGGCCCCGTGCCATTCATGTGGTCGAACTGATACCGGTCCTCGTTCTTGGGGTTGTTGTACTTCTGCCAGGTCGTGGCCCCGCCGTCCCAGTCGTTGTGCGCGGCCGCCCACTTCCGCGGCATCACACCGCCCCAGGCGGCCATGATCGTCAGGAACGGCGCGAACGGCCGCTTGAGGTGGAAGACGACGTTGTTTCCCTGCGCGTACACGGCCTTTTGGACCTGGTCGAATGTCACCTGGATCTTGCCCTGCTTGTCACGCGTGCTGTCCACGCCGAGCAGCGGGCTCAACAGGAGCCACGCCGGGCCGCCCGCCTGATCCTGCAGGAGGAACCGGCGGAACGAGTACACAACGTCGTCCGGCGTCATGATCGACCCGTCGTGGAAGTGGACGCCCTGCCGGATCGGGAACGTGTACGTCAGCCCGTCCTTGCTGATGAGCCCGTTCTGCAGGCTCGGCACCTCGGTGGCCAGCATCGGCGAAAACTTGTCCAGGGACGAGCCGCTGTAGATGATCAGCGTTTCGTACACGTTCGGCCAGATCGGCTCCGCGGAGTAGATGTCATAGGCGAGGTCGGGATCGAGACTCGTGACGTCGCCGAACTGCAACTCCACGAACGTGTCGGGATTCCTGACCGGTTCACCCGCTCCCCGGGCGACCAGCGCCCCGAGTGAAAGGGGCACGATTGCGGCGACGAGCACCGCCGTGATGCGGATCGACCATGGCCGCATGCGCATGTCACGCCTCCTTCTCTGAGCCTGCGGTATGCTGACGCTCCGTGCCACTTCCCTACACGCTCCCGCGCTGGCGGGGGTCGAAGATATCCTGGAAGGCGTCGCCGAGCAGGTTCCACCCCAGGACGAAGAGAAAGATCGCCACCCCGGGCACCAAGAGCGTGTACCAATACTGGAACGGGTCGCCCGCGGTGCCGAGGATCCAGTTGTGGGACAGACTGATGAGCTGCCCCCAATCGGCATACCCGGGCGGCGCGCCGAGCCCGAGGAACGACAAGGCCGCGAAATTGATGACGATGCCGCCCATGTCCAGGGACGCCAGGATGATGATGGGATAGATCGTGTTCGGTAGGACGTGCCGGATGATGATGAAAAAGTCCCCGACCCCCATCGCACGCGCGGCCTGCACGTACTCCATGTCGCGGACGCGCAGAAACTCCGCCCGCAGGAGCCGGGTGTACGTCGGCCAGGCAACGACGGCGATCGCGATCACGGCGTTGCGCGCGCTCTGGCCGAGCACGGCGACGATGACCACGGCCAAGATGAGGCCGGGAAACGCGAGAAAGATGTCGGTAACCCGCATCACCGCCTCGTCGATCCAGCCCCCGTAGTACCCGCTCAGGCTGCCGAGCGTCAGCGCGACGGCGATGCCGGCCCCGACGACGGTCAGCGCGACGACAAACGCGCTGCGCGCGCCCCATATCGCGCCGTAGTATAGGTCGAACTGCTCCTCCGTGGTGCCGAGCGGGTGGCCCGGCCCCGGGGGGCGGGGATCGCTCGCATACCCCTGGTGCGGGATCATGTACGGGTTGCGCTCGGTCGGGTGTGCGAGCAGCGGCGCCAGGAGCGCCACCACGAAGAAGAAGAGGATGATGCACAGCCCGAGCACGGACAGCGGGTTGCGGCGGAACCGGCGGAGCGTGCGCTCCCACGCGCTCGGCTGGACGCGCTGGACCGTGGGAGCGCCCGGCGCGGCGATCGAGGGGACGCGGACCGCGCTCACTGCAGCCGGATGCGCGGATCGACCACGGCGTACAGAACGTCCGCGCAGAGGTTCCCGAGCACGAGCATCCCCGCGAAGATGAGGGCAAAGCCGGTGACGGCGGGAATGTCAAGCTGCTGGCTCGCCGTCACGCCCCAGCGGCCGATGCCCGGCCAGTTGAACACGGTCTCCGTGATGACGACGCCCGAGAGGAGCCCAACGAACAAGAGGCTCGCGAGCGTGATCACGGGGATCAGCGCGTTGCGGCGGGCATGCTTGTCCACCACGACGTCCCGCGGCAATCCCTTCGCTTCCGCGGTCCTGACGTAGTCCGCGCGAAGCGTCTCCAGCATGGACGAGCGGGTGATCCGCACGAGGGTGGCGGTGATGAAATACGTGAGCGTAGCCACCGGGAGCACGAGGTGGCGCAGCGCGTCCCAGAGCAGCCACCACTGACCGTTGAGGAGCGCGTCAATCGTGAGGAGCCCCGTGTAGGGGTGGAATTGCGGGCTGCGGACGAAGAGGTCGGCGTCGAGCCCGATCCGGCCCGGCGGAAACCACCCGAAGTGGCCGTAGAACACCATGAGCAGCACGAGCCCCCACACGAACGTCGGCAGCGACGCGCCGCTGATGGACGTCGAGCGGCTCACGTGATCCACGATCTTGTCCTTTTGCACCGCAGAGAGTGTCCCGAGCCAGATGCCGAGCACGAGGATGCAGACGAACGAGTACAGCGCGAGCTCGAACGTCGCGGGGAAATAGCCTCGAATTGCTGCCAGCACGGGCTCCCGCGCGGTCTCAGACCACCCGAGGTCGCCGTGCAAGACCTGGCGGAGCCACTCCCAATACTGCACGTACACGGGTTGGTCTAGGTGGTACTTACGTATGATGTCGGGCAGCGCGTTGAGCTGCTTGGGATCGGTGATGTACAGGCTGGCGCGCATCGCGGGGGTGAGCAGCTGGAGGAGCGAGAAGATCAGTGCCGTCACCCCAAGGGCGACGAACGGCAACAGCAGCAGGCGGCGTGCGATGAACCGGCTCATCAGCGGTCGGCCGGCCCGCTGACGCGGGCCGGCCGGCGTGAGTCGCTACTGCTTGGACATCGTATAGAAGTCGAAACCCACGTTCGCGAGCGGCGGCAGGACCGCGTTGTAGTACCATCCGTGGACCCACGAACGCATGACCACGAAATTGGTCGGCTGGGCTGCGTAGATGGCCAACACGTTGTCGTACGCGAACTTCGTGAGCTCATGGTAGATTTCGGCGCGCTTCGCGGGATCCGCGACCTGCGCGGCCTGTTTCACCAGCTGGTCCACGTGGGGATCGGAAAAGCCGTTCTGCTTCGGGTACTGCCCGTTGCTCGCGAGAAACGGCTGCGCGAAGTCGTCGGGGTCGGGATAATCGACCGCCCAGCCGAGCGCGTACAGGGTGCCCTTGTGCTGCACGGTCAACTGCAGGAAGGAGGAGAACTGGATGTTGCGGATGTCGATGTGGAATTTCGGGTTGAGGGACTCCACGTCGTCCTTGACGATCTGGGCGCCGATCTGGCGCACGGCATTGCCGGTGTTGTAGGTCTCGGTGAAGTGGAAGCCGGTGTCCCAGAGCTTGCCGCCCCATGCTTCCTTGAACTCCGCGATCGCCTTTTGCTTGTCGAACGTGTACTTCGGGAGCGACGCGTCGTAGCCGAGGAGGCCCTGAATGATCGGGCCGTTCGGCTGCAGGGCCTTGCCCCGGTACCCGTCGCGGAGGAACGTGCCGTAGTCGAACGCGTAGGCGAAGCCGCGGCGGACGTGCACGTCCGAGAAGAAGTCCGGCGGGATGCCGTTGCCGTCGAGCTTGCCGCTCCCCACGTCCGGGTTGCCCGCGGCGTCGATCTTTTGATTGAAGTGGAACACCTGGATCACCAGCGACGGGTAACCGTCCTGCACCGTGACGCCGGCCATGCCCGTGACCTTGGACTGGTCGGGCCGGTCCACCGCAATGGCGTCCGCGTCGCCGCGCTGCAACTGCAGCTGGCGGGCCGGGAACTCCGTAACCGTGCGGATCACGACCCGCCCTAACTTCGCGGGCGCCCGCCAGTAGTGGTCGTTCCGGACGAGGATCACTTCCTTCGCCTGCCGGTCCCAGGTCTGCAGCACGAACGGGCCCGTGCCGTTCGTGTGGTCGAACTCGTACCGGTCCTGCAGCTTGGGGTTGTTGTACTTGGCCCATGTGCCGGCCGTCCCGTCCCAGTCCCCGTGCGCCGCCGCCCACTTCTCCGGCAGCACGAACGACCAGGCGGCGAGAATGCTCAAAAACGCCGCGTAGGGATGCTTGAGGTGGAAGACGACGTTCTGGCCCTCGACCGTCACCGCCTTGGCCGCGTCGGCATACTGCACCGTGACGGCGCCCTTCGTGCGCGTGCTGTCGGTGCCGAGCAGCGGCGTGAGCAGCAGCCACGACGGGCCGCCGTCCCGGTCCTGCAGCATGAACCGCAGCATGGAGTACCGGACGTCCTCCGGGGTCATGACCGTGCCGTCGTGGAAATGCACACCCTGGCGGATCGGGAACGTGTAGGTCAACCCGTCCTTGCTGATGAGCCCGTTTTGAAGGGTCGGCACCATCGTGGCCAGGCGCGGCACGTACCGGGACAGCACGCTGCCGTCATAGGTGATCAGCGTCTCGTAGATCCCGGGCCAGATCACGCCCTCGCTCGCCGTGTCGTAGGCGTAGGCGGGGTCGAGACTCTGGGGGTCTCCATAGGTGAGGATGATCAGGGTGTCCGGGTTCCGCACAGATTCCGCGGCGCCGCGGGCGCCGGTGCCGTACGCCAGCACCGCCATCACCGCGATCGCCAGTACCGCCAGTCCGCGCTGTGCCACGACGCTCACCGCCTCTTATCCCGAGTCGAACCGGTGAGAACGTCCCGCCACGCACCTGCCGGCGCCGCCGCCCCGACGCGGATGCGCTGCCTCCCCCCCGGCCTCAGCATCCTCGTGCAGTCCGTGTAGTCGTGTAGTGTGGTACGTCCGGCGCACCCGTCCGGTTCTACGAGTTGGCCGCGCTGGCCGCCGGGCGGTACACTGCCGCCTTGCTCCGCTGGGTCTTGAACGGCCGTACGGGGCAGGCGACGAAGTGGCCGTTGCCGATGTCGACGAACTCGGGCTCGTCCACGCTGCAGCTCGGCTGTGCATAAAGGCAGCGCGTGTGGAACCGGCAGCCGGACGGCGGGTTCACCGGGCTCGGCACGTCGCCCGGCAGGATGATGCGCTCCCGCCGCATCTCCGGGTTCGGGATCGGGACCGCGGACAGCAGCGCCTCCGTGTACGGATGCTGGGGGTTCGAGAACAGCTCATCCGCATCCGCGAGTTCCACGATCTTGCCGAGATACATGACGGCGATGCGGTCGCTGATGTGCTTGACCACCGAGAGATCGTGCGCGATGAACAGGTAGGTCAGGCCGAATTCCTTTTGCAGCTCCTGCAGGAGGTTGAGCACCTGCGCCTGGATGCTCACGTCCAGTGCCGAGACCGGCTCGTCGGCGATGATCAGCTTCGGGTTCACGGCGAGCGCCCGGGCGATGCCGATGCGCTGACGCTGCCCGCCACTGAACTCGTGCGGATACCGGTTCGCATGGTACGGCGACAGCCCGACGACCTCGAGGAGCTCCTGCACGCGGCGGACCTTCTCCTTGCCGCGGGCCAGGTTGTGGATCTCCAGCGGCTCGCCGATGATGTCGCCGACGGTCATCCGGGGGTTGAGCGAGGAGTAGGGATCCTGGAAGATAATCTGCATGTTGCGGCGCATCCGCCGAAGCTCTTCCTTGCCCAGCTTGAAGATGTCGCGGGTCTCGAACAGCGCTTCGCCGGTCGTTGGCTCCTGGAGCCGTAGAATGACGCGGCCGGTCGTCGTCTTGCCGCACCCGGACTCGCCGACGAGGCCCAGCGTCTCACCCTTCCGGATGTAGAAGCTCAGGCCGTCTACGGCCCGGACCGCTCCGACCTGCCGCTGGAAGATGAACCCCTTCGTAACCGGGTAATGTTTGACGAGGTGCTTGACCTCCAGGAGAATCTCGCCGTTGCCTGCCATAGTCCCTCCCCAGGGCTCCAGGGTGACGCCGTCTTAGACCCCCCGGCTCCGCGCCGACGCCGCCAGCCCCGCGGCTGTCGCCGCCTGCTTGTCCTTCTCCGTCGCCTTGTCGGTGTAGAGATAGCACCGCGCGGCGTGCCCGGCCTCGATGCTCACGGTCGGCGGGTCCACCTGCGTGCAGACCTCCATCGCGAACGGGCACCGCGGGGCGAACGAGCAGCCCGGCGGGAGGTCCACCAGGCTGGGCGGCTGCCCCTCGATCGGGATCAGCCGCTCGCTCCGCTCGTAGAGCTTCGGTACCGAGTGCAGCAAACCCCAGGTATACGGGTGCCGCGGATCATGGAACGTCCGCTTGACGTCGGTCTCCTCGACCGGACGCCCGGCATACATGACCACGACGTTGTCGCACATCTCGGCGACAACGCCCAGGTTGTGGGTGATCATGATGATGGCCGTGCCGAACTCGCGCTGCAACTCTCGCATGAGCTCGAGGATCTGCGCCTGGATCGTCACGTCCAGCGCGGTCGTCGGCTCGTCGGCGAGGAGCACCGACGGGTTGCACGACAGCGCCATCGCGATCATGACGCGCTGCCGCATGCCGCCGGAGAACTGGTGTGGGTAGTCCCTCACGCGCTGCCGGGCCGACGGAATCTTGACGCGCTCGAGCATCTCGATGGCGCGCTCCCACGCCGCGCGCTTGTCCAGCCGCTGGTGCAGGATCACCGCTTCCGCGATCTGCTCGCCGATGGTCAGCACAGGGTTGAGCGAGGTCATCGGCTCCTGGAAGACCATCGCGATGCGGTTGCCGCGGATCCTGCGCATTTCCTCGTCGGACAGCTTGAGCAGGTTGCGCCCTTCAAACAGGATCTCACCGTCGACGATCTTCCCGGGCGGCGACGGGATCAGCCGCATGATCGACAGCGCGTGCACGCTCTTGCCCGAGCCGGACTCGCCGACGATGCCAAGGGTCTCGCCCTTGTGCAGGTCGTAGGCCATGCCGTCCACGGCGCGCACGACGCCCTCGTCGGTGTAGAAATAGGTCTTTAGGCTTCGGACCGACAGCAACGGTTCGGCCACGCGAACCCTCCTCCGGCGCCGACCTCGGGGCGCACTGGCGCTACGCCATTAATTGGTGCGAATTCCACAACCCCCCGCCAAATCCTCTCCTGCGCCGCCCGGCGCGAGGCCCGGAGCCCTTCCCCGGGCCGCCCGGGTCTATGGCAGCGTGCCGGCGTATTGCACGGCGTAATTCTGGTACTCGTCCCCGGAGGCCCCGCTCACCGTCGCGAGCCTCTCGCGGCCGTGGTACAACTCCGCCACCACCCGCCCCGCTTCCGGGGCATTGTACAGCGCGAGTTGCACGACCAGGCGGCCCTCGGTCGCGAGGTACTGTCGGTTCAGGGTTTTGGAATGTTTGGGATCGTAGTACTTGGACTGGAACCGGACCAGCACCGTGCCCGAGGCCGGGTCGTACGACGCCTGCGGGCGGCTCGCCTCGCCCGAGATCGTGATCACGGCGCCGCGGGCCCGGAGCGCCGGGTCGAGGGTCGCCCCCTGCGGCACGTCCGGCGTCACCACGCCCTGCTGCACCTGCATCACGCGCTGGGCGAACAGCACCCCGGCGGCCACGAGCACCGCCGCGGCGGCTGCCGTGATGATGAGTGCGGACCGCCGTCCGGACCGAGATCGGGGCCCGGCCCCCGCGGTCCCCCGCCGCGCCGGGCCACCGGGAACCCCGGCCCCCGGACCGACCGCCGACCCCGACTTCACGACCTTTGCCATCCGTGTTGCCCCCTCCGCCTTGCCCGCCGCTCCCTGGCCGGCCGAGGCCGGCACCCGGCGGGTACCGCTTCTATCATCGCACGACCCGGCACCGCCCGTCACGCCACCCGCTGGCGTGGATCCAGCGCGTCCCGGACGCCGTCGCCGAGAAAGTTGAACGCGAGCACCGCGATGACGATGAGCAGCCCCGGGATGAGGAGCCACGGGAACTGGGTGAGCGCTTCGATGCTCTGGGCCTGCGCGAGCAGGAGGCCCCAGCTCGTGCTGGGCTCCTGAACGCCCAGCCCGAGGAACGAGAGACCGCTCTCCCCGAGGATCACGCCCGGGATCGTGAGCGTCGCCGCGACGATCACGTAGGAGGCCGTGGTCGGCAGCACGTGTCGCACGATCACCCGGAGGTCGGGCAGCCCCGCCGCCCGTGCGGCGAGCACGAACTCCACGTCCCGGATGCCGAGCACGATACCGCGCAACACGCGCGCGAGCCCGCCCCATCCCACGAAGCTGAACACGGCCGAGATCATGAACAGGCGCGCGCCGCTCGAGAGGGTCGGGGGCAGGACCGAGGCGAGCGTGAGCAGCAGGTAGAAGCTCGGAAACGCGGCCAACACCTCCACGCTCCGCATGATCACGTTGTCGATGATGCCGCCGTAGTACCCGGCGATCCCGCCCAGGATCATCCCGATCGGGAACGTGATCAGCACGACGAGAATCCCGATCAACAACGAGACGGCGCTCCCGTAGAGTAGTCTCGAGAGCAGGTCGCGGCCGAACTGATCCGTGCCGAGCAGGAACAGCCGCGCCGGGGAGTCCACGCCCAGGAGGTGGATGTCGCTCGGGACGAGCCACAAGAGCCGGTACGGAGCGCCATGGACGAAGAAGCGGATGTCGTACGTGCGGGACGTGTCGGGCGCGTACGCCGGCAGGGACGCGTCGACGACGCGGTAGGCGTAGACAAATGGGCGCAGGTGGAGGCGGCCGCGCGCGTCGATGAGGTGGACCCCGACCGGCGGAGCATAGAACAGCGACCGGTCGGAGTAGTCGAGCGCGTACGGCGCCAGGAACGGCGCCAGCACCATCGCGGCATAGAGGCAGACGAGCGTTACCCCGCCCACGACCGCGAGGCGGTAGCGCCGGAGCCGGCGCCAGGCCAGCTGGAGCGGCGTTCGCGACCGGCCGGCCCGCTCCGGGGACGCGGAGACGCGCGGCGCGGCGGCCGCGTCCTGGCTCATTCAGTCGTACCGAATCCGGGGATCGACGTACGCGAGCATGATGTCCGCGGTCAGATTGCCGAGGATCAGCAGCACGCTCCCCATGAGCAGGCTTCCCATGACGACGAAGACATCCCGTTTGAGCACCGCCTCCAGCACGAGGCGGCCCAGGCCGGGGTAGCCGAGGACGTTCTCGACGAACGCCGCCCCGCTCAAGAGGCCGCCGAGCTCGAACCCGAACAGCGTGACAAGCGGGTTGATGGCGTTGCGCACGCCGTGGCGGAAGATCACGGCGCGCTCGGGGAGGCCCTTGGCCCGCGCGGTCTGCAGGTAGTCCGAGCGCAGCACGTCGAGCAGGTTGGTGCGCATGTAGCGCATCAGGCCGCCCACGGAGAACACGCCCAGGGCGATCGTCGGCAGCACCAAATGCCGCGCGACGTCGAGGATTTTGTCCCACCACGGCAGGAAGTCGAAGTCGACACTCGTCAGCCCCTGCAGCGGCAGGAGATGCGTCCAGAAGGCCGCGTACAGAAGCAGCAGCGCGCTGAAAAAGCTCGGCACGGAGATGGCCACGAACGCCGCGGCGCTCAGCGCGCCGTCGAGCGCGGAGTACTGATGCACGGCCGAATAGATGCCGAGCGGCAGGGCCAAGGCCCAGGCGACGACGAGGGACGTGACCGACAACAGGAGCGTGTTGAGCGCGCGGCTGCCGATCAGCCACGCCACGGGGACGTTGTAGGCGAAGGAGTAGCCGAAGTTCAAGTGCACGATGCTCCACAGCCAGTGCAGGTACTGGACCAGCGGGGGTTGGTCCATGCCGAACTCCGCCCTGAGCGCGGCGATCCGCTGCGGGCTGATCTGCGGGTACTGCAGGACGAGCGACTGGAAGTAGTCGCTGGACCCGGGCGCGAGCTGAATTGCCGCCCAACTGACGAAGGTAATCCCGAGGAGGAGCGGCCCGAGGAGGATGAGGCGGCGGGCGATGTAGCGGATCACCGGACGGCTACTTGATGTAGATCACAGGGAAGTTCCAGAAGGGGCCGCCGAACGCGGTGAACTCGATGTTCCCGAACTTGTTGCGGACCGCCACGTAGGCGTGCGGAATCGCCGTGTAGATGAGCGGCACCTGCTCGGCGACGATCTCCTGCCACTGATTGTAGTAGTCCCGCCGGCGGTTTTGGTCGACCGTCGTCGCGGCGAGATCGAAGTACCGGTCGATCTCTGCCTCCCACGGCGTCGCCGGCTTGGCCTGCCGCGGATACCACATGTGCAGGCTGCCCGACGACTTCCACACGTTCTGCCCGTCCGCCGGTTCGATGCCGCCCGTCAGGCCGAGCACGAGCGCCTCCCACTTGAACGAATCCGTAAGCTTGGCCACGAGCGTGTTGAACGCCTCGGGGGCGAACGTCACCTGCATCCCCAGCGCGGTAAGGTCCTGCCGGATGATGTTGCCGATCGCGACCCGGTCCGGGTTGTCCGCGTTCGTCGTGATGACGAATTGCACCGCGTGCCCGTCGGCGTCGCGCAGCACGCCGTCCGTCCCCTTCTTGAACCCGGCCTCCGCCAGGACCGCGGCGGCCTTTTGGAGATTATACGGATACTGCATCGTGTGCGGATCGAAGAAGAACTTGTCCGCGGGGCTCTCCGGACCGTACTCCGGGACCGCGTGGCCGGCGTAGACCTGATTGATGATCGCCTGCCGGTCGATGGCGTAGGACACGGCTTGCCGGAACTTCTGGGCCTGGAACCACCGCAGCTTGTAGCCGGGCATCCCGGACGCCGTATTTTGATTGAAGGTCAGAAACTCCGATCCGAAGCTCGGGCCGCCGTCATACACCGTGTAGTTGCCGGCCCTGGCGCCGCGCGCAAACTCGGCGTACTCCGCCGGCCGCACCCCGTAGCTGTCGGCCTGACCGCCCTGGAAGAGGAGCCGCAGCGCGTTCTGGTTCGGCACGATGGTGAGCACGATGTGGTCGATGTACGGCAGGCGCTGCCCGCGCATGTCGACCTTCCAGTAATGCGGATTCCGGTCGTACACGATGCGCTGCGCCGGGCGGTACTCGGTGATCTTGTACGGCCCCGTGCCGACGATCTGGCTCGGGGGCGTGTTGACCCCCCAGGTCTGGTTGAACTGGCCGGCGTCGTACGCCTTCCTGAGGACGTGCTGCGGAATCAACGACGCGTTGCCGATCTCGCGGAGAAACGGCCCGAAGGGCTCCGCGGTATGGAACTGCACCGTGCGCGCGTTGACCTTGGTCACCTCGATCGGCTGGCCCGCCACTTTGAGGACATCGGCGGCGCTGTTGGGGATGCGCTTGTCGTAGACGACCTGAAACGTAAAGAGCACGTCGTCGGCCGTGACCGGCGCGCCGTCGGCCCACTGCAGCCCCTGGCGCAGCGTGAACGTCCACGTCCGGCCGTCTTTGCTCACGGTCCACGATTCCGCGAGCCCGGGTTCGATGTCGGTGGTTTTCCCGTTGGCTTCGACCAGCCCGTCGAACACGTTGGCGAGCGGACCGGTCGACGATGTGGAGTTCGCGAGGATGGGATTGAACGTGGACGGATCGCTCTGCTGCGAATCGAGGAAGACGCCGCCATAGCGGCCCGGCTGCCCGGTCATGACCTTGGGATCCGGCAATCCCGGGAGGCTCGGATGCGGCGCGGTCGCCGCGCCGACGCCGGGGAGCCCAAACGCCGCGGCGACGAGCGTCACGAGCGCGATCAACGCGGATCCTCGCACGGTGGCAGGCCTCCTGTCACGGACTGCTGCTTACGGGATTCCCATCCTGCGGCGCGGCGGACATCCGCTCCAGCGGGGCGTACCCGAGCGCCAGGCGCTTCGTGCCGACGCCGTCGAACCGCACCGTGATGATCGCGCGCGGCCCGTCCCCGTCCACCTCCAGGACGCGGCCGGCGCCGAACACTTTGTGTCGCACCGCATCTCCGACGGCCACGACCGGAACGGCGCGCTCCGTGTCCGGCCAATCGTTGGTGGCGGTCCGGGGCGTGCCCTCGCGGGCGATGGCGTCCTCGGGGATCTCCGCGAGGAAGCGAGACGGCAGCCCCGGCCGCGCGGTGCCGTAGACGGTGCGCTGCTGCGCGTGCGTCAGGAACAGACGGGACCGGGCGCGCGTCATCCCAACATAGCAGAGGCGGCGCTCCTCCTCCATCCCCGTGGGATCCTCGAGCGCGCGGGCGTGGGGAAACAGGCCCTCTTCCAGGCCCGCCAGCACGACGATCGGGAACTCGAGGCCCTTCGCGCTGTGGAGGCTCATGAGAACGACGCGATCGGCGCGGTCGTCCGCCGTGTCCTCATCGGTGAGGAGCGAGAGGTGCTGGAGGAACATCTCCAGCGACGCATCGCCCGTGCTCTCCTCGACCTCGCGGGCGACCGCCCCGAGCTCATCGAGGTTTTCCAGCCGCGCGTACGCTTCGTCCGTGCCCTCGGCCTCGAGCAGACGCCGGTAGCCGCTCACCGCGATCGCGCGATCGAGTACCTCGCGCGCGGGATGATCCACGGCGCAGGCCGCGATCTGTTCGACGATGCGCACAAACTCCTCGATGGCCCGCCGGGCAGGCGCGCCGCACCCGGCGTCCCCGGCGCGGCGGAGCGCGTCCCACAGGGACACACCCTCCGCCCGGGCCCACGCCTCCAGCCGCCGCACCGTCGTGTCGCCGATGCCGCGCCGAGGCACGTTCAGGACGCGACGCAGGCTGGCCTCGTCCGCGGGATTGTACGCCGCGCGCAGGTACGCGAGGACGTCCTTGATCTCCGCCCGCTCGTAGAAGCGCAGGCCGCCGACGATCCGGTACGGTACGCCCAGGCGGAGGAACATCTCCTCGAACTGACGCGACTGCGCGTGCGTGCGGTAGAGCACGGCCACCTCGCCGGCGCGGCCCCCCGCCGCGATGTGGCGCTTGACCTGCTCCCCGGCGTACCGCGCCTCCTCGTATCCGTCCCAGGCCGCGAACAGCGTCACGGGGTCGCCCTCGCCGTTCGCGGTCCACAAGATCTTCTCGTGCCGGTGAGGATTGTGCCGGATCACGGCGGACGCCACGCGCAGGATACGTTGCGTGGAACGATAGTTCTGATCCAGCGTGACGACCGCCGCCTCGGGGTAGTCCTGCTCGAACTCCAAGATATTGCGCACGTCGGCACCGCGCCACCGGTAGATCGCCTGATCGTCGTCGCCCACGACCGTCAGATTGCGGTGGCTGCGCGCCAGCAGGCTGACCAGGACGTACTGCGCATGGTTGGTGTCCTGGTACTCGTCCACGAGCACGTGGACGAAGCGCGCCTGATACTCCGCGAGCACGGACGGGTGCTCCCGGAACAATTCGACGGCGCGGCCCAGCAGGTCGTCGAAGTCCAGCGCGTGGCACTCGCCGAGCCGGCGCGTGTACGCGGCGTAGAGCTTCGCGATCACCTCCTGGCGCCGCGACTCGGCCCGCGCCGCGTAGGCGACGTGATCCACGAGATCGTTTTTGGCGCGGCTGACCTCGGCGAGCACGGCGGACGCCGGGAACTGACGATCGTCCACGCCGATCTCGCGGATGACCTCGCGCATGAGCGCTCGCTGATCGTCGCCGTCGTAGATCACGAACCGAGGATCCAGCCCGAGCGGGGCCCCGGAGAGGCGCAGGATGCGGCTGGCGATCGCGTGAAACGTCCCGATCCACAACGCCCGCGCGGCGCCGGGCCCGAGCAGCCGGACGAGGCGCTCTCGCATCTCACCGGCGGCCTTGTTGGTGAACGTGACGGCGAGGATACGGGACGGCGCCACGCCCCCATCCCGAATGAGCGCGGCGATGCGATACGTCAGCACGCGCGTCTTCCCGGATCCGGCGCCGGCCAGCACGAGGAGGGGGCCGCCGGGGTGGCGCACGGCCTGCAATTGGCGGGGATTGAGCAGGGCTTCGAGATCGATCGCAGGCGTCATGCTCATAAGTGTATCATCGCGCCGGCGCTGTCGGACGCGCGCGGGAGGTTAGGCGATGATCCCGCCCGTGCGACCGGCTACTCCCACTCGATCGTCGCCGGCGGTTTGCTGCTGATGTCGTAGACGACGCGGCTGACGCCTTTGACCTCACCCGTGATGCGGTTGCTGATGGTCTCCAAGAGGTCCGCCGGCAACCTGGCCCAATCCGCGGTCATGCCATCCTCGCTCGTCACGGCGCGGACCGCAACAACGCTGCTGTAGGTGCGGGCGTCGCCGGCCACGCCGACGCTCTGCACGGGCAACAGCACGGCGAACGCCTGCCAGATGTCCCGGCTGAGCCCTGCGCGGCGGATCTCGCCCGTGACGATGGCGTCGGCCTGACGCAGGACCGCGAGCCGCTCCTCCGTGACGTCGCCCAGGACGCGGATCGCGAGCCCGGGGCCCGGGAACGGGTGGCGCCCCACCATCTCGTCCGGCAGCCCGAGCGTCCGGGCCACCACGCGCACCTCGTCCTTGAACAGCGTCCGAAACGGCTCGATGAGGCGAAACGGCATGACCGCGGGGAGGCCGCCGACGTTGTGGTGGGTCTTGATCCGCGCCGCGGTGCGGGTCCCGCTCTCGATGACGTCGGGATACAGCGTGCCCTGCACGAGAAACTCCGGCCGGCCGAGGCGCTCGGCCTCCTCCGCAAACACGGTGATGAACTCCTGTCCGATCAAGATGCGCTTGCGCTCGGGATCGACGACCCCGCGGAGCCGGTCCAGAAACCGGGCCCGGGCGTCGACGTGCACGAGCGGCACGCCGAAGTGGTCGCGGAACACGCCGACCACACGCTCGGCTTCGCCGAGACGCAGGAGCCCGTGATCCACGAAGACGCACGTCAGCCGGTCGCCGATCGCCCGGAACACGAGCGCGGCCGCCGCGGACGAGTCGACTCCCCCACTGAGGGCGCAGATCGCGCGCCCGCCGTCCACCTCGGCGGCGATCTCGCCGGCCGCCTGCTCGACAAACGACGCCATCGTCCACGACGGCGCACAGCCGCAGACCGTGTAGACGAAGTTGCGCAAGACTTCGGCGCCCCATGGGGTGTGGGACACCTCGGGGTGGAACTGCAGGCCGAAGAGCCGCCGCGCGCGGTCGGCCGCGGCGGCATGCGGCGTGTGGTCGGAATGAGCGAGCGTCTCGAACCCCGCGGGCAGGCGGTGCACCGTGTCCCCGTGGCTCATCCAACAGATCAACCGCCGCTCCAGGCCGCGAAACAGCCCGCCATCGCGCTCCGGCTCGTCGACGAACAGCCGGGTCCGCCCGAACTCCTTGCGCACCGCCGGCCCGGTCTCGCCGCCGAGGACATGCGCCATGTACTGCATGCCGTAGCAGATGCCGAGCGTCGGCACGCCGGCTCCGAACAGGGCCGGGTCGCACCGCGGCGCATTCGGCTCGTACACGCTCGCCGGCCCCCCGGACAGGATGATGCCTTTGGGCTTGAGCGCCAGCAGGTCCTCGAGCCGGGTGTCGAACGGCAGGATCAAGCTGTACACCCGCAGCTCGCGGATGCGTCGGGCGATCAGCTGGCTGTACTGCGCGCCGAAGTCGAGGACGATCACGAGGTCGTCGACCGGCGGCATCACCTGGGCGGCGGCGCGCTCCCGGGGGCGGCGGGCGCGCTCCTGCTGCACCTGGGCGCCCGGCATCAGCGCCCCTGGCCCACGCGCTGCACGATCTGCATCCCTTTGCCCTCGGTCACGAGCGCGGGGGCGATGATGACCTCGGCCTGTTGCATCTCGCGGAGCGTGCGGGCGCCGCACATCCCCATCGCCGTGCGGAGCGCCTCCATCAGATTCTGCGAGCCGTCGTCCACGCGTGCGGGGCCATGCAGGATGTCGCGGAGCGTGCCCGTCGTCCGGACCGCGATCCGCGTCCCGCGGGGCAGCGCCGCGTGCGGCGTGGCCATGCCCCAGTGGAAGCCGCGGCCCGGCGCTTCTTCGGCGCGCGCAAACAGGGACCCCAGCATCACGGCGTCCGCGCCGCAGGCGATCGCCTTGGCGATCTCGCCGCCGACCGTGATCCCTCCGTCGGCGACGATCGGCACGTGCCTGCCCGTCCGTCGCAGATGCTCCGCCCGCGCCGCCGCGACGTCGGCGATTGCCGTGGCCTGCGGGACGCCGACCCCGAGCACCTTGCGGCTCGTGCAGGCCGCTCCGGGGCCGACGCCGACGAACACTGCGGCGACGCCCGCCTCGAAGAGCCCGAGCGCCGCCTCGTAGGACACGCAGTTGCCCGCCATCACCGGAAGCCGGGTGGAGGCGGTCAACTCACGGAGCGATACGGTCCGCCCCCGCTCGCTACGATGGTGCTCGGTGATAACAGTGGATTGAACGAGCAGCAGCTCCGCGCCGGCCTCGGCCGCCAGCGGGCCCAGGCGCAGCGCGGCGCCGGGCGTCGTGGAGACGACCGGCACCCCTCCGCCCTTGCGAATCTCCTCCAACCGGCGGCCCACGAGGTCGTCTTTGATCGGCTCACGGTAGGCCTCCTGCATCACGGTCACCACGCGGTCGGGCGCGGCCTCCGCCAGCCGGTCGAGCACCTCGTCGGGCCGCTCGTACCGGGTCTGAATGCCTTCCAGATTGAGCACCGCCATGCCGCCCAGCTTGGAGAGGGCAACCGCGAGCCGCACGTCGACGACGCTGTCCATCGCGGCGGCGATCACCGGCAGCGCAAAGGTCCGGCCCGCGACCTCCCACGATAGATCGACGTCCTCTGGATCGATCGTCCCCGACGCCGGCACGAGCGCAATCTCCTCGAACCCGTAGGTTCGGCGGGCCGGGCGCCCTTTGCCGATGAACTCCACGCAGGGTCACCTCCTCGCAGCGTGTGTCCGTCCGAATTGACCGGCGCCGCCCTCTCGCGAGGGCGGCGCCGGGGCTCACGTATACACTTCCGGCTTCAGCACGCAGATAAACGGCAGGTTGCGGTAGATCCCTCCGTAGTCCAACCCGTATCCGACGACGAACTTATCCGGAATCTCGAAGCCGCGATAGTCGATCCCGACCCGGCGTCGCCGCCGCGTCACCTTGTCGAGCAAGGCGCACACACGCAGGCTCGCGGGATACCGCGCCTTCAGCGTCTCGAGCAGGTAATCCATCGTGAAGCCGGTATCGATGATGTCATCGACGATCAAGACGTGGCGCCCTTCGATGGTTTGATCGAGATCCTTAAGGATGCGCACGATGCCGCTGCCCTCGGTACCACCCCCGTACGCACTCGTGGCCATGAAGTCGAGCATGCACGGGACCGTGACCTGCCGGATCAGATCGGCTAGAAATACGGACGCGCCCTTGAGGATACCGACGAGGAGAGGAGTCTTGCCTTCGTAGTCGCCGCTGATCTGTCGACCGAGATCCGCGACCCGAGCCTCGAGCTCGTCCTCGCGGATCAACACTTCCGCGACGTCATCCAGCAATGACACTCGGCGCCGATCCTCCGCGCATATCCGGTATGGCGGCCGCCCGGATAATTAGGCGCATTATAGTACCCATGTTCGCTAGTGTCAAACGGCGCGGCTATGCGGCGCGCGGTCCGACGTGCCGCGAGGCGGGACGTTGTCCCGCCTCGCAGCCACGCCTACACTCCGGGGTCAGTGCGTCGTCGGCTGGTTCGGAGGATTCGCGAGACTCGGCGGCACGTTCGGCGGCGGCTGCTCGGGCTGCCTGCCCGGCCTGCCCGGAAGCGTCGTGCCGCTCGACTTGACGACCGTCCAGTCCCGGCCGTCGAACTTCACGGTATCACCGACCTGGGCTCGATAGTAGAAGTTCTCCGGCACACTGTACCACTCATCGACGACCTGGATCGTCCACGATTCATTATCCCCGGTGGCCGGATACTTCGCGGAGACGATACCGTACACGTAACGCTGCCCGCACCCCACCGTGAAATCCGCGGCGAACGCGGACAGCGCGAGCAAAAATCCGATGGCGGCCGCGACTCGGACCGACTTGCGCAACGCCGGCACCTCCTGCGTATCCCTCACGACAGTATACCGGCGCCGCCTCGCATTGGCAACTCAACTCAACGCGCCACCGTCAACCGCAGCAGCCGGGCCGAACCCGCACCGACGCGGGCGTGAGCTGCGTCACCAGCCACGGCACGGCGGGTGCGATCGCGTTGCGCAGAACGTCGCGGACGAGCACTTCCGGAACAACGCCGATCGCGGTCCCGGCCGCGCTCCGCTCCGCCACGAGGCGGCCCTGGCCGGCGTCAAAGACCTGCACGACCACCGCCGCCTGCGCCAGCCGCATCCCGTTGCCACTGGGAACCCTCGGCTCATTGCCGGCCCCTCCCAGGTTCAGGGTCCGGATCCACCCGACCACGAGCCGGTCGGCCCCGGCGGCGCGGGCGAGCGCGCTCAAGCGATCAAACTTGAGCGCGTCCTGCTCACGCCATCCCATCGTCCGCTCGGCCTGCACGACGGTCGCCCGCGGCACCACGGTCACACCGTTGCCGGCGCGCGCGAGGAACGCGGACAGTTCATCGGCGGCGGTGCGCTCGGGGATCACGCTGCCGATCAGCGGGAGCGGGCTCGGCGCGTAGAAATCCACGACGCCCACAGAGCTTCCCGCCGCCGCGGCGGCGCCCGCCCGAAGCAGCGTCACTGTCATGACAAGAGCCAGGACCGCCGGTCCGGGCCGGCAGCGTTTCGAGGTCCTCCGCCATCCCTGCATCATGGTGGCACATACCTCCCGGCCCCTCTGAATCGGATAGTCATGCTTCTGCACCATCTCGCGGGCCACTTCCATAATAGTATGGCGAGGGTGTCACACTCAGGTCACCGGTTCGCAGGCCGCCCGATGAGCAGAATACCCATGCGCGCGGGGAACCCCGTGAGCCGGGCACCGGCCTGCCGTTCGAGGCCGGCGAACAGCGGCGGGGGAGAGCCTACGTCGGCGCACGGGGGTGCGCCGGGGGGCCTTCGATCTCCCGTAGGATTTCCTCGGCAGCCCGGCGCGGGTCGGGCGCGTGCGTGATCGGTCGTCCCACGACAAGCAGGTCGGCGCCCGCCCGGACGGCGGCGCTTGCGGTGCGCACGCGACGTTGGTCGTCCGGGGCGCCGCCCGCTGGACGGATGCCGGGGCAGACGAGGAGGAACTCGGGGCCGCACGCCGCCCGGACTGGTTCGACCTCCAGCGGCGAGACCACCACCCCGTCGAGCCCGGCGGCCCTGGCGAGATGCGCGAGCCGCAGCGCCACATCCGTGGGCGTGCCGGCGGCGCCGATCTCTCGGAGCGTCCGCTCGTCGATACTGGTCAGGAGCGTTACCCCGATGATCCGTGCCGGCCCGACGCCGGTGTCACGAAACGCACGATGGGCGGCCTCGCGCGCCGCCCGCATCATCTCGGTGCCACCCGATGCGTGCACGGTGCAGAGCGCGATGCCATGCCTCGCGGCTGCCCCGACGGCGGCGCCGACCGTGGTGGGAATATCGTGGAACTTCATATCGAGAAAGACACGTCCCCGCTGCGCGATCGCGGCGATTGCGCGCGGTCCGGCTGTCGTGAACAGCTGCGACCCGATCTTGAACCAGCCCACCACACCCCGCAGCCGGTCGGCGAGCGCCTCGGCCTCGTCGAGCGCAGGGACGTCCAATGCCACGATCAGGCGGTCACGCGGATCGGTTCGGGCACCCTGCCATTCAGACATCGATCGTCGCCGAGCCGGTCTCCTCGCCCCGGCGTTGTGCTACGGGAGGCAACGATCCACGAGCGCCTGCACGGCCGATCCGTTGCCGCCTCCACCCCACACGCCGTCCGCCCAGGACCGGAAGAGCCCGAGCTTGTCGCCGCGGGAATCCAGACACTGGAACAGCGTGAGCGTTTTTTGGCTGCTGATGGATCTGCCGCCCTGCGTGGCGTTCGCGAACAGGGAGACCGTATCGTATACGCCGGCCGCGTAGCCATTCTTGAACGACTCGTTGTCGCGTTGAATATCGGAGACGCCTTCGAAATACGCTCCCGGCGACGCCACGGCGGCAACGGCACATCCGGCGACAAATGAGAACGCGCATGCGACGATCAATCTCATCATTGCTTCCCCCCCTTGGTCTGGTCCCGACGCCGGCGTGCACGCGGACGGGCTCGCGACGAACGCTCGATGGGATCCGCGGACGAAAATTCTACGAGACGCCCCGCGCTCCTCGGTTGATTGCGGGCGTGCTCCGGCCTGGCGGAATGGCGGATCGTGTTGGATGCAGTTGGCCTGTCCGGCCTCGCAGCCGCCAACGAGAAAAGGGCGCGGGGGGTCAAACCCCGCGCCCGGACGTGACGTCGCTCTACGCGGCCACGCGACGCGTCACGTCAGAGGTTACCCGAGCCGCCGGCGCCGCCGTTCCCGCCGGCACCGCCGTTGCCGGACCCGTTGCTGTTCCCGTTTCCGCCGGCGCCGCCGTTCCCGCCTGCGCCACCGTTGCCGGACCCGTTGGCGTTGTTACTGCCGCCGGCGCCGCCGTTACCGCCCGGGCCGCCGTTGCCGGAATTCCCGCTGTTGTTATTGCCGCCCGCGCCCCCGTTGCCGCCAGGGCCGCCGTTGCCGGAGTCCGCGGTGTTGTTCGTGCCGCCGATCCCTCCGCGCCCCCCGGCCCCACCGTTGCCGGACGTACCGGAGGAGGACGACGTGGTGGTGGCCGTTCCGACGGCCGGCGCCGCTGTCGTGGTGGAAGCTGCGGGCGCTGCGGTGGTCGAACTGGTCGAGCTACTGGGCGGTGTCGTCGTTGCCGGGGTCGTGGCGGGCGTCGTCGTGGTCGTGCTCGACGCCGGCGCGGTACCCGTGGTGGATGTAGGCGCCGCCGTGCTCGTGCTCGAGGCCGACGATGGGGTACCGGATGACGAGGTCGTGGTCGTCCCTGACGCCGTGCCCGACGTGGCCGGGGTCGCCGACGATGAGCCCGACGCCCCGTTGGAACCTGTGGATCCCGCCGTGCCTGACGTGGTCCCCGTCGCGCTGCCGGTGGACGACGTGGCCCCGCTCGTCGTGGAGGCGGTCGTCGTCCCGCTCGAGGACGTGGACGAGCCGTTCGTGACGCCCTGCTGTCCCTGCGGGGCGGCCTGTGCGTGCGCCGCCGGAATGGCGGTCCCCAGGACGCACGCCGGCATGGCGGCAGCCACCGCGGCCGTCACGGCCACGCGCACCCACCCCGCTAAGCGGCGCTTGGGGAACCTCACGTGTTCATGGATCATCTCGGAGCTCACCTCGAAGGAGTGTTGTCGCGATGTTTCGGAGGCAGGAGCACGTGATCAGGCCACCACACGCATGCGCATCACCTCCTTCCGTCCCGCGTCTCGCCCGTGATATTGTCGCGGCCGCAGACACCGTCCGCTGCGCTCGCCACCTTACTCGCCCCAGATTACGGTCACGAGACGATCTCTTCCATTGGCGCGCCCGGCCCGCAATTCGCCAAAGTTCAACCAAAGACGCTAGTCCGGAATCGTGGAAAAAGTCTAAAGGTGGCCATCCATCGCGCTAGCCATGGCCTGCTCCGATGGAGCCCCGGCGGTGCGCTGACTTGTACGTACGAGGAGCGGCACCGGGCCATCGGGCACCGGCATAGGGTTATCGGAGACCAGCGGGGACCAGCAAACCGCCGCGGCAGCTTTGCAGGGGCTTTGCTCAACATTAACGTGAGCCTGCTATCATGCGATGCGACGGCGCGCACGGAGGGGCCCATCATCGGGACCGCGTTCGGGCAGCATGCGACACTGTGGCTCTTCGTCGCAGGCCTCGCAGCGCTCGTGACGGCTGAGCTGGCGCTCGTCGCGAGCGGGCTTCTGCGGATTCCCGGGGCCGACGTGGCGGAGCAAGACTCGTATCTGTGGTCGCTCTATACGCACGGGCGACACGGCCCTAGCCATCCGCGGCGTTGCCGCGCCGCAGGAACACCAGGAGCGGCAGGCACAGCAGCGAGACCAGGCCGATCATGCCAAACGCGTAGTCGTACCCCACGACGGCCGCCTGCTGATCCAGCAGCCGCTCGAGCCATGACAGCGCCTGCCGGTGGGCCACGCCGGGGACGCTCCCACGCTGCAGGAAGGTCGCCTCGTAGATCGCCCACCACCGCACGAACGTAGCGTTCGACAAGGAGGCGTAGCGGATCAGATTGGCGCTCGCGGTCGTCGTCCGATGATCCACGAGGGTGATCGCGATCGCGGTGCCCAAGCTGCTGCCCAACTGCCGCAGGAGGCTGTTGATGCCGGTCGCGCTCTGCATGAGCCTGCGGGGGATCGTGGACAAGGACGTGGTGGTGAGCGACACAAAGACAAACGCGGACCCAAGCCCCTGGATGACTTGCGGCAGGAGCAGTTGGGCGGGTCCGCTCGCCAGATTGAACCCCGCCATCTGAAAGCAGGACAACGCGCTGAGGCCGATGCCCACGAGCAGCATGACGTATACGCCGACGCGATTGTAGAGTGCCCCGGCGGCCGGCATCACGAGCACCATCGTGAGCGCCCGCGGCATCACGGTGACGCCGGATTGTATCGGACTGTATCCCAGCACGTTTTGAAGAAAGAGCGGCAAAAGCACCAGGCTCCCGAACCGCGTTAGGCTGACGAGGCCGCCGATGAAGGTCCCCGCGGCAAACGACAGATTGCGCAGGATCCGCAGGTTCACCGCCGGCTCGGAGGTGCGGAACTCCCACGCGATGAAGGCGGCGAGCGCCAGGGCGGAGAGCACCGAGAGCGTCACGATAAAGTCGCTCTGAAACCATCCGTCCTGCTCGCCCTGCTCGAGGACGACCTGCATGGCCGCCAGCCCGATCGCCATGAGGCCGATCCCGACCGCGTCGAGCCGGCGGAGCCCCTTGGCCCGCATGTACGGCGGGTCGGTGATGAACTGCGCGCCGAGCAACAACCCCGCGATGCCCACGGGCACGTTCACGAAGAAAATCCACGGCCAGGACTGCGCCTCCGTGATCCAGCCCCCGAGCGTCGGGCCGACTGCGGGGCCGAGGAGGACGATCATGCCGTAAAAGGCCATGGCCTGAGCTTGCTCTTCCACGGGGAAGGTTTCTCGCATGATGGCCTGCGCCGTCGGCTGCAGCGCGCCACCGCCCAGCCCCTGGAGCACGCGAAAAGCGATGAGCTGGCCGAGAGTGCGCGACAATCCGCACAGCAGCGATGCCCCGGTGAAGATGCTGATCGCCGCGAGGAACATCCGCTTGCGGCCGAGGACGGACGACACCCACGCGGTGAGCGGCATGGTGATGACGAGCGTGATCAGATAGGAGGTGGTCACCCATGCGACCTCGTGGGTCGTGACCCCGTACGCCGCCTGGATGTGCGGGAGCGATACCGTGACCACGCTGGTATCGATGGAGGCCATCATCGAGCCCGAGAGCACCGAGGCGGCGACGACCCACTTGCCGGGATGCGCCGGCGCACTCTGCCCCGCAGGCGTCGCGACTACCGCCACTGTCACCCCTCTCGAAACCGCGGGCTAGGACCGAGCCGTCGCGGCAATGCTTTCGGCCACGAGACGCGGGCTGACCGATGAACTCAACGAGCGGTACCCCAGAAGGTTCTTGGGCGCCAATAACGGGCCTCCCTGCCGCCCGGGGCGCGTGCGCGCCGCGATCCCGCAGTGCCGCCGGTGCGGCAGGTGTCCGTCAGCGGTCGCAGGCCGCCGGGTTTTCGGGCGAGTCGAGGCTGTGCCGCAGGTGCTGTCGGGGACTTAGAGGCGGCGGACGGGAGCGTCGATCGGGCCGAGCGGGTTCTGTCCCGCGGGCACGCGCGTCACGCATCCGAACGACGACGCGGCCACGGCATCGACCTCGGTGGTAGCGGCCCCTGTGCGCTCCCATGCCGCCAGACCCACGACAACGCCGCCAGCCAGCACCGGGGCGCCCGAGTCACCGTTCACGGGGGCCGCGGCGGCGCGGAAGCTCATCTTGAGAATGATCGCGCCGTCAGAAGCCCGGACGGTACCGGTCAGGTCCCCCTCCCTGTCCGCCGCAGAGGGCGACGGCCCGGCGTGCCCTCCGAATCCGATGACACGCACACCATGAGCCCGGGGTGACGGGGAGCCCGTCTCGATCCGTAGCGGGACGGCCGCCAAGGCCGATGTCGCGGGCACAAACTGCCAGAGCGGGAACAACGGCACCTCGGGCCCGACCCGAACGATCGCGACGTCGCGACCGAGTGCTCCGGGGGTACCGCGCATCGCCGGATTCCAGCACTCCACCCGCGCGGCATATTCCGTGCGATTCACCACGGCGACCAGCATGACGTTGGGGTCTCGCACAGCGTCCGCCACCACGTGCGAGGCAGTGTAGGCGTCGCCGGACCTGTCGAAGAAGAACGCGGACCCGTACTCGTACGGCTGCCACGTGTGCTTGTCCACCATCACGAGCAGCACCACGCCGGGTCCGCCGGCGGCCGCCGCGCCCGGCGGGCATGGCATCCCGCCCGCGACCGCCACGAGCGCAACACACGCCGCGATACCCAGCGCCCGGCGAGCGCGCCCGCTCGCCCGTGGCCTGCCGGTCAACCCCGGCATTGGTCGGCGACGCCGGCTACTTGGCCGAGAGCCTCACCCGCGCGAGCGGGTCGCCGCCAAAGAGCACGAACGGCTCGTAATTGTGCACCCGCGCGCTGGCGAGGAAGATCTCCTTTTGCACGTAGTACTCGATCGCCGGGATGTCGGCCGCGAACCGCTGCTGGATCTCGCGCAGGATCTTGGTCCGGTCCGCCTTGCCCGCGACCGTACGCTGTTGCTCGAAGAGCTGATCGACCGCCGTGTACCGGGGGATATTGAGTCCGGCCGGGGGGATGCGGCGGCCGATGAACGAGGCGATCTGCCCGTCCGGGTCCGGCGAGAGCGCGTCGCCAATGACTACCGCCGGGGTCGAGGGCTGGATGCGATCCTGCACCAGGGTGCCGCGTTCGAGCGGCCGCGGCTGCAGCTCGATCCCAACCTGCGCGAAGTTGGCGGCGAGGAACTGCGCGGCGTTGATGTCCGCGGTGTCATTGTAGGTATCGAAGAACCCTTTGATCGGCAGCGCGACGCCGGACTCCTTGAGCAGTTCCCGCGCCTTGGCGGCATCGGAGGTGTTCTGCGGGTTGACGGACGCGTCGTACCCGGTCATGTTCCGGCAGGAGCAGCCCGGCATACCCCGGGGTGCCGAATCCGCGGAGCACCGTGGAGATCAATCCCGGATAATCGATGGCGTACCGCATCGCCTCGCGGACCTTCACGTTGTCAAACGGCTTCACCGTGGCATTGAGCTCCAGGTAGTCGATGCGCAGCGCCTGCTTCGCGATCACGGTCACGCCGGGGGTGTTCTGATACTGTGTCGCGATGATCGGATCGGAGCTGGTGATGTCGACGGCCCCGGTTTTCACCGCCAGCGCGGCGGTCTGGCTGTCGGCGATCGCCTTGAAGTCGATCTCGTCGATTGCCGGATGGGGACCCCAGTAGTCGGGGTTGCGGACGATCGCGACCTCTTGATTCGGGGTGACCGATTTCATCATGTACGGTCCGGTGCCGATCGGCGTCTTTTCATAGCCGGCCCGGCCGAGCTTGTCCCAGGCGGCCTTCGACATGACCCACCCGGTCGACGGCTCGACGTTGACGACGTTCCAAATGAACCCCTGAAACGGCGCGCTCAGGTGGAACACGGCCGTGTAGGGGTCGGGACACGTCACGCTGTCGACGATGGAGGCCTGCGTCTGCCAGAACGAGCGATTGACCGGGTCTTTATTGAAGTCCCACGTGAATTGGACGTCCGCGCAGGTAAACTCGCCGTATCCCTGCTGCCACTTCACCCCTTTGCGCAGGGTAAAGGTCCACGTCTTGCCATCCGGGCTGGTCGTGTACGCGGTGGCGAGGTCGGGTCCAATCTTCCAGCTTTTGGCGTCGACCTGCAGCAGCGCATCGTAGATCTGCGCCATCACCTCGGTGTCCTCGCCGGTTGTGGTGAACGCCGGGATCTTGCTCGTCCCCGTCGAGATGAGCGCGTACACCAGCGTCGTGCCGGCGGCTCCCGCGGGCCGGCTTGGCGCGGCCGCGGACACGCTCAGGATCAGTACCAACAGCACCGCACACCGAAGTAGCGTGCTCGGACGTCCCCGCATGAGTCGGGCTCCTCTCCCGGCCGGACCGGCAGATTCTCGTTCACATTACGCCGCCCTGCTCGCTGCTGTTACGCGGCCATGGGTCGAAGAGAGCGGGTCGGGAGCGCAACTGGCGGAGTGATCAACACGCAGGCGGCGCCCGCACCGAACGATCGGTCGTCCAACAATGGCCACTCCTACGCCGTGTAGTGTTGGGGTTCTGTCCTCGTGCTCGCACTCCTGCCCAGCAAGCCTTCGCGCAACACTGTGGCGACGGGAGGATCCACGCTCGAGGGCCGGACGCGATCGATGCTACAAGGACAGGGCGCCCGCGCGAACGCGCCCCCTGTCGAAGCGGCCGAGCGAATCCCACCAACGGCGAAGATCGTCACGGTGGCTCCGCTCTGTCGCCGACCGCTCGACCTTCACGCCTGCGTCAGAGTTGATCCCGGCATGCTGTCCATGACCGGATGAACCGCCGGGCCGATTCGTCCGTTTTGTTCCGAAAGGGGAGGACGGAGGTGTCGCATGTCGCGCATCGGTCGCCCCATACGTGAAGTGACGTACGTGCCGGCGGAAGAACCGGTGCCGAACCCCGTGCGGTTGCCCGCGCCGCAGCGGGAGCGTGACAGGCCGTCGGAGCCGGATCGTACGCCGGGCAGACCTGCTCCTGTTCCCGAGGAAGCACCGACAGGACGTTGATCTTTCGCGTCACATGCGTGATCGTTCCGCTGATCGCGGGGTTCTTTGCGCTTTGTGCCTTCCACGCCGCGACAGAAATCCTGCTCTTTTATGGCGTGTTCGTTTGTCAGGGCGCGATCTGGGCGCTCTGGTGGTTCGAAATGCGCCCGGAATTGGCGCCGTTCTATCATCGCGTACCCGACTCGAAGCCGGTACCGGGATACGTCGAGGGGTGGCGGCGATGGCGCCTGTGTGAGACACCCGAAGGCGTTCGCCTTGGATCATTGTGGAACGATAGTGTGTGGCCGCCCCGAGTACGTATGGCCGCGGACCGGAGGCTCTCGTGCCACGGCGCCGGTCTGTACGCGTACCGCCGACTGGATTTTGCGGTGCGCGACGCTACGGCGTTCCGTGGCACCGGCAGGCGCTCGCTCATCGGTCCCCAACCCCAGGTTTTTGGCCGCGTTGCTCTGTGGGGGCGGGTCATCGAGTGCGAACGCGGCTGGCAGGGAGAGTTTGGGTATCCGCAGGCGCTGTACATGGTCGGGCTGCGCGGCGATGTCCGCGCAGCGCTCCAGCGCGACTACGCGATCGAGATCTACGCCGTAACCGCGAAGGAGTTGTGTGACCTCGCGGCCCGCGAGCGGGCGGAGGTCACACGCGGCCGCGCCTGACCAATGCCACCCCGCCACGTGCCGGGCGACGCCGGACGGATGCATTCATGGGGCAGCGTGGCGCCGCGCGCCGTGGCCTCACTGGTGGAGGGCTACGGTGCCGTGGGCCGGAACACCCGGTAGCCCAGCGTGTACGTCACTTCAAAGCTGAGGCCGAATGGGAACACGGTGTCATTCCAGGCGGAGTAGTTCAAACACACGGTCATCGGCGGCAGGTGTAAGTTTGGCAGCGCGCCCGCAAACTGCCGCGCCGTGGTCCCGTCGACCCGACCAAACGACAGCGGGCTCTGCGCCGGGGCGCCGCCGTCCTTCGACAGCCATGTGACCACGTGCAGCGCGCCGTTCACGTGGATCGCCGCGTCGACTTCGTCGAGCAGCGCCGCCTGGGGCGGCGGAGGCGTGCAGTTGACTCCCAAGCGATCTTGCTTCGCGCGCGGCCCGATGCCCCCGCTCCGAAACGTCAACGGGATCGGCCGCGGCACGGTGAGCGGGAGGGACAGCACGTTGGAGGCGGCCCCACCGGCCGATGCGTGCTGGACCAGCGCTCGCCCAACGTTGATGGGGACCGCGAGATTGAAATTCTGCGCTCCCGCGACGGAGGCATCCATGATGCCGATCACGTTGCCGTCGACGGATAGGACGGGCCCCCCGCTGTCGCCCGGGTTTGCGGAGGCGTCCACCTGAATAAACCGGTCTTGCGCCCGCAGGGCGCTGACGATCCCCTGGTCAACGGTCACCGTGGGCGCACCGGGCGACGGGAATGGGTAGCCGATGACCACGATCCGTGCGCCCACCGACACCGCGTCGGAGTCGCCGAGCGTCAGCGCGTGGACCCTGTTGTGGGGCAGGCTCGGCACGCGCAGCAGCGCGACATCGTGATCGGTGTCGATGGCGATGACGTCCGCACCGAGTGCCGGATATCCCGGAAGGGTTACCGTGATCTGGCTCGCCGTCGCGACCACATGAAGCGCGGTGAGCAGCAACCCGTCGCTGTCCGCGACGAACGCCGTCCCGGACTGGACGGGTTGGCCGCTCGAATCCAGCGCCGCCACGAAGGCGACCGACGGTGTCGTGGCGCTGACGAGGGGCACGAGATTCGAGGGCTGGGACAACCCCGGGGGAATCGCCGCGAGGGCGCACACCAGCAGTGCCATCGGGGGTGCACCGCGCCGCAGCGCTCGCCGGACGCTCTCTAGCGCCGTCGGTCGCGCCGCGATCGCATCATGGTGGCCGCGCGGCCGGTCCACACAATGCTCGGACCAGCCCATCTGCTCAGTTCGGCGTCGGAATGGTAGAGGGCACGTTGAACACCCGGTACACGAGGGTGTACGTCACATCGAACGTGCGCTGTGCGCCGCCTCCGTCGTTATTGTACACGAGATAGTTGAGGCAGACCACGCGGGGCTGCGCATCCACCGTCAAGGGCTGGACCAGTTGTTGCGGTACCGTGTCGTCGATCAGCCCGAACTTGCGCGGATCCTCCGGGGGCAGCCCTTGGTCCCACGAGAGCCAGGCGAGCATGTGCAACGGCTTCTGCACGTCCATTTTGACGCGGATCTGCGCGAGCGCGGCGGCGTTCGGAGGCGGCGGGGCGCAGGCGGTTCCCTCCCGTTCCTCATGCGCTCCCGGGCCGATGCCGCTGCCGGAGTGGCCGAGGGTGACCTCGTGGAGGGATGTCAGCGGTAGCGGCAGCGCCGCCAAGGCCGATGCCCGTTGGAGGAGCGGTCTGGCGAAGTCGATGGGCACCGCGAAGTTGACGGCCTGGGCGCCGCTGAGGGAGGCGTCGACGATACCGATCACCCGACCGTCCCCGGTGAGGACCGGGCCGCCGCTGTTGCCGGGATTGATCGCGGCGTCAATTTGAATCATCCCCGCCTGCTGACGGAGCGCGCTCACGATGCCTTGCGTCACCGTGACATTCGGGTGGTCCGGCGATGATAAGGGGTAGCCTACCACGACGATTCCCTGCCCCAACTGGACGCCGGTTGAGTTCCCAAGAGCGAGCGGCGCGTGGACTCCCGGTATACCGCTCACTCGGAGCAATGCAAGATCGTGACCGGTGTCGATGCCGATGACGTCGGCGGGCTCCGGGGTCGCGGCCGAGAGCTGAACGGAAACTTGGTGCGCGTCCTGCACGACGTGCAACGCCGTCAACAGCAGCCCCGGAGCCACCACGAACGCGCTTCCGCCACTCGTCGGCTTGCCGTCCTGGTCTTTGGCGATCAGGAACGCCACCGATGGACTGACTTGGGTCACCAAGTCCACGAGCGATTGCGCGCGAACGTCACCGGGGGTGCCCCAGATCACCACACAAACCATCGACGCCAACCCGAGCCGCTGCCAGGTGTTCCTGCTGCGCATTGCGCCTACTCTCTTTGGGATTCCGATCAAATAGACCGTCCCCAATCATGTACTGCGCCGCCGCGGCTCTTCCCCGCTCGTGCCGTGGCGTCACGGTGCGTGACGCTCGCATCGCTCCGTACTCCGCCGGGTGGTTGCGGGGGCTCGCCACCCCTCAGCGCGCTCCGAGATGCCGGACGCCTGCGAACGGCCGCAACGGCGCGACGTGCCCGCCGCCCGTGTCTACGCGCACCGCGGCGCTAACGGCCGGCGCCCAGCAGCATGCTCGCCCCCAGGAGCAGCCCGAGCCACAGGTCGAGTTCCGCAGTCTTGCGGAGGGCGCGGTTCAGCGTCGCGGCGTCGGCGTTCCCGACCACGGCGCGGACGAGCGTCGCGCCGAGCGGCACGGCCAGCCAGGGAAGCCAGAACCACCCTCCCACCAATCCCCACGCGCGCATAAACACCGGCGCCGCGCCGGCCCCGGCGAGGCAGGCGACGTACAACGTCGTGGTCCCCCGGCGGCCGAGACGCACCGCCAGCGTCCGCTTGCCGGCCGCGCGGTCGGTCTCGGCGTCGCGGAGGTTGTTGACGACCAACACGGCCGTCGCCACCAGACCGACGGGGACGGATGCAGCGACTGCGAGCGCGCTGATGACCCCCGTCTGCACGTAAGCGGTGCCCACCACGGCGACCACCCCGAAGAACGCGAACACGGAGAGCTCGCCCAGACCATGGTAGCCGAGGGGCCAGGGGCCGGCCGTGTAGCCGAGACCGGCTCCGATCGCCATCGCCCCCACCAGCACAACGGGCCAGCCATACCGCAGAGCAAACACGGCACCCACCAGGCCGGCCACCCCGAAGCACACGACGGCGCCCGCCGCAACCCGCTTGGGGGCGAGCAGGCCGCTCGCCGTGGCCCGGACGGGACCGCGGCGTGAGGGAGTATCCGCGCCGCGCATGAAATCCAGCACATCGTTGGAAAGATTGGTGCCGACTTGAATGGCCAGCGCCACGATCAAGGCTCCCACCGCGGCCCAGGGTTGGACCGCGCCGCCGTGCACCGCGGCCGCCGACCCGACCAGGACAGGCGCGACGGCCACGGACAATGTGGGGATCCTCGCGGCGACCAGCCATGCGCGCCACGTTCCCGTGTGCGGCGCCGTGACCGCGCCGGCGGGCTCGTTTGAGACGCTCATCTCGCATCACCGGGCCGTGTCGCAAGGTGGATCACGGCCACGCCGGTGAGCAGGTTGACGTACCGCACGTTCGCGAACCCGGCGCGCCGCAGTGCGTCGGCGAACTGATCTTGATCGGGCCAATGCCGGATCGACGTGGGGAGGTACAGATAGGCGTCCTGGTGGCCGGTCAGTGCGCGGCCGACGCGCGGTACGACGGCGAAGGAGTACGCGTCGTAGACCGCGCGCAGCGCGGCGTTGCTGGGACGGCCGAACTCCAGCACCGCGAGCCGCCCGCCCGGCTGCAGGACGCGCCGTAGTTCACCGAGCGCCGCCGCAGGCCGGCCGACGTTCCGGATGCCGAACCCGACGGTCGCGACGTCGAACGCGCCGTCGGCGAGCGGCAACGCCTCCGCGTCGCCCAGGACAAATTGGCAGATCCGATGAAGGCCGGCCGCGGTAGCCCGCCGCCGGCCGATGTGTAACATCGCCTCGCTGAAGTCGATGCCTACGACCGTTCCGCCGCGGCCGACCTGCCGGGCGAGGAGCAGGGCGAGGTCGCCCGTCCCGCAACACAGATCCAACGCACGTCCCGGGGCTGGGGCGCGGAGGAGCCGCACGGCACGACGCTTCCATGTCAGATGGAACCCCGCGCTGAGCAGCGTGTTGGCCAGGTCGTAGCGTGGCGCGATGGCGTTGAACATGCCGCGTACATACCGTGTCTTCGCTACATCGGAGATAAGACCGCGGCCGACACGGTCACCCGTCGCACCTCGCCGGCGCCTGCTGGTCACACCGTACTGTTCCGTGAGGGGCACATCGTTCCTCTCGGCGCGACGCGTCGCCGGGAGAGCAGCCGCGGCGGGAAGACGCGAGCGATTTGACGCGGCGTATCCCCGCGGGGTATAAGGGGGTAGACCGACTCGTCGGTCTAATGTCCTTGAGAGCCAGGAGATTCGCCGCGATGAACCGCGGGACGCATCCCGAATGCGAGCGCATCGACTTACGACGCTCCCCCGGTGACCAAGACGCCGTCCTGGCGCCGTTTCACGAATGTGCCGCGCGCGCATGCGATCGGGCTCGTGCGCTGCGGCGTCCCGTGCTCGCTTGGACCGCGGTTCGCGTGGCCGGCACGCTCGACCCCGTCACGGTTTTTGATCGCGCCGCCCGCCACACGCGCCACCGAATTCTCTGGCTGCGCCCAGCGGATCGCTGCGGTCTCGTCGGGTTAGGGGCGGCGTGGACCTGCGTGGCCGAGGGAGCCGACAGGTTCGCGCGGGTCGAAGCGGGGTGGCGTTCGATTCTCGATGGCGCCGTGGGGCACGGTTCGGGCGGTCCCATCGCGCTCTACGGGTTTGCCTTTGCACAGGAGAGCGCGGTCTGGGACGGGTATCCTGCCGGCCTGCTGATCGTTCCGCGGCTCACCCTGCACTGGAGCGATGGTGAGATCCGTTTGATTCTATCGACGGTCGCCGAGACGCACGGGATCGAAGGTGCGCACCGCGATGCGACGGCGCTACTGGCCGTATGCGCGGCGGCGCTCGGGACCGGCGTCCCCGACGCTCAGGACGCCTGCGCGCACAGGTCGGGGCGGCAGGCGCTCCGCGTCACCGCTCAATTTCCCTCGGAGGCAGATTGGAAGCAATCGGTTCGCGATACGGCAACCGCCGTATCCAGTGGTCGCCTGCAGAAGGCCGTCCTGGCCCTTGGCATGACGTTGCGCGGGGAGCGACTCGATCCGGCCATCGCGCTGCGCGAGCTCCGAGCGGCGTATCCCGCGTGCACGATCTTTGCTTTCGATCGCGGAACCCGCTGCTTTCTCGGTGCGACGCCGGAGCGGCTGGTCCGCGTTCACCGCGGCGAGATCGAGGTCGCCGCGCTGGCCGGGTCCGCGCCGCGCGGGCGCACGGGCAACCATGATCGTGCACTCTGCGAAGGCCTGCTGCGGAGCCCCAAAAATCGCCTCGAGCACGCGCTCGTCGTGGACGCCCTCAGGGGCGCGCTCGCGGACATCGCCGCGTTCGCGCCGCCCGGGGCCGGCCCACACGTGCTGAGCCTGCGCAATACGCACCATCTTTACACGCCGCTTCGAGCGGCCCTGCGCGAGCGCCGCTCGGTGCTCGCGCTCATCGCCCGGCTGCACCCGACCCCGGCGGTGGGAGGGATGCCGCGAGACACGGCGCTGGCGTGGATACGCCGGCACGAAGGGTGGGACCGCGGGTGGTACGCCGGCCCCATCGGCTGGATGGACTGGGAAGGCGAGGGGGACGCCGCCGTGGCGATCCGGTCCGCGCTCGTCTCGGAGACGGAGGCCACGCTGTTCGCGGGCTGCGGTATTGTCGCTGAGTCCGATCCGGAGCAAGAATTCAGAGAGACGCGCTGGAAACTGCAGCCGCTCCTCTCCGCGCTGTCTGTCGCGTGCGCGCCCGCGAGACAAGCCGGCAACGGCGGGTGGAGCGCGCGCGTCGGTCGGTCGTTAACCATGTCGGTACCGACGCCGGAGAACGCGACGTACGCGTGCGTCGGCGCGCTGCTCGACGAGCTCGTACGCGGCGGCGTGGCGCATGTGTGCCTCTGCCCCGGATCACGCTCCACGCCGCTCGCCCTCTGCGCCGCCCGGCAGCCAGGGCTCCGGGTGTGGAGTCTGATCGACGAACGCTCCGCGGGCTTTTTCGCGCTCGGGATGGCCAAGGCGTCGGGCCGTCCTGCCGCGCTCGTGACGACGTCGGGGACCGCGGCGGCGAATCTGCTGCCGGCCGTGATCGAAGCGCATTACAGCCGCGTCCCGCTCGTGGTTCTCACGGCCGACCGGCCCCGCGAGCTGCGGGACGTTGCGGCGCCGCAGACGATCGACCAGGTCCGGCTGTACGGCGGTTACGTCAAGTGGTTCGTCGATGTCGCCCCGCCGGAGGCGACGGACGCTATGCTCCGGTATTTCCGGACGCTGGCCAGCCGAGCGGCCGGCACGGCGTGGGAACGGCCGGCCGGCCCTGTCCACCTCAACGTGCCGCTTCGCGAGCCGCTCGTGCCCACCGTAACCGCGGAGATCCCGCCGAAGGACGACCGCGCGATCCTCGCATGGGATGGGCGCTCGGATGACCACCCGTACGCGAGGATCTCCCAGGCCCGCCGGAGTCCCGCCCCGGACCTCGTCGGGCGCCTCGCCGAATCGCTGGCGCAGACGCCGCACGGGGTCATCGTCGCAGGCCCCCAGCTAGACCGCGAGCTTCCCGCGGCGCTGGCCGGGCTCGCCGCCGCCACCGGCTATCCGATCCTGGCAGACCCGCTGTCGCAACTGCGCTGCGGCCCCCACGACCGCCGGTTGGTTATCGACGCGTATGATGCGCTGCTGCGGATCGACGAACTGGCGCGCGGGTTGGCCCCGGAGGTCGTCCTGCGCTTCGGCGGCATGCCGGCGTCGAAGGCGTTGGCCCGGTACATGGCGCTGCACGAAGCGGCCCGGCAGATCGTTGTGGATGGCGAAGACGGATGGACCGACCCCACCCACCTTGCGTCGGACATCGTGCACGCGGACGCCCGTTCGTTGTGCGAAGCGGTGGCGGCGCGCGTCATCGCTCGGGCCGACTTCCCCGTGGATCCCGGGTGGGCGGCGCGGTGGACACGTCTCGCCTTGGTCGCCCGCGAAGCGCTCAGCCACGGCGTCGCCGAGGTCGGCGACGCATTCGAGGGGAAAGTGTTCGCGGAACTCTGCGCGCTGCTTCCCGATGGAGCGACCCTGTACGTCGGCAACAGCATGCCGGTGCGCGATCTCGACACATTCTTCCCGGGGACACCCCGCTCCATTCGGATCCTCGGGAATCGCGGGGCCAGCGGGATCGACGGTCTCGTCTCGAGCGCGCTTGGCGCCGCCGCGGTGGCCGACGGACCGGTGGTTCTGGTGCTCGGCGACCTCTCGTTCTACCACGACCTCAATGGCCTCTTGGCCGCGAAGCTTCATCGGTTACCGGCGACGATCGTGCTGCTCAACAACGACGGCGGCGGGATCTTTTCGTTTCTCCCGCAGGCCGCCTACCCGGAGTATTTTGAAACGCTCTTCGGAACGCCGACGGGGCTCGATTTTCACTTGGCGGCTCGCCTGTACGGCCATGCCTTCGCAAGGGCCGACACGTGGCCGGCGTTTCGGGACGAAGTGCGCCACGCGCTCCACTCTCCCGGTGTGTCCATTGTCGAGATGCGCACCCGGCGTGATGGCAATGTGGCGCTCCATAAGGCCATGGGCAGGGTTGTCGAAGCGGCACTCCGGTCCGAAGTATCTGGGGCTTCGCTCCGGAGAGAGAGCTCCTGATGGCGGCGATCTCCGTCAACGGCGTTACGCTCAACGTCGAGGCGTCGGGCCACGGTCCCGCTCTCGTCCTCCTGCACGGCTTCACCGGGAGCACGGAGAGCTGGCGTCCGCATCTCTCGTCGTTTTCGTCTCGGCACTCTGTGATCGGGCTCGATGCGCTGGGACACGGCTCGTCCGACGCCCCGGCGGATCCGGAGCGCTACCGAATGCACCATGCCGCTCGCGACATCGTCGGCGTGCTCGACCGCCTGCGGGTCGCCCGCGCGGCGGTCCTCGGCTATTCGATGGGCGCGCGCGTCGCGCTCTTCCTTGCTACGGTGGCGCCGGACCGGGTCGCCGCCCTGGTCCTGGAGTCCGGCTCGCCCGGGATCCTGCGGGACGCCGACCGTCTGACGAGGCGGGCTCAAGACCTCGCGCTTGCGGCCGCGATCGAGCGGGACGGCGTGGAAACCTTTGTTGACCGATGGGAACGGCTGCCCCTCTTCGCCACCCAGCAGCGGCTGCCGGCGCCCGTGCGCGCCGATCTGCGAGCGCAGCGGCTGCGGAACCGGGCCGCGGGACTGGCCAACAGCCTCCGAGGGATGGGGCAGGGCGCGCAACCGCCGCTGGTCGATCGACTGCCGGATCTCTCCATGCCCGTGCTGGTGTTGACGGGCGCATTGGACGCGGCGTACACGGCGTTGGGACGCGACATGGCCGCGGCAATGCCTGACGGCGGGCTCGTCATCGTGCCCGACGCCGGGCACACGGTGCACCTGGAGCAGCCCGGCGCGTTCCAACGTGCCGTCCTGGAGTTTCTTGCGCATGTTCAGGATGCGGGTCCGTCCAGAAACTGGTCCACCAGTGAGGTGAGGTAGCGGTGTCGGTAGAGTGGTGCAGCGTCCGCCGGTACACGGATATCCTCTATGAGCGTGCCGGAGGCATAGCCAAGATCACGATCAATCGCCCTGAGGTGCGCAACGCGTTCCGGCCCGAGACGGTCGCGGAGATGATGGGCGCGTTCACCGATGCGCGGGACGACGCCACGATCGGTGTGATCCTCCTGACCGGGGCGGGCACGGACGCATTTTGCTCGGGGGGCGATCAGCGGGTGCGGGGTGACGCGGGCTACGTGGGCGCAGATGGCGTGCCGCGGCTTAACGTGCTCGATCTGCAGCGCTTGATTCGGCTGGTCCCGAAGCCGGTGATCGCCGTGGTCGCGGGGTACGCGATCGGAGGCGGCCACGTCCTCCATCTCGTCTGCGACCTCACGATTGCGGCCGAGAACGCGGTCTTCGGTCAAACCGGGCCGAAAGTAGGCAGCTTCGACGGCGGGTACGGGGCATGCTACCTTGCGCGCGTCGTCGGCCACAAGAAGGCGCGTGAAATCTGGTATCTCTGCCGCCAGTACTCCGCGCGGGACGCGCTGGCCATGGGCTTGGTGAACGCAGTCGTGCCGCTGGAACGGCTCGAAGCCGAGGCGGTGGCGTGGGCCAAGGAGATTTTGGAGAAGAGCCCGATGGCGCTGCGCGTGCTGAAGGCGGCGTTCAACGCGGACACCGACGGCCTCGCGGGCCTCCAGCAACTGGCCGGCGACGCCACGCTCCTGTATTATCTGTCGGACGAAGCGCAGGAGGGCCGCAACGCCTATCTCGAGAAGCGCCGCCCAGACTTCTCCACGTTTCCGCGGTTTCCGTAGGGCGGCGGTGGAATGACGGAGACGCGACCCATGTCGGACCGCCCTACGGCCGGTCCTCCGCCGAAGAGTCGCCGGGATCGGTGCGTACCAGATTGGCTCGCCGCGCAGGCGCGCGCCATGCCAGGCGCGCCCGCGCTCATCGCAGGGTCCGTGCAGTGGACCTTCGAGCAGCTCGACCGGCGCGCCGACCGCACGGCGCGGCAACTCGCGTCCTTGGGGGTCGACCGGGGGACGCGCGTGGCGCTTCTGTCGTGGGGCGGCCCTTGGTTTGTCGTGACCGTGCACGCGCTCACGCGGCTCGGCGCGGTGACGATTCCGCTGAACCCCCGGTTGGCAGACGCCGAACTCGCGTGGCAGCTTGCCGACGCCGGCGCCGCCGTACTGCTCCTCGACGGCGCGCTGGCACCCCGCTCCGCACAGGCGGTTCTCAACCGACCCGGCGTACGGGTGGCGGTCGGCGACTCCGCTGAGCCCGCGGGGGGGGGCAGCGCGGTCCCCGTCCTTTCTTCTGTGCGCGACGCCGACGTATCTCTCCGCCGCGAGATCGACCTGGAGGACGTACAGGGCGTCATCTATACTTCCGCCACCTCCGGGCGCCCCAAGGGGGTGCTCCTGACGTACGGCAACCACTGGTGGAGCGCCATCGGGTCGATGCTCCGCCTCGGCCATCGCCGCGACGACCGGTGGCTCGCCCCGCTGCCGCTGTGGCACGTGGGCGGCCTTGCGCTCGTCTGGAGGACCGTGATCTATGGCATTCCGCTCGTTCTGCATGACGCGTTCGACGCCGACGCGGTGAACGGTGAGATCGACGCCGGGAACGTCAGCTTAGTCTCGATGGTGAGCGCCATGCTTGAACGGGTTCTCGCCGCGCGCGGCAACCGTCCGTTTCCGCCGTCGCTGCGATGTGTGTTGCTCGGCGGCGGTCCGGCACCGCGGGGGCTGCTCGAGACCTGTGCCCGGTCCGGCGTGCCGGTCGCGCCGACGTACGGGCTCACCGAGACGGCATCGCAGGTCGCCACGCTCGGGCCGGACGAGGTAACGGGAACGCCCGGCGCCGTGGGGCCGCCGCTCCTGCCGACGCGCCTCCGCATCGACATTGACGGCCGGTGGGCGGCGCCAGGGGAGATGGGGGAAATCGTTGTTGCGGGTCCAACGGTGATGCGCGGGTATCTGGGGCGCGACGACGAGACGGCCCGGGCGTTGCGCGACGGCTGGCTGCGTACCGGCGATCTTGGATATCTCGATGATCGCGGTTACCTCTACGTGCTCGATCGGCGGGACGATCTCATCATCACGGGCGGCGAAAACGTGTACCCTGCCGAGGTCGAGGCGGCGCTCTGCGCCCATCCCGGCGTGGCGGATGCCGGCGTGGTCGGACTCCCCGACCCGCGATGGGGTCAGGCGGTCGCGGCCATCGTCGTGCAACGGCCATCCATCTCCCTCCGGGCCGACGACGTCCGGGCGTTCTTGGAACCCCGGCTCGCTCGGTACAAGCAGCCCCGGTATGTGTGGTTCGTCGACGCGGTGCCGCGGTCCGCCGGAGGGAAACTGCTGCGGCGGGAAATTCGCACGTGGGCGGAGGCCCAGCGGCCACGAGATACAGGCGATTTGGGGGGCGCAGCGGGCGCCCCCCAGGATTCAGATCGTTGCGTTTAGTTGCGTTCGTTCTCGCCAGGCGCGATAGCATGCCACCGTCGCTCCGGTCGCACTGTGTATCAACTCGGAGACAATGAGGGGGCGATTCTGCCCGGCACCGGCCGGAGCGGAATCAGGCGCCCTCGGCACCACGGTCGGCTCAAGCTGGGTCAGCAGCCATGGCACCACCGGCGCCAATACGTTGTGAAGTACGATCTGCGTGAGACTGCCCGGCATCATTCCGACCGACGAGCCGGAGTACGTCCGCTCCGCGAGGAGCCGCCTTTCTCCCGGATCGAATATCTGGACGAGCACGGATGCCTGTGCGAACGGCATCCCGTCTCCGTCCGGGGTCGTGGTCTCGCCGCCCACGCTCCACGTCGTAATCCAGCCCACGATAAGCCGATCCGCTCCCAGGATGCCCCCGAGTTGAACGAGGCGGTCAAATGAGAGCGCGTCCTCCTCACGCCATCCCATCGTGCCTTCGGCCTTTAGGACCGTGGCTCGGGGAACCACCGTCATGCCGTGGCCTCGGCGGGCGAGCATCGCGGACAAATCGTCTGCGGCGGTGCGCTCCGGAATCACACCGTCTATCACCGCCAACGGCGTTGGCGCGTAGAAGTCGACCACGCCCACGACGCGTTCAGTCGTCGCGGCGGTTCCCACATGGAGCAGGGTCACCACGATCGCGAGCAGGACCGCACACGCTCGCTCGCGGGAGCTTCCGGCGCGTCTGTGCCACGAGTATCTCATGCCAAACGTTTTTCGAGGGTCAGCCTGGGATTTGTCACGGAAGATCGGCCTAATGTGAAGATACGACGACCCTCCGGGTATCCGGAGGGTCGCCGCGTACGCTAGCCGAGCGCGGTGCTAGAAGCTGTAGTCGATCTGCGCCCGGTACAGCAGGAACTGTTCCGTGCTCGCGATCTGGGCCTCGCGAACCTTGAACGTGATGTTGGCATTCTGTACGAAGTTGTACACAATGCCGACCTCATACGTGGACAGGTTTTGCCCGGTGAAGGCAAAGTTGCCGAACGCGCCGTTCCCGTAGATCGTCCAGTGGTCGATCGGCGAGATGCTCAGTCCGACGGTCCAGGCATTGCCGTTGCCCGGGTACAGGAAGTCGTTCTCCTGAATGTCGATCTCGGCTGCGCCGTACGGCGGGTAGAAGTTCTGGCCGTAGTTCTCGTAGCCGGCGTCCATCGTGAAGTTGTGGCCGATCCCCGTGATGGACCCGAGGTCGAGGTGAACGTTGACCTTCCAGCCGTTATCGCTGGTCCCGAAGACAGAGTCGTTCCACGAGCCATACTCGCCGTCGAACGTGATGCCCGGAATGATGTTCCAGTCGAGGTACCCGCTCCAGCCGTTGCCGGATGCAGGACACGCGATACCCGGACCCGCGCCCGCGGTCGACGTGACCGAGACGCAGTGGAAGCCGCCACTGGTCAGCGAGGCTGTGCCGAGACCAGGGTTGATGGAGCCGCCGCCCGGACCGTACACGTGCCACTGCGCCGCGTTGCCAAACCCACCGGGCCCGGCCGCGTTGTTCGCCGGGGTGATGGTGTTTGCGACGTAGTCGCCGCCGATGCGGAGCCCGGGCAGGATTCGGATGTTGACGTTCCCGCCGTAGGCGTCCTCGCCGAAGATGAAGTTGCCGCTGGACAGCGACGGGATCGACGCGTTGAACGGGCTGCCGTTGTTACCCTGGATCCGGATGATCGCGAGCTCGAACTGCAGGTCCGCCGCGGCCGGGATGTGGCCCTGCACCCGGAGACCGTCCGCGACGTTGAACCCGCTGTCAGCAGTCGAGTCTTCCCAGGTGTCCCCGTTGTCGTTCATGACGAGGCCGAAGGGACCCCACTGGATCGGGTAGCACCCGCCGCCGCACGGCGTATCGTTGCCGAACCGGCCGAGCATGATCTCGAGCGGCAGGCCCCACGCGTTCCGCCAGTCGAGGAACGCGCTATCGATCGTGCCGAACGCGCCGTTGCCAAAGGCCGAGCCGCCCACGCCGGCGCCGAAGACGCCGTTGGACGACGACGTGCCGATCTGCCCGCTGTTGAAGATCTGGTAGCCACCGGCGCTGAGAAGCCCGATGACGTAGTGGATGTCGGGCGTGACGGAGCCGTCAAACCCGAGCTTGAACTCGTACCGCGGCCGGTTGAACGTTCCCGCCGAGCCCGCGTTGATCTGGCTCGACCGCGGGTTGCCGTTGATGCCGAACGCGCTGCTCGTCCCGTTCTGGAGGAACTGCGCCGTTCCGGCGCCGAGCCCGCCGACCGTCGCGCCATTTGCCACGGTCCCGAGGTTCTGCGGGCCGCTCTTACCGTCGGTGATCGTCTGGGCCGTGCCGGTCGTATTGGTGCCGGTCGCCGTGCCGTAGGTGGTGCGCGCGATGTCCCAGCGGAACCGGAGGCCGCCCGTCACCCGGACGTTGTCCAGCCGCGCCTTGATCGCGTTGAGCTCTTCCTCGATTGCGGTCACGCGCACACCCAACGCCGCCAACTCGGCCCGGAACTCGTTGATCAGCCGGTTGATGGCGTCGAGATCTGCTTTGGTCACTTCCGGCGGCGTCGGAGCGGGAATCTGAATGCTCTCGATCCGCGCCAACAGCCGCGCCACCACCATTGCCATTTCATACCGCGTCATGGCCCGGTCGCCCTTGAAGGTGCCGTCGGGATAACCTTCGATCAGGCCCTTCGCCGCCAGCTCAGCGATCGCGTCGTAGGCCCAGTGGTTCGTGGGCACGTCCGCGAACGGCTGCGCGAAGGCGGGAGCTACCACGGCAAACACGAGCGCGGCTGCAGCAATAACCGCAACATGCCTCATGTTGCCCAATGTCATTCCCCCTTGCGTGCTGTGATGTCCGGGGCGGGCAGGGGCTTGGTCGGCTCGAGTCTCCGTGTTTTCTCGCACCTCACGAGCGTCCCCGCACGCACCCGTGCCGCACCCGTCCCGGGATCTCACCCTGTCGTGCCGCCCCCTCCTTCCGGGTGAGCGTCCCGCCCGCAGCATTTCGCCGCTGGAGCGAGTGAGAGCCGGTTCGAATCAATCGAATGACACGAGACACTTCATGCTATTCGGCGCAGTATTCGATTGTCAATCAGACCACAATCTTTCCGGATTCTTGCTACGACGGGAACGGATGATTTCCTCCCTAGCGCCAGACAAATCGGGCCCAAACATGACGCTCGTATGTTCGTATCTCGATCGGTTTTCGGCAGTTTCTCTATCAACAAGCCGCAAGTTCACGTCCCGCCGTGCTCCGCGAGGTAGGCTTCCGCGAGCAAGACCGCCGCGTAGTCGTCGTACGCAACCGGTGGCACCTGCAACGACCTCGGCAGGAGCCGCCGCCAGCCGCGGGGACGGTGCTCATCGAAATAGCGTGCCCTCGCTCGAAGGGTGGTGCCGCGCTCGTCGACGACGACCACGGGGACCCGGACCCCTTCAATCTGCCTGAGGGCCGCCACGGAGCCCGTGCGATTCCCCACCACGACGACGTCCGCTCCAAATGCCGCGATCCAGTCACGAACGAGGGTCGGGAGCTCCGCCGCACGGATCACGCGATGCGCAAGCACCTCGCCGGGCGCGCAGACGGCGATGCCGGCCTTGTCGCGGCCCGGATCGACGGCCAGCACCTTCACCGAAACGTGAGCTGGACCGGGCCGACGGTAAAGGCGTCCACGAGCGCCACGGCCCGCACCGTCACCGTGGATCGGCTCGCCTGGACGCGGTCGAGCACCAGGAGAAAGATCGCGGGGTCGATCCGCACGTCGGGCGGCGACGACGTGAGCGCAAACGGCGGCGAGATGATGCCGCTCTGCCTGGCCAGCGAGGCACTGGTCGAGCCCAGGGCGAGCAGGCGCTGCTCGACCTGCTCTCGCGGGGCGCGCCCGTCGATGCGGGCCGTGGCGATGGTCGCGCCGGCCCGATAGACGCGCACGTTCGGGAACACGATCAGGGTGGCCCGGAGCGGCAGGCCCCGTACGGTGTTCTCGCTCGCGATCAGGCGGACGACCATGGGTTGCGCACGCTCCGCGATGTCCTGTGCCACGGAGTCCACGGTTACGCCGGAGGGCGAGATGCGCAGGAGCACGCCGTCCGGTCCGGGCGCGAGCCCGCGCTCGCGCGCGCCCTGCGCCGCGAGGTCCAGGAACGCCTGGAGCCGCTGGCGGATGTCGGGCAGCGGCGCCTGCCCGTCGATCACGGTGCGCAGCACTTCCTGGTCGTTCTGGTAGACAACGTCGCGGAACTGGAGGGCGCGAAGCTGCGCTTCCTGCTCGGCGATCTGGGCCGCGAGCGTGCGCGTCTCCTGCTGCAGGCTCCGCAGCTGGAACAACGCCTGCCGCGCGTCGTTGCTGAGAAGGAGCACGACCGCCAGGGTGACGACCGTAATGAGCATACCGGTCAGCACCGTGATGACCTGCGCGGTGTAACGAGGGCGCAGCCCCAGCAGCGTGAGCCGGCGCCGTCCGATGCCGCGTCCCACCAGGTTGCCGATGAAGGCGACCAGGCCGCTCACGAGGATCAGGGTCGGGATCAGGACGGCCGCGACGTTCATCCGGCGCTCCCCGAGCGGCGGCGCGCGGTTACCCGGCGCGCTCGAAGGCGTCCAACCAGCCGGACGTAGTTCGCGACCTCGCCGCGATCCAGCTTGCTCGTGCCGCCGGCGCGCTCCTCGAACCGGTACGGAATCTCCGCGATCCGCCGCGCGCGCCCGGCGGAGAGGATCTCAAGCAACAGCTTGTACCCGAGGCCCTCGAACTCCACCCCGTCGAACATCGCGCGCCGGCAGGCGAAGAAGCCCGACATCGGATCGCACACCCGCACGCCGAGTACGGCGCGCGCCAGCCGGGTGGCGCCCCAACTCAAGATACGACGGGACACCGACCACCGCGCGATACTGCCGCCCCTGAGATACCGGGAGCCGATCGCCAGGTCCGCGCCATCCGCGACCGGCGCGAGGAGCGCCGGCACCATCTCCGGCGGATGCGACAGGTCGCTGTCCATCACAACAATCACATCCCCCCGGCCACGCCGCACGCCGTCCAGCACGGCGGAGGCAAGCCCGGCCTTGCCGGGCCGGCTGACCACGACGACCGGGAGGACGCGCCCCAGTTCGGCGCCGACCGCCGCCGCGGCCGCCGCCGTCCCGTCCGGTGAGGAGTCGTCCACGACCACGGCCTCCACGTCCCAGCGGGGCGCCCCCACCGCCTGACCGAGACGCCGGAGGAGGACGGGGATCGTTTCCCGCTCGTTGTACGTGGGGACAACGATGCTGACACGCACCTAGTTCGACCCTCCGCACGTGGCCCCGGCCGGCTTTTCCCGGACGACGAGGCCGTCGCGCACGCCGATGACGCTAAATCGTTCGGCGATGCGCGGCAGGCTCCCCGCCGCCTCCGCGGGAGTCGTCACCAGATACGCCCGCCCCGGCGCGCACAGCTCGGCCCTGAGCGTCGCGACCTCGTTGACCCACGCCACGCGGTGGTCCGTGTAGTAGACGAGCGACGCCGGCGTGCCGATGCGGTAGGCGATGATCCGGTCGCCCGGTTGCAGCCGGCGGCGGAGCTCGGCGGCGAGCGGCGGAATCGGTTTTTGCGCCTCCACCACCGGCAGCGTCACCGTGTACAGCACCGCGATGAACACGGCCATGGTCGCGGGCATCGTGAGAAAGGCTCCAGTATACCGGCGGAGCCCGAACAGGACCGCGGTCAGCGCCGGGCCGACCACGAGCACGGCCAGCGCGGCGATCAGCGCGGGGCGCACCGCCTCGAGCGCCTCCGGATACCGGACGGTCACGAACGCCGCCACCGCGAGCCCGAGCAGCACGACGACCCCGATCTGCAGCAAAAAGGACGTCATGAGGGTGCGGCGGAGCCGGGCCGCTCCCTCGAAGAGAAACTCCTCCCACAGCCTCGCGATCGCGATCGCGGCGAACGGAAAGATCGGGAACACGTCGTCCGGCAGCCGGCCGCCGCTGGCCACCGCCCCGGCAAACGCGATCGCGCACCACAGCAGGCAGAACAGGCTCCCGTCCTGCCAGAGCCGATTGTAATGGTACACGAGCGCGCCGGGGAAGAACGCGGCCCAGGGGACCGCGCCGAGGATGATCACCGGGACATCGTAGAGCACGGCGCCGAGGCGGGTCTCGAGCGGGCGGACCCAGGATGCGCCAAAGGCGGCGGTCACGAACGCACCGCCGCTACGAGCGATCTGGACCGCGTACCAGGGACACGCGAGCGCGAGGTAGATCACCCCGCCCCAGAGCCACGGGATCTCGCGCCAGCGGCGCAGGGCCCGCCGGTACGCGAGGAACGGCACGAGGACCGCGGCGAGCAGGAGCACGGTCACGGGGCCGCGTGTGAGCGTGGCCAGGCCGGCGAACAGGAAGCTGCGGAGATAGTCGCCGCGCGTCCGGTCACGATAGCCGCGGTAGAAGGCGTGGACCGCGAGCAGCAAAAACGCCACCTCCGCGGCATCCAGCACCGCCAAGCGCGAGAGCAGCAGATATTCCAGCGTCGTGGCCAGCACGAGCCCGCTGAGGATCCCCGTGCGGGGGCCAAACCACTCCCAGCCGAGCACGCACGTCACGGCGACCCCGAGCATGCCGAACACCGCCGCCCACACGCGCATGGCCCACTCCGAGAACCCGAGGACCGCGCCCGCCCCCGCCTGGAGCCACATCCACAACGGCGGCGGTCCATACCATGGGCGGCCATCGACGTGAAGCACCCACAGGTCGTGCGTCGCAAGGATCTCGCGGCTGGCCTGGGCGTACCGCGGTTCGTCGAGATCCCACAGGGTCCCGGCGCCGAGCCGGAAAAAGAAGAGCCCGCCGGAGAAGACGAGGACGAGTCCGAGCAGGAAGAGGTGCCGGCGCCGCACCGGCGGTGACGCGCTCTCGGCGGCCGTCACCTCGCCGCCCGCGCCAGCAGGATCGTGCCGCCCGCCCCGATCAACGCGTCGGGGAGCCAGGCGGCGAGGATGGGAGACACGAGCCGCCCATCCGACGCGAGCTGGGACGGGATCGCAACCACGTAGTACGCCATCAGCACGAGGATGCTCAGCCCGAGGCCCATGCTGGGGCCGGAGCGATGCGGACGCAGGCTGAGCGGGAGCGCGACGAGCGCAAACACGATGCAGCTCGCCGCCGTCGCGAACCGCGAATTGAGCTCGCCGACGAAGCTCCGGGCATCGGCGCCTTCGCGGTGCAGCACCGCCACCTGCCGGAAGAGTTGGCGCAGGTTCATGTCCGACGGCTGCTCCTCTGGCACCGTAAACTCCTGCGGCGACCGCGGGACCGTCACCGCGAGCGTCTCGAACACGGTGGTCACCACGCTGCCGTGCTGGAATGCGTAGACGTTGCCGCGGTGAAACGTCCACTCCACGCCGCGGCGATAGGTCGCGGTCTGCGCCTGGATCACCTCGAGCGGCTGACCCGCATCGAGATACACCACGGTCACGCCCGCGAGCGTGCGCGACCGCGGGTCGTAGCGGTGCGCGCTGTACAACGCGTTGCCGCCGGTCGTCGGCGCCTGAAAGAACACGTTCTCCACGGGCCGCAGATCCGGACCGTGCGACATGACGTCGTTGAAGACGGTGCGGTACCGCGCGTCGCTCAGGCTGACGACGCCCTCGGAGAAGATCAAGGCGCCGACGGTCGCCACGGCGCCGGCGGCGATGATCGGCCCGGCCATCCGGTACAGGCTGATGCCCGAGACGCGCAGCGCCGCGATCTCATTGTGGTCGTTGAGCCGGCCGATGCCCAGCACGGTCGCCAGCAGCACGCCCATCGGCACGCTGAAGGCGATGAAATACGGGATCTTGTACGCCATCAACACCAGGGCCGTCTGCACGGCGACCCCCTGGCCGATCACGAGCCGCGCCAGGTAGAACAGGTGGTTCATCACGAGCAGCACGCTGAAGAGGCCAAGGCTGAACACAAAGGAGGAGCCCACCTCGGTCCACAGCAGGCGGTCCAGCAGGGTCGGCGTCACAGTCGGAACCCCTCCCCCAGGTACAGCCGCCTCGCTTCCGGGCTTTCGAGGAGCTCCTCGGGCTGGCCGCCGAAGAGGATCCGGCCGCCGTGGATGATCTCCGCACGATCGGTGATGGCGAGCGTGTCGCGGACGTTGTGATCCGTGACGATCACGCCGAGGCCGCGCTCACGAAGGTAGCGGACGGTGTCCTGGAGCTCCTGCACCGACCGAGGGTCGATGCCCGTGAACGGCTCGTCGAGCAGCAGAAACGCGGGATCGAGCGCGAGCGCCCGCGCGATCTCGACGCGGCGGCGCTCCCCGCCGGAGAGCGTCCACGCAGGCTGCGCCGCGACGCGGGCGAGGCCGAACTCCGCGAGCAGGTCCGCCGCCTTGTCGCGGCGGACCTCCCGGGACAGCTGCGGGCGCTGCTCCAGCACGAGGAGCACATTTTCCTCCACGGTGAGCCGGCGGAACACGGACGGCTCCTGGGCCAGGTACCCGAGCCCCCGCCGGACGCGGATGTCGACCGGCTCCGCGCTGACGTTGTGGCTCCCGATCCACACCTGGCCCGCGTCGGGCCGCACGAGCCCGACCATCATATAAAAGGTGGTCGTCTTGCCGGCGCCGTTCGGTCCGAGCAACCCCACGATCTCCCGGGGCCGCACGGACACCGAGACACCGTCGACGACGGTCCGCTCCCCGTACCGCTTGCCGAGCCCCTCGGCGCGGAGCATCCCGCGCGAGCGCTCGAGCGGGATCACCCGGTTCACGGCGGCGTTCCCTGCTGGCCCTGTCTCGGGTAGGCGACGATCGTAAACTGCCCGTCCGCGGTCGCGAGGTGCTGCGCCATGTTGACCGTGATCGTGTCCGCGGTGACGACGTCGCGATCGCGCGTCACGCGCGCATGGCCCGACAGGACCGCCGTCTCGGTGCCGCCGGCGTAGGTCGCGCGATCGGCCGACCCGCGCATGTCCTGCGCCGCACGATCGAGCACGACGTGGCCCGTGGCCACGGCATCATGCGTGCCGAGATCGGCCGCTATCCGATCCGCCTGCAGCCGGTCGCCGCCGCGGGTCGCCACCGCATCGCCCTCGACCGTGGCGTGCTGGGCGGCGCGGTCGTAGGTGACGCGGTCGCCACGGAGCTGCGAGTCCGCGCGGGTGGCCACGACATGCCCCGTCGCGACGACCACGCGCTGATCGGGACGGTCGGTCGCCTCGACCCGGTCCGCGCTCATCGAGGTCCAGACGCCCTCGTCGAGAAAGCGCGCTTCGACGTCGCCTTCGGCGACGAGATGACGCGACGCCAGTTCGGCCACGATGTGGTCCGCCGTCAACTGTCCCGTCGGGGCCGACACGGTCCCGCGCTCCGGCAGTTCGGCCCGCCGGGTGGCGGCGCGGTACATGATCACCGGCGCCGCCAATCGTTGGTCCCCGCGCGTGACCACCACCTCGCGTCCGCGAAACGTGTACTCCTCGGCCGCCGCGTCGTAGTCGATCCGGCTCGCGCCCTGCACGTCGACCGGCACAGGGCCCGCGGGCGCGGCCGATGCCGCACCCGAGGCCGGGGCCTGAGGCGCGGGCTGCGCCCACGCGTACCCGCCGCGGGGCACCCACAGTAGTAACGCCAGCATCGCAAGCGCGGCGAGATATTCGCAGCAAGTCGCCGTACCTACGAAGGGGCGCGGGCGGCCTCGGACGGACGTCCTGGCCCACGCCGTAGGCTGCGACTCGGCATCCGTCCAGCCGGTGGAGCGACGGCCAGGCTGCCCGCGCCACTCACCCGGTCTGCGAACGGTCCCTCGAGCGGCGCCCGTGGCCGGCCGAGCGGACATCCTCAACGTACCGTCATGTGCACATGGCCGAAGAACTGCGTCTGGCCCAGCTTCGTGTCCGAGATCATGCGATCCGCGTACATGATGACGCGCTCTTCCACCACGCGGATGTTGCCGATGCCGGTCACGCGCTCCGTTCCGGGCGTGTAGTTCAACTGGTCCGCGTACAGCTGGCGGCCGTTCGCGCTCACGCCGTGGACGTCGCCGACCATCTGCACGTCCTTCGTTCGCGTGTCATAGGCGCCCGTGTTGCCCGTCACCGTCATGGCCGAGCCGTCCGGATCGTAGAACACCGCGTGCACATTGCGGAGTTGCACGACCTGGCCGCCGTCGCGGAGCGCGACGTCGTCCGCGGTGATCTGCCAGCGCCGGTGGCCCGCCGCGTCCGTGTCCACAAGATGCCCCGCGCGGATCTCCCCTTGTGCGGCGCGCGGTCCGGCCGCGCTTCTGCCGGGGCCGCCGGGCGGCGGCGCTGTTGCCGTCTGCGACGTGCGCGGCTGATTCGAATGCGCCGGGAGCGCCGAGGCGGGCGGCCGCGGTGCGGTCCCGGAAGGTACTCCGCCCCAGGGCATGAGGCTCCACGCCAGCCCGGCGAGCAGTAGCATGGGGACCGCCCACAGCACGGCGCGGCGCAACCGCGTCACCGTGAATCGCGGGGCGGGCCTCCGTACCTCGCGCAGCCGCCTATCGCTTCCGCTCTGAACGGACATGACCCGTCTATAGTGTCCCCTTATAGAGATCCGCCGAAGACGCACGCCGTCCACAACGCGGCGGCCTGATGACCCCGTCTATCGTATCGTGGGCGCCGCCTGCGTGTCCAGCAAACGGATGACCTCACCCGCGGCGCGCGCGAGCGCACCGCCGGGACCGAGGCGCTCGCGCACCTCTGCAAGGTCAGCGCGCTGGCGCCGTCCACCGTCGCGGAGGAGCCGCGACAACTCGTCGCGGATGTGCGGCCCGGTGACCTCGCGCTGCAACACCTCGGGGATCGCCCGGCGACCTAGCACGATGTTAGGGATCGAGAAGCCGATCCGCTCCATCCCTGGCGCTAGGACGAACCGGCGCGCGATCCACTCCGTCGTCGCGGACACGCGATACACGATCACCATCGGCGTGCCGAGGCATGCCGCCTCGAGCGGCGCCGTGCCGGACGCGACCACAACGGCGTCGGAGGCGGCCATCACGTCGAGCGCGCGGCCGACGACGACGAGCACGTCGACCCCGGCCGCCTCCGCCGCGGCGGCCGCCGCCGGTCCAAGGTGCGGCGCGGCAAGCGGCAGCACGCACCGGATCGGCTGCGACCGAGCGAGATCTCGCACCCCGGCCAGCATGGCCGGCAGGAGGGCCCGCACCTCCTGGGCCCGGCTTCCCGGGAGGACGCCGATGAGGGGCGCGTCACGGATCCCCCACTCGGCGCGCGACGCTTCTCGCGGCGCGGCCGCGGCCGCCTCGTCCACGGCCGGATGCCCCACGTACACGACGTCCGCGCCGGCGCGCCGGTACGCCTCGGCCTCGAACGGGAACACGGCCAGCAGGCGCACTGCCGCGCGCGCCATGCGCGACGCGGACGCGCCGCGGCGGCCGTATGTCTGCGGCGGGAAGAAGTACGCAATCGGCAGGCGGCCCGAAAACCGGGCGACGAGCTCGCGGTTCATCCCGGGAAAGTCCACGAGCAGGAGCAGCTCGGGACGCAGCCGCTCGATCAGCCGAGCGACCCGCCAGAACCGCACTGCGAACACGGGGAGCCGCGCGTACGCCTCCGCGTACCCGATCACGCCCCAGCGCGTGCTGTCGATCAACACGTCCGCGCCGGCCGCCGCCATCGCCGGCCCGCCCACCGCTGAAACGTGAAGCTCCGGGCGGGCGCGCCGCAGCGCGGCGATCAACCCGCCGCCCTGATGATCGCCCGACACCTCCCCCGCGACGGCAACGATCCGGGCCGGCACGAAGTCAGGACGGCGGCGGGGTCGGCCCGTCCGGCGCGATCGCTACCACGGCGATCCCGGCCGCGTCCGCCGCCGCTACGAGCCGCTCCCGGTCGAGCACGATGGTGCGGCCGGCCTCGATCGCCAGCGCCGCGGCCCGGGCGGCGCTGAGCGCCGCCATCGTCTGCGGGCCCACGACGGGCAAATCGTACCGGGCGTCCTGAGCGGGACGGCTCACCTTGACGACGACCGCGCCGGGCGCGAGCGCGCCCGCGCGCCGGATCATCTCGTCCGTGCCCTCGGCCGCTTCGACGGCCACGACGATGCCGCGCCGCACCGCCACGGATTGCCCGACGTCCAGCGCGGCGACGCCCCGGGCGATCCGCAGCCCCAGCACCGCGTCCCTGGTCTCCTCCGGCGCCGGCGCGCGCCGCGTCAGCACGCCCGCGCCCGGCAGCAGATGTCCGACGTAGCGCGCCTGGCTGGCCACCTCGAATCCCGCCTCCTCGAGCACGCTCACGAACACGCCGAGCAGGCTGGCGTCGCCCCAGTCGGGCGGCCGGCGGACGGCACGGACGGCCTCGGCATCCGGCCGCGCGTCCCGCATCGCGGCGAGCTTGTCGACCTTGCCCGCGAGCAGCACCTCGCGCACGCCGTGGCGGCGCAACGCGTCGATGAGACCGGCGAGCGCACCGAGCGGGATCGCGTAGTGCGCGTCCGCGAGATCCCGCAACGCGGGATCGGCCGCCAGGACGTCGACGCAGACCACGCGCCGGCCGAGCCGGCGGGCCCCGCGCGCAATCTCCACCGGCAGCGAGCCGGCCGCGGCGATCAACCCGACCGGCGCGGCCTCCTCCGCCGCCCCGCGCCCCGCGCTCATCGCGGGAACCCCACGCCCCGCGCGCGGCCCGCCCGGATGAACTCCAAGAGATGCGCGGTCTCGGCGCACGGCTCGATCTCGGCTTCGATCCGCGCGACCGCCCGCGCGACGTCGAGCCCCGAGCGCACGAGGAGGCGGTGCGCGCGCCGGAGCTTTTCCTGCGCCGCCCGCGGCACGCCGGCGCGCTGGAGCCCGACGCGGTTGATCGCCACGGTCCGCGGTGGATTGCCGTTGACCAGCATGTACGGCAACACGTCCTGGACGACGCGGCTCAATCCGCCCACCATGGCGAGGGTCCCGATGTGCACAAACTGGATCACGCCGACCATGCCGCCCAGCACCGCGCGATCACCGACCACGACGTGCCCGGCCAGCTGGCAGCCATTGGTGATGAGGACGTGGCGGCCGATGCGGCAGTTGTGACCGGCGTGCGCGTAGGCCAGAATCTCGGTGTCGTCGCCCACCACGGTCTCGCCGCCGTCGCCGGTGGCGCGGCTCAAGGACACATACTCGCGAATCGTCACGCGGTCGCCGATCCTGAGGACGGTCGGCTCCCCGGAGAAGTGGCGGTCCTGAGGCGGGCCGCCGAGGACGGCGTGCGCGAAGATCCGGCACTCGCGTCCGATCTCCGTGTACGGCTCGATCACGACGTGCGGGCCGATCCACGTGCCCTCGCCGATGCGCGCCCGCGGCGCGATCACGGCATATGGGCCCACGCGGACGCCGGTGCCGAGGTCCGCGGCCGGATCGACGACCGCGGTGGGATGGATCTCGACGTCGCGCGTCCCGGACGACGCCGGTTCAGCGGCGCTCACTGGCGGCCTCACGGCTGATCAACTTGCCGCCGGCGAGGACCATGTCCATCTCGTCCATGCTCATCATCGAGTAGGTGAGCTCGCCGTCTGCGACCACGGCGTCGTCGACGCGCGACGTCACGCCGGCCTTGCCAAAGCGGCCGCGGGTCTTGAGCAACACCGCCTCGGTCACGAGCTGATCGCCGGGCCGCACCGGCCGCCGGAACCGCACGCGCTCGATCCCGGCGAAGTAGGCAATGTGACCCTCCGCCCCCGGGAGGAACGAGATGAGGACCCCGCCGACCTGCGCCATCGCTTCCACGATCAGCACGCCGGGCATCACCGGATGTCCCGGGAAGTGGCCGACAAAGAACGGCTCGTTGATCGACACGTTCTTCAGGCCGACGATGCGCCTGCCCGGTTCCAGCTCCAAAATGCGATCCACGAGCAGGAGCGGATACCGATGCGGCAGCCGGCTCATGATCGCCTTGACGTCCAGCGCTCCCGCATGCTGTCGGTCCACCGTCAGCCCCCTTGAGCCTCGATCGCGCGGGCGAGCGCCACGTGCAGGCGATGCCCGCCCCGCACCACGAACACGGCGCCCCGCACGTCACGCCCGAGCAACGCAAGGTCGCCGAGCAGGTCCAGCAGCTTGTGCCGCGGCGCTTCGTTTGGGAACCGGGGCGCGTTCAGAAACCCCGCCCCGCCGACGACGAGCGTGTTCTCGAGCGTGGCGCCGAGCGCGAGACCGCGCTCCCGCAACGCCTGGGCGTCCCGCTCGTATCCCCACGTTCGCGCCGGCGCGATGGTCTCCTCGTAGCCGTCGCGGCGGGGGTCGTACGTCGCCGCCTGGTCACCGGGCCCCGGCGATGCGAGCGTCACCACGTAGGCGGCCGAAAACGCGGCGGCCGGCAGCGCCACGGCCCAGGCCTCGCCGTCGCGTGCCCAGACCGGCGCGCGTACGGCGACGGTGCGGCGCGGCGCCGTCTGCGGCCGCAGGCCGGCGGCGCGGAGCGCCGACACGATGGGCAGGGCGCTCCCGTCCAGCCCGGGGACCTCGGGACCGTCGATCTCCACCGCGCAGTTGTCCAACCCGAGAGCCCAGGCCGCGGACAGGAGGTGCTCCACCGTCTGCACGCCGTGATCGCCGCCGAGGACCAGGCGGCCCTCCGTGTCCGTCACGGCGTCGAGGGCGGCGCGCACGGCGGGGCCGTCGAGGTCCGTGCGCCGAAAGACGAGGCCCGAATCCACCGGCCCGGGATGGAGCGTCATGCGGACGGCGCGGCCGTTGTGGAGCCCCACGCCGGCCATCACCGCCGGCGCGGCGAGCGTCTGCTGGCGATCCCCGCGCACCCCGGCTACGGCATTCCCTCGAGGCGCGCGACGCGGCGGCGGAGATCCGCGACCTCGCGCAGCAGCTCGGGCACGCGGCGGGTGGCCGCATCCCGCCGGCGGTCCTCCATCCTCGGGCGCGCGGGGCGCCCCGCGACCACCGCGCCGGCCGGGACGTCCCGCGTGACCTCGCTGCCGCCGAGCACGACGGCGTCGTCGCCCACGGTCACGTGGTCCGCGACCCCGGTCATGCCGCCCATGAGCACGCGGCTGCCGATCCGCGCGCTGCCGGCGATCCGGCACCCCGCCGCCATCGCCACGTCCTCGCCGATCTGCACGTTGTGCCCGATGTGCACGTAGTTGTCGAGCTTCGTCCCGCGGCCGACGCGGGTGACACCGAGCGTCGCCCGGTCCACCGCCGCGTTGGCGCCGATCTCGACGTCGTCCTCGAGCACAACCACGCCGACCTGGGGAATGAGCACGTGCCGCCGGCCCGCGTCCTGCGCGTAGCCGAACCCGTCGCTGCCGATGACGGTGCCGCTCTGCAGCACGACGCGCGCACCCGCGGCGCATCCGCGCCGCACCGTCACACGGGGATGCAGCACCGCGTCCGCGCCGATGCGGACGCCGTCTTCGAGGACCGTGTGCGCGCCCAGCCTCGCCCGATCGCCGATCTCGACGCCGTCGCCCACGACCACGTACGGCCCGAGCGAGACGTCCGTGCCCACGCGGACGCCGGCGCCGAGGAGGCACGTCGCGTGGATCCCGGTCGGGGGCGGCGCGGGCGGTCCGAGCGCCCGCAGCGCGAGCGCCAGCGCGAGGCGGAGATTGGCGATACGGATCGCCGGCAGCCGCGTGGCCGGCCCGTCCGGCGCGAGGATGACGGCCGCGGCGGCGGTCTCCAGCCGGGCGAGCATCCGTGGATCGGACACGACCACGACGGCACCCGGCCCGGCGTCGTCCGCGGCGGCGACGCGGACCACCTCCACGTCCGGGTCGCCCTCGAGCCGCCCGCCCACCGCCCTGGCCAGGTCAGCGAGGCGCACGTCCGCCGCGCTACTTCAGGAGGTCGATGACTTGCTGGGTGACGTCCCGGCCGCCGAGCACCGACGAGCTCTTGACGATAACGAGCCGCAGCCCATCCTGCCGCGCCACCTTCGCCGCCGCGTCGTGGAGCTGTTGGTTGAGCTGGTTCTCGAGGTCGCCCCGGAGCTGCGTCAACTCGGTCATCAGGCTGGCACGGCGCGCGTTGAGCTCCGTCGTGCTCACCTGACCGTTGAGCACGGTGAGCTCGGCGACCATCTGCTTCTCCCGGTCGTCGAGCTGCTTCTGGTACTCCAGCGCCTTGACGCTCTCGTTCAGCACCCGCTGGGTGTCGACCACCCCGATCCGCGGCCCGCAGCCCGCCAGCAGCACTGCCGCCGCCAGGATGAGGGCCGTCCCCCCGAACCGCGACATCCCGACCTCCCGCATGTTACCGTTTGATGCGCGCGATCAACTCGTCTGTGATGTCGGTCGTGTCGAACGTCGCCACGGTCTGCGTGAGGACGACGTCGTAGCCGTGTTGTTGTGCCAGTGCGGCGGCCTCGACCCGCAGATCTGCCAGGATCTCCGCCATGAGGCGCGCGCGCTCGGCCTGAGCGTCCCGCAGCTGGGCCTCGAGAGCCTGCCGCGCCGAGCTGGCGTTGGCCAGCGCCTGCTGCTGGGCCCGCACGATCTCGGCGCGCGCCCCCTGGACCAGCGCCTGCTGGCGCGCCGTGATCTCGGTCTGTAGTTTGGTGTGCATCTCCTGGTTCAGCTCAGCCTGCTTCGTCACGAGGGTGTCGTGGAGGCGGTCGTTGATCTCCTTTTCCTTCTGGGCCACCTGCTGCTGCGCGCTCTGGGTGAGTTGGGTCTGCAGGTCCTTGATCTGCTGCGCGTAGGCCTGGTTCTGCTGCTGTTGGAAGTCCTGAAGCGCCTGCTGGTTCGCTTTCTCGTGCGCGGCGATCTTGTCGTCGCGCTCCTTCGTCATCGCCTGCAGCTGTTGATTGAGGCTCTGCTGCTGCTGGCGGTTGCCCGAGGTGGCCGCGTCGCGCTTCAGCTGCAGGTTGAGCAGCGGCAACCGGTACTGCTCCAGGACCTGCTGTTGAAACTGCTCATTGTCCTTGTCGAGCGCCTGCTGTTTGTCCTGGATCGCCTTGGTGATCTGGGCCTGCAGCGCTTGCTGCTTGTCATTGAACTCGGCCTCCGTCGACGCCCGGAGCTGGGCGACGAACGCGTCCATCTGCTTCTTCGCCGCGTCCCGGAGGGCCAGCGCCGTCTGGTTGAACTGCTGCTGGTACTGGGGCTTGATCTGCTGGAGCTCCTGCTGCGCCGCGGCCTGAATCTGGGGCTGCAGGTCGATCTGCGGCATCTGAAACTGGGGGCTCGTCGGCACGGCCAACTGCGCATCGAGCTGACTGATGCGGCGGTCGAGCGCGTCGACATCGGGCCAGCGGGGGTGCGCGTGCAGCGCGCGCGTGAAGTCGACCACGGCGACCTTCGGTCCGACGGGCGTCGTGGCGGCCGGCGGCGGAGCGGCCGGCCGGGAGCTCGACGTCCGGCCTTGGCAGGCGGCGAGCGCCGCGGCGAGCACCGCGATGGCACACGCCCGGCCGAACGCGCCCGCCGCGCGGGCGCCGGGCCCCCGGGCGTCGCCGGATCCCGAGATCACCGGGATGCCGCCTCCGCGCACGCGCCCCTACTTCCCGCTGATGAGCTTGATGACCTGATCCGTGAGGTCGACCCCACCATAGAGCACCACCGTGCGGTCCAGCACTACGCTCACGCCCTGCTGCGCGGCGACCTTTTGCACCGCGGCCCGGATGTCTTTGTCCAGGCCGCCGAGCAGCTCCGCGCGCTTCTGGAGAATTTGCTGGTCGACCTGGTTCTGCAGCTGCTGACGCTGCCCGGGCGACATGTTCTTCATCTTCTGTTGCGCGTCGGCGATCTGCGCTTGCGCGTAGTCACGGAGCGCCGACTCCGCGGATGCCTTGCCCGGGTGCGCGTTGAGCGCGCGCTGCATGTCCACGAAACCGATCGTCCCCGCCTGGCTGCCGAAGACCGGCCCGGGCCGCGTCGCGACGTACCCGGCCGCGGCCAGCACGACGATTACCGCAACCGCGACCGCAATCCACTTCACGTTCCACCGCATCATCCCAGGTCCCCCTTCTCGCGGCGGCCGGGGGCGCCGGAGCGCGTCCCGCCGCATGCGCGTTGCACGCTCAGAATGTCGTCCCGGTGGAAATCCACAACTGCCCTCCCTCGGAGCTGACGCCGTAGTCGACGCGGAAGAGCCCGATCGGCGTCTTGGCCGCGATCCCGAATCCGTAGTCAACCTTCAAGTTCGTCGGCAACGTCCCGGACGGCTCCGTGTCGCCGGCATCCGCGAAGACGATGCCGGTGATCCCGCCGATCCCCTTGAGGAACGGGAGCGTGTTCAGCGGGAAGCGGTACTCGCCCGTCACGATCGCCATGTCGTCGCCGCGAAACCGCCCCGCCGCGTACCCGCGCAGCGAGCTCTGACCGCCGAGGTAGAACTGTTCCTGGATAGGAAGCGGGCCGCTCCCGCTGCCGAGGTGCACGTGCCCAACGACGGTGGCGTTGCCGGTCGGCCAGTACTGGACAAAGTCCAGCTCGTACTTCTCAAACGAGAAGTCGCCGGCGATCGCGGACTCGGTGTTGAGCTGAATCTCCTGGCCGCGCGTCGGGTTGACGGGGTCGTCTCGGGTGTCCTGCAGCGCCCCGAGCAGCACCGCGTTGACGGTCCCGGGGGTGAAGACAAACCCGCTTGGGATCGTGGAGCTGGTCAGCACGGACGGCCCGAACTGCGTGTTGACCGACTTGATCCCGTATGTGAAGAACTGGTTCGGCGCGGTGCGGATCGGCGCGGTGAACGTGACCTGACCGCCCGACTGATACATCGTGTACTGGAACGAGTTGAACAGGCCGAGCGAGTAGTCGGTCGGGATGGTCGTCTGGTTGAACGCCTGAAAGTCCATCACCGTGTGCGTCCCTTCGAAGTACGGCTCGTGGAACGTCAGGGTGAAGTTGTTGCCGTTCAGCACGGTGCTGTCGTACGACGCGCCGACGGTCTGCCCGTTCCCGCCGAAATCGATGTCCTGCACGCCGATCAATCCGGCGAGGCCCGTTACCGTACTGTAGCCCGCGCCGAAGCTGAGCGTCGCCGTGCGCTGCTCGGTCACCGTGATGGTGACGTCAACCGTGTCGGGCTGCGTGCCGGGTCCCGGATCGGCCTTGACGTCCGAGAAGTACCGCGACGCGAACAGCTTCTTCAGGCTGGCGTTGACCGCGTCGACGTTGAACACGTCGCCCGGCTTGAACGTCAGCTCCCGGCGGACCACGTAGTCCTTCGTCTTGTGCAGCCCCACGATCTTGACGGCCTCGATCCGCCCCTCGGTGATGGCGACGGACAGCACACCCTGCTCGTTCACGGAAATGTCGGACACCCGAGCCAGCGCGTACCCCTTGCCCTGGTACAGGCGCTCCACCGCCTGCGCGCCCTGGCGCATCGTCACGGTGTTGAGCACCTGCCCGGTCGGCACGCTCATCGCCTTGCGGATGTCGTCCGTCGCGATAACGGTGTTGCCCGTTATGTGCACGTCGGAGACGACGGGGTTTTCAGCGACGATGAAGACCACGGTGACGCCATTCGCCGCCGGCTCGAGCCGGAGCACGGCGTCGGCGAAGAGCCCGAGGCCCAAGATCGCCTGGACGTCGTTGCGCAGGCGATCCTCGTTGAGCGGATCGCCGGGCTTCGTCGAGACCGCCTGGAGGATTGTCTCGGTCGGCACGTGCTCGTTGCCGCGCACCACCACGTCCAGCACCTTCTGCGGCGGCAGCGTCTGTGGCGGCGCGCCGGGAATCGGCTGGAACGGGGACGGCGCCGCGGGCGCCGGCTGGCTCGGCTGGGCCGGTGCCGTGGCGGGCGGCGTCGTGGGCGCCGGTTGCGGCTGGTTCGGTTGGGGCTGGCTCGGCTGCGGCTGGGCGGGCGGCGTCGGCGGGGCGCTGGGAGACGGGATGGGCGACGGATTTGGCTGCGCCGGGGACGGCACGGGCGATGGGTTTTGCTGCGCCGTGACCGGAGTGGCCGGCTGCGCCGTCACCCACCCGGAGCCCGGCCACGCCAGCACGATGGCCCAGACCAGACCTCCGGCCACCGCGCGAACGGCTTGCATCAGTCGCTTGGGCACACCCACGCTGACCTCCATGCCGCGTGATAATCCCCTGGGACCCCGCTCCGCGGGCCCGCTACCGGACGCGCTAGAAAGCGGTGGCTGGACGACCCGGATCCCCGGGCGTGACGAACTCGTCCGCTCGCGGTTCGTTCGTGGAAGTTGGGCTGGCTTGTCCAAACTGAGACATCAACTCATCCGCAAACCGTAGATCCCCGGATCGGGTCCCCGCCCCGAAGGATCCCGCTGCATCGGGCGCGATGGCCGCGCCCGGCAGCAACAGCGTGAAAAAATCTCCCGCATCGAGCCGCACCAAAGCCCCTGACTCGCCGGCCGGCCTGAGCGTCACCGCGGGGGTGTCCGCTGAGGCGGTGCGCTCGGACCCCGGGCCGCCGGAGAGAAACGCCGTGTACACGGCCGCGGCGAGCGTCGCGGCCGCCGCGACGGCGACGGCCATGACGTGGATGCCAAGCCTTCGGGACGCCCGGGCAGGCGCCGCCTCGGCACTGAGCGCTCCGGCCTCGCGGGCGTGCCGGACCTCGGCCTCCGCTAACAGGAGTCGCAGGACGGCGCCGTGCACGTCACCATGCCGGTAGTCGCTCCGCGCCCAGCGCAGCCACTCCTCGGCGTGCCGGAGATGGCGAAGCAACACGTCCCGCTCGCGCATCGCGCCTATTCGTGGACTCCCTGGGCCTGCAGGCCGCCGGTCACCGGTGCCACCAACTCCCGGATGCGCCCGAGCGCGTGCTTCTGCAGGCGATAGAAATGGGACAAACTGATCTTGAGTTCGCCGGCGATGCGCCGCGGTTCCTCCGCCCCGAGGAACGAACCGTGCAAGATCCGCCGCTCCCGCGCATCGGGCAGCCGGTCGATCGCCGCGACGATCTGCTCGACCAGCACCTCGTCCTCCACCGCTCCGAGCAAGTCCGTGGCCGCCGGATCCGCGACGCGCTCCAGCAAGGCCTCGTCGTGCCCCGAAACGTCCCGCGCCGCCGGCCGCTCACGCCGGAGCGCGTTGAGGATCCGGCCGCGGATGCGAAACGTCGCAAACGTGCTGAACCGCACCCCGCGCGCGGGATCGAATCGCTCCACGGCCTCGATCAGGCCGACGGTCCCTTCCTGGATCATATCCATGATGATCGTTTCCCGCAGCCGTAACTGCATGGCGACCTTGAACACGAGCGGCTGGTACGCCTCGATCAGGCGCGCACGGCTCCGGCCGTCGCCGCGATCCCGGTACGCCCGCCACAGCCGAGCCTCATCGACCGGCCGCAGCAGCACCACCTTTTGCAGTTCCCGCAGATACTCTCCGAGCAACCCAATCACGCTCCAACCCTACAGTATCCGCGCCGGCCGGATCGCACTCTCCTCGTGGCAGAATGCGGCGGGCGCCTTGATGGGCATGATGGTCGATCCGCCGGCCGTCAGAACGGGAAACGCGTGAGCAGGAGCACGCCGCTCTCGCCCAGGCTGTTCACATTATACGTCAGCGACACGCTCGGGCTGAGGTAGTACTGGACGCCGAGTACCGTGTACGGCTGGCCCGACGGGTTGAGCGGCACCAGGCTGCCGATCGAGGGCAGCGTCGTCACCGACGGACGGCCGATCACCTCGCTGAGCGACAGGTAAACGTTCTTAAAGATGTACTTGCCGATCTGCAGCGTCAACGGGCTCTGCGTGTCGTAGGAAATGGTCAGGGTGTCGAGACGAAGAGCCTGCTGCAACGTCTGCGTGATCGAACCCAACACCACCTGGCTGAGGAACGCCGTGGGCGACCCGCCGGATGTGCCGCTCGTGCCCGCGACCAGCGTCAAGATTTTGTCCTGCGACATGGGCGGATCGGAGCTCCACGTGATCGCCGGCGACGGGAGCACGCCGTTGATATCGAGGAACACGCGCGTGTCGCCGTACATCGCCTGCGCATGCGCGGAGATCTGGGGATTCAGACCGCTGGCCTCGGAGAACACGACGCTGCCGTCCGTGACCGTGTAGGGGGTTCCAAACAGCGCCAGCGTCCCGTTGAGCGCGCGGATCTCGCCGGACACCGCGGGGCGCCCCAGCGTTCCGCCGACGTGGATGCCGCCGGCGAGCTCCGCCCGCACGGGACCCTGCACATACGCGACATTGTCCCCGAGCTTCACGGAGACGTCGAGGCCGACCGGCAGCGCCGCACCGCCGGCGGCCGAGGGCGCGGCGGCCAGCGCGACCTGTCCGTGGGACACGGTGACGTCGCCGGCCAGCGTCGGCTCCATCGCCGGGCCCCGCAGGTGCAGTGTGCCGTCGAGGCCGCCGGAGTACAGCCCCGGCATCTGCAGGGTCACGTCCTTCGCGGCGAGGTCGAGCGCCACGGTGCTCGGCTGGAGGTTCTTGATGCCGACCGTGCCCTGCATCTCCATGGTGCCCGCGCCGACCGTCGCCGAAAGGCTCCGCACCAGGATCTGCGACTGGGAGAACGCGATGTCCGCATTGACGTTCTCGATGGGGGTCGCCACCGGCGCGAACCGGAAGCGACCGCCGTGCGACTCTACCGTCCCGCTCATGATCGGGGCGGCCACCGTCCCGCCGATCGACACCTGGCCGGCGACGGTACCGCTACCGTCCTGGATCTCGGGCGTGAGCAGCGTCAGCAGGCTGAGGTCGGCATCCTCCAGCGACACCTGCAGGTTGAGGGGCCCGTCCGGCGCCGGCGTGAACTGGCCCGGGACGAGCGGAACGGTGCCCGCGACGAGGAGCTTGCGTGCCCCCTTCTCGATCGTCCCCGTCTCGATGGTGACGATCCCGTCCTTGTAATACGCCACCGAGGCCATGCGGTCCGCGGTAGCGCCCGGAATGCCTGCCCCGAACGCCTCCATCGACAGGCCGGCCGTGGGATTGCTGGTCGGGCCCGTCCACTGCATCGTAAAGTTCAGCGAGCCCGCGAGCGTCTGGCTGGTATGGAAAAACGGGCGCAGCACGTTGGCGTCCAGGTTATGACCCGACACCTCGACGTCGCTCGTACCGCGCAGCTCCACGCGCCCCTGCGCCGCAAGCTGTCCCTGCGCGGGAGAGAGCGCGAGCTTCCGGATGTCCACGGTCCCGTGGGTCAGCGTGAGGTCCGCGGTGCCGGTGCCGACCGGCACCCCGCCGACTTCGCCGTCGTGCATCGACAGCACGAGGTGCGCCGCGGGATCGGAAAGCGGGCCCTGCAGGCCCACGGTGCCGTCGATCGTGCCGCCGACCGAGATGGCGGGGGTGACGCCGGCCGCGGCCACGACGGTGGCGATGCGGCCGCGCTCGACGCTGAACGTGAGGTCGGCGGCGGGCCGCGACCCGTCGTAGACGTGGCCCGTGACGCGGTACCGTTGATCACCCTGCGACAGTTGGAGCGGCGAGAGCGTGAGCGTACGGCTGTGGTAGTCGACGACGCCGGATGCCTGGAACGTCTGGCCGTGAATCGAGAGGTTCGGCGATACGAGCGTGCCGGACAGGTCGGGGTCGCGCAGCGTACCCGTCACGGCGCCGGACAAGCTCACCGTCCCATCGGGGGCAAACCCGAGAGTGCCGATGGACGGAATGTCGGCGAGGCGTACCTGATCGGCGCTGAGGCGCAGGTCGAGCGCGCCGGAGAGATCGATCGTGCCCGACGCGTTGAGGCGCGAACTCTGGATCCGCGCGGTGGCCTTCTCGATCCGGATGCGCCGCGCGTCGCCCGTGAACCGCGCGCTCATGCCGTCGACCCGCTGGCCGCTCACGGTGCCGCCAACCAGCGAGACATCGCCGGAGATGGCCGGGTGTGCGAGCGGGCCGTTCGCGGTGAGCCGTCCCGACACGATGCCCGTAATGTCGACTCCCGGCGCCAGCGCGCGCGCCCACGGCGCCACCGGCACGCCCTGCATCTCCATGGAAAGATCCTGCGCCGCCAGCGGATCGAATGCGATGCCGCCGCGGATCTGGTACTCGGTCGCCGCGTCCACCACGGCGAGCCCCGACGTCTGCGCGGCGCGGGGTCCGATCATGAGCGCGCCGGAAGCGAGGTCGAACGGGGCGGGGCCGATGTGGCCGTCCCACGCGACGACGTCGCCCGAGAGGAGGGGCGCATGGAGCGTGCCGCTCAAGTGGCCGCTTAGGTTCGCGACGCCGGCCACGGACAGCGGGGAGCGCGCGGCCGTGGCCAGCCCGACCCACTCAGGCGCCTGATCGAGCGGAACACCGTACGCGGAGAAGCTCAGGTCCAGCCCGCCCCACGGCGCGATGTTGCCCGACGCGTAGACATCCGCCGCACCCTTGCGCACGCCGAGGAAGTCCAGGGCAACCGATCCGCCGTCGTCCCAAAAGAGGGTATTGAGGTCCCGGAACGTCACGCCCCTGATCGACCCGGCGGGCATCGAGACGGCGGCGAGCACCTGCACGCGCCCCCCACTCTGCACGCCCGCGATCGCGCCGGAGGCACGGCCCGTGAGATCTCCGAGCGGCGGGAGCCCCAGGGCGGGGAGCGCGGCCACGTCGATGCCGGACGTCGCGGCGGTGAACACGTAGGAACCCGCGCCGCCGGACACGCCGACGACCCCGTCGCCTGCGATGCGCCCGCCGCCGATGCTCGCCGTGAGCCCGCGCAGGGCCAGCACGCCGGCCCCGTACTGGAACCGCGCCCGGAGATCGGCGAAGGCTTCCTGGTTGAGGCGTCCGCGGGCCGACGTGACGTCGCCGTCGAGATAGGGCGCGGTCATCGGACCCGTAATCCAGAGGTGTCCGCTCGCCTGTCCGGCGAGCCCGAGGCGTGCCGCTGGGAAGAACAGGCTGCGCACCATGGCGAGATCGAGGCGCGGCGAGGCGACGACGAGGTCGAGCCAGGTCGCGCCGCCGCTCGGGTAGCTGACATCCCCCCGAAGCTGCACGGCGGATCCGTTCGCCTCAAAGGACAGCCCGGGCGTCGACACACGCCCATCACCGAGGACCAGATCACCGGACACGCCCCGCAGCTGGACGTTACGCGGTAGATATTCGGCCGCGGCGCCGCGCAGCCGGACGGTTCCGCCGTAATCGAGGGTCATCCCGTTTGCCGCAGACGTGATCAGCAGGTGGATGCGGCCGTCGAACCGCCCCCCGGCCCACCGCACCTGTCGCAGGTGCACGATGTAGTTGCCCCACCTGCGCGCGTCGCCGTTCGCCGCCGTCACGTCGAGGTCGTAGATGCCGTCGCTCGGCAGGTACCGCCCGTGACAGGCGACGTCCTCCCCCTCGGCACTCCTCGCCGTGAGGTCGAACGCGATCTCGTGGCTCCGGCGAAAGTCGAGCGCCCCCGTGACGCGTGAAAACTTCGACACGAAGGGCGTGGCCGGCGACTCCCACCCGTCGCTGTACCCGACGAGACCGTCGTCCACCACGATGCGGCCGCCGTATCCGGGGCCGAGGGAGCCACCCTGCTGACTCGCGAGCAGGCTGGCCAGATTCCACGCGCCGGAGGCGTTCCTCGACACCGTGAGCCTGGGACGCAGGAGACGCACCTCCGTGACAGCCTGAAGCGGGTTGCCGGGGTGGAGCACAAACGCCGCGAGGTCCACCGTCACGTGGATACGATCGGAGGAAAAGATCACACCGTGGCTGAACCCGCCGGGCTCCGCGATCACGAGATCGCGCAGGTCGATCCCGCGGATCAGGTCTCCGCCGACGCCGCCGAGCGCGACCGGCCGGCCGAGCGTTTCCTGAAGGCGGGCCACGATGATCTGGCGCGCCTGGATGGCGAGCCAGCCGCTCGACACGAAGATCGCCCATGCTGCCGCCGCGACGACGAGCACCACGGCCGCGGCGATCGCGCCGGCCCGCCGGCGGGCGCCGCGTGCTCGGCCCGGCCGGGGCGGTCCCGGCGCCACCGTGCTCAATGCGGTTCTCCCGTGACCAGGACCGGGATCTGGACGCGGCCCGCGAGCACCCACGGCGTCGTAGCGGTTGCCACCGGCCGGCCCGCTTCCGGTCCCGCCGCCGTGTCGGTGGCCGCCGACCGACCCCCAACGAGCTCGACCACGAGGTCGGTCTGCTGCTCCTGGTGCTCGAACGTGGATACCGCTTCGAGCAGGGTGTGTGCTGTCTCAGGCGGCGGGGTGAGCCCCGCCGCCGCGGCCCCCACTCCCACCGTGGTGGTGGGGGGCGCTGCGGCGCGACCGGCGCGGACAACCAGGACTGCCGGCCCGGGCACGAACGTCGACGGCACTGTGAGATCCACGTCGCGGGTGCTTACTTCCCCCCGGAACGGGCGCACGCTCACATGGACGTGGATCGTGCTCCCGGCCGCGATGGTATGCTCCGCCACATCCGCCGAGGTGATCACCGCGGTCTCCTGCTCATTCGTGACCCGGACGTCCATGTCCATGTCCGTCGGCTGCAGGTCGGCAAAGTCGTTGTCGAAGAGGAGCCGCATCGCGTCCGGCATCTCCGTGAGCGCCCGCGCGGCGATATCCGTTCCACTATAAAATCGGTTGTCCCGCACGATCGCGCGGTCGAGGCCCCGTGCGTGGAGGGTCATCTGCACGTCCGCGGTGCCGGCGCCGGATCGGTTCAGCGCTCGCTCTATGGCGGACTGCGCGCCGATCGTCACCAGCTTCGGCACCAGCTCCTTGTCCGGCACCACCTGGAACGTGAACTGCCGGCTCACCCCCGTCTCCCCGTCCGTGACGTGCACGCGCACGCCGAACATGCGGGGCAGGCTGCCGAGCATGCCGGCAATCGCGGCGGGCCGGTCCTCCGAGATGATGCCGACCGAGGCGCCCGCGGCGCCCACCTTTATATTCCGCTCCATCCCGCGCACGACTTGCAAAATCAACGCGTTTGTGAGCAGATACCGAGCGGGCCCGATATTCGCAAACGGGTGGCCGAACGCCAGGATCCGGTCGCGGTCGCGGTACGTGAGTGTCCCCACGGCGTACTGGCCGACGTCCCCGCGCATCAAGGCCACCGCGATCGCGCCGCCCGGTTCGAGCGGGAGGGACGCGGGAAGGTCAATCGATGACCCGCCGGCCATGGGCACGATGTCCATGGGCGCCAGGTACTCCGCGAGCTCGGCCTGCTCGCGCGCGCCGAGCCCGGAGACGAACAGCGGGGTGGCCGCGGGAACCGCGACGAGGGTCCCGGGTGCCGGTCGAGGCGCGCGGCTGCGAGAGGCTGCCACGGTGACGCGGCGGACCACCGCGCCGCCGACCTCCATGGGCGGGATCGCGGTCGTCCTCGGGGCGCCCGCCCCGGCTGCGCTCGGCGGCAGATCGCGCATCATGTCCGCGACCGGCGTAAACAACCCCACCATCGGGTCAGAGCCCTCGAGCGAGTAGCTGAACGCGCCGGCAAGGCGGCCGCCGAAATAGATCGGACTCCCGCTCATGCCGGCGGCGAGCCCACCGACACTCCGGATCGCCGCGCCGGACGCCCGAAACAAGACCAGGTCGCCGGCAGGTCCACCGTTCCGGAGTATACCCAGAACCCGCACTTGAAACTCCGTGATGCGCGTCCCCAGGAGCACCGTCTTGCCGACACCGATCATCCCGGTGCGAATCTCGCTTTGGGGGTATAGCGCCGCGCCTCGGCGCCCGTCGGCCCGTGGCATGGCGCCCGAGGAGACACAGCCGGGTGGCGCGGACGGCGCAGCCAGCACGCCGGCACCCGCCCCGACCACCACTGCGGCGGCGAGCGCGACGGACCGCGCGAGCCCCGCGAGCCCGGGCGATCCGGCGCGCGGACGACGCCGGGCCACCGCTACCGGTCCCGCACCGTCATCGGAATCTGGAACTTGCCGAGCACGACCCACGGCGTCGGTACGACGGTGCCCGCCGGAAGCTCGAACCCTGGGTTCGCGTTGTTCCCGACCGCGGTCAGCACCCCCTCGGGCACCAATTCCACGAGGATTTCGGTGTTCTTGCCGGTGTTCTCGAAGTCGTCGATGGCCTCTTTGAGCGACGCCGAGCCCAAGGGCGTGCCCTCCTGCTGCACAAGGGCCTGGAACTGGTCGGCGGGCGACGCGCCGTTTGCGTTGTTGAGCGTGCCCGCGGTACCGACGAGCAGGAACGCGGGCCCGGTCGGGAACGTCTTCGGCACGGCAAACTGAACGACGCGGTCGATGCGCTCGCCGCCCCCGTAGGGCTGCAGCGCGACCGCGACGCGCACGGTGTCGCCGGGCTGGACAGTTTGTGTGTTCGGATGCGCGACCACGAGCAGCGCCGTGTCGGGGTGGCTCGTCACGTTGACCTCGACCGACATGTCCACGGGATCCATGGTCTGGAAGAAATTGCCGAACAGCAACTGCGTGGCCACCGGCACGTCGAGGACCGACGCGGTCGCGATGTCGCCGATGTCGTAGGCAAGATCCTGACGCACGATCGGTTTCGACGACTTGCCCGCCCGCAGCGTGATCTGCACCTGCGCGGATCCGCCGGCGACCCGATCGAGGCCCCGCTGGATGAGGCTCAGCACCGCCGTGGGGACAAGCGTCTCCGCGAGGTCGGGCCGCGGCACGATCTGCGCCCCGAGCGTCTGCGAGCCCCCGGTATCAGCGTCGCGCACCCGGACGCGCACGTCAAACGTCCGCGGGAACCGACCGATCGTGCCGGATACTCCGACGCCCCGATCCTGGTTGAGCGTGCCGACGAGGGACCCCAGGCTCCCCTCCTTGAACGGCTCGTCCAGCGCGCGCACGATGGCGTCGATGTACGCGCTCGACAGCAGCATCGACGTCGCGCCGGCGTTGAGAAACGGGTGCCCAAACCCCAGGATCTCGTCGCCTCGCCGGTATGTCACCGTGCCGATCGCGCCGACGTCGGCATCCCCGCGCACGAGCTCCACGCCGAAGGCACTGCCGGGCTCGAGCGGCGGGGCCTTGAACGCGCCGACGCCGCCGTAATGTTGCTGCGGGACGACGTTGTACCGGCGAAACGACCGGGACAGGATCTCAAAGGCCCTCGGGGTCATCCCTGTCGCGAACAGCGGCACCGCGGCCGGCGCGACCGCCGCGGTGCCGGGCAAGGGGTGCGCGTTGTACGCCGCGGCGTCCGTGGCTGAGGGCATGAGCACCACTTGCGACAGCGGCCCCGCCGCGGTGACGATCGGCCGATCGGCGTGGTACAGACGCACGACCGGCCCCGCGGTCTGCGACGCGGCCGGTTTGAGGACCTTGAGCATCTCGTCGATCGGCGTCGCGAGGCTCAAATCGGCGTCCGGTCCAGGAAACTGGTAGCCGTAGCTGAGCGCGCCCACCAGGCGGCCCCCGACATAGATGGGGCTGCCGCTCATCCCGGCGGCGTTGCCGCCGGCCTGTTCCATCGTGTGACCGGTCGCGCGGAACAGGATCAGGTCGGTCGGCGGGGCGCCGCCGCCGTGGAGGATCCCGAGAATCTTCACGTCAAATCGCTGCACCGCCGTACCGTGGAAGACGGTGAGCCCGTAACCCACCATGCCCGGACGCACGGCGCCCAGCGGCATCGTTGGCGGTTCCTGAGGCGACTGCGCGGCCCCGGGCGGAGTGCTCCCTCCGAGCACCAGGACCGCGATGATGGCCATTGTCCACACCTTCGGCACGCGCGTCCCCCCTCGTCGCTTTTGGACTGGCCAGTGGGGATATCGGGCTGGGGTACTCGTCGCCGCCGCGACGACCGCCTCAAAAACAGCACGAGGGGCACGCCAGCCCCTCACACGCCCCTCCTCTTGTGATCCCTCCGGAGGTTGGTCAGTGCGGCGCGATCGCCACGACCGCGTCGCCAATGTGGACGAAATCCCCCGGTCCGACCATGACCTGCACGACCTGCCCATCCACCGGCGCCACGGCTGCGGGCACCGCGCCGCCCGTGCTCGTCTGCACGAAGACGAGCGGGTCGCCGTGCTTCACTGCCTGGCCGGTGGTCGCTAGGCGCAGCGCGATGACCTGGCCGGACAGCACCGAGCGGACCACGAGCGGGGCGTTCTGCGCTCGGCCGACCGCCCCGAGACTTCCCGCCAGTATGATCACCACGAGACTCGCGACCGCAATCTGCCGCCATCGCCCCACGCAACGCCACCTCGCTCAAATCACGATATTATAGGCATTGCCGTTTCCCACTGTCAAACGGCGAAGTCGCGGGGAAGGTTCGCCGGGAGTCCCAGATACCGCCGGAGCGAAGCGACGATACGCTCTGAGGCGTGGCCGTCGCCGTAGGGGTTGCGCGCGCCCACCATGCGCGCGTACGCCCGCTCGTCGGTGAGCAACTCGGAGGCCGCGGCCAGCACGGCGGTCGGGTCGGTGCCCACGAGCCGCGCCGTCCCGGCATCCACACCCTCCGGCCGCTCGGTGGTGTCGCGCAGGACGAGCACCGGCCGGCGAAGCGCGGGGGCTTCCTCCTGGATGCCGCCGGAATCCGTCAGGATCAGCCTGGCCGCCTGCATGACGCGGACGATGGTCGCGTAGTCCAGCGGCGGCACGAGATGCGCGCGCGGGTGCGTGCCGAGCGCCGACCGCGCGGGATCGGCGACCACCGGGTTGAGATGGACCGGAAAGATCAGCTCGAGATCCGCAAACCGGTCCAGCAAGTCACGCACCGCGCCAAAAATGCGCCGCTGCGGCTCGCCCCAGTTCTCCCGGCGGTGCGTCGTGAGCAGGATGAGACGCGGCGCCCGCCGGAGCACGTCGCGCAGGGCGGGATCGACGGCCACATCGTCGCGCCCCGCGACATCGAGCAGCGCATCGATGACGGTGTTGCCGGTGACCGTGATCGCCGCGCTCGGCACGCCCTCGCGCTCCAGGTTGGCGCGCGCCGCCGGCGTGGGCGCGAAGTGCAGATCCGCCAGCACGGAGGTCATCCGGCGATACATCTCCTCGGGAAACGGGCTATACTTATCGTTCGTGCGAAGCCCGGCCTCGACGTGGGCCACGGGGATCTGCCGGTAGAACGCCGCCAGCGCGCCGACGTAGCTCGGGGCCGCGTCGCCCTGGACCACCACGATCGCGGGAGCCTCCTCCTGGATGACATCCTCGAGGCCCCGCAGGGTACGAATGGTGATGTCCGCGAGGGACTGCCCGCTCGTCATCACGTTGAGATCGTGCGCGGGCTCGATCGCGAACAACCGCAGCACTTGGTCCAGCATCTCGCGGTGCTGGGCGGTGGCGACGACGACGGGACTCAACTCGGGGTGTTGCCGCAGAGCGAGGACCACGGGCGCCAGCTTCAGCGCGTCAGGGCGGGTCCCAACCACCACCATGACGCGCCGGCGATCGATCACCGGGGCACGCCTCCGGGGCCGGGGCCGACCGCGGCGTTGGCGCCGCGCGTCACGAGGAACCCGACGCGCCGCGCGCCGACCGCGAGCACGATGAGCAGCATCGCGAGCACCGCGATCAGGTCGAAGCGGTGAATGCCGCTCAGCACGAGCGCCCCGGCCCCGAGGACCCCGGTGACGAGGTAGAGGACCGTGACCGTCTGGCGCTGGCTGAGCCCCTGGCGCAGGAGGTGGTGATGCAGATGGCCGGTGTCGGCCTGAAAGATCGGCCGGCGGCTCCGCCACCGGCGCGCGATGGCGAGCGCCGTGTCCGCGACCGGAACTCCGAGGGCGGCGAGCGGCACGAGCAGCGACAGCGCGGTGTAACTCTTGTACGTGCCGAGGACCGAGAGCCCGCCCAGGATGTACCCGAGCAGCATCGACCCGGTGTCGCCCAGGAAGATCCGCGCGGGGTTGAAGTTGTACGGCAGGAACCCCAGCGTCGCCCCCATCAACGCGGCGGCGATGATCGCCGTCCCCACGTCTCCGCGCAGGTAGGAGGCGACGAGCAGCGTCGCGCCGGCAATCGTGGCGATGCCGGCCGCGAGGCCGTCGACGCCGTCGATCAAGTTCATCACGTTGCACAGCGCGACCAACCAGGCCACGGTGACGACCGCGCCGAGCGGCCCGACGAAGAACATGCCGCCGAACGGGTTGCTGAGCACGTCCATGCCGACGCCGAACGGCAGGACCACGACGGCCGCCAGCAGTTGACCCGCGAGCTTCGCCAGCGGCGAGATACCGCGGATATCGTCGAGCGCGCCGGTCAGGGTGATCAGGGTCACCCCGAGCAACAGGCCGATGATCGGCCTGTCGATCGCCGGCGCGTATGGAATCGTGATGAAGATCTGATGCGCGCCTGCGGCGACGTGGATCGGCCGCTCCACCGGAAGCCCGACGAGCACCGCGGCCACGAACGCGATGTAGACCGCAAGGCCGCCGAGGCGCGGAACGGGGCGCGTGTGGATGTGGCGCCCGCCGGGGTGGGCCAGAACGCCGCATTGGGTGGCGATCCACTGCACCGCGGGCGTGAGCAGGTAGGCGGCGCCGAGCCCGAGGATCCCGGCGACGAGCAGCGGCGAGATCGTCACTTAACTGCCTTCCGTCGCCGGCTGCATGACGCGGGGAGCGCTGAACAGCTCGCTCACGGACTGCTCTCCGTGGATGCGCTGGATCGCCTCGCCGATCAGTCCCGCCACCGAGATCACCGTCAGCTTCGAGATGCGCTTCTCGGGCGGCACGGGGATGCTGTCCGTGACGACGAGCTGAACGATCGGCGACCGTTGGATGCGCGCCATCGCGGGCGGCGAGAGGATGGCGTGGGTGCAGCAGGCGTACACCCCGAGCGCCTGGCGCTTCATGAGCGCCTCCGCCGCGCTCACCAGCGTCCCGCCGGTGTCGATGATGTCGTCCACCAGGATCGCCGTCCGCCGGTACACCTTGCCGATCACGTGCACGACTTCGGCGACCTGGTTGGGGCGGTCCCGCCGCTTATCGATGATGGCGAGCGGCGCACGGATGTATTCGGCGAACTCGCGCGCGCGTTTGACGCCGCCGATATCCGGCGAAACGACGACGACGTTCTCGAGCCCCAACGATTGAAAGTGGTCGCCGAGAATCATGCGGGCCGGCAGATGATCGAGCGGGATGTCGAAGAAGCCCCAGAGCTGTCCCGTGTGCAGGTCCAGCGCCAGGATCCGGTCCGCCCCCGCGGTCGTCAGCAGGTTCGCGACGAGCTTAGCGCTGATGGGCTCGCGCGGCTTGATCTTACGGTCCTGCCGGGCGTATCCGAAGTACGGGATGACCGCGGTAACGCGGGCCGCGCTGGCACGCCGCAGCGCGTCGATGATGACGAGCAGCTCGACGAGCGTCTCGTTCGCCGGCGGGCAGGTGGGTTGCACGGCGAACACATCCAGCCCGCGGACGCTCTCGTCGACGCGGACACCGATCTCGCCGTCGGCGTAGCGGAAGACGTGCATGGCCCCCAGGGGCACGCCCAGGTAGTCGGCGATACCCCGGGCGAGGCTGGGATTGCTGGTCCCGCTGAAGACCCGGACGCCCGACCCCGCCATGATCCCTTCCCTCCGCGCGGCGGCCGCTGGCGCTGCGCCGCCGGCGCTCCGGCCGGCGCGACACGCGACCGCGGTGCCGAGATACCTCGGCGGCGGCTTATCGGCCATTCAGCCGGCGAATGAGACGCGCCGGCACCCCGACCGCGAGGCCGCGCGCGGGTACGTCCCGGGTCACGACGGAGCCGGCCCCCGTGACGGCGCCCGGGCCGATCCGCACCGGCGCCACCAGCATCGAGTCGCTCCCAATGTACGCGCCGTTGCCGATTACGGTTCGGTGCTTCCGCCGGTCGAGGCCGTAGTTGCAGGTGATCGTCCCCGCCCCAATATTGACGTCCGCGCCGATCCACGCGTCACCTAGATAGCTCTTGTGATGCACCTTCGTGCGGTCGCCGACCCGCACCTGCTTCATCTCCGCGTAGTTGCCGATCTCCACGCCGCGGCCCACGACGGTACCCGGCCGGAGGTGCGCATAGGGCCCGACGACCGTCTGGTCGCCGAGGCGGCATTGCTCCAGGGACGACTCGCGTACCCGCACCGCCCGGCCGGCGACGACGTCGTGGAGCCGGGCGCCCGGGCCGACCTCGCAGCCGGGCCCGAGCACGGTCCGTCCGGTGATGATCGTGAACGGGTGGATGACCGTGTCACGGCCGATCCTCACCCCGTCGTGCACGAACGTGGACGCGGGATCGACGATCCGCACACCGTTCAACATGAGCTCGTGGAGGACCCGGCCGCGGCGCACCGCGTCGGCCGCCGCCAACTCCGCGAGGGTGTTGATGCCGATCATCTCGTCGGGGTCGTGGACCGTCACGGTGGCGACGTCCCGTCCGGCCGCCGCCAGCACGTTCATGGCGTCCGTCAGATAGTACTCGCCCTGCCGGTTGTCGGGGCGCACGCGCCGGAGCGCCCAGCGGATCTCGTCGATCCGCACACAGTACATCCCCGCATTGACCTCCCGAATCGCGGCCTCCTCCGGCGTCGCGTCCCGGTCCTCGACGATCCTGGCAAACTGCCCGCCCGGCCCGCGCACGATGCGCCCGAACCGCCGCGTATCTTCGAGGGACCGCGTCGCCAGAGCGGCCGCCGCGCCGCGTGCGAGCGCCCCGCGCAGGCTGCGCAACGTCTTGACCGACACGAACGGCATGTCGCCGTGGATCACGTACGCCGTCGCGGCGCGTGTCCGGGGAAGCGCGCGCGTGACCGCGTGCCCGGTGCCGCGGGGCGGGTCCTGCACGACGTACTCGACACCCGCGCCCGCGACCTCCCCGAGCGCGGCGCCGTCGCGATTGACGACGATCAGGATCTGGCCGGCCCCCGCGCGCCGGACGGCCCGAAGCACGTACTCCAGCATAGGCCGGCCGCAAAGCGGGTGCAGGACCTTGGGCAGGGACGTCTTCATCCGCGTCCCCCGGCCCGCGGCCAGAATCAGCGCGGCCGGTCGTTCCACGGGATTGTACCTCCGCGGCCTTGGGTTTGCAGGGGAACGCCTCCCAGGGTGCGTGGCGAGGCCTTAGTCGACATCGCATGAGTTTGGCTGCACACATCGCGGGCGTCGACCGGAGGCGGCCAAGCCGCCGGAGGGGTCGAGGCCCTCATTGGATTGGATTCATGAGGCCGAGACCAACCCCGCTCCGGCCAGGCCCGCCCGGCCCGTCTACCCTCATCGTACAGTGGATGGATCGTGGTGGATGGCTGGGGGGCCAGGATTCGAACCTGGACTCTCAGATCCAAAGTCTGATGGCCTACCGTTAGCCGACCCCCCACCGGAGCGCGGCGATGTGCGACGGTACCCGGCCAAAGCCCCTTCCACACTGGTGCGGCCGCGCGATTACTCTGAAGACACCGCCCGGCTCTATCCTAACATACCCTACGCTCGACCCTCGACGAAGGCGTGTGCGCAGCCGGGCGCTCCCGCGGCGAATCGACGCGCCGCCGCCGGCTACGCGAGGGCGATGACCTCGATCTCCACGGCGGCCTCGCGCGGCAGCTTGGCGACCTGGACGGTCGACCGCGCCGGCGTGTTTTCACGGAAGTAGTCCCCGTAGATCTCGTTCATCGTGCCGAAATCGTTGAGGTCGCGGAGGAACACGGTGGTCTTGACTACCTTGTCCAGCGACGATCCGGCGGCGGTGAGCACGGCGCGGATATTTTCCATGACCCGCCTGGTCTGCGCGCGAATGTCGCCGGGCACGAGCTGCCCGGTGCTCGGGTCGAGCGCGACCTGCCCGGCCGTGAATACGAAGCCGTCGGCGACGATCGCCTGGGAATACGGCCCGATCGCGGCGGGCGCTGCGTCCGTCCTAACGATCCGCTTAACCATGGTCTCCTCCATTCTCACGCCATCGGTCCCGCCCGCGCGCCCGTTCCGCAAGGGTCGGGCTAGGTTACATGGCGGCGTCGAACGCCCGCTTCGGGCAGGCCCGTCCGGCTCACGCCTACCCCGTCGCAATTCCCGGACGCCGCGCTAGGGTCGCGGTATCTGGATCTGCGTGCCGATCGCCTGGTCGATCTGCGCGAGCGCAAGGTTGTAGTTGTACTCGGCGGTGATCACGCTGCTGTCGGCGGATGCCAGGGCTTGAATCGCGTTGACGACGTCGAGCTGCGTACCGACGCCCGCTTGGAACCGGACGTTCGCGATGCGCAGCTGCTCCCGGCTCGACACCAGCCCCGCCTCGGCGGAGGCGAGCTGTTCCGCCGCCTGCTGGAGGTTCAGATACGCGGTCCGCACCTGGCTCTCGATGCTCTGCTCACTCTGGCGTTCGCTCACCTGCGCCTGCTGCAGCTGCACCTGTGCCGCCTGCACCTTGGCTTTGGTGAGCCCGCCGTCAAAGATCGTGAGCGTCAGCGCGATCGTTCCGGTCCAGTCCACCGGCGTATTGGGGAGGGCCGAGAAGTCGTTCGTCTGCATAAACGGCCCGCCGCTCACGGTGATGTTCGGCCGGAGTCCCGCCTTGGCGAGATCGATCGCCGCCTGCGCGCCCGCGATGTTCGCCCGCGCCTGCTGCAGCTCGGGCCGCTGCTGCAACCCGGTCTGAACCAGGGCGTTCAGGTCCGGCGGCGGGGCGGGCAATCCCAACGGTGTGGCCGGCGTCACGATCGTCGACTGAGGTACGTTCAGCAGGATGGCCAGGTTGTACTGGGCCTGGACCGCGTTGGCCTTTTGCTGGCTGAGCGTCAGCTGCGCGCTGGCGAGCTGCGTCTGCGCCTGCAGCAGGGTGAACTGCGGCTGGGTCCCCACGTTGACCTGCGCCTGCGCCACCCGCACGTTTTCCTGCGACGCGTCGACCGTCCGCTGGGCCGCGGCGACCTGGGCCTGCGTGGCCTCGACATTGTAATACGCCTGCCGTGTTTGCAGGACGATGGTCGCCGCCTGCGCGGCAAACGCCGCCTGGTCCGAGAGCACCTTTTGCCGCGCGATTTCCACCTGGTCCTGCAGCGCGTTCCCGGTATACAGCGGGTAGCTCAGTACGAAGCTCGCTTGCCACGCGGGCACTTGCGACCCGGGGATCGTGAGCGTCATGTGGAACGGCGTCGGCACTCCGCCAACGAGCACGGTCCCTTGGACCGGTAAGGCCTCCGGCGGACTTTGCGTCTGACCCGTATAGCTCGCCTTGAACTGAACCGTGGGCCACAGCCCCGCCTCGGCCTGCGCAAGGCTGGCCCGGTCGAGCGCGACCGTGAGCGCGGCCTGCTGGATCGTGTAGTTCTGCTGAAGCGCCAGCGCGACGGCATCCGTCACAGAGAGCGAACGCCCGGCGCCGATCGTTGGAATCGAAGGAACCGGAGGCACCGCCGGCAGTCCGGATCCGGACGGCGGCGTATACGGCGTCGTCGGCGCCGGCGTCTGCGGCGCGGGTGGCGGTTGCTGCGCTGCGGCCTGCGTTACGGGGAGCGCGAGCATCGCGCAGGCCAGCACGACAGCGCAGCGGTGGACCCTTCGTGACATACCAAACCTCCTCGGCTAGGGAACTTCGCGCCGTCCGGCGGGGGCCGGGCGCGTGGTGAGGCCGTACAAGATGAGCGACACCATCGCCCCCACGTAATCGTCGTCGGCGCGTCGCGCGGCGTTGGCGTCGACCGAGAGCACGTGCTGCACCATGATGTGACTCATCAACATGCGAAAGCACACGGTGGCGATGAGCGCGGTGTTGACGGGCCGGAAGGCGCCTTGCTCAATGCGGGTCTCGAGATACCGCTCGAACCGGGCAACGAACGGCTCGCAGAGCCGCGCGTAGAACTCCTGCCGCAGCGTCTCGCGGAGATCGGCCTCGTGCAGGCTCAACCGCAGGAACGCCGCGTGCTTGGAGAGGCTGGTGATCCGGCTCTCGAGCAGCGCGCGGAGAAAGCGCTCGTCGTCCTCGCCAACCCCGTCTTCCGCCGGTGCCTGTGACGCTTCATCCGCGATCAGCGTGAGGACGTCCCGGAGGATCTCCTGCTTGCTCGGGAAGTAAAGATAGATCGTGCCTTCGGCCAGGCCGGCGGCGGAGGCGATCTCGCGAATGGTCGCTCCGTGAAAGCCTTTGTGGCTGAACACCGCGAGCGCCGCTCTCAAAATCTGCCCGCGCCGCTCCTCCGAGCGCTCGTCTCTTGCCGCCTCGCTTAGACGCACCATGCCTGGGCCGCGGCCTCCTTTGTCTCAGCGCCGGACACGCCCGCCGCCTTGCGGGCCATGGGTCATCATAATTTGATGAGTGGGCGCTCACTAAACATAGCCTGCTAGTCAGAGACTGTCAATATGCGTTACAAGATGCGTGATGCGTTACAAACGCGATGAGGAGACGTGCAGAACCGCGGCGTGTGGCTCGGCGAAACGCACCGAGCTTCTTGCGGAGCGTATCGTCGTGGAGCCTATCGTCCGACGGCTTCGGCTGTGTGACCGAGGGTCCACCGGCTCGGCTTGATGCGGACCGTCCCCTCGCGTTCGTCAACCCCCTCGAAGACCAGCACCGACACATAGCCGTCGACCAGCTTCTCGCGCGGCTGCGCCGCCTCTATGAGCACGCCTACCCCGACGACCTCGGCCTGGCACTCCCGCATGAGGTCATACACACCCCGGGCCGTGCCGCCGCCCCGGAGGAAGTCGTCGATGAAGAGGGCGCGTGCGCCGGGCGGGACCGCCCGCAGCGGCAGGGTCATCGACTGAACGGTTCGGGACGAGCCCGACACGTAGTTCACCGTAACGGAGGGACCTTCGGTCACCCTCCCGCCGCGCCGGATTGTCACGAGCGGTACATTAAACGCGCGGGCGGTCATGAGCGCAAGCGGGATACCTTTGACTTCCATAGAAAGCACGACGTCGGGGCGGCGGTCCGCAAAGAACGTGGCAAACGCCGCCCCGAGGCGACCGACCAGCGTTGGCAGGGACAAGAGATCCGTGGTGTAGAGAAATCCACCCGGGAGGATGCGCGCCGGATCCCGAAGGCGGGCGGCGAGGTCTTCGGCGAGTTCCCGCATCTGCGTGGCCGTGCACAGCGGCGTGTAGCGCACGCCTCCGGCGGCACCGGCCAGGGTTTCGACGCGGCCCAACTGCAGCCGCTCACAAACCTGGCGCAGCGCGGCGATGTCCTCGCTGACGGTTGACTTGGCGGCGCCGAGCGCGTCTGCAAACGTCCCGAGCGAAAAGAGCTTGTGCGGCTCCTGGAAGAGCCGGTGCGCGATCGCCACCATGCGGTCGCCGCGGCGAAGACGCCTCAAGGTCTCGCCCCCGCGGCGCCTGGCGCGCGGGACGCGATCTCCCGTGCCTCGAGCCACTGCGCCATAGCCGCGAGGTCCTCGGCTCGGTCCACGTCGAGAGCGATCTCGGGTTCGGGGCATACCGCGGCCCGCACCCGAAGTCCCGTGATGTGCGCGGCCCGCGCTTCCAGTGAGGCGATGCGCAGGCGTCCCGTCACCAGTTCGGCGAGCGTCCTGATGCCGAACAAGCGCGCGAGATCCCATGGTCGCTTGCGCGCGGCGATCGCCCCGGCGAGGATGGGCCGCACCCGATCGAAGGCGCCGCGGCGCAGCAGCACAAGGCTGCCGCCCGTGAACACGCCGTCGCGAAGGCGGACAAAGGTCTTGCGGGCGCCGGGACACGCTCGCAGGACGTCGGTCCTGCTCACGATCCCGTAGGCGATGTCCGCGCGGAGCGCGCGGGCCGCCTCAAGAAACGCCGTGACCCCTCGGGCGGTGAGGAGCGGGAGGTCCGCCGCGGCCACCAGCGCGTAGGCGTCCGCCGCGAGCCCGCCGAGACCTGCCTCGATGTTGTCCAAGAGATGGCCTTGATCGGGCACCGTGGCATCGGCGTACGCGGCCACGGCGGCAGGCAACATAGGCGGTCCGACGATCACGATGCGGCCCACGCCGTCGGTGGCCCGCAGCGCGTCCAACACAAACTGCACCATGGGCCGGCCGCGGAGCGCCGCGAACGCCTTGGGCAACGCTGCATCGGTAAGTAGCGGGTCGGGACGGCCGCCTGCCAGAACGACCGCGGTGGCAACGGGCACGTCGGACAGTCCGGCCGGCGGCCGCTCGTCGACACGCGGTCCGGCGGCCGTCCGGGCGTCAGGCATCCGGCGCGGCTACCGCTCCTCGGAGAACGTCCGGGTGACGAAGACCTCGACGCTGTCGTGTTCGGAGAGCGCCGCGCCGAGCTGACGCGCGTCGGCTTCGTTCGCGGCCAAGGCGAACACCACCGGGCCCGTGCCCGACAGCGATACGCCGAGCGGCCTGTGGGCCAACATCCGTTCACGCAACGCCGCGACCTCGGGGTAGTGCGAGCCCACGACGTCCTCGAACACGTTGCACACCAACCGGCCGACCTGACGTGCGTCCTCGGCCTCGATGGCGCGCACGACCGCGCCGGTGTCCGGGTGGCGGCGCGCCGCCGCATGATCCAGGACCCGATACGCCCATTCGGTGGCGATCTGAATCGGGGGGCGCGCGAGCACGACCCAGGTCGTCGGCAGCGGTCGCAGCGGACGGATGCGCTCGCCGCGGCCGACCGCGAGGGCCGCCCCGCCGACGAGGAAGAACGGCACGTCGGAGCCGATGTGCGCTGCGAGATCGAGGAGCTGACCGTTGGACAGGCGCAGCTTCCACATCTGCGCGAGCCCGAGCAATGTCACCGCGGCGTCGCTGGACCCGCCCCCGAGCCCGGAGGCGATCGGAATGCACTTCGCAAGCTCGACTTCCACGCCCTTCGGAATGCGGAACGTCTCCTTTAAATACTGCGCCGCGCGGTACACGATGTTCTGCGTGTCCGCCGGCACGTCCGGGCTGGCGCACCGAATCGTAATGCCGCTGTCGCTCTCGCGGAGCGTAATCGAATCGTGGAGTTCCACCGTGTGCAGCACGGTCTCGATATCGTGATAGCCGTCGGGACGGTCGCCGAGCACGTCAAGCGTCAGGTTGATCTTGGCGTACGCGTTCAGGTGCAGCTCTTTCAATGCCGCAACCTCCTTCCCTGAAAACGGAACCCGCGGGGCCCCCTCACGCGGCCTCCGCGGGATTAGACGCGGACTGTATAGCAACCGGCGGTGTCGGCGTTGCCAGCGACCGGCGCATCTCCGGTCCTCCTTCGCCGGGAACGACATGCCACGGACGAGACTTCTCGCCGGCCGGTGGGTTTCCTCCCTGGGCCAAGGCGCCCCTCGCCTTGACACCCTGTGCGCATTCCCTATCATGGAGACGCCATGACGGGCCGTCCCGACTCCGGAACACACGGGTCGCCGGCGCCCCAGGCGGATGGGGCGCGGCGCGTCTCTCAATGGCCGAGCGCGGCGCGTTGGCTTCTCCGGGCCGCCCTCGCCGTGTTCGCGTGCGGGCTCGTCGCGGCGGCGGCTCTCGTCGCCGCGCGCACCACGCCGCCGGGTCCCACGTTTGGGCGCTTCTTTGCCATCACCGGACGCACCAACGTGCTGATCATGGGACTCGATCGCACGGTGAGCGATCAAAATCCGAACGTCGAGTATCCCGTAAGCCGCACCGACACGCTGATCGCGGCGTCCTTCGACCCGGTGACCCGCCGCGCCTACCTGCTCAGCATTCCGCGCGACACGCGCGCGCTCATCCCGGGCCACGGATACGACAAGATCAACGCGGCGCACGCCTACGGCGGCGCGCCGCTCACCACGCGCGCGACCGAGAACCTGCTCGGCGTCACGTTCCCCTATTACCTCGAGCTCCATGTCCGCGGCCTGGTCCATCTCGTCGACGCGGTCGGCGGCATCGACGTCAGGATTCCGTCGAATCTCGACTACGACGACAATTGGGATGGCCTCCACATCCATCTCAAGAAGGGATACCGGCACCTCGGCGGTGCCGCCGCCGCGGGGTACGCGCGATTTCGTCACGACACGCTCGGCGACATCGGGCGCGTCGGGCGGCAGCAGCAGGTCCTCGACGCGCTGCTCGCGGCTCTCAGACGTCCACAGAACGTGTTTCGGGCGGGCCGCGTGCTCGGCGTCCTGCACAACGACACCACGAGCAACCTCGACGACGCGCAACTGGCGGCGCTCGCGTGGTTCGGTATTCGCCTTCCCAGTGGCGGGCCGGTCACGGCGACGCTTCCCGGCCGCTTCGGTACGTACGCGGGGTATTGGCTTCCCGACGCGGCGGCGGCCCGAGCCCTGGTGGCTAGGTTTTTCTACGGGATCAACCCCGCGGAGTTCAGCGCCACGACGGTGGAGATCGCGAACGCCGGGGCCGGCCGCGACGTCGAGGCGGACACGGTGGCGCGTCTTGGGGCTCTCGGCGTCCGCATCGTGCGGATCGCGAGCGCCGTGGACGCATCGGAGACCGTCCTGCTCGTGCGTCGCGGCAGCGCTGCGGTCGCGCGGGTCCTTATGGGGGTCAGCGGCGCCGCAAAGGTCGTGAGGGCCCCGGCCCAAGGAGGCCCGGACTTCTCCATCGTGCTGGGGCGCGGGCCGCTCGAGCGAGGCACTAACTCGGCGCCGCGCCGCTGAGTGCGGGTCGGCTCAGACGCACCGCTCGGCTTCAGCTCAAACGCCCCGTCCGCGCGGGGGCTCGGGGAATCGTTCCCGCAACAGGGGATGCAGGGCATGCGCGAGCGCCGCGAATCCCGTCAGATCGACGCGTTCCGCGCGCGCGCTCGCGTCCACGCCACTTGCGGCGCATGCGGATGCCACGCTGTCGGCCGGGAGACCGAGCCCGTGGCTCAGGGCGCCCTGCAGCATCTTACGGCGCTGACCGAATCCGGCGGCGACGATGCGGAAGAACTCCGCTTCGTCGGGCACCGCCACCGCCGGTTTGGGCGACGGCAGGATGCACACGATGGCGGAGTCGACGTCGGGCGGTGGGAGAAAGGCACCGCGCGGGATCCGGCCGACCACGGAGGCCCCGCCGCGAAACTGGACCGCGATCGAAAGCCGTCCGTATGCCGACGTGCCCGGCCGCGCCGTGATCCTGTCCGCGACCTCACGCTGCACGGTTACGATGATGCGGACGACCCGAAGCGTCGGGTCCAGCAGGCGGATCAGGACGGGCGTCGCAATGTTGTAGGGGAGATTTGCCACGACCTTCCTCGGCGCGCCCCGGGGGCCCCCAAAAAGGTCCTCCGCGGGCAAGGCCAGCATGTCGCCCCCGACGATCCGGACCGTGGGGTACGCGCCGAGCGTCTCGGTGAGCACGGGCAAGAGCCGGCGATCGATCTCGACCGCCGTGACGCGGCCGGCCGCGGAGGCGAGCGCTTGGGACAGCGTCCCGAGTCCGGCGCCGACCTCGAGCACCGTATCGGCGGCCGAGAGCGCGGCGGCGGCGACGATCTGGTCGAGGGCGCGGCGACTCACGAGGAAGTGCTGGCCGAACCGTTTCACCGGCCGGACGGCGAACCGCCGCATGACGGTTCGCGCGCCCTCGGGTGTGGCGAGGTCGGGCGGGGATCCTAACGTCTCGCGCACGCCATCCTCGAAGCCCGATCGAGGCGTCCTGGAACGTCCGGTCTCGGACGGCGGTTAGCGACCGAGAATGTAGACCTTGACCTCCCGGCGCCCGAAGTGGACAGCCTCACTGTAGTCATTGTAAAGTAGGTCGATCCGCCGGCCCTGGATCGACCCGCCGGTGTCCCCGGCCACCGCGTATCCGTACCCTTCAATGTAGAGGCGGGTCCCGAGCGGGATGAGCGACGGGTCCACGGCAACGATGCCTCGTTGCGCGACCATGCCGATCGCGGTCCGGGGCCCCACCCCGCCCCCGAAGTTGTTCGGTCCCGGATAGTACGCGGTCGCGTCGAGCATCATGTACTCCCGACCGGCAAACGCGCCACGCGAAGCGATCAGGGCGCGCGTGCCGATCGCTACGACGTGGGGCACCGGCGCGCGCGCGACCGTCCAGGACTGCGGCTCCACGACCGCCGGCCTGCCGTTGGCGTAGAGGACACGCACCGAGCGCTCCTTGATGCCGGGGCGGCCCGCCGAGCGCAGCACCGTGTTCCCCTTGAACACGGTCGCGTCGTGAACCACCTCGGAGCCGAACGGAATCGGTCCGAACTGGACCCACGTGCGCCACTCTCGCCGCTCGACCGTGATCCGGGCGCCGTCCCAGAGCGCCGTCCGCCGGCTTGGATAGACTCGGTCGGCTGCGCGGACGCGCACCCCCAATGTGTTCAGCGCCTCGCCGACGGTCTCTGCGGCGAGGCGCTCCCGGTGTTGTTGCCCTCCGTCCACCACGAGGAGCGACACCGCCCGCACCACGCGGATCCGGGTATCCTGGAGCACCGGAGCATCAAGCGCGGGCGTCACTCGGTCGCCATCGTGGAGGCCGACCCGTTGGGATGCGAGGACGGCGCCGACGGTCCGTTTGAACGTCCTCAGGGTCACGTCTTTTCCATCGGCCGACAGGCGCACGGTTCTCAGGATCGGGAAGCCCCAGTTCCCGGCAACCACGACGATGGCCAGGAGGAGGCTCAAGCCGGTACAGGCATAGACGATCGATCGGACGGAGCGGAGACGAAACAGGGTCGGGACGGCGCCGGCACCGCGGAGTATCGCCTCTTGCACAGGCTCCCTCCTTTCGCGGTATTGTCGTGCCCGGGCGCGCACTCCGGGGCCGCGATCGATCGGCGGCCGATCTCTGGCCGCAGTGAAGCTCAAAATTCAAACAAAATAAGGTCCTACAGGCTATTTGGAAACTCGGGCTGCAGCGACAAGGGTGCGAGGCCCGTGAGCGATGGTGCTATATGATATAGCGTTGAGGTATAGACTATCTTCTACAGCATGCAGTATACCGTATAGACGATTTTCAATGCAAGTGCAAGGAGCAAGTGAGCGTGATGAGGTTTCTGTCCGATTCCCTCAGGGCGCGCTCCGGCGCTCCACGAGCTCGATGAGCAATCCGTGCGTCGAGCGCGGGTGGATGAACGCAACGCGGGTCCCGTCCGCGCCTGAACGGGGAGACGGATCCAGCAGACGCAGTCCTGCTTCGCGCGCCCCCAACATGGCATCGATGACGTTCGGCACAGCCAGCGCCAGATGGTGGACCGCTTCCCCACGCTCGTCGAGAAACCGCCCCAGGGGACCGCCGGCACCAATGGGTTGGACCAGCTCGATCGCCCCGCGGCCCACCGGGACAAACCCCACCCGCACACCCTCAGACGGCACGTCTTCCCGGCGTTCGACAACGAGACCCGTAAGAAGGCGCAGTGCCGTTTCCGCGTCTTCCAACCGGCGCACCATGATGGCGAGGTGCGCGAGGCGTGGTGACTCGGCGGTCATACCACCACCGGCGGCCGGTACACCCCAAAGACTCTCCGCAGGGTGTCGCAGATCTCGCCCACGGTCGCGTAGGCGCGCACCGCCTCCAGGATCAACGGCACGAGGTTGTCACGGCCGGCCGCGCCACGGGCCAGCGCGTCCAGAGCGGCCGTGAAACGCCGACCGTCCCGCTCGCCACGGACTCGGCGCAGCCGTGTTTTTTGCCGGTCTGCGACCGCGGGATCGACGCGGAGGATCGCCGGGGCAGGTCCGCCCTGCGTGCCGTACCGATTCACGCCGATAATGACGCGGCGGCCCTGTTCGACATCCTGCTGATCCCGGTACGCCGCCTCACCGATCTCCCGCTGGACGTAGCCGGTTTCGATGGCCCGCAGCATCCCGCCGATCTCGCCGACCCGCTCGAGGTAGGCGGCGGCCCGGCGTTCGATCTCGCCCGTGAGATGTTCGACGTAGTAGGAGCCCGCCACGGGGTCGATCGTGTCGGCGACGCCGGACTCGTGGGCGATGATCTGCTGCGTGCGCAGGGCCAGGAGCGCCGAGTCGTCGGTCGGCAGCGCCAGGGCCTCGTCCCGTGCGTTGGTGTGGAGGGACTGGGTGCCGCCGAGCACCGCCGCCAGCGCCTGGAGCGCGACGCGCACGACGTTGTTATCCGGCTGCTGGGCCGTGAGCGCCACTCCCGCCGTCTGGGTGTGGAAGCGGAGGATCGACGACCGGGGATCCCTGGCGCCGAGGCGTTCACGGGTGATCCGGGCCCACAACCGGCGCGCCGCCCGAAACTTGGCGATCTCCTCGAAGAAGTTCATCTGCGCGTCGAAGAAGAACGCCAGGCGCGGCGCGACCCGGTCCACCTCCAGCCCCGCGGCCCGGGCGGCCTCCAGGTACGCCAGCGCGTTACCGAGCGTGAATGCGACCTCCTGGACGGCGGTCGCCCCGGCCTCGCGAATATGGTAGCCGCTGATACTGATGGGGTTCCAGCGGGGTAGCCGGTCGGCGCAGAACGCCAACGTGTCTGTAACGAGCCGCAGGGACGGTGCGGGCGGATAGATGTACGTACCCCGCGCGATGTACTCTTTGAGGATATCGTTCTGGGTCGTCCCCGTGAGCCGCTCGAGGGGCACTCCCTGCCGCTCGCCGACCGCAATGTACATGCACAGCAGGATCGCGGCGGTGGCGTTGATCGTCATCGACGTGCTCACGCGATCGAGCGGGATCCCGTCCAGGAGCCGTTCCATGTCGGCAAGCGAATCGATCGCCACGCCCACCTTGCCCGTCTCGGCCTCGGCGAGCGGATGGTCGGAGTCGTAACCCATCTGGGTGGGGAGGTCGAATGCCACGGAGAGACCCGTCTGCCCCTGAGCGAGCAGGTACCGGAAACGCCGGTTCGACTCCTCCGCGCCCGCGTACCCGGCGTACTGGCGCATCGTCCACAACCGGCCGCGGTACATCGTCGGGTGAATGCCGCGCGTGTAGGGATATTCGCCCGGGAAGCCGAGATCGTGCGCGCAGTCGAAGGACGGGAGGTCGTCGGGCGTGTAGACGCTCGCCACCGGAATGCGCGACGACGTTTCGGGGGCGGGGTTGTCCGCGTCGCGGGCCGTGGCTATCCGCCTCACTCGATGGTGACGAGTACCTGGCCGCCCGCGATCTCTCCGCCCGCCGCAACATGCACGCGGCGCACGGTGCCGCGGGCCGGCGATCGGACATCCATCTGCATCTTCATGGCCTCCATGACGATCAGCGGCTGTCCTACGTCTACATCATCGCCCTCCGCGGCCCGAATAGCAACGACAACGCCGGGCATCGGCGCCCGGACCTGGGCGCCGCCCTTCTCAGCAATGGCCGCAGCGCGGGCGGCAGCCCGGCCCCCTGCACCTCGCAACACCTCGACGTCCTGGATGTGCCCGTCGATGACCAGCGTGCGCCGCCGGTGCGTGCCCGGCGCGCCGCTCGGGGTCTCGTGATCGGGCACGACGCCGACGTCGTGCACCACGCCGTCGACGATGAGGGCGAACCACCCGGGCACGATCTCGAAGAGACGCACGTGGCGCTCGCGGCCGCCCACGGAGACGCGGAGCTCGTCGCCGTCGCCGGCGACCACGACGTCGACCTCCTCCCTCCCGACCCGCGTCAGGTACGCGGTCACGAGACGGCGTCCCGGCGGGCGGCCGCCGTCCAGTTGCCCGCCGGCTGGGCTCCAAGGATCGCCGGCCGGCGGTCCTCGCGGTAGGCCAGGACGGCGGCGGCCAGCGCCGCGAGGTCCGGGGCGGGTTGGGTACCGGGGGGCCACTCCGTGTCCACGAATCGCGTGCCGTACCGGCCGGCCGCGAACAGCGGATGGCGCAACAGCCACCGATGAAACGGGATCGTCGTGGGAAGGCCGGTTACGATCATTTCCGAGAGCGCCTGCCCCATCCGGGCGATCGTCTCAGGCCGCGAGTTTCCCCACGCGATCACCTTGGCGAGGAGCGGATCGTAGTGCCGCGTGACCTCGAGGCCGGGAACGAGCGCGCCGTCCACTCGGACCCCGGGGCCGCCCGGCAGCACGACCTCCGCGACGCGGCCCGCCCAGGGCAAAAATAGCTGCGCCGGATCCTCGGCGGAGATCCGGCACTCGATCGCATGGCCCCGAAGCGTCACGTCCTCCTGCCGGAACGGTAGCGGGGCGCCCGCGGCGATCTCGAGCTGTAGGTGTACAAGGTCGATCCCGGTGACGAGCTCGGTGATCGGATGCTCCACCTGTAGCCGGGCGTTAATCTCGAGAAAATAAAATTGCGTCCCATCGACGAGGAATTCCACCGTGCCCGCGTTCCGATAGCCCACGGCTCGGGCGGCCGCGACCGCCGCGCGGCCCATGGCGGCCCGAAGGTCCGGGCCTACCGCCGGCGACGGGGCTTCCTCAAGCAGCTTCTGGTGGCGGCGCTGGATCGAGCACTCGCGCTCCCCGAGGTGGACGGCGTGACCGTGCGCATCGGCCAAAATCTGCACCTCGATGTGGCGCAGGTCCTCGACCCAGCGCTCGAGGTAGACGCGGGCGTCGCCGAAGGCCGAACGGGCCTCTCCCCTGGCCAGCTCGAGCGCTCCCGGGAGGTCCTCGGGCCGGCCGACGCGGTGGATCCCCCTGCCGCCCCCGCCCCCGGCCGCCTTGATGAGGAGCGGGAACCCGATCCGGGCGGCCGCGGCCCCGACCTCCTCGTCATCCACGACATCGGTACCCGGCAGGATCGGGATCCCGGCGGCCTGGACGGCTCGGCGCGCCTCCGCCTTGTCTCCGCACCGTGCGAGCGCCTCCACCGGTGGCCCGACGAAGACGATGCCGGCGCCCGCGCACGCCCGCGCCAGGTCCGGATTTTCCGCGAGAAAGCCGTACCCCGGATGCAGCGCGTCCGCGCCGGCGGCGCGCGCGGCCTCGATGACGGCGGGGATGTTGAGGTATGACTCCGCCGCGGGCGCGGGGCCGAGCCGGCGGGCTTCGGCCGCGGCGCACACGTGCGGGCTCGAACGGTCCGCGTCGCTATAGACCGCCACGGCCTCAATACCGCACGCACGGCATGCGCGGATGATGCGCAGCGCGATCTCGCCGCGGTTCGCCACCAGCACCTTGCGCAACCTGCGCGGGGCCATGCCTACCCCTTTCGCGGCGCCCGACCGGGAGTCATGCGGGTAGCCGTTGCCCCCGGGGCGCGCCGGGCCCCCAGACCGGCGCGATCCGACCAACGGGCCCACCGGGCTCAGAGCGGGATGTTTCCGTGCTTCTTCGGAGGGTTGCGGTCCCGCTTGCCCTGGAGCATTTCCAGGGCGGAGATCAGCCGCGGCCGGGTCTCACGAGGCTCGATCACGTCGTCCACGTACCCCCGGGCCGCCGCGATGTACGGTGTGGCGAACTGCTCACGGTAGTCCGCGACGAGGCGCGCGCGCGCGGCCTCGCGGTCGGGTGCTTCCTCCAGTTCGCGCCGGAAGATGATGTCGATCGCGCCCTCGGGCCCCATCACGGCAATTTCCGCGGTGGGCCACGCGAGGTTCAGATCGCCGCGGATGTGCTTGCTCGACATGACGTCGTAGGCGCCGCCGTACGCCTTGCGCGTGATCACGGCGAGCTTCGGCACGGTGGCCTCGCAGTAGGCGAACAGCAGCTTGGCGCCGTGGCGAATGATCCCACCGTGCTCCTGGGCGGTGCCGGGAAGGAAACCGGGCACGTCGACAAAGGTGACCAGCGGCACGTTGAACGCGTCGCAGAACCTGACAAACCGGGCGCCCTTCACCGCGCTGTCGATGTCGAGCACGCCGGCCAGCACGGCCGGCTGCTGGGCCACGACGCCGACGGGGCGCCCCCCGAGCCTGGCAAAGCCGACCACGAGGTTGGCGGCGAACGCGCGATGCACCTCCAGGAACTCCCCGCCGTCCACCACACGGACGATGACGTCGCGCATGTCGTAAGGTTGGTGCGGATCCCGCGGCACGATGCCGTCGAGCGCGGGGTCCTGACGGCCCGGATCGTCCTCGCACGGCGTCCGCGGCGGCTCATCGAGGTTGTTCTGCGGCAGGTATCCGAGGAGCCGGCGGACGAGGGCCAGCGCGTCCGGATCGCTGTCGGCGACAAAATGCGCCACGCCGCTGCGGGCGGCGTGCACCTCCGCCCCGCCCAGTTGCTCGAACGAAACGTCCTCGTGCGTTACCGCCTTGACGACCTGTGGGCCCGTCACGAACATGTGGCTCGTGCCGCGCACCATGATCGTGAAATCGGTGATCGCCGGCGAGTACACCGCCCCGCCGGCGCAGGGCCCCATGATCGCCGAGATCTGCGGGACGACGCCGCTCGCGAGCGTGTTGCGGAGAAAGATCTCCGCGTAGCCGCCGAGGCTGACGACGCCTTCCTGGATGCGGGCGCCACCGGAATCGTTGAGGCCGATCATGGGCGCGCCGGCGCGCAGCGCGAGGTCCATGATCTTGCAGATCTTCTGTGCGTGCGCTTCCCCCAGGGAGCCGCCGAGCACCGTGAAGTCCTGCGAGAACAGGTAGACGAGCCGGCCGTGGATCGCTCCGTAGCCCGTGATCACGCCGTCGGCCGGTGCCTCCACGCGATCCATCCCGAACGTGGTCGCGCGGTGCGTGACGAAGCGATCGAGCTCGACGAACGTACCGGGATCCAGCAACTCCGCTACGCGTTCGCGCGCGGTGAGCTTACCCGCGTCGTGCTGCCGGGCGATGCGCTCCGGCCCGCCGCCCGCCTCGGCACGGGCCCGGCGGGCACGCAACTCCGCGAGGCGGGCCTCGGACGCGTCCGGCACCGAGCGCTTACGCCTCCGCGCGCGCGTCCGTCACCGGACGGATGGAGATGATCGCGTGCTTGTAGACGAGCTCCGTGGCCCCGTCTACCTCCACCAACACGCTGTCGGTGTCGATGTCCCGCAACGCGGCACGGCGCAGCTCGTAGCCGTCGCGGCAGCGAATGTGAATGGGCGTGCGGTTGGCGATGAGGGACTGGTACAACACTTCCTCGATCGAGAGCCGGGCCGGACCCGACGGGCCTCGGTCCGCCTCAGGCACATCACGACGTGCGGTCATCCCGATCACCTCTCCGCGCCCGGAGGGCGGACCGTCCCGGCGGGCCGCCGTTGGGCCGTCGGCCCCGCCGCCCGATCGCTCGCCGGCCGCCTGGTGTGCCGCCGGGGACGGCGCGCGCTCGGTGGAGGCCACGCGCCGGCGCATCGCCTCGAGCGCGGCGCGGCGATCCGGCGCCGCCGCCTCGAGCGCGCGCGCACCGAGCTTCGCAACGGCGTCCAGCGCCGCGTACACAATCGCGTCCGACGAAGCATCCGCCTGCGCGACGCCGCACACCCGCTCGTCACCCGCCGGGGTCGCCACCGAGATGCCGGCAAGCGCCGTCGGCCGTCCGTGGAACGTCACCAGCGACGCCTCATGCCCGATGAGCTTGCGGTAACTCGGCTCCAGTGCCTCCTTGGCCCCATCCAGCGCCGCGGCCACGAGCGTGCGCAGCCGGTGCGACGACCCAAGGGGGCCGCGGGCGCGCCCGGTGACGACGCGCTCTTCGCCCCCGCGGGTCCACGCGAGCTGCACGACCACCGTCGTCTCGGCCGTCGCGACGGTCTCCTCGATACGAAGCACCCGAAATCGGGGCGGCTCACGCGGTCCGGGGCGGGGTTGCGCAATCTGAATGCGCCAGGGGTCCAGCGGGAGGCCGTAGGTGGACACGAGCGCCGTGCCGATGCTCCGCCGCACGGCGCGCACGTCGGCGGCCGGGCCCACGGAGACGTAGACCTGATCGATGTCGCCGGCGGGCGTGGTGGACACGCGCGCGGCCACAACGCCATCGAGCGTGCCGATCAGGCGCTCGATATCCTCGGCGAAGACCTCCTTGGGCATCCTCCGCGTATTCTCTCAGCCGGGAAGGGCTCCCTGCCCGGGCCGGCGCGGAACTGCGTGTCATAACGCCGGAGCGCGGAATGCGGTCCACCGCGCCTGTTCAGAACGCGGGCGGCGAGGAGGGGCGTGCAATGGGACGGTCGATCATCAATCCTTCACCGCCGAGCGCCGGCACCCGGTGCCCGCCGAGCACGATCTGTACGGCGCGAACCTGAGAAAACTGCGTCGCCGTATACACGACCTGCCACAATCGCGCCGTCATGCTGGTGGTGCCGCCGCCCGCGCCAAACGACGGGCTGAGGTCGACCTCGGCCACGCCGTCGCGAATACGGACACCGCGCAGCGTGGTGGCCGGTGGGATCTCGCTTGCGATCCCACGTGCGCGCTCGGCCGCCGACGGGCCCCGGAGCAGCGCCCGCAGCGCCGCGTCCACCCGCGCGTCGATGTCGCCGGAGGCCGGCGGACGCGGCACCATGACCAGCGCCCCGACGTGGCCGGCGTCCGTGTACCGGACGAAGAACACCTCGGTCCCGGCGCGGCCGCCCGTGGGCCCGCCGGGCAGGTGGAGCACGCGACCCGCGATGAGTGCGACCGCCACGGCAACCAGCGCAACGAGGAACCACGCGCCTCGGCGCCCGGCGACTTTCCGGCCCGCGCCCCGCCGCCGTCGTGCCACTTACGCCGGCTCTCCAAGGAGCGCGAGAAATTCCGGTTCGGTCAGCACGGTGACCCCGAGCTTCCGGGCGCGATCCAGCTTGCTCCCCGGCGCGTCGCCCGCCACCAGATAGGCGGTCCGCGCGCTCAAGGTCTCGCTGACGACACCGCCGAGCGCCATGACGCGATCGCCCGCCTCGCGGCGCGAAAAGCGGTCGAGCGAGCCCGTAAACACGAAGGTCTTGCCTGCCAGCTTGCCCTGCGCGCGGTGCGGCGCCTCGACCCGCAGGCCGGCGGCACGCAGCTTGCGTACGAGGTCGCGGCTGGCCGGCCGGCGGAAAAACTCGACCACGCTCTCGGCAATCGTAGGGCCGACGCCGGCGAGCGCGCCCACCTCCTCGACCGGCGCCTCGACGAGGCGGTCGATGTCCCCGAAGTGCGTCGCCAGCACCTCCGCCACGTGCACCCCGACGTGCCGGATCCCGAGCCCGTAGAGCAACCGCGCCAGCGACGTCACGCGCGCGCGATCGATGGCGGCGATCACGTTGTCGGCTGACTTGTCCGCCATCCGCTCCAACGTAAGCACCTGCTCCCGCGTCAGCCGAAAGAGGTCCGCCGGGTCGGCGATCAGTCCTCGGTCGAGCAGTTGCTGCAGGATCTTCGGCCCCACCCCCTCGATGTTGAGCGCATCCCGCGAGCCGAAGTGGATCAACCGCTCCAAGATCTGCGCCGGGCACGTGGCGCCCCCGGTGCAACGCCAGATCGCCTCGCCGGGCCGGCGCTCCACGGGCGAGCCGCAGACGGGGCACTTCTCCGGCATTTCAAACCGGCGCTCGGCGCCGGTCCGCTTCTCTGTGACTACGCGGACGACCTCGGGGATGACCTCACCCGCGCGCCGCACGAGCACGGCGTCGCCGATGCGAACGTCCTTGCGGCGCATCTCGTCCTCGTTATGAAGCGTGGCGCGCCGCACGATGACCCCGGACACGCGGACCGGCTCCAGGTCGACCACGGGCGTGAGCGCCCCCGTGCGGCCCACCTGCACGAAGATGTCCCGAACCCGCGTCTCCGCCTGTTCGGCGGGAAACTTGTAGGCGATGGCCCAGCGGGGCGCCTGGCTCGTCGCGCCCAGATCCGCCTGCTGGTCGAGCGAGTCCACCTTGATGACGATGCCGTCGGTGCCGTAGGGAAGCGCGGTGCGGCGTTCGCTCCACTCGCGCACGTAGGCGAGCGCCTCGTCGAAGGAGGACACCACGCGGATGTGGGGGTTGACCGGGCAGCCGGCGTCCTTGGCCCAGGCCAGGCTCTCCCAGTGCGACCGGAACCGGCGGCCCCGAACCTCGCCGATCTGGTAGACGAACAGCCGGAGCGGCCGCCGCGCCGTGACCGCGGGATCGAGCTGCCGCAGGGAGCCCGCAGCGGCGTTGCGGGTGTTGGCGAACGGCGTTTCTCCCGCCCCGACCCGTTCCTCGTTGATCGCGTCGAGCGCCTGGTTGGGGAGGTACACTTCGCCCCGCACCTCGACGAACGGCGGCGGGCCCGCGTCCCGGCGCAGGCGCAGGGGGAGCGACTCGATGGTGCGCAGGTTCGCGGTTACGTCCTCGCCCCGGACACCGTCGCCGCGCGTCGCGCCCTGTCGCAGGACGCCGTTCTCGTAGACGAGCGAGACCGCGGCGCCGTCCATCTTCAGCTCGCACACGAACGAGACCACCTGCCCCGCAAGTCCGGCCTCGACGCGCCGGTGCCACGCGCGCAGCTCGTCCTCATCGAATGCGTTCGCGAGGCTGAGCATCGGCTGCGGGTGCACGACCGCGCGGAACGCCGCGCTCGGCGGCGCCCCCACGCGCTGGGTCGGCGAGTCCGGCGCGACGAGCTCGGGATGGACCGCCTCCAGATCCCGAAGCTCCTGCATGAGCGCGTCGTAGGCTTCGTCGGAGATCTCGGGATCGTCGAGCACGTGGTACCGGTACGCGTGGTGCCGGATGCGCTCGCGAAGCTCTTCGAGCCGCGCCTCCGCGTCCTTCGACGCGCGGCGCCGCTCCGGGCGGGCCGTGCCGTTCATGGAATCTCGGCGATGCTCTTCACGACGAGGGCATTCGGCGCAGGATCCGGGCTTCCTATCCTGAGCGCCCGGCTCGGGCGCTCGGCTGGCGCTTGCCAGCGCGTGCGGCCACGTCCCTGGGACGCCGCCGCGACGGACTGCGACCGTTGCCTGGGACCGTCAGCTAAGCGTCATCGCATTACTTCGGCAAAGGCTGGTGCCGGGCGGACCTATCCTCCCTTTACGCCGCCCCGCCCGCCATCGCCGGCACGATCGAGACCTCCGCGCCCGCGCCGAGCGGCGTCCGGAGACCGTCGAGAAACCGGATATCCTGCTCGTTCACGAAGATGTTGATGAAGCGCAGCACCTCTCCGCGCTCGTCGAGCAGCCGGCCTCGGATACCCGGGAAGCGCCGCTCCAGCTCGTCGATCGCCTGCCCCAGATCGATGCCCTGGACCTCGATGATGCGCTCGCCGTTCGTGAGCCGGCGCAGCGGCGTCGGGATCCGCACATGTACCGCCATCGTCGTCACCCCCCTACGCGCCGGCCGGCGCGAGCACGCGCTCTTCGAACGACGCCAACGTCGGTTTGATCGTCACCGGCGCGGCCACCACCCGCTCGACGGCGTCGATCGCCTTGAGCCCGATTCCAGAAATGTAGGCGACGGTGACCTCGTCGGGATCGATCGTCCCGGCCTGCGCGAGCTTGCGCAGTACTCCCACGGTAACGCCGCCCGCAGGCTCCGTGAACACGCCTTCGGTCTCGGCAAGGAGACGGATCGCGTCGACGATCTCCGAGTCCGTCACGGATTCCGCGGCGCCGCCGGTTCGGCGGATCGTCTCCAGCACGTAGCTCCCGTCTGCCGGATCGCCGATCGCCAGCGAGTGCGCGACCGTGTTGGGACGGACGGGACGAACCGTCTCCGCGCCCGCACGGTAGGCGGCCGCGACGGGGCCGCAGCCTTCGGCCTGCGCGGCCGTCATGCGGACCGTGTGAGCGGGGATGACGCCGAGCCGCCGGAACTCCTCGAAGCCCTTGTAGATTTTCATGAACATGTTGCCTGAACCGATCGGCACAACGACCCGATCCGGGGCCTTCCAGCCGAGCTGCTCGGCGACCTCGTAGGCCAGCGTCTTGGCGCCCTCCGAGTAGTACGGGCGGAGGTTGACGTTGGCAATCGCCCATCGGTGCTCTTCCCCGATCTCGAGGCACAGGCGGTTGACATCGTCATACGTGCCCTCCACCTCGACCAGCGTCGGGCGGTACGCCGCCGTCGCGAGCACTTTGGGCCGCTCGATGCCCTTCGGCACGAAGACGACCGCGCGCATGCCCGCCTTCGCCGCGTGGGCCGCGACGGCGTTGGCCAAGTTGCCGGTCGAGGCGCAGGACAGGACGTCGAACCCAAATTGCCTGGCAGCGGCCACCGCGACGGCGACGACACGGTCCTTGAACGACCACGTGGGATTGCGCGTGTCGTTTTTGATGTAGAGGTTGCGGAGACCGATCGCGCGGCCGAGCCGGTCGGCACGCTGGAGCGGGGTAAAGCCCGGGGCGAGATCCCACTCCGGCACGCGCTGCGCGGGAAGCAACGGTTGGTATCGCCAGATCGATGTCGGGCCACACTCGATTTCAGCGCGGAACGCGGGGCCCTCGAGGTTGCCCAGCTCGTACTGCGCCTCCAGCGGGCCGAAGCACTGCTCACAGACGAAAATCGGCTCAACCGGATAGCGCCGTCCGCACTCCCGGCACGCGAGCCCGACCACTCCCATCTCTCCCCTCCCCTTTCACTCGTACCAGGCGCGGGGTGGCTGACCCCTCGACGAGGCCAGGCGCCTAGCCTGAGGTCCAGAATGCGGTGTCGCCGTGTAACAAAAATCCCCCTCCGGCTCCGAGGGGGATCAATCCCTCTTATCTCCCGGAATTGGTTCTTCCGCGGGATTTAGCACCACACCAAGGGGGACCTTGGTAGGCTGCCGGGTGTCATCGGGCCCGTCCCTCGACCGCTCTTGATAAGGGTTGCTATGAAGTTTGCACTAACGTAGCATGCGCCTCGCAGCATGTCAAGAAAAGGAGTGAAAAAAGGAACGTTAAAGAAGGTCTCCTTCTCATGCATCCCGTTCTCTTCCAGCTCGGACCGTTCACCCTCCGCTGGTACGGCGTCATGATGGGCCTCGCGCTGTTTCTCTCCGTTCCGATCACCGCTTACTTCGGCGAGCGTTTCGGCATCCCGCGCATGCTCATCACGGATCGGCTGGCGGTGCCGTTCCTCGCCTCGCTCCTCGTCGGAGCCCGGCTCGGATACGTCGTTTCGCACCCCGCCGAGTTCGCGGGCGACCCCCTCGCGGCGATACGGCCGCCGTACGCCGGACTGGCGTCTCACGGATCGATCGCGGCGGGCCTGCTGTTTCTGTGGTGGTGGTGCCGGCGTTACGCCGTCCCGCTGTGGCGCCTCGCGGACGCGATGACACCGGCGTTGCTCCTGGCGATCATCCTGGTGCGCTGGGGTAACTTCATGAACGGCGAGTTGTTCGGCAACCCCACCGCGCTCCCGTGGGGCATCACGGTCCCGGGGCTCCCGGGTGGACCGCGCCACCCGCTCCCGCTCTACGAGATGGCCGGCACCGCGATCATCCTGGCCTGGACGGTATGGCGTGCGCGGCACCCGCCGCGGGACGGCGCCCTCTTTTGGTCGGCCATGATGATGTCGTCCGTCCTCCGATTTGGGCTCGACCTGCTCCGGAGCGAAGACCGAACCGCGGTGTTTTTGACGCTCGGCCAGATGGCGGCACTCGTCCTCATGGGATGGGGAGCGTGGTTTCTCTGGACCGGCCGCGCGTCCGGCCCGCATCGCCGCGCCTAGTCCGGCGCCCGCACGGGCAGCGCGGGCCCCGGCGGGGGGTGGCGCCTTCGTTCGCCCAAAAGCGGTCGGCCGGGGGGGTGAAACGCCCGCGGCAGGGCCGCCCAGTCTTTTGCCGAACACCACAGACCGATCTGGCCGGCCAGCGGCCGGCCCGCATGGCCACGATTCTGTGAACGCGGACAAGGAGGGATCCGTCGTGCGGCGTGGTGTCGCAATCGGGTTGGCGCTCTTTCTCATCGGCGTGTGGGCCGTCGTCCCCGGCCGGTCGGCGCCGGCGTACGGCCCGCAGCAAACCGTTGTGATCGCCGAGGACATCTCGAGCGTCGTGTCGCTCGACCCGCAGGTGGGATACGAGTTCCTCATTCCCGTCCATAACGTCTACTCCAACCTCGTGCAGTTCCCGACCGGGAACCTGACCCAGGTCCGCCCGCAGCTGGCGCAATCGTACGAGGTGAGTAAGGACGCCCGCACCTATACCTTCCACCTGAGGCACGGCGTCAAGTTCGCGAGCGGCAACACGTTCAGCGCCGACGACGTCGTCTACACGTTCGAGCGGGTCGTGAACATTCCAAAGGATCCGGCGTCGTGGCTCATCACGCAGATGGGCATCGACGCGAAGAACGTCGATCAGGTCGTCAAAGCCACCGATCCATACACCGTGGTGATTTCCCTGCCGAAGCCGTTCAGCCCCGGCGCGTTCCTCTCGATCATGGCCAACGCGGTCGGCGGCATCGTGGACAGCAAGACGGTCAAATCGCACGTGCAGAATAATGACTGGGGATCGGGGTGGCTCGCCGATCATTCCGCGGGGAGCGGCCCGTATCAGCTCACGCGCTGGGAGCGCCAGGTCGCGATCGAGATCACGCCCAACCCCAACTACAATCTCGGACCCGCACCGTCGATCAAGCGCATCGTGTGGCCGAACATCATGGAGAACACCGTGCAACGGGATGCGCTCGGCCGCGGCGACGTGGACATCGCGGTCAACCTGTCGGCCTCCCAGATCGCCGCGCTGCGTAAAGAGTCGAAGTACTACGTGGCGCAGATCCCCGACCTCGGAATGGAATATCTCGGCATGGACGTGAAGAACGTCCCGGCGTTTACCAAACCGCAGGTGCGCCAGGCGGTTCGATGGGCCATCGACTACGACGGGATCGTGAAGAGCCTGCTTGCGGGCAACGCGCTGCCGCTGCAAGGAGTCATCCCCAAGGGGCTGTTTGGGTACACGCCGGACCTCCCCTTCCACCGGGACGTCGCCAAGGCCAAGGCGCTCCTCCAGGAGGCCGGATTCGGAAGCGGTTTCACCGCGGACCTGCTCGTCTCGACGGGCTCAGCGGCCGGCGGCGTCGGCGCCGCGGATCTCGCGGCAAAGGTCAAGAACGATTTGGCCGCAGCGGGCATCACGGTCAACATCCGTCAGGTGGCCGCGGACGAGCTCTACAAGACGTACCGCGGACAACAGTCCCAGATGGTGCTCGCCAACTGGTTCGTCGACTACCCCGACCCCGACGACTTCGCGAAGCCGTTTGCGGATTACGCGCAGAAGTCGCTCTGCTGGCGCCTCCAGTACTACAGCGATCCCGCGGCAAAGCTCGCGGACGATGCCGGCAGCATGGAAAACACGCCGCAGCGCGGTGCGCTCTACAAGCGCCTCAACGACATGATGGATCAGGACGGCCCGTTCGCGATCCTGTACCAGCCGATGATCTCGTACGGCGTGTCCGCGCACGTTCGCAACATGGTCTTCGACGCGGTGAACGGCCCGGATTTCGAGAGGATGACCAAGCAGTAAGTTCCGCGGGCGGCGGCCGGAAATCCGGCCGCCGTCGCGCCTCCGATGAGCCTTTCCCGATTTCTGGCGCGCCGCACCGGTCTCACACTCTTCGTCTTGTTCGGCGTGACGGTGATCACGTTCGCGCTGTCGCACGTCGTGCCGGCCGACCCCGTCGTCGCGTATCTCGGGGACCACGCTCCGCCGGATCTCGTTGAAAAGGTCCGCCACGAGCTCGGCCTGGACCGGCCCCTCCCCGTGCAGTTCGTGATCTACCTCGACGGGTTACTGCACGGCAACCTCGGCATCTCCGTGATGGACACCCGGCCGGTGAGCCAGGACCTGGCCCAATATCTGCCGGCCACGGTGGAATTGTCGACGGCCGCGATGCTCGTCGCGATCTTGATCGGCATCCCGACGGGCATCGTCTCCGCGCTGCACAAGGACGGCTGGCCGGATCAGGTCGCGCGCGTCTTCGCGCTGGGCGGAGCATCGCTCCCGGTGTTTTACGTGGCCCTGTTGCTCCTCGGCCTGCTGTACTCGCGCCTCGGCGTGCTCCCGGGCCCGGGACAGCTCAGCCTCTTTACCAGCCCGCCGCCCGTGATCACGGGCATGGTGGCCGTCGACGCGTTGTTGTCGGGGGACTGGCCGGCGCTCGGGGACGCGCTCCGGCACCTCGTCCTGCCGGCGTTCGTCCTCGGCTACTACTCCACCGGCATCATCACGCGCATGACGCGCAGCAGCCTGCTCGAGGTCATGCGGCAGGACTACGTGCGGACCGCGCGCGCGAAGGGCGTCGTCGAGCGCCGCGTCGTCCTTCGCCACGCGCTGCGAAACGCGCTCCTGCCGACGGTCACGGTCATCGGGCTCACGTACGGCAGCCTGCTCTCGGGAGCGGTGCTGACGGAGACGATCTTCTCGTGGCCCGGGATCGGCCGTTACGCGACCAACTCCGTCACGAACATCGACATCCCCGCCGTCCTGGGGGTCACGCTGGTCATCGCGTTCATCTACTCCGTCGCCAACCTGGTGGTCGATGTCCTCTACGCCTATCTCGATCCGCAGATCCGGTACACGTAGCGTCCTCGCCGAGCCGGGTGCCGCCCGGGCCGTCTGGCGCATGGTGCGCCGGAGCCCGCTCACGCTTGCCGGCGCCGTCGTCATCGCGTTCTTCGTACTCGTCGCGGCGCTCGCACCGTGGCTCGCGGTCGAGAGCCCGATCGCCCAGGATCTGAGCCAGCGCCTCGCCCCTCCGAGCCTGCAGCATCCGTTCGGGACCGATTCGCTCGGGCGCGACGTCTACAGCCGCGTGGTGTACGGCGCGCGCATCTCCGTCGTGTCCGGGGTCGCGGTCGTGACGGCGGCGTTCGCGTTCGGCATCGCGGCTGGGACGCTCGCCGGGTGGCGCGCCGGGTGGTGGGACGAGACGCTGATGCGCGTCACCGACATGTTCCTGGCGTTCCCAAGCCTTGTGCTGGCGCTGGCCATCTCGGCGATCCTGCGGCCCAGCCTGACCAACGCGCTCATCGCGATCGCCGTCGTATCCTGGCCGCCGTACGGCCGCCTCAACCGGGCTCAGGTTCTCTCACTGCGCTCGCGCGACTACATCGAAGCGGCGCGGGCGGAGGGGGCGACGGATCTCGTGATCATCGTCCGCCACCTGATCCCGAACGCGATCGCGCCGCTCCTGGTCCAGGGGACGCTCGACGTCGGGAACATCATCCTCATCTCCGCGGGGCTGTCGTTCATCGGATTTGGTGCGCAACCGCCGACGCCGGAATGGGGGCTCATGGTGTCCGAAGGACGGTCGTTCCTCATGGAGCAGTGGTGGATCGCGACGTTCCCCGCGGTGGCGATCCTCCTGCTCGTGCTCGGCTTCAACCTGGTCGGGGACGGCATCCGCGACGTGCTCGATCCCCGGCTCCGCGCGAGGTAGCGCCCGCCCGCACACTCGCCGCCCGGCGCCGCGGCGAGGTCACGGGGCCCGCGCCGGGTGCGGACGGCAGGCCGGGCCCGATCCGCCGGCGCCGCCGCGAGGTCACGCGGCGCGTCGGTTCACGCGGCGGGCCACGTCCGATCCGCGAGCGCCGCCTTGACGCGCTCCGGCGTAAACGGCACCGTGCGGAGCCGCGCGCCCGTCGCGTCGAAGATCGCGTTCGCGATCGCGGGAGCGGTCGCGACCGTGGCGGGCTCGCCCGCGCCGTACGGCGGAAGATCGGGACGGTTCAGCAGCACGATCTCGATCCGATCGGGCGCCTCCGGCGCGCGCAGGATCGGGTACGTGGCCCAGTCCACGCTGGTCACCCCCGCCGGCCCGAAGCGCACTTCCTCCTTGAGCGCCCGGCTCGTCGACTGGATCAGGTTCGCCTCGATGGTGCCCCGCAGCCCGTCCGGGTTGATGATGAGCCCGCAGTCGTGCGCGAGCACGAGCCGCGTCACGTGCACCTGCCCCGTGGCCTGGTTGACCTCCACCTCGGCCACGGTGGCGATGAGCGTGTTGCCGCGCGGCGCATACGCAAATCCGCGTCCCGTCGTTACGCCGAGCCGCGAGACGTCCGACCGCGGCGACGGGCGCGACGCCCATCCCGCATGTTGCGCCGCCGCGCGCACGACCGCGACGTCGCGTGGATTGCGGAGGTAGCGGAGCCTGAGATCGACGGGGTCGATCCGGAGCGCGGCGGCCATCTCATCCACGAACGATTCCCCACCGAACGTCGTCGCCGGCTGGCTGGGCGCCCGCAGGTTCGCGGTCCTGAGCGGCGAACCGTCCTGCGGCCAGGGCACGATCTCGCCGGTCTTGCGCTTGGCCGGGAACGTGTAGTTCTCTTGCACGACGGTGGGCACGTCGAAGCCCCGCGCCGGCAGCCCGAGGAACTGGCCCGCGAGCATGTTGCCGCCGATCGTGGCGCCGGCCGGGATCCCGCTGCCTGAGAAACCGCGCGCAACGTAGTCCCACGCCAGCACATTCCCCTGC
>Ga0209060_10000174_pt1 | contig 157479 bp, 154 predicted proteins | sample Coa_R1_8_FD_187155 | JGI IMG/M metagenome (GOLD analysis project Ga0209060, IMG submission 187155) | Surface soil microbial communities from Centralia Pennsylvania, which are recovering from an underground coalmine fire - Coalmine... | ecosystem: Environmental > Terrestrial > Soil >...
TTGATCGCAAAAACAATTTGCGCTTCCGTAAATTTTGATTTTTTCATGAGCAATTTTCACATTTAAATTATGAATAATTACCCCGATTTTCTAGTTTATCTTGCTTCGATTTTTTGGGGGGAGGTCAGAGTTCATTTAAAGTTAACAATTTTGCAAACTATTAAATGGCCGACTTTACGAGGAGCCAACTTATTTTCTTTAATTCCGCCTCAATATTATATTTCCTTCGACTCTTATTTTCTTTGATTTTATCTCAATGCCCTTTTCATTGAACCAATGATAAATGACGGTGTCTTTATTTGTATTTGAGAAATTTAATAATAATGAACTCCTATCTTCTTTCCAAGTTTTGTATGGCAGCTTTATTTTTCCAGAATCGGAATAATAATATTTTATAGTATCCCCACGTTCATTAAAAAAATATGTAAGTCCTTCGATGACATTGTTTTTGTAATTTGTTCTCATACTAGTCACCCCATTTATATAGAACTCCTTATATTCTCCCATTTTAGTAGTATCGTCAATTAATTCGTATCTTTTAACAATTAGACCATTTGTATCATATTGTTCGCAAATACCGTTGAACATTCCATTTTTCACTGTAAATCGCTGAGATATTTTACCGTTCTCATAAAATCTTATAAGCTTACCATCACAATTATAAATGCTGGTATCGCATGCATTTTCAATACTGTCGATTTGATAAATTCTCCCGCTTTCACAATAAATAAGTTTAGTGCCAATATATTTGTTCCGTATTACACTTGCTTTTTGTGCAATTTTACCATTTTCGTAAAAATTTGTGATATCGTAATTTTCGTTTTCGGCTGACTTAAATTCTATCTTAGTCTTAATTTTTCCGTCAGGAAACCGATAATAGATGGTTCTCGAACTATTGGTGCAGCAATTGAGTGCAAGCATGAGCAAATAAAAACTTAAAAAAAGCCATATTATTTTAATCATTAACCTTGAATTTATTACTTTACGTAAATCGTTTCGAATTTTTCTGATTTATAATTAAATCTTATTGTATCTATTACGTTACCATTCGAATCATATTTCACTTTATAAGAGATTTGATCTCCCACAAAAAATCGAAGCAAGATAAACTAGAAAATCGGGGTAATTATTCATAATTTAAATGTGAAAATTGCTCATGAAAAAATCAAAATTTACGGTAGCGCAAATTGTTTTTGCGATCAAGGTTTCTAACACGTCTACTATTGAATCGGCAACGCACCTGCCTGTTATCGGTTACACGCAATGGTGGAGCAACAATATCGGCAAACCTCTGAACAATTATTTTTCAAGCGTGGCAATGTCGCCAACAACACAAACGGTAGAATGAACTGAAACAATAACATGGAAAGGAGACAACAAATGAAAACAATAAATGTAATTGTCATACTATCCTTTTTATTGCAGGCATGTGGAGGCCAGCTGCCTACGCAAAAGGATGTTCCAGGTAAATGGGAAAGTGCCAAAGGATCTGAATTTATTTTTAATGAAAATGGAACATTTACAGCTAAATCAATACCTACAGAATTTGGCTTTTTGCCATCAGATAGCTTGCAGAATATAAAGTTCGATGGCGTCGGTAAGTGGGAGTTCAGAAAAGGAAATTCTGATTGGGAAGTATCTGTAGATTTTGACAAGACTAGCGTTGATAAAACCTGCACATTCCCATTATTAATTGCCGGGGAGAAAGGGATATTAGATAACAAGCCGCCCTGGTATCTTTTTGTATGGAAGGGAGAGGAAGGCGGGGAGCGATATTCTTTTAGGAAACAATAATCAACAAAGCCGCAGAGAATGCGGCTTTGTTGTTGTATGCTTATAGCATATGCCATTTTTTATTGTCCAAGTTTTTGCTTCATCTTGACCTCACCTCAAAAAATCGAAGCAAGATAAACTAGGAAATCGGGGTAATTTTTCATATTTTAAATTCAAAATAAAATGGAAAAAAGGTTGCAAAAATATAAGTATGCAAGTCTTTTATGCTTACTTCCTGGATTTGGACTTATTATTGGTTTATTTTTAATCTTTTTCGCAGTTTTTGAATTTAAGAGTAGATCTTTTATCTTGATTATTCTCGGCGAAATGGCAATTTCAGTTCTGTTTTTCATTTTGCTGAAAAACGATGCGGAGTATCAATTTCACTATAGCAAAGAATCCGCGGTTTTATTTTCAAGAGAAGTAGTTGATGACTTAAATAGTATTGAACAAAAATTGAAAGACTTTAAACTAAAATTTGGAAATTATCCAGATAGTTTAGAACAACTTGAAAAAGAATATCCAGAATTGCATATAAAAGATCCACTAAGCGCCAGAAACCCTAAAATAAATAAGTCAGTGGATTATAACTATCATAGCTTTGATACTACCTATTTACTTTTTTCTTCGGGAATAGATGCGATTCCAAATACAAAGGACGACATTTATCCTTCGCAAAGCAAGGCAGATTCAATTTTAAAGGTTAAGAAGTAAGTACGCTTACTTCATTAGCTTTTTTCTTAACAGTAGCATTTATCTCGTCTAATAAGCCATTAACTCTTCCACCTTTTATTGATTGTGTCCCCTTTCTATAGATAAACTACAACGGCAAATAGAATGAGAAAATATACAATTGGTGCAGCGAAACAAAGTATCCCTCTTGTGTATTGCCTATGGATAAGATAATACATTCCGGCTATCATTAATAAAATTGAATTTACCCAATTAAACCGTGATAATATTGTTAGAATTCTTTGAAAAGGTATTGGAAAAGTTGATTTGATCCTTAAGTAATAGATTATGGGAATTATTATGGTTATTGCCAATATGGTAAAAGAAATGTTGGTATATAGATTTAGATTCTTATTCATTTAGGGATTAAGCTAACGAGAGTTTTATGGTTACCGTTATTGCAATTGTTATTTGATTGGAGAGAGTATTATTCTAAGGAGAGTTGTTATCAGGGTTTTCATTGTTATTGGTTTTGCCGGTATGATCGTTGTAATGCCTGTCGACTTGGTGGAGAATATACAGGTTTAGTTTCAATTGGCGTGTATCCTTTGCATTCAGCCGTAAAGTATTGCTTTCTCGCATCATTTTGATCTACACCTAACTTCTCAGCTATTGAGGTCAATAGGACGGTTTGCGCACGTGAATGTTTTAATATTTTTGTCATGCCGAATACTTCCTTTGCGATAAAGCAAACGATAATGAAGGCAACCAGCGAAGCGATTAAATAAAATACTAAATCAATGTTCATGTTAAGTTGTTTTTAGAGTTTTTCTTATTTTGGTTTTTTTATCATGTTGTTTGCTTACAATATTCTTTCTTTTTATTATCTTTTTTGGAGAGTGCTTTAATGATATTTCATCCTGAATCGCTATGAATAATTCTTCAGGCTTCATATTTAGCTCAACGGTTTTATTCTTGTCATAATAATATTTTGTAAATCCGATACCGGCATCAATTGTTGAAGTGTTGAAACAATGCCGCCTGAATTCAATGAAACTTTTAAACCCGGTTTTCAGCTTTAATTCGATTTGAGTGATCATGTTGTAATTTTTAGCGTTATAAAATTACAAAACGGTGAATTAATCCAGTGGTTATAATGTTTAATGGTAAGTGTTTGCTACTATGATTCATTACCCCACAATCGCAAGGTTAATTATTATTGTTCCTTCTCCAATTCTCCATACCATACTTTGCTGATGGAATCCTAGTTCTTAATTTACAACCATTTTTATTAAAATTTCCTTTATCTGAGTTAGTGAAAGGTTTTTAAATTCCCCGGTATAAACGCACATGCTCCAATTATCGGGAGAATTAAATAATATTGCCCTTTTACTCTTTTTCATTGTTGATATTCTTTATTTATTCTTCTTAAACTTCAAGTGTAGCCTTCCTGATTCTTAGGACAAGCAATTAATTCGGTGCTAATAATTTCTTATCCGGACTATAATTCGATTGAAATTGTGTTTGTAGCTTGGAAGCAGAGTGCTGGTATTTATCTCCAATAAGCGAACCAGCTTGTAATTCTTTTTGATTCCACGAAGCAGCACAAAATATTGCTTTTCTTTATTGCTTAAGGACCAGATAATACATTCCAGCATTCATTATTATTTGCGAATTCACCCGATTGATTGGATCGTGGAAAAGGTCGATTGGTCTACGAAAAAAAATCATTAATCAGCTAATCTATTGATCTTGGTCATGTACAATCGTGATTGCAACAAATAACTTTATAAAAAAATAGGTATGAAAACAATATTGGTCGCTACTGATTTTTCCGTTGCCGCTTCCAACGCTGCAAATTATGGAACGGATATGGCAATTGCCATGGGTGCAGATATTTTTATAATAAGTGTTGTAGAAATTCCTGCAGCCGTCGGCGAAATTCCTATCGTGATCAATGAAGGAGAAATGATTAATGATGCTGAAAAAAATATGGCGAATCTCAAAGAAGAGCTGAGCAGAAAAGTGAATGGCAAAATGAATATCCGTACTGAAGTCACATTCGGATTGTTCTTTGAACACCTGGAAGAAACATGCAAAAAAATTGATCCGTATGCTGTTGTAATCGGTGCTCGGGGAAAATCGGGGGTTGAACGTATTTTTTTTGGAGCTCATGCGGCTTATACTATGCGGCATTTAAGATGGCCGGCGATCGCAGTTCCGTTGGACAGTTCTTTTTCTTCTATAAAGAAAATCGGATTCGCTTGTGATTTTGATGAAGTGGTTGAAACAACACCGATTAATGAAATCAAAACGTTGGTCAATGATTTTCATGCTGAGCTGCATGTGATCAACCTGGGAAGAAAAAAAGAGTTTGATCCTGAAATTGTTTTCCAATCTGCACTCATGCAAGAAATGTTGATTTCATTAAAACCGGAATATCATTTTCTCACGAGCCAGGATGTTGATGAAGGCATAATGACTTTTATTGAAATGCAGCATATTGATTTGCTCATTGTCTTGCCAAAGCGGCATCGCCTGATCGATAAGATAATGCACAAGAGCCATACAAAACAATTTATCCTGCGTAGCGATGTGCCTGTGCTTTCGCTTCATCAATGAGCAAAGTTATTTGCCATAATATGAAAATGCTGATATTTCCCTGGAAGTGACCGGATATAATAAGAAAAAAGATTAGAGAAAGAGTGAATCAAGATCATGAATGACAGGACATGGTAGGTCATGTCAAATGCATATTTAGGTGCATTAATATTTCTTTGGCAGATGTGACACCTTTTTTCTGCCATAAAATCTTTCCTTTCTTAAAAATAATAAGGGTAGGTATAGATTGTATTCCATACATTTTTGCAAAAGCGGGGTTTTTATCAACATCCATTTTTAAAATGGTAGCCCGTTCTCCCACTCTGCTTTTTATTTCTTCTAATATTGGCGCCATTAATTTGCACGGAGCACACCATTCAGCAAAAAAATCAACAACTACGGGTTTATCGCCCTGCACATGTCCTTCAAAATTATTTATCATTTTTAAGCATATTTTTGGCTTTACCTTTTTGTAGCTGTACCATGGAAGATATCTAAAGTTGCATTTTCCCCGATCTTGTTTTGCTCTTCCAGGACCAATTCATCTGTGCCAACTGTTTGGACCCAGCCATCTATCTGGCGACGAAATATCTGTACATTCAATCCGAATAATTCCCGGAACTGCTGTTCCACTCTTCCTGTTTTTTCCCAGGAATGTATTTCGATTGCGCCAGAATTATGACGTTTGCGCACTTCAGCAATTGTTCTGTTGTGCGGCAACAAATGTTTTAAAGAAGACGCTTCCTGCCAATGGTGTGCTTCATCAAAAAATTCGATCTTAAGAAAAGGATATTGCTCGGAAAAAATTCTGCATACCTCTCCAATAGTATTAATATCGTTTATTTCAATAATCATGATTCATTAGTCATTATGCTCAATAAATATTTCGTATAATTTCATAAGAAGAAAAATAAAAAAGTTCTTGATATAGCTAAAAAATATTATTATAAGCAGCAGCGCAACGAACCCTGCCGTCCAGGCAAAAAATCCTGTCTTTACAATATATTCCGTAAATGTGTTCATATACTTGCTTTTGAATTGTTGATATTCGCGCTTTCATCATCAAAAAAATATTTCAGCCTTTGTGTTTCATATCAGCGATTCTTATTACAAATCTATTTCTCAATTAACGGTAAAGCAATGACAATGGTCATGAACCTATATGATAGTTAGATTTAAGAATTTTCTATAAATCTGTAATGAGGTTTCCAATGACTTGCTTTCAGCAAATAAGTTAATTACAAACTCAGTATCGATACAATACCTGGGTTTAATCAGCAATAGAATCCTTCTTTTTTTTCGGACAACTATTAATGCCAAACAAACTATATAAGGGACATGCACCCACAAGACTGGTTAATAGTAAAATGCCGCCTGCTGCCAGTAAAATGACTCCAGGTATGCCCTTGACAAAAAAATCTTCAAACCACAATACAAAAATTATACAGGCAATGATCAAACGAATTAATCTGTCGGTATAACCCATGTTCTTTTTCATAAAAAATATTTAACGTGTTTAGAATAATGAAAGCCGTTATTTATTATAGGCAGCCAAAAAAGACTTGATTTTTTATCAAAAGATTTGCCATGGCCACCAATAATTATTTTAACAAATACATTCACCAAAAATATTTAAGTGATAGGTTTAAAACGATGATTTTCGTTAGCCCTAATGCTGATCATGATTATCTAAAAAACATTGACCCTATTATAGGGTATATGCATTTTTACAGGACAGGCAGTAATGATCTTGATGCCCAATATTCCGGATCTTTAATTGGCATTCTCATATGGCTAATGACCTTGGTAAATGGCATCTTGTAGTGTACATGAAATCATGGATATTTAGGAAAGATTTCCAAAGGCATTAAATAACGTCGATGTATACTCGAGAAATGAAGACCGGCTAATAAAGGGTAGATGAAACCTCCGGCTACGCCCGTTACTGGGTCTCCTATGCAAAAAAATATTTGCGCAAGTGAATACTTGCATATATATTTGCAAGCAAATACTTGCATATAATGGAAACAAGAAGGGATGTATTCCAGGCGATAGCCGATCCTACTAGAAGAGCGATCATCAATTTGATAGCGGAACAACCCCATAATCTTAATTCAGTGGCGGAGCGATTTGATATGACGCGTCAGGCGGTCTCCCTCCACGTGAAGATATTGACCGAGTGCGGGCTTATTACGATCAGGCAAAAAGGGAGGGAACGGTATTGTGAGGCCAAGCTTGAGGGTCTCAACGAGGTTTCACAGTGGATAGAACAATTCAAACAATATTTTGAGAGCAGATTGGATTCACTGGAGAGCTATCTTGCCGCCATTCAAAAAACAAAAAAGAATGCAAAACGTAAAAAATGATGTTGGGGAAAGGCAATTGCAGTTTTCCCGTTTGCTGGATGCTCCCATTGAACTGGTCTGGGAAGTCTGGACAGATCCGGCCCAAATCGGGATTTGGTGGGGTCCAAATGGCGTCACCAATAATATAAAAAAAATGAACGTGGAACCAGGCGGGGACTTTGTAGTGGTCATGCATAACCCCGATGGTAGAAAGCATGAATTAGAAATTGTGTTCAGGGTGATTGAAAAATGCAAGAAGATCGTATACGCACAATTGAATCATTTCCGATGCATTGCCACCATTGAGTTTGAAGCTGTTGGGGACAAGACATTTATTAGATGGATCATGCTTTTTGAAAGCAAAGAATTCCTGATCCAGTGTGCCAAAGAATATGGTGTTGACTGGGGCTTAGAGCAATCCGGGGAAAGACTTATTCAGTATTTGTCAAAATCTAAAAATCAACAAATATGAAAAATATCAAAAAATTGATCTTTCTGTTCATTGCATGGATGATCACAGGTTCATCACAAAGCTTAGCGCAGGCTCCATCGGATTGGCTGGTTGATAAAATGCCCGCCGATCTGGAAATGGATTATGCGCTTAGCTCGCTCCCACCTAGTCTTCGGGACGGAGCAACGGTTTATCTTCTCGACCCGGCAAAGGGATATTATCTAGCAAGAAAAGGAAACAATGGCTTCTCAGCGTATGTAGAACGCACCGATTGGGCAAGGGGGGAATTTGTCTCCGATACTTATGCTGCCCTGGGTTTTGATTCAATAGGTTCTTCATCCCTTTTGCCTGTATTCTTTGATGTGGCTGCCATGAGAGCTACCGGAAAATATACAGCCATGCAAATAAGGGATCTTGTCATAAAAAGAGTGAAGGACGGAACTTATAAAGCGCCTTCGAAAACAGGCATCTGTTATATGCTCTCGCCCTTACTCAGGACACACCTGGACCAGGGGATAACGAACATGGTGATGCCACACTATATGATCTATGCTCCCTTTGTTGACGACAGAGACATTGGTGGAGGCTGGATACCAGGGGGGCACCAGCCATTTATCATCGGCACCGGCGATGTGCTGGATAAGGCGCATGCTATTTTCAATTATATCGGAATTGCCGCAGGCGAGTCAGAAAAAGCAAAGATTATAGAACAAAATAAGAGTTTGCTGGCAAGACTGGAAGCGTATAAGTCAATCCTCAAAGTTGATTTGAATTATACCATGAGTCATCACCATTAATGATTTATAAAAAATAGTCATGGTTAAAAGCAGTGGTTCACCCTGCCGGCTTCTATTACTGTAGCCTGCCTTCTATTCATTTTTGAAAAATAAATATCTAAAGGTTCCGAGAAGATGGATAAATTGGTCAATTCTATTTTTTTCGTCTATCCGTTAACGTTAGTTAATTAGATCTGGGAAAATCAGGCTGCAACTTTTCAGATGGATGGGGATACTGATAATTCTTTTTCATTTCAAATTCATATCCAAAGCCATTTTCCTGGCAGAAATAAAGAACAGTACAACTGATAAAATGCTGACAGGGATTATCCCTGACATTGCCCATCGCAGAGATTCTGTGCCAAGAGAATGAGCAAGTAAATCACTGAGCATACCAACCACCAAAGGGCCAAAACCCAATCCAATAAGATTCAGGATCAAAAATAAAATGGCGGAGGCAAGCGCTCGCATATGTGCCGGGACAAGGCTATGTACCACTGTTATTGAGGGACCTAAATACATACTGTATAAAAAATTAAAAACCCCGATGCACACTAATGAAGAAAAGGAATTCTTTAAAAAAAGCGCTCCCGCTACAAAAGGAATTGACATGATAATAGCATATGCAGGGATCCTTAGGTATTGTTGTTTATCTTTTTTTCCAAAACGGTCCGTAAGTAATCCACCAACCAGAGAACCTAATCCCCCGCCTATACCGATGATCAAGCCCAGGGAGACGCCTATTTCTGATTTTGCCATTCCATGTAGCCTTGACAAAAATGACGGGGCCCAATTCAACAATCCATAAATACAAAAAGCATGGAAACCAGTTGCCAGTGCCAGAAAAACAAAGGTCTTTTTTGAAAATAATAATCTTAATACCTGGGCAAAAGAATGAGGCTGACTGATGCGGGTAATATTGAGGTCTGTTGCTCCCCTGCGAGGCTCTTTAACCGTAGTGTAAAATAAGATTGAAAAAAGTACACCTGGAATTCCCAAAACAAAAAAAGCTGTTCGCCAACCAAGGTATTGATTCAAATAGCCACCCATTAAAAAACCAACCAACATTCCGATGTAAATTCCGGTAGAATAAAATGAAAGAGCTGTGGATCTCTTTTCTGGTGGAAAATAATCGGAAATCATAGCATGAGCTGGCGGACTTCCCCCCGCCTCGCCAACGCCGACGCCAATTCTGGCCAGTAGCAACTGAAAGAAATTTCGCGCCAGCCCCGAGCAGGCCGTCATCAGGCTCCACAAACTCAAAGCGATGCCAATAATATTTCTCCGATTCGCTTTATCCGCCAACCGGGCAATGGGGACACCCATCGCAACATAAAATATAGCAAAAGTAAAACCAGAGAGCATTCCAAGTTGAGTATCGGAAAGATGCAGCTCTTTTTTTATAGACTCCTGCAGGATGACAAGGAGTTGCCGGTCTACAAAGTTGAATACATAGACGATCGTCAGCATGACCAGAACATAGTTTCGATATGAGCTATTGACCCCTAGGCTGCCGGCAGACTCATTTTGCATCTTGTTTTTTCTTTTTTGATTACCTTTCAGTAAGTAAATTAATTAAAAATTAGTACAGCACCCATGAGAGGTTTAATGATGGATTACCAGCTCACTCTTCCTACCATTTTACGAAGAGCAGAATCTTTGTTCGGACAAAAAAAGATCATCAGCTATCTTCCGGACAGAACCACCCATCGTTATACTTATCGCGATCTTGCGATACGCGTAAGAAAATTAGCGGTGGCGCTGCAAGCCCTGGGAGTTCGAAAAGGCGATCGCGTGGCGACCCTCAGCTGGAATCATTACCAGCACCTGGAGTGCTATTTTGCCATTCCTTGCATGGGTGCGGTCATACATCCCCTTAATCTGCGTTTTAGCCCTGATGATCTGGCCTATGTTGTCAATCATGCAGAGGACAGGATCATCATTGTTGACCAAGTGCTCTTACCTGTATTTGAAAAATTCAGATCCCAAATAAGTGTCTCCAAGATCATTGTTATTCCGCAAACTTCTGATTCTTTGGACAATGGATATTTAAACTATGAAGAGATTGTTGCGAGTGGCGACGATTCCCTTTTCAAAGCTTTTGAAGGAGACGAATATGCAGCCGCTTTCATGTGCTACACATCCGGGACAACCGGCAGACCCAAAGGGATACTCTACTCTCATCGCTCCATCATACTGCATACGATGTCCTCTCTTTCCGGCTGCAGTGGGGTGAGTTTTACTGAAAGGGATGTGGTGCTGCCTGTCGTTCCCATGTTTCACGCCAGCGCATGGGGGTTCCCCTACAATTGCAGCTTTGTTGGAGCGACGCAGGTTTTTCCCGGACCACACCTGGATGCAGAAAATCTTATTCGACTTTTCGAGACGGAAAAAGTGACGGTAACAGGCGGTGTTCCCACCGTCATGATGGGCATTTTGAATAGACTGGATGCAGACCCACAGAAACATAAACTATGGTTGCGAATTATAATGATTGGTGGTTCTTCAGCGCCGCGTTTATTGGTTAGGTCATTTGAAGAACGTTATGGTATTAAAGTGCTAAATACCTGGGGGATGACCGAAATGTCTCCCTTGGGAACAACGGCGACCATGACCAGCAAACAGGAGAAAATTTCTAAAGATGAGCAATTTGATCATGCCATAAAACAGGGGTTCCCTGTTCCTTTCGTAGAGATAAGGGGAAGGAACGAGTTTGGTCTTATACCTTGGGATGGAAAAACAATGGGTGAGTTGGAAGTACGTGGTCCTTTTATAGCCTCTTCCTATTATGGAGAAGACGGACAAGCAGGGAAATTTACTGACGATGGCTGGCTTAAGACCGGGGATATCGCTACCATCAGCGAAGATGGCTGCATAGAAATAAAAGACCGGAGTAAGGATGTCATTAAATCGGGCGGTGAATGGATCAGTTCTATTGCCCTTGAAAATGCATTGATGGAACATTCCTCAATATTCGAAGCAGCTGTGATTGGCGTTCCTGATGAGAAATGGGTCGAGCGGCCATTTGCGTATATAGTACTCAGAGAGCGGAAGACTGTTTCACTGAATGAAATAAATGAATTCCTTGCCACCAGATTTCCCAAGTTCTGGATTCCAGATGGATATTCGATCATCACCAGCATTCCTAAAACCTCAGTAGGCAAATTTCTCAAATCTGCCCTCAGAAACGAATACTACAAAGATCACCCCGAAACCATCTAATCATTTATTGCCTGGTAGACCAAGGGCTTGAACGCTCTGTCTGTATTGGAGACGAAAGGACCCCACATCTGACGGTATATCAACACAACCATCTCTTCTTTAGGGTCCACCCAATAGGAAGTTGAAAACACACCACCCCATGAGTAGCTGCCTGCCTGACTGGGAGTGAGCCTGCTTCCATTTTCAGAGACAAGGAAAAATCCAAATCCAAATTTATTCTCGCTTGCATTATCCCCAATATTTGGGTGTAGTTCTCCTATTTGATTCATGGTCATCATCCGCACCGTATTGCGGGCAAGAAGCCTCACACCGTTATACTCTCCATTATTCAAAAGCATCTGCAAGAAAACAGCATAGTCATAAATGGTGGATGAAAGTCCGCCGCCCCCAGAAAAATAACTGGTCTTTTGCAAAGGGAAGTTCATGTCTAGGGCTCCTCCGAAAGTTGTCACCTGCTTTTTTATCCTCCCGGCAGTGTCGCCAATAAAAAAATTCGCCAACCTTGACGCTTTTTCAGCGGGGACATTGAAATAAGTGTCTTTCATTCCAAGGGGTTGAAAAATACGTTTTGAAAAAAATTCTTCCAGCGTCATGCCCGACCATTTCTCGATCAAATATCCCAAGATGTCCATGTTCAATCCATATTTCCATTGCTCTCCCGGCTGAAAAAAGAGTGGCAGACTTCCCAGTCGGGTCATTGCATCAGCAAGTGTTTGCCCTTTTACCCCCACACCACCGGTTAAATAGCTCTTGGCATAAATAGCATTTTCGGCAGGAGTACCAATTGCAGGATATCCGATACCTGATGTATGGGTAAGCAGGTCACGGATGGTTACCGGTCGTTTTGCCGGAACAGTAGAATAGGTGGTGTCCTTGGAGTTGAAGCTATCCAACACTTTTTCATTGGCAAAAGAAGGAATGAATTTGGAAACAGGATCATCGAGGGAGAATTTTCCTTCTTCCCAAAGCATCATTACTGCTACTACGGTGATGGCCTTTGTTTGTGAGGCGATCCGAAAGATCCCGTTTTTATCGAGTGGTGCTTTCGTATCTACGTCATTATACCCATAGGCTTTGTAGAAAACAATTTTGCCTTTTCGTGCTATTAAGGCCACAGAACCATTAACCCATTTCTTATTGACCCAATCGTTCATCCCTGAGTCAAGACGTGCAAGCCGGACAGTAGAAAATCCACCTGCTTCAGGGCTCGCCTCCGTCAATGTTTTTGATTTTTGTTGTGCAGATGCTGGAATGATAAACGCAAACAGCATAATTAATACAATCGGATATCGATTCATAGCTTTATAGTTGGTCACCAAAAATAGATAATAAAATATATTTTTTGTTTATCTTTCCTTTAATCAATTTATTAATGAGATTAAAAGGAAAAATCGCACTGATCACGGGGGGAGCCGCCGGGATCGGTCTTGCTACTGCAGAAAGATTTGCTAAAGAAGGAGCAAAGATTATTTTATGGGATCTGTCTGATAAAGGAAACGAAGCGGTGGAACGCTTAAAAAAAGAAGGACATGAAGCCATCTTTAAAAAAATATCTGTGACCAACGAGGTTGAAGTGCACAAAGCGGTGGAAGAGGCCCGCAAGTATTTCGGGCGTATTGATATTCTCATCAATAATGCCGGCATCACCAAAGACAGGACACTACTTAAAATGTCGAAGCAGGAATGGGATGACGTTATTTCTGTAAACCTTACTGGTGTTTTCAATTGCACACAGGCTGTAGCCCCAATCATGAAAGAACAAAATTATGGTCGCATCGTTTCGGCTTCTTCAAATGTAGCCATTCGCGGTAATTTTGGACAAACCAATTATGTGGCCACCAAATCGGCTGTCATTGGTATGACGAAGGTATGGGCGATAGAACTTGGTCGATATGGCATCACTGTTAACTGCATTGCTCCTGGTTTTATTCATACTGCGATGACCGATGCTATGCCTGAAGAAATACGTAAACAAAGTCTGCCGCATATACCGCTTGGCAAATGGGGAATGCCGGAAGATATTGCCAATGGTTATCTTTACCTGGCTTCTGACGAAGCATCTTTTGTCAGTGGTATTTGCCTTACAATTGATGGCGGAGCTGCGAGATAGGATCTGCTTGAATTTTTCTATTTTCCTTTTTATGAGAAAAGTTGCGAAAGCTGGCGCTTTGGGAAATCAGTAATTAAGAACTAAGAACATAAACCGCAAAGGCAGATTAACGTGATATATGGTCCTAAAATAGGTTCCATCATCAAAATAGTTGATTGTCGATAATGGTAGACGTTTGAGTTCTGAGAATATTTTGTAATTCTTAAGAATGAAAGCTGAAAATGTTATAGAATTGATACAATTATGCAAAGAAAATAATATTGATGTTGTTATCGATGGGGGTTGGGGCGTAGACGCTTTGATGGGGACACAAACAAGAGAACATAATGATATAGACATTGCGATCCCTCATAAGGATGTAGCCAGATTGCGAGAGCTCCTTGAGGAGAAAGGCTATGTTGACATTCCCAGAGACGACACCAGAGATTGCAATTTTGTTTTGGGTGACAAGGCTGGCAATCAAATTGATGTCCATTCGTACACATTTGACGAGCATGGAAATAATGTTTTTGGGGTACCGTATTTACCTGAACACTTTACTGGTCGCGGAGTAATAAATGGACAGATCGTAAAGTGCATTTCAGCGGAGTGGATGATAAAATTTCACACCGGCTATGAGTTAGACGAAAATGACTTTCACGACATATTAGCCTTATGCAAGAAGTTTGGTATTCCTTTGCCTTGTGAGTATGAAAAATTTATAAACCTGATAAATGATTAAGGTCTGACCGGTGCAAGGCATACAATTTTAGGTTCTTAAATAGTATCCAACCATATTGACAATTAGTATTTAGATCGGTCAGGTTGAATTTATGCTCTCCGTATGGATACTTACCCTTTCTTTAAAAGTCCTGATCATATTTTTTTCAAATTATTTCTTTTTCTTCCGACCTGTCAAGATTCTTTTTGTTTCCCCTTTACAAATAGATTCTCCTGCCAATCAACAGATGATTAACGTCAATGTATATCCGTAAACAATTTGTTGAAAAAATGCTTATCAAAAATTATAGTGCTACAAATTTGATTTTTGATGAATAGAAATATATTGAACCGAAGTTCCTTTTTTTAACCTATGCATTTCCTCTAGTTTCATTTTGCCAGGTTTAAAGACCACGTCTTGCATTCATTGAAAAAATCGCTTGTTCGCTGACCTTATGATTTCAGCGATATTGAAAACGATCTCTGCCGTGCAACAATATCATTATTAGAACAGGATAATTCTTTGATCTGTTCTTTGCAGCGCCAGAAAGACTATCGTATTATCGCCCAGGCAAGACCATCAGGCATTCCGCCGACATCCAGATGACCAATGACGGATAAGGTTTTGATATCTATGATAGCTATATTATCATCGGCAGAACATGCAACAAAGGCCCTTGAACCATCAGGATCCATTTGAATTCCTGCTGCGCCATGACCAACACTTATTCTCTTTATTTCCTTACGGGAACTCGCATCATAAATGGCAAGATCTCCTGTGCCCAAACTGGAAACAAATACAAGTTTGCCATCGGGAGTGAATTTAAGGCGGTTTGCGCCATTTACTTTTGCATCGATCGTTTCAGATAATTTTTTTGATGCAAGATCGATTATGAAAATCTTTCCGCTCTCGCTGGCTGCTGTCCATAGTTCCTTTCCATCAGGCGACACATCAAATCCTTCCGATCCTTTACCTACCGGGATTATGGTCTGCTCCCATTCTTCCCGCGCCTTTGCTCCCGGAGGGGCCATCCTTCCGGGCTGAACCAGCGTATCGGTAAGAATACTCACTGTTCCGGAAGCCACATTCGTTGTATAAATTCTTTTTCCTTTGTCGGTGACATAGATCATATGTGTTCTGTCTTCTCCTGTCCCCATACTCCAGTCCATTTTTCCTGTCGCAGGATCATAACGGCCAACAGATTTGGAACCTTCTGCTGTGAACCATAATTGACCATTGGAAAAGTCCAGACCATGCGGCCCGAATAAAGGTCTTGTATCAATACTCGGCAAAGCCTTTTGTGTAAACAGATCAATGACATTGATCTCATGCAGGCTGCCGCCTCCGTAAATAGAAACATAGGCTGTCTTTCCATCTGCAGAAGCGATGACTTCATGCGGGTCTTCACCCACAGGAACTTTTGCCAGCACTTTAAGTGTGGCCGGATCAATGATCGCAAGAGCATGGTCTCTTTTAGAAAGTGCGAGAAGCCAAGCCTTTGCGGTAGACTGAGCTATTGATTGGATGGCTGAACTGATCAACAAGACACAAAAAAAAGTCGAGGCGACAATGCAAGTCAAAGAATATCTTACATTTTTCATAAACTTCATTATTTTATATTGATGATAAAGGTAATTGAGCAAATGAAATAATCCTTTTAAATGCGGCCAGTCCTGAAAATTTTGCTGTGAATCGGGCAATTACCGAGCAGTCCTGGATACTGTATATACTTTTTCTCCAACCGATCAAAATAGATCTCCAATTCATTTTTCCGCATTTTCAGGGTCCATCCAAAAATCTTCTGATATTTTATGATGGCGGATCTGCCTGATAATTAATTCTTTTGGTGAATGATCCTTATAAATTTATCTTTTATTGAAAAATATTTATTGTTATTCAATAAATATTTATTTATATTTGCATTGTCATTAAAAAAAACAATCATGAAAATTACTACCAAACAGATCCTGAAGATATTACTTGTTCTTTCCTGGATCATATTTGTCGGCGTATGTGTTGAAGCCGGCGGTTGCATATTCAGCGCTTTCTATACGCTGGTGATAAATCCGGTCAACGCTTCATTTTTTTGGGTCGGGAATGATTTATCAGGTCTTTATAAATTCGACGCGGGTTATTTCTTCGCAGTAACCTTATTGATAAGTATTGCTGAAGTAATGAAAGCCATCATGTTTTACCTGATCGTAATAATTCTGCAAGAAAAGAAACTGAACATGTCTCAGCCATTTAGTAAAGAAATGAGGCTTTTTATTTTGAACCTATCCTATTTGACTTTTGGGATCGGTCTATTCACGGAAATGGGAGTGAAGTATACTGAATGGTTAGTTAAGAACGGAATAAAAATGCCGGACACGCAACACCTGCACTTGGGAGGCGCCGACGTGTGGTTGTTCATGAGCGTTACCCTTTTTGTAATTGCCCAGGTTTTCAAAAGAGGAATCGAAATTCAGGAAGAAAACGAATTAACCGTATAAACTATGTCAATCATTGTAAACCTCGACGTCATGATGGCCAAGAGAAAGATGTCGCTGAATGAACTTTCGGAAAAAGTGGATTTAACATTGGCTAATCTCTCAATATTAAAGACCGGCAAAGCAAAGGCAATTCGGTTCAGCACATTGGAGGCGATCTGCAAAGCGCTGGATTGTCAACCGGGAGATTTGTTGGAGTATCAGAAAGAATAATCCACTAAGAAGCTATTCACTTTTATTATTATTCCCTTTTGTCGCACTTGTGAAATACAGGTAAGGGCGAAGCTTTGCGAATGTTGAGCACCATTTAAAAAATAATCATTATAAAATTTTAAACCCATTTATTCATCACCAATTAAAAATTACAAATCATGAAAATTCAAAAAAACAATCTGAGTAAACTAATCGTTGCGATTAGTTTTTTGGGCACGCTGTTGATGACAACTGCATGCAACGACAGTGAAGGGCAAACAAAAAGCAATTCAGTTTCTAAAACCAATGTCAAGCCTCCTTCAATTGATATTCATACGGCGATTATTACCAATAATATTGAAGCGCTTAAGCAACATATTGCGGCAGGTAGTAACCTAAATGAAAAAGATCCCCTCGGAGGATCAAGTCCTTTAATCAGTGCTTGTTTATTTGATAAACCAGAGATGGCTAAAATGTTGATCAACGCCGGTGCGGATCTGAACTTTCAGAATAATGACGGCTCGACCGCCCTCATTACGGCTGCGTTTTTTTGTCATCCCGAGATTGTCAAAATATTGTTAGTCAAGGGCGCTAATAAAATGATAAAAAATAAATACGGAAGCACAGCTTATGAATCCGTATCAGCACCATTTGACCAGGTTAGAAGCACTTATGAAAATTTAGGGAAAATGCTCGCTCCGATGGGATTGAAAATGGATTTGGGATACATTGAAAAAACCAGGCCTCAAATAGCGGCAATGCTGAAATAAAATTACCTGATCTAAAAACAAAACAAAATGTTTACTACTAACAGAAGATATGATATTGATTGGCTGAGGGTGATTGCGATCGGCCTGCTATTGATATATCATACATCGATCGGTTTTCAGCCCTGGGGAATTATGATTGGATTCATTACCAATAACAAATCATGGGATTCATTATGGTTTCCCATGACAATGCTTAATGTGTGGAGAATTCCGCTGTTGTTTTTTGTATCCGGAATGGGTGTTTATTTTGCTATTCAAAACAGAAACTGGAAGCAACTCATTACCGAGCGTGCGAGAAGAATTTTCATACCCTTTGTGTTTGGCGTATTCCTTATCGCTCCCATTAGCACTTATTTTTTGCAGCTTTATTATCACCAGCAGTTAAACTACAACGCCGGTCCTGCGCATCTTTGGTTTCTCGGAAATATTTTTATTTACGTGATCCTCCTGTCTCCCCTTTTCTTCTATCTCAAAAAAAATGAAGAGGGGAAAATGGTTAACTGGATAAAGAAATTATTCGGCAATCCTTTTGCGCTGCTTGTGGTCATGGCCTCGTTTATCTTGGAATCAATATTGGTCGATCCGGTCTTATACGAACTCTATGCATTGACATGGCATGGTTTTTTTCTTGGGTTGATTGCCTTCTTTTTTGGTTTTGTGTTCGTGTTAAGCGGAACTTCTTTTTGGAATATGATCCTAAAATGGCGCTGGCTTTTTTTGGCAATAGCTGTTTTGCTATATACATTTCGATTGTTACATTTTCAAATGCCTCAATCCAATGTGCAGTTGGTCATCGAGTCTAATTGTTGGATATTTTCTGTGTTTGGCTTTGGTCACAGATATCTAAATCATTCAAATAAAGCATTGACTTATTTAAGCCAGGCAGCTTATCCGGTTTACATATTGCATATGGTTTTTTTGTTTTTGGCATCTCTATTCATTTTTCCGTTGGATATTGAAGTGCACCTGAAATTCATTTTGGTTTTGGCATTTACAGTCACCGGATGTTTCATTTTTTATGAATTTATTATTAGAAGAATAAGGATCGTTAAACCCCTCTTTGGGTTGAAAATGAAATAAATTACCGCGGCCATTCCCATTAAAAATAAAAACCTGATTTATCAAACCAAGAATTCCAATATCAGCCAATTATTTGTATTTTGATATTTCTATCCACTTTCCTGCCTGAGTCCACCATTAAAATTTGATTAATCAATCATGAAAATATTTTTCATAATATTTTTTGCACCATTTCAACTTTGTGCTCAAGACATCACCGGCATCTGGACAGGAACAGTGCAAACTGCCGGAAATGAAATGCCTTATGAGATAGTGATCAGCCAAAACAAGGATAAATTATCCGGCTATTCTTTAATGACATTCAGCATTAATGGCGCGGAGAATACAGGAATAAAATCGATCAAACCAAAAATCAAGAACGGAAATGTTTTGATAGAAGATGAGGAGTTGATTTATAATAATTATTCCACCCCGCCCAAGAGGGTTAAACTTTTTAGCAACTTATTACTAACGGTGCAAGGTTCTGTAATGATGCTTTCAGGAAGTTTCAAAACAAAAGCAATGGATTTCAGGGCATCAGATAATTTATCGTATTCCGGAACAATGAAGCTTATCAAACAAACGAATACCGCAAAAACAAAATTGATGATCATGCTGGAAAAATTGAATTTGCTGGGCAGTCTGACGTTTCTTTCCCCCATTTCAAAAAGGGAAGAACCGATCGCAACGATCGTTTCAAAAGAAGATCCCGAACCTGCCGCGGCAAATAAGAAAGAGATGGTCAGTGCTGCTCCAGTGAATATTAAAAATTCGGTTATTGATCAACCCGCCAAGATTAATACCGACTCAAAAAATCAATTATCATTCCCGGCTCAAAATATGGATTCGCTTTTAAAGGAAAGCATCATTATTGCTGCCAAAGAAAGAAAAACATCTGTGGTACGAACGGTATTTTTTGCTGCGGACAGCCTGGTTTTAAGTTTATACGATAATGGAATAGTCGATGGCGATACGGTAAGCATTGTCTTAAATGGCAGGGTAATCCTTGCCAATCAGGGATTGACCACAAAGGCTATCCGCTATGTTGTGTATACAACGCCTGAATTGGGAGATTCATTATTATTTACGATGGTGGCAGAAAATCTTGGCAGCATTCCGCCGAATACCGGGCTTTTGATCGTTGAGGACGGAGACAATCGAAACGAGATTACATTCAGCGGTGACATGCAAATGAGTTCTGCCATTCTTTTCCGCCGAAAACATTAATTTAAACATCTTTTTTATTTAATAACAAGTTATTGGAAGTGTTGCCACGTTAGCGTACTTTTGCCCAAACTTTTTTATTAATGAATTTATTTGTAGCAGGTCTTCCTTTTGATATGGATGACCAGGAATTAAAAGAAATTTTCGAAGCTTATGGTGCAGTGAGTTCTGCAAAAGTTATTCTCGACAGGGAAACACGCAAAAGCCGTGGATTCGGATTTGTGGAAATGCCCGAAACGACCGAAGCAGAAAACGCTATTAAAAAACTAGATGGCGCGTCTCTTGAAAACAAAACACTCGCAGTAAAAGTTGCTGAAGAAAGAAAACCCAATAGCGGCGGATTCCGTTCAGGCGGAAACAATCGCGGCGGCGGTGGCGGCGGCTATAAAGGCGGCGGTGGAGGTTTCAGCAGAGAAAGAAACAGATACTAATCTATTGTTTCTGCGCATATTTTGTGATTGATCATATTTTTACTATCCCGGCAATCATAAATTATCCCGTCTATACATTACTGTTAGCAATCAGTGAGTTGAAAGCCACTTAATATTTTGTTCAATAAAATAAATCATTATTTGAACAAAAATAAAAGTTTTCAACAGGGCCGTTTATTGCCCCAATAACGCGTTATTATTTCCTAATTTCGTTCTTCATATTGCAATCTTATGCCAGAAGTAATTGTTAATTTGTCGCACGCCAATATTTACCAGGGAGATAATCTCATTTTGCAAGATGTAAATACTGCGGTGAATAAAGGTGAATTCGTATATCTAGTAGGAAAGACCGGTACGGGGAAATCGAGCTTATTGAAAACGCTTTATGGAGACATTCCATTAAGAGAAGGCGAAGGGGAAGTTGTAGGATATAATCTGCGCAATATGGATTGGAAGAAAGTACCCTATATGCGCAGAAATCTGGGCGTCGTTTTCCAGGATTTTCAATTACTCACAGATCGGAACGTGAATGATAATCTGAAATTTGTCTTAAAAGCGACCGGGTGGAAGGATGAAAAGCTGATGAACGAAAAGATCAATGATGTTCTTGATAAAGTCGGATTACGATCCAAAGGATTTAAAATGCCTTTTGAAATGAGTGGTGGAGAACAGCAACGCGTTGATATTGCCCGTGCATTATTGAACTCTCCCAAACTTATCCTTGCCGATGAACCCACCGGCAATCTCGATCCGGAAACATCTGATGAAATCATGCAATTGCTTTTCCAGATCGGTAAAGATTATGGGACATCAATCATTATGGCAACACACGATTATATGGTTATTAATAAATTTCAGGCACGCATGCTCAGAACAGAACGTGGAAGAGTGATTGACAATGCTACCATATCCATTTAATAAGCCGCTCCGCATTTTTCTTATTATCAAAATGTTCTGATAGAATTTCCTGTCGCTTATATACTTCTTCAATATCAAAAGATTTGCAATACAGATCTTCAATTGTTTCTTTGAATGAATCGGCATTATTACATACATGGCAAACAGATTGAAGCGGGGTTCCTTTTATCATCTCGTCATTAACAATACAATGCTTTCCATTATACAAGGCATTCAGTAATTTCAATTTCATTCCCGTGCAATTTAAAGAAGGCAAAACGTTGATCTGTGCTTTTGAAATCAGGTCCTGCATTTCCTCCGCAGAAGGATCGGATATCACACACGCATGTGCATTACTGTTGGCTTTTCGAATGAGATTAGCGGATGGCTTTTTCCCGGCAATGACAAAGGGCACATTAATATCATTAAAAACTTTTTTCAGAAGCCAGAGTACTGCCGCTTCGTTTTCTGCAACCGAGAGGTTCCCGTGATACAAGCAGAAACATCCTTTTTCAACTTTATTTTCAACTTTATCAAAAGGCAAAAAGGCAGATAAACAAAAGACCTGATTGGCGTCAAATTCATTGTTATAAACTTCCGCATCTTCTTCTGTAAAAGCGACGATGAGGGATCTTACCGCAATATCCTTTTCGTACTTTTTCAGCAGTTTGCTTTCATGCCAATAATATATCTTCTTTAGAAAAGATCTTTCATGCAAAAATAATTGCTGGTAATATTTGTATTCAACATTATGCAGGCGGAGAATGATTTTTCGATCAGCAAATCTTTCGTCATGCAATAAATAAGAACAATGAATGCCTTCAAGAAGAATAGGATAATCGTTGTTAAGTAAATTATCGAACAATTCCTTATTGCAGCGGGAGCAAACAATGTATGGCACTTTGTGAGAAAAACCTTTGTGCCCTTCTGAGCGATGATAATAATGCACTTCTTCGCAAAAATTATTCAACTTCGGTTGAATGCCACGGCCATATTCAAAACAATGAAGATGAATTTTGATTCCGAGTTCACTCAGCGTTTTTATCTTATAGAACACATCTATCACACCCCCATAATCAGCCGGATAAGGCACATCGAAAGAAATAATATGCAAGTGCTTTTCCATTATTGATTAACTGAGGATGCGTTCATAAAATGCAAGTAATTTTTTTTCTTCTTGCTGCCAGTTGTAAACCTGTCGTGCGTTGATACATGCTGAATGCAATTCCTGATATAGAACATCATTATGCAGCAAATTGTTTAGCGCTAAGGCAATTGATGACGAAGATAAATCATTAATGAGGGTGGCTACTTTAAACTGCTCATTGATTTTGTGGTAAGCCGGATAATCAACACACAACTGTGGGACAGCAGCGTGCATATAGTCAAAAAAACGGTTAGCAAGAGAATAATAATTGCTTTTGCCTTCCGGCTCAAACAGTGTAATACCAATGGTTGCGTTCAGTGTATAAATTTTTAATTGTTCAGGAGGGATCATTCCGGTAAAAACAATCTTATCATCCAGACTATTTTCGGTTACTATCTTTTTTGCCTGGTTCATAAAATTACCATCACCGCAAATGATCAGTTTCGCAGCGACATTTTTCATTGAAGGAATCAATGTCTCAAAACTTCTTCCTTCATTGACCGCGCCCTGATATAAAATATATTTTTCATTTTTCTCGGGTACACTTATGTTTTCAAGAAATGGAACATTTCTTATCAATTCATATTGTACATTATATATTTTGCTGAATTCATCAATAATCGGATCACTCACCGTATAGCCATGGATAAATTCCGGGACAGCATATTTTTCAATCCTTTTCCAGACTTTATAAATATTGGGGCGTGTTACCACTTCTTTCATTTCGCAAAACAGTTCATGCGCATCGTAAACTCTTTTTATTCCTTTAAGCTTAGAAACAAATAATGCGGGCAGGATCGTGTCAAGATCAACACAGCAGATCAGATCCATCTTTTTAAAAAGCAAATAAAAAAATAAACGAAGATTGTATTCAGCGTAAAAAAACCTTCCTTTATTAAAAAGACAATTCAATCTTTTTTGCCTGTACCTTTTTTGAGCGAGCGGGACCGAAAATGGAAGTTTTCGGCCGATCAAGGTTACACGATAACCAGCCTTTGCCAGGGAATCACAAATCCTGTTCATTCGCTGATCGTAACTGAGATCATTGGTAACAGTGAGATAAATGTTGGTCATTGCTCAAAATGATTCATCTTATTGGTTCATAATTAATGGTTCATGGTCAAACTCGGGCAATCCGGAATTTCTAGGATGGCATCGTTTCTATATACTATAAACGGCAAACCATTAGCCAATTTTAATTTCAAAATTCAGAATTTTTGCTCTACCTTTGCCGCCGAAATTAGAAGAATAATATTGGATGCCTTAAAAAAAATTGAGATGCCTTATTTAACAAAAGAGAAAAAAGAAAGTTTTTTTACAAATTTCAGCGAAAAAGCCGCAAACACCGGCTCGATTGAAGGACAGATTGCGCTGCTCACAGAGCGCATTAACCGCATTTCTGAACATCTGCAAGCAAACAACAAAGATTTTTCTACTCACCGTGGACTAATGCAATTGGTTGGTAAAAGAAAACGCCTTCTTACTTATTTGAGTAAGCAAAATTTACAGGGTTACCGCCAGTTGATAGAAAAACTCGGACTCAGAAAATAACCGATTATTTACTGAATGATTTTCCCAACACTGGTTGGGAATCTTTTTGTATATAATATTTTACAGATTTTTTAATAATGAATTTTGGATTCAATTCCTCAATCCAATCCATAATTCAACAAACGTAAATAGCGATATGCTTACACAACCAATTAGCGTAACATTTGATATTGGTAACGGCAATGAAGTTACCATTGAAACCGGAAAGTTAGCCCGGCAGGCCGACGGATCCGTTACAGTAAAGCAAGGGAACTGCATTATTCTGGCAACTGTTGTTGCCAATACCGAACCAAAAGAAGGACAGGATTTTTTCCCGCTTTCTGTTGATTACCAGGAAAAATTTGCGGCAGCCGGAAGAATTCCCGGGTCATTTTTCAAACGCGAAGCAAGATTAAACGATTATGAAATACTGACCAGTCGCCTTATCGATCGCGCATTGCGTCCATTATTCCCAGAAGATTATTTATGCGAGGTGCAGGTTCTGCTTTCACTCGTATCAAGTGATGAACAGGTAATGCCGGATGCATTAGCTTGTTTGGCAGCCTCTTCAGCATTAGCCATTTCTGATATTCCCATCAAGGAAATTATTTCTGAAGTGAGGATTGCCAGAATTGATGGTAAAATGGTCGTTAATCCATTGCGTAAAGATTTAGAAAAAGCCGACATGGATTTTATGATTGCCGCCACAGATAAAAATCTGATGATGGTTGAAGGCGAAAGTGCTGAATGCAGCGAAGAAGACCTCATCAATGCATTGCAGCTGGCGCACGATGCAATTCGCATCCAGATAAAAGCGCAGGAAGAGCTCAAGGCAAAAAAAGGTGTATCCGAAAAAAGAGATTATAAAAAACCTCTTCAAAATGAAGAATTGCAACAAAAGGTGATCGCCTTTGCAAAAGATAAGGTTTACCAAATCTCGAAAACGGGAACAGCAAAGAATGAGCGCAGCGAAAGTTATGATAAATTAAAAGACGAATTAATAGCAAGTCTTGGCGAAGATCTGACAGACGAAAATAAAAAATTAGCTAAGAAATATTTTGAAGATCTGAAATGGGAAGTTGTAAGAAACATGATATTGGATGATCGCATCCGTTTGGATGGACGCAAGCTGGATGAAATTCGTCCCTTGGCTATGGAAATAGATCCATTACCAACTCCCCACGGCTCCGCCTTATTTACAAGAGGAGAAACACAATCTCTGACAACAGTCACTTTTGGAACTCCATTGGATGAGCTGTTAGTAGAGAGCGCAGCTAAATCAATTGATTCAAAATTCTTTTTACATTATAACTTCCCCCCTTTTAGTACCGGGGAAGTAAAAATGATGCGCGGACAAAGCCGTCGCGAAGTTGGACATGGTAATCTTGCTATGCGCTCCTTAAGACAATTGATGCCGGGAAAAGATTATGCTTATACAGTTCGCGTGGTGAGTGATATTTTGGAATCAAATGGTTCTTCTTCAATGGCGACAGTTTGCGCGGGTTCATTAGCCTTGATGGATGCGGGTGTTCCGATCCCAAAACATGTAAGCGGTGTTGCCATGGGATTGATCACGCGTCAAGAAGACGGAAAGAATGCAATCCTTACTGACATACTTGGAGATGAAGATCATTTGGGTGATATGGATTTTAAAGTTACCGGCACCCGCGATGGCATCTGTGGTGTGCAGATGGATATTAAAGTTGATGGATTAAGCATGGATACCATGCGGGAAGCCCTGGAACAGGCGCGCAAAGGACGCCTGCACATTTTAGATGCGATGTACGAATGTATCACCGCTCCTCGTGCAGAAGTGAAACCGCATGCACCAAGAATGGAGAAATTATTTATTGATAAAGAATTTATCGGCGCGGTAATCGGACCGGGAGGAAAGATCATACAGGAAATTCAACGTGAAACAGGAACTACAATTAACCTTGAAGAAGTTGGCAATTATGGTGAAGTAAGTATTTTCAGTCCGCAAAAAGAAGGCTTAGAAAAGGCAGTTGCCTGGGTGAAAGGAATTGTTGCAGTGCCAGAGGTTAATTCAGTGTATGAGTCAAAAGTAAAATCAGTAATGCCTTATGGCGCATTTGTTGAGTTTTTACCAGGCAAACAAGGCCTATTGCACATCAGTGAAATTTCATGGAAAAGATTGGAAACAATGGAAGGTGTATTAAATGAGGGGGATATGGTAAAAGTGAAATTGATCGGCATTGATCATAAAACAGGCAAATTTAAATTGAGCAGAAAAGCATTGATGCCAAAACCAGATGGCAAGCCACAAAGTCAGCCAAATGAATCGCATGAATAATTAAAAAATTATCATAAAGCAAAGGTCTGTGGTCTATGCTGCAGACCTTTTATTTTTTATGCAATATTATATACAACTTACAACTACAGCAGATTCTGCGCAACAGGAAATATTGATTGCCTTATTATCCGAAAATGGTTTTGAAGGGTTTGAAGAAAATGAAAACGAATTGCGCGCCTTTATTGCTGAGAAAGATTTCCATGAAGGAGAAATTCAAAAAATATTTACATCATTATCTCTGTCCTACGAAAAGAAAATAATTCAGCAGATGAACTGGAATGAAGAATGGGAAAAAAATTTTGACCCGATCATTGTAGACGATTTTTGCGGAATCCGCGCAGCCTTCCATCATCCCATAAAAAATGTCGCACATGAAATCATCATCACACCAAAAATGAGCTTTGGAACAGGTCATCATGCTACCACTTTTTTAATGATCGAAGCAATGCGCGATATTGACTTTACCCACAAAACAGTTCTTGACTTTGGAACAGGAACCGGAATTCTTGCCATTCTCTCTGAAAAACTGGGAGCAGGAAAGATTTACGCCATTGACAATGATGAATGGAGTATCATCAACGCGCAGGAAAATATCATTGCCAATGATTCCAAAAATATAATCGTTGAACAAGCAGACAGGATCAATTTTAGCAACACCCGATTCGATATCATTTTGGCTAATGTCAACAGAAATGTTATCCTTGACCAATTACCCTTTATCCGACAACAATTAAAGCCTCAAAGCGTTGTATTATTAAGCGGATTGTTGAATGAAGACTTTGACGAGGTTGAGAAACAGGCACGCAATAATAATTTAAGTATATTATCGAAGTCCCTGAAAAACAACTGGATTTGCTTAAGATTTTCGAAAGAGTAGGTTGGTAAAGCTAAAATATTGGACAATAAGTTCACAAGTTTTGATTAATTTTGTGGACCAACTTTAACTAAACAGAAAAATGACGGAGGTTCTCCTTATTTTATTGGCGTACCTTATTGGTTCAATTCCCACGGCACTTTGGATTAGCAGGTATTTTTTTGATATTGATATCCGCGAATATGGAAGCGGAAATGCTGGCGCCACCAATACTTTTCGGGTATTGGGCTCCAAATGGGGAACTATTGTGATGGTCGTTGATGTGCTTAAAGGTTTACTGGCAACAAGTCTTTATATTTTTGTTCCATACTATTTGCACTTGGGCGCGGAATGGGATAGAATAAATTTAATGGTGGGGTTGGGATTGGCTGCCGTTGTCGGACATATTTTTCCCATATGGGCTGATTTCAGAGGCGGAAAGGGTGTGGCCACTTTATTCGGAATGATACTGGCCATCCAACCGTTGGTAGCTGTTTGTTGTGTTGGAGTTTTTTTGTTGGTACTTTATCTAACCCGCTTTGTTTCTTTAAGTTCTATTCTTGCCAGTGTAGCATTTGCCGTTTTGATTCTTTTCATTTTTAATGAGCAGGTTCCCTTATACCGGGCATTTGCAATGGCTGTCGCTTTATTGGTCATTCTGACTCATCAAAAAAACATAAGCAGGATTTTAAGAGGCAACGAAAGTAAGGTTCCTATTCTTAAATATCGTGACAAAAAACGCCATCGCAAACAGTATAATCACGATAAGTAACCCATATAAATATCTATTTAAATCCATGACAATTAATATAATGACAACTATTGTCTCAAAATTTACTTGCATTAGTGGTTTTTCATAATATTTTTTATAGGGAATTGCATCTTGTCACGATTGAATTTTTTAAATTTGCAGTCCCATACCATTTAAACCCTTTTTCTTTTTTTTAAAATCAAAAGCAACCGGTATGCTACAAAATTTGGTGGAAAAACTTGAGTTAACCGATGAAAAAAACCTGTTAATTCAGGGATTACCTTCTTCGATTGAAAAACAATTTTTCCGATTAACATTTGCCAAAAATGTAACGCCACTCCTCAGAATTCGAAAAATTGATTTTGCCTTGGTTTTTGCCATTAATGAAAAACAATTGGAAGGGATAGTAAATGAAGTGTTACCAGCTTTGCATGCCAGTGCGAAATTTTGGGTTGCCTATCCCAAGAAAGCTTCAAAAATTGTGACCACTTTAAATCGAGATTGCAGCTGGGAATGTATTACCGGGGTTGGTTACGAAGGAGAATTGCAGGTTGCATTAGATCATGTTTGGACTGCCATTCGTTTTAAAAAAAAGGAGCCCGCAACCGAAAAGACAAGACATATTGTTAATGGATTAAACAATATTTCGAGAAGCGATATAGAAGACAGAATCAAAATAGCTACTCTCCCACCAGATGATTTTTCAAAGCAATTGAAAAGAAGCAAGGTTGCTTCGCATTTTTTTGATACTCTTTCCACCACAAATAAAAAGGAATATGTGAGCTGGATTGTTGGTGCAAAAAAGGAAACCACCAGAACAAGAAGGCTTGAATCAGCTATAGATAAATTGATCGCAGGAAAGAAAAATCCGGCTGAAAAATAGAGATCGGCGTTGATGATCTAAAATGGATAAACCACGGTCCCTTTCTTCCCGCTTAATTCTTGTTGCATTTGCTTCAGGTGGATATGAACTTCCTGGTAATGCTTTATTGTTTCCGGATCAGACTGCGGGTTTTTCATATCTTCTTCATTAAGTAAAATGAGTCGCTTCACTTTTTTTAATTTCAGGTAGATTAACACATCTTCAACTTCATTTTTATAATTTTCATCAGCTCCGAGAAAATAAATAATCTCGTTTGCTTTTTCTTCTTTTAAGATCTGACTTCGAAATTCCTCATAATTCAGTTCCCAGATTTTTTTATTAATTGTATGAGCTCTGTCTTCATCATTCCATCTTACACTCATTTCGTACGGATAATTTGTTGCATTAATAACCAATTGAACAATTTCATTATCGGGCAGATAAGTAAAATCGGTCACCGATAGATTTCGACCAATGCTATGTTCTCTTTTATAGATCGCCAGTAGATCATTTATTTTTTTATTTTTAAAAAAATCCTCTTCAATTTCTTCCCCGAAAATATAATCAGCAACCGTTTTTTTCTCATCAAAAGCTTTAGCACCATAATTGACCAAGATCCTGACCAATGCCCGTTCTTGCAGCTCATCCTGAAATAATGCATTGAAAGTTTCGTCACTAAAATCAATAGTTTCATTTAAAGCAGGCCCAGTATTCTTTTTGTCCGGCGATTTTTGTTCCTCCCGTTGAACTTTCTCTCTGATGAACTTATTTACCAGGTTGTGCAACCCCTGCTCATCGATTTTTAATAATTCAGCACATTGCCGTATATAGTCTTGCTGACGTGTAAAATCTTCTGCCTTGTTGATTTTTGAAATAGTTTCAGCAAGCTGGTTTACGACTGCTGCCTTTTTGGCGGAATCACTCCCTGCATCTTTTACAGAAACTTCGAGTTGAAAAAGAATAAAATCCTTTTTATTTTCTGCAATAAAATTCTTGAATGAACCAGCTCCAACTTTCTGAACATAGCTATCCGGGTCTTCCTTATCAGGAATTAAAACGAGCTTTACATTTAGACCTTCTTCAATCGCCATATCCAATCCGCGCAAAGCCGCTTTAATGCCAGCCGAATCGCCATCATAGATTATGGTCAGATTATTTGTGTATTTTTTTATCAGCCGCAACTGATCCAGTGTTAAAGATGTTCCGCCGCTGGCGACCACATTTTCAATCCCCGCCTGGTGTAAAGAAATAACATCCGTATATCCCTCAACCAACAAACATTCATCATTGATATCGATCGCTCTTCTGGCAAAATAAGAACCATAAAGGATTTTACTCTTTACATAGATCTCATTCTCGGGAGTATTAATGTATTTTGGGGCGCGATCATTGCTCCTGATAATGCGCGCGCCAAACCCAATGATCTTCCCGGTTTGATTGTGAACGGGGAAGATTATTCTGCCACGATAATTATCCACCAATCTACTATCCCGCATCACGACCAGTCCACTCTTTTGCAAATAATCTGCATTGTACTTGGCAGCAACTGCGGTTGTGGCGAATGCATCTCTTTTATCAAGGCAATAGCCCAGCTGAAATTTCTCAATGATCTCGTCTCGAAATTTTCTTTCTTTAAGATAGCTCAAACCAATGTCCTGCCCTTCTTCTTCATTAAACAAGACATTACTGAAATATTGCTGCGCGAAATTATTAATGATGAACAAGCTTTCGGCAACCTGCTGCTGTTGCTTGAATTCGGGGCTCGTTTCCGTTTCTTCAACTTCAATATTGTATCGGTTGGCCAGCCAGCGCAAAGCCTCAACATAAGAATATTTTTCGTGCTCCATTAAAAACCCGATCGTGTTGCCACTTCGTCCGCAACCAAAACACTTGTAAATTTCTTTTGCAGGAGAAACCGTGAATGAAGGAGTCTTTTCATTATGAAAAGGGCATAATCCGAGATAATTAGCCCCACGTTTCTTTAGTTTGACAAAACCACCAACGATATCAATGATATCGATTCTGCTTAAAATTTGTTGTATGGTTTGCTGTGAAATCAAGCCAAGAATTTGAGGCAAATTACATCAATAGATTTAACCCAGATTGCTTTTAAATCCCGAAAAAAAATATTTTTTTTGCTATGGAATTGGAAAAACGCTCATTATCGTTTTTAGTAATTTAAGAATAAAACCGAGTAGTTTTACCAATAATAAAAGCCCTACTTATTCGCTTATATATAAACCACTTATCCTTGAAGGTAACATTCTATTCAATCATGTACCTATTAGTGTCCAATATTTCAATTGTCGCATGTTTCTTACCAATTTTGTTTGTTTTGTGGAAAAGACTCCGCGAACAAAAACCATTCATCATTATTGGTGTTTACTGGATGGCAAGCGGCTTAATAAACTTGCCCAGCATTTTGGGCATACCAGAAAGCAACAGTCTGCAAAGCACCATTAATCTTGTTTATAATAATCTTATTGATGGTCCCCTGGTTTTATTATTCTTTTTATATTCTGCCCAAAAAAGCAAAAAGAAGGTCATCTCTTATTCCCTTATATTTTTTATTTTCTTTGAATTGATTGTTATCCTTATCAAAGGATTTAACACCAATGCCAGCACGATTATTATCGCGGTGGATATATTTACAGCGCTGACTTTTAGTATCGCTGGCATTGCAGATTATCTGAGCAAACTCGAACATACCAGCTTTGAAAATGCGTTGGTGTTCATCAACTCTGCTTTATTATTCGCATATGGAGTCTTTATCATTCTTTATTTTTTCAGTTTTCTGGGCTTCGCTACTTCAAAGTCGGAAACCGATGAAGTGTTTCTGATTTATTACATAAGTATGATCCTATCTTCAATCCTCACCTGTTATGGTCTATGGAGGTTCGCCAGGCAAAAACCCATGTTCAAAGACATTTCTTTCGAACATTATTCGATGAAATGAGACATCCCACTCACCCAACCATAAAGAAATAGTGCATATGGTAAAAAAGGCTAATCTTTTTTGGCTGGGATTCGTATGTTTATAGCAAACCTGGAGAAATACACCATTATCGAGCAAAATCTTAAGAGTTTTTGAGCTTAAACAAAACCAATTGTTATGAGAAGGCTGTATTTACTAGTATGGGGTATATTTTTATTAAATGGCATCTTCACTTTTTTTTATTCCTGCACAAACAATAGCAAGCAAACAGAGGACGGAACGCCAAATGGCGAAAGTATTGGACAGGGGAAATTGCTTGCAGAAAAATATTGCCAGGGCTGTCATATGCTGCCTGATCCATCATTATTGGATAAGAAAAGCTGGAATGATGGGGTTCTGCCTGCAATGGGTCCGCATCTCGGCATATTTGCCTATGGAGAAAAGATATATCCTGCAAAGAGAAATGATCCTAACGTAAGCAAAAGTTATTATCCTTCCCAACAAATAATTTCATTTACAGAATGGCAGAATATCATAGATTATTACACGGCCACTGCTCCTGACTCCTTACCTCATCAACAAAGAAAAGATTCCATAAAAAAAGATCTGCAGATCTTCACCGCAATACAACCACGTTTCAAATATCCAGTTCCAACAACTTGTTTCGTAAGGATCGACTCAACAAATCACAGCATCATTTTATGCGATGCCAATAATAAGAAAATTTTTCGCTTTAATAAAGATTTGGAACTCATCGATACACTCAAAGTGAGTGGACCGGTTGTAGACATCAATTTTAAAAAGAATGAATGGCTAGCCTGTAATATTGGGAACATCAATCCCAATGATGCAAAACTGGGGAATGCAGAGATCATCGATTTTGACAAGAATAAAAAAATGAAGCTGTTGCCAGCGCCGCTCTTTGACAATTTAGGAAGACCGGTGGAGGTTGCAGAAGTGGATCTCAATAAAGACGGAAAGCCGGATTATATTGTTTGCGAATTCGGAAACCTCACTGGCGCATTATCGTGGATGGAAAATGTAGGGAATGGCAAATTCCAGCGTCACGTGCTGCGTTCTTTCCCTGGTGCGATTAAAGTTTACATTAACGATTATAATCATGATGGATTGCCAGACCTATGGGCGCTTTTCGCGCAAGGTGAAGAAGGTATTTTTCTTTTCACCAATAAAGGGAATGGAAGTTTTGAACAACGTGAAGTTTTACGTTTCCCGCCCATTTACGGATCCTCTTCTTTCGAACTCACCGATCTGAACAACGATGGTTATCCGGATATAATTTATACCTGCGGCGATAATGCCGATTATTCCAAAGTATTGAAACCATATCATGGGGTATATATTTTTTTGAACGACGGAAAAAATAATTTTACGCAAAAATATTTTTTCCCCATCAATGGTTGTTATAAAGCAATCGCAAGAGATTTTGATGGTGACGGGAATGTTGATATTGCAACAATTTCTTTTTTTGCAGATTATAAGAATCAACCTGAAGAAGGATTTGTCCTTTTAAAAAATAAAGGGAATTTCCAGTTCGAACCACATACATTGGCTGCAGGAGAATCAGGCAGATGGCTTACCATGGACGTTGGCGATCTGGATGGTGATGGCAAGCCTGACATTATTTTGGGGAATTTTTCTGTAGGACCCATCATGATGAAATCAGCCATTAACTGGAAAGAGAATCCGCCATTTGTTGTTTTAAAAAATATCAGCAAATAAATAATAAACCATGCGGTAATACATTTTGCCTTTCTAAACAATCGGTTTTCAATTTTTATCTTAACTTGTTCTCCTATTTTATCATCCTTAATTTCTCAACCATGTTAAAGATTGTTTGCAAGCAAAAGTATTTATTTCTTACATTATGCATTACCGTTATGAGCATTGAATTATTGCACGCACAGCAAGGTGATCCAAAACTTACGGAAGTATATACGCCTGTTCCACCGATAGTAACTCCGGGCAAAACAAACAGTGATGCTCCTTCCGATGCAATTATTTTGTTTGACGGAAAAAATCTTGATCAATGGGAGTCTGTAAATGATTCCACCAAACCTGCAAACTGGACGGTCGCAGATGGCATTATCACAGTTAATAAAACTGGCGGTAATATCAGAACAAAACAATCCTTTCTCGATTATCAATTACATATCGAATGGCGTATCCCTGAAAATATTACCGGGACCGGGCAAGCCCGCGGCAATAGCGGTGTTTTTTTAGCCTCAACAGGTGCCGGCGATGGTGGATACGAATTACAGGTTCTGGATTGTTATAATAACACCACCTACACGAATGGACAAACAGCAAGCATTTACAAACAGTCCGTACCGCTGGCAAATGCATGTAAAAAACCAGGTGAATGGCAATCTTATGATGTAATTTGGACCGCTCCCCGTTTTAATGGCGATGGATCACTAAAAACTCCGGCTTATGTAACTGTTTTACATAATGGGGTCCTGGTGCAAAATCATTATGAGCTTACAGGGCAAACATTATACATTGGGAAACCTTTTTACAAAGCTCATGGAGCTAGCCCCATCAAATTGCAGGCACATGGCGATAAAAGTGAACCCATTAGCTATAAGAATATCTGGATAAGACCTTTATAAGCTCCGCCTTCGGCATAGGCCTAAGAAAGTAAAAGAAAAAGCATATTGAACCACTGAAATTGCAAATATTTACTACCTTTGCAAACTCTTAAAAAGTACTCATGAGCGCCAGAAGAGAGTTTGAAATACCGTTCGTTGGGCTTAAGCCGGGAATTCATGAGTTTGATTATCAGATCAATGATAAGTTCTTTGAGGCATATCAACAGCAGGATTTTAAGAACTGCGATGTAAAAATTCATTTGTCCCTCGACAAGAAGAATGGCTTTATGTTGCTTAAGTTTGAGATTTCCGGAAAAATAGAAGTGATCTGCGATCGTTGTGGCAATTCTTTACCAATTGAACTATGGGATGAATTTAATATCCTGGTTAAATTAGTGGAAGAGCCTGAACTGATGAACAGACAGGAAGAAGATCCTGATGTTTATTATATATCCAGAGGCGAAAGTCATTTACACATTGGCGATTGGCTTTATGAGTTCATAAACTTGAGTATACCTTTGCAACGTATGTGTAAAGAAGAGGAGATCGGCGGAAAATATTGCAATAAAGAAGTGTTGAATATGCTAAAGAAAATGGAAAGCAAAAATGATAAGCCGTCCAATCCATTGTGGAAAGGGCTTGAGAAATTTAAGAGCTTTGATGAATAATAGGTAATACAGCTAGTCGCTAAATAAATAAATAGTAAATCGTAAATTTTGTTTTATGCCAAATCCGAAACGCAGACATTCGCAACAACGTGGAGCTAAAAGAAGAACACATTATAAAGCAGAAAAAATTACGTTGAGCAAAGACAGCGCAACAGGCGAAACGCACGTTCGTCATCGTGCACATGTGAGTGAAGGCAAATTATACTACAAAGGGAAAGTAGTTTCAGAAAACTCGCCGATAAAATAATTACAGAATAACTTCTGATTTAAAAATTCCAGATTCCAGATTATTTGCTAAATTAATACTGGAATTTGGAATTTAATTTTTTAGCAATAACTATGAATATTGGCTTAGATATGATGGGTGGAGATTTAGCGCCGCTTGAAGCAGTGAAAGGTCTTCAATTATATTTCAATGAGACTTCATCACCCGCTCATTTATTTTTGAGTGGCGATGAAACCCAAATTAATGTTCTTTTGAAAGAACATCATATTTCTTCCCAAAAAATTACGGTAATCCATGCTCCGCAGGTCATCGGCATGCATGAGCATCCAACCAAAGCGCTCAAGGAAAAACCACAATCATCCATTGCTGTAGGATTTTATTTATTGGCCAATAATAAAATTGACGCCTTCATCAGCGCAGGAAACACGGGCGCAATGATGGTAGGCGCATTATTTAGCATCAAAGCCATTGATGGAGTTAATCGCCCGACCATCTCTACGATCATCCCAAAGGAAAATGGCAAAACGGGTTTATTACTCGATGTCGGAATAAATGCAGATTGTAAACCTGAAAATTTGAATCAGTTTGCCATATTGGGTTCATTATATGCACAGTATATTTTAGGAATTGAAAATCCGAAAGTGGGACTGATGAATGTTGGTGAAGAAGAAGGCAAAGGAAATTTATTAACCCAAGCGGCATATCCCTTACTAAAAGAAAATAAGCAGATAAATTTCGTGGGCAACACTGAAGGCCGGGATATTTTTTTCGATAAAGCGGATGTGATGGTTTGCGATGGTTTTACCGGAAATATCATTTTAAAACTTGCCGAATCTCTTTATGAGATAACCCAAAACAAAAAAATTCACCACCAATATTTCGATCAGTTTAATTTTGAAATTTATGGCGGCACTCCTGTACTTGGAGTGAACAAACCGGTGATCATCGGTCATGGGATTTCCAAGGGCAGGGCTTTTAAAAACATGATTGATGTTGCACAGAAAATGATCGCGACCGATCTGCTGGGCAAAATGAAAGCGAGTTTCACCATTAATTAATACCTTCCTGCCATATTTCAATAATGCTCATTTTCGTAAACTACCTGAAAGAATATTTCAGGCAAATACAATATAAAAGTTTACTGCTTACAACTTTGTTTGTGGCCATTCTTATTGCACTGAATTTTTCTATTGGTATTGAAAAGAGAATCTACGCCCTGCATTTCCCATTTTCATTAATAAGTTTTATTCTTTTTTACGGAATTGTTTTCGGAGCTGGTTTTTGGTTTCAATCTATTGATCCCCGGGCTCCAACGTTCAACAACAAAAAGATGTTCATTATTTATTATTCCATGGCTGTTATTGGTTTTTCGCTAAAACAGGTTCATTGGCAAATTCCTTTTGCGAATGTACTCAAATTCCCATGGAATATTTACTGGACTAGGGTTTTACAGCTTCCGCTGAAATTATTGATGACATTAATGATTTTATTTTTTGCCCGCAAGATTGATGATGACAACGATTCTTTTTTTGGTTTGACAACTAAAAATTTCAAACCAAAACCCTATTTGATCATACTGCTTTTTCTCATTCCACTTGTCGCATTAGCAGCAACGCAGCCGGATTTTTTGCATGCTTATCCTAAAGTAAAATACATCAATTTTATTGATGGACAAGTACAAACGCCATGGCTTTGGAAAATGATCTATGAAATTTCTTACAGTCTCGATTTTGTTTCGATAGAACTTTTCTTTCGCGGTTTTCTAGTGGTCGGTTTCATTCGCTTTGCAGGAATAAATGCCATTTTACCAATGGCTGCATTTTATTGCACCATTCATTTTGGCAAACCTCTTGGCGAATGTATCTCATCTTATTTTGGCGGATTGGCTTTGGGCGTTATTGCCTACCGAACCAGGTCAATTTTTGGGGGATTGATCGTTCATCTCGGATTAGCCTGGATGATGGAATTTTTCGGTTATGCATCAAGGATAGTTATGCATTAACACTTGTTCTGCCTCGTATTGATTCGTGTTATTAAAATGCTACCGACTCATAAGCCGGATTCTGTTTATCATGCCTTAGCATGAACTGCCATCATTTATCTTATTGCAACATTACTGTTACAATTTTGCTGCCTACCCACCGGCATCGGACGAGCAGTCCTCAATCGCCGGCTTACGTGGCATTACAGCATGCAAGGTTTGCCCGAATATATCATTACTGATATAAACCGTGAGCTCTTACCTCACGTTTTCACCCTTATTCCGCGCAAAGCGGGGAACAGTTATTTTCTGTGGCACTTTCTATCTCCGACAAGTCGGAGTCCGGCGCTTAACCGGTACATTGCTCTGTGCTGTCCGGACTTTCCTTCCCGCCCGAAAGCGAAACGATAGCACGGTCGGTAGCGGCTGTAAAAATAATTATTAACAATGAGATCTCGCCATTTATATAAGAAGCGATAGGATTTCTATTAAATATCGTTGTGATATTCACTTTTACTGCCTCTTACTGCCCAACTTTCAGATTTCCCCAAACCTGCCTTATCCCCCACCATCTTAATATTGAAAGAAAACTTCTGTAGCGCCATAACCGTAACGCATGTCGTATTGATTAATAAAATACCGCACATTTTTTTTCAATCGCAAAAGTTCATGAATTTCGTCACGCAACTTCCCACTGCCAACACCATGAATAATAACCATTGAAGACAAATGGTGTGCAACAGCCAGATCAAAATATTTTTCGAATGTTTGTAATTGCAAAGTGAGCATTTCAAAATTGCTCATGTGGCTCCAGTTGCCGGTCAGTTTTTCTATATGCAGATCTATCTCATGCTTTGCCGGCTCAAGCTGGCTGCGGGCTTGGGAAGCTTCGTATATTTTATAATCTTTTGCTGCCTTATTTTTCAATTCAATCTTTTCTTCAACAACTTTATCCGGATAATCCACAAATAATTTGTAAGAAAAAGTAGGCTCGTTCTTTTTCTTCATTTCTTCAACGCGCAAAAAAATATTCTTCGGTTTTATCTTCAGGGAAGTTTCATAGTAGTCCGCCTTTTTTTTATCAGGACTGATCAATACAAATTCAAAATTAAAAACAGGATTATCATTCAAATCGTCGAAATCAATATCATGCAAATAGAAATCTTCAAACATGTGAATTTGGTTTTTCAATTCAAAACCTTCTTTCCCGGGATAATTTAGGGAGTATGTGAATTGATACCCTAATTGTGTATTGTTGATCAAATGAAGTTTTAATTCCTTTACAAATTCATCGCCAAACTCATCCATATCAAAGACAGGAATAAAGGTAAGCCAGACTCCATCTGCAATCTTTTTAGATTGTGCTTTTTCCTGCTTAATGTTGTCAACATATTTTTTGTTTTGGTCAAGTCCTGGTTTCTTTTCGGTGAACCGCTTAAAGTAAGGAAAATCAAGCTGGTCAATATATGCAGGGAATTTTACACCGTGCACGTCGACCATTACCATTTCTTTATTAATGATGTCAATGATCTCAGCTTCTTCATTTGAATGAAGCAGGATCACTTTATCACCGATCTGAAATTTCATAAATCTAAGAAAACGTTTATTGCTAAGATGAAACAAAAATACTAAGAAGATGTTTGAATAGACCTAGTATTGCTGAAGTGTGCGAAGCAAGGTTGTTTATCGACTTCCTGGTGCTTTTTAGCCAATAAAAAAGCCACGCATTAATGCATGACCTTTTCAATTATTTATCATTGATCATTTATGCAACCAATGTTTTTGCTGAACTTCTTTTGACAAGATAGTAAGCTCCAAATATAATACTGCTGAATATAATAGTTGCGATCAAGCTTGTTCTGTAAAAAGGCAATCCGTCGTTGTAGCAAAGCAACAAACCATCAAAGGTTTTGGGTCTGCCAAAACCACGCGTTCCCGTTCCGGCCCACAAAATAAAATTCGATAATAAAAAATAAATGGTGGGCGCAGCCAGCGATGCAATGAAAACGTTAACGACATTGATCTTTTTGATAGCCATGCCAACAAAACTCAATAAACCGAACAAAATATAATTTTGCCATTGACCTTCATAAAAACCCTGTATCGTTGACAACCCGCTCAAATATAATACCTGGTATAAAAGATCGCTGATGAACAATGATAAAATCGGAACAATCAATGCCCATTTTTTATCTTTTATCACAGCGCCTGCAAAAATTGCCATTGCCCATTGCGGTGCAAAACCATAAGGACGATCGGGAATGATGCGATAGAGCGACGCGATAACCACCAGGATTATCATGGACCAGATAATTGATTTATTAAGTTTCATGTTTTAAACTTTGGGCTACAAAAATAATTTAAAAACTTGATTTACCGTTATTGGTTATTAACAATATGCGGATAAGTGCTGTTTTAGATTGTTATCCACTGGCCGGCGTTCATTATTCATTGCAAAGGCACGCCAGCTCTGTATATTATCGAATCCTGCTTCGCAGATATTTGCAACAATGCCTGATCAAATGCAACGAATGCTTCACCACTTTTAATGAATAATGGAGAATGTTCTTTTTCCTCTACCAAAACCTCTCCTTGTAATACGATAAAAATTTGTACTGAGTAAGCCCTTTGTTCGAAAATTTCATTACGCGGCAATCTGATCTCGCACAATTCAAAATCGGGTGCCGGGGTCTCAAAAACATCAATATGCTTTTCCGTTTCTGTTCCATGAATGATTTGAGGAATTGTCTCTTTAAAATGCACATGCTTTAATAACTCATTTACATCGATATGTTTTGGCGTTAATCCGCCACGTAAAACATTGTCAGAATTAGCCATTATTTCTACATTCTGTCCTTCTAAATAAGCATGTGGAAGACCCGCATCCTGAAAAACAGCGTCCCCGATTTTCAACTTAACAAGATTAAATAGATAAATTGAAAAAATCCCGCGATCGATTCTTCCTGGTTCATTATATGTTAATGACGCACGTGCCGCCCAAAAATTCTCATCATCCTTTTCCAATTCCATGTTTAAATATTTGGGAACAATTCTTTCAAGCAATGGTTCTAATATTTCATTTACAATATCCTGATCTAATTCCATCACCGTTTTATACAACTCATAATAATTTTCATTCGCGAAAACAGTGATCAAAAAATTTAATTCAGGAATTTCCTTCAGGATCTTTTCTATTTGTTGTTTCGGCTTGAAACCATGCAGCAGCCAGAATTCTCCAAGAGCCAGCATCAATTCGGGTTTATGATTATCATCTTTATAATTTCTATGGGGGGCATGAAGGGGAATTTTCCTTTTATTTTCGTTCTCAAATTCAACCTCTGCACTTTTTTTTGAAGGATGAACCTGGATGGAAAGCATTTCTTTTACATCCAGTATTTTTAATAGATAAGGAAGATGATGAAATTTCTCAGCTACCGATTTTCCCAAAAGCTTTTCCCGGAAAGAGGCAATATGTTCGTTCAACTTTTCTTTTTTTCCATCATCCATGATCAATTCTGAACTAAGATTATTATGCGCGCCGAGCCAATATTCTGCGAACGGTTTCTTTTCCTGGTTATGGATTTTCAATAATTCCGGAAGAAAGGAATTTCCGCCCCATGCATAATGCTGCACTTTACCAAGCAATTTGAAAACTTTACCATTATTCTGCTCCATTCGTTATCATTTCTTCCTCAAAATAAAATAAAAAACGCAATAAAGCCCTCGCCTGATGAATTAGGGCAAGATGACAATGCATATTGAAAGAATATTTACAGAAAAATGGTTTTCAGCTATTGTATGCAAACCAACGAGATTCTCATTATGAAATTGACCTTATAGGGGTAAGAAAAATGTGTTGCATTCTTTTGAAGCAGAAAGCGGGCGCAGTAAGACTTATAGACTGCTTTGCTGATTTGTTTCTTTAAAGGATTTAAGAAAAAATAAGCTTAATGAAATTGACCAGAGGGTCCAGCCGAAATAAAAAAATCGCTGGATCAATCCTTCTTAAGCGCCCCGAAGATTTGGAATGGTGCGCAGCAAAATAAGCATCATTAAAATAAAACTTGCACAAGAAATGATCCTGATCGGAAAGAATTCTCTTTTTCGCCATAAAACAATGGCTGACAAAACACCTAAATTTAAAATCAGTGGAATTGGACCTATTGCGCCGTGTAAAGAATGATGCATCGGAAATATTGCAGCCCAAAACATGGATATTGACAAGCTAAGAATGGTGAGGACAGGAATAGGATTAAGATGAATTTTTCTGGTTGCCTTATAAAAACCGATAACGGAACATATGCTAAGAACAGCGATCAACAATTCCGCCGCTGACATAAATATTTCTGATTTTGTACCTATAGCTCCCAATTCACTCACTACATTATGCAAATGATTGTAGTTGCCATGAATAAATCCACCGGCAATGGTTATGATCCAAAAAAGTAAGGGAGAAATTATTCCGAAATAAAGTAATGCTTTGGTTTTAAAAAAATTTCTTCCTGCATAGAGAAGCCACGCGATCAGTATTAATATTAAGGAAACAACAATAATGGTATTTTTATGCAAAAAAAACGGTTCATTAGCGGTCGCTATTTCTGTCGGAAAAGACTTGTTGTTAAATGAGATGATGAAATCATATTTTCCCCCTGGCTTTACATTAAATGAAATAGAATCTTTATTGCTTGTATAACTTACCTTTTGTTCCCGGAAAGATCTTTCAATAGTAAAAACATCAAAATCAGTTCCGGGTTTTGTATCTGCGTCTACTTGCCAAAACCCAACACTCACTCCATCAATTTTAATATTGATCGTTGTTGAATCAGTTTTTAAGACCGGCAAATTCTTTTGTGCAGAAACAATCTGGTAAGCCAGGAAAATAAAGCTGAAAAAAAATATTTTTCTGGTCACAGATACAGATTTCAATTTTGAATTTAAATTATTCCATCGTTTTCATGACTCTCCCATATTCCTGTTCAGAGTTTATTGTTTTTGCCGCTTTTGTAAAAGCCATTTTTATATTGTCGTTCTTTGGTAAATTTTTGGAAATAGAAACGAGCAGATTGCTTTTATCAAAATCAGAATTGATCTCGGCCGAACAATTGATGATACCGATCCATTGCTGTTCTGTCTGGATATTTTTATTGGCGACATCTTTTAACAAATTCACTTTATCGAAATCAGAACCCAGGTGGTTGATAACACTGAGCAATTTATCAAAACTCGCATCTGCGGGAATTCCATTTTCAATCAATTGCTTAATTATATTTCCTTTATCAAAATCAGAACCTACATGATCCCCAACGTCAAGAATCTTATCAAAGTTCTTGCCGGTCGGTTTATCTTTTTCAATGAGCAGTTTTAAAATGTTCATCTTTTCAAAATCGGAACCAATATTGTTGACCGCATCCAAAGTTTTGTCCAGATAATTCTCATTATATGAACTTTTGTTGATGAGTTCTTTAAGAATATTTGATTTTTCAAAATCGGAACCAAGAGAGGATGTTGCATCCATCATATCGTCAAACTGATCGTTGGTAAACTGTTGCCTGATCCTGTATTTAAGTGCGTTGGATTTTTCAAAATCAGACCCGATCGTTCGAACCGCTTCAAACCAGGCACTCGACACTAACGAATCTTTTAAATAATCAGTTGGGATTTTGTTCAGTATATTGCCCTTATCAAAATCAGAATCGATTTGCGTGCATATCTTTTTCAGCACTAGTTTCACTTCATCCTTATTAAGGCTGTCGGATGAAAGTAAAAATTGCAGGTACATCACTTTAACATAGTCACTTTTTAAATTGTTGACTTCATCCAGCACAGCTTTATTCCCGCCTTTATTGTAAAGTCTTTCCATTCTTCCCTTCGCATCAAAACCTACATCAATCATATCTTTGATTGCAACAGCCAAAAATCTTTTTCCTTCCTGGCTGTTGATCTCCAATGTTCTTCCGTTATCATCCAATTCATATTTTATCTGACCATGATAATCGCTTTCCGCAACTAATTTTCTGCCATTTTTCTTATATCGAACATAACCATCCGGAGAAATGCTTTGGATTCCAGTTTCATCATCATTGAATTTTATATCGCCTGAATAATAAATACTAAGGTCTCCCTCTCCATTATTGATTATAATTGCATTTCCCCGGTGACAGGATGTAATAAATAGAACCAGACCAAAAGCAGCGATCACAAATTTTATCTGTTTCATTGTATGTTTGTTTATGAATGTTTATTTTTCTGAACGTTTGATAAATAGATAATAACCCAAAAAGCTTAATGCAATACAAAAGACCATAATGGCAATTGAATGAATGCCAACAGACCTGAACATGATTGAGGTAATTGCCAGACCCAATCCAACCCCTGCCAAAATGAAAAACCATTTCATAATCTGCTTTTTGCTGTCTTTTTTTTCTGTGTCAATGAGCAGTTTGATCACCGATTCAGGAACTTCTTTGTTGATCAATTTGGATTTTAACCTAAAATCAAGAAACCATCGAATTATGGTAAGAAAAAATATACCGATCAGGGTAAATGACAAAATTATGAGCGGGGTCTCAACAAACTCACGTGAAATAGGGGAACCATTTGGCAGCACATAAACATCTTGTGCAAATAATGCAATCGGTGCCAGTATGACGGTTGCGATGCTGATTACTTTTTTCATTTTTATTTTTTTCGTTATTATGATTGATAAGACGGACATCTTTGTCCTTAGTTGCAAACTTTTCAATAAAAATTCAGCACTTCCATTTTGCGTTGATACCTCCTATACATTTCAAGGCACTGAAAGATCAAAATGGTTATTATCGGCGCGGAGATCAGACCAATCACCGCTACCGGAATTCCGGACGCTGCTCCGACAATATATTTTTGAAAGAAATAAGAAATATATACCCGGTTAATATAGATCAGCCCGCCGAAAGCTGCTATGACAGCCAATGACAGAAGATATAATGTCAAGCGATACCATAAAGGAACCGTTTTGGTCCTTGCTAATTGCTGCAAAACCAATGCAGATACATCAAAATCAAAATCTGGTTTTTGCTGCTCTTTAATTTCACCAAATAACAATTGATACGTCGCTGCCTGGGTCCTGCAGCTTTCGCACAGATCAATATGCTCAGCGATTTCCTTTCGGCAACTGAATTTATCAAGCGCGAATTGCTGAATTTCTTTTTCTGAAAGATGATTGGTCGTCATAGTTCTTCCTTTTTATATTGTAGTAACAAGCTTTCTTTTAATGTTCGCCTTGCCCGGAACAAATAACTTTTCACTGTTCCTTCGGGCATTGCCGTAATTCTCGCGATCTCTTCATAACTCATTTCCTCATTATGATATAAGGTGATGAGGGTCTTATAAACCGGCGGCAATTTTTCTGTTGCTGTTTTCAATATCGTTGAAAGTGATTTTTGAGTAACGGCTACTTCAGTTTCATTATTAAATATATCACCGGATCTTGCACTTAAAACTGCCAACGCATCATCAGAATCATCATTTTCGGGATAATTCTTTTCGGGGAAAACCAATTTTTTCTTTTCAAGATAACTTAAGCAGGTATTATAGGATATCTGCGCAATCCAGGTAGAAAGTTTTGACTGAAATTTGAATCCGGAAAGTTTATTAAAGGCTTTCAAATAAACATCCTGTGCAATATCTTTCCGATCTTCGGCATTCTCAATCATTTTAAACACAATTTGAGCGACCAGACTTTCGGTATTCTTAATAATCACAGAAAAGGCATTCGTGTCACCACGCAATACCTTGTTTACCAGTTGTTGGTCTGTTAGATTATTATCAGATATGTTACCCAATTAGTGATTAGACAGGTTTGTTTTTGAAATGTTGCAATAAATCTAACCCAAAATACACAATCGTTCAGGCTAAGATTTGAACATGGCAACAAGAAACATTTTAGAATCGATTCAAAAAATATTAATTTCCTGTTTTATCCCTTTAAATTAATTTTTTTAGATAAAAATAGTGAGCCATCATCATTACAGAAAAGATAAAACCTGTTTGAATTGTGGTGCAACCGTGCAGGAAAGATTTTGTTCAAGATGCGGACAAGAAAATCTTGAACCTAAAGAAAGCTTCGGCCACCTGGTCGTTCATTTCTTTTCTGATTTAACTCATTTTGATTCTGGTCTTTTCATTACCATTAAAGATCTGATCCTCAAACCCGGATTTCTTACACAACAGTACATTGCAGGCAAAAGGGTAAGCTATCTCAACCCTATCCGAATGTATGTGTTCATATCTGCCGTTTTTTTTCTTGCATTATTCGCCGGCAATGAAAAAAATGATCTTCTGGAAAATGATAATCAGCATGCCAACAATCTTGCAAGACAACAATTGGCTGATAGTTTGCGCAAGGCTGAAAAAACAAACCAAATTTTATCTTATTCTGACAGTATCCGAAACAATATTTATAAAGAGTTAGCCGCTAATCTCGACACCACAAAGTTTGCGGACAGCTCTGAATCCGTATCTATTCGTTTTAGTGAAAACGGAACAGTCATTGTTGACCTTGTAGAAAACAAGTATCACAATGTCAGAGAATATGATTCCATTCAGCAAATGCTACCGGATTCAGCAAGAAATAAGGGAACATTGAACTGGTTATTGCGCAATAATGCCCGGCAAAAAGCATTGCATGGTGGCAGAAACCATATTGTGCTGGAACAAAATGTTCAGCATGACATACCAAAAATAATGTTTGTGCTGCTGCCATTATTTGCCTTTTTTGTTGGTTTTTTCTATAGCCGCAAGCAGTATTTCTATGTACAGCATGTTATCTTTTCAGTGCATTTTCATTCATTCGTGTTTCTCATTTTTTTATTAATGATCATCATTGGATGGATCGCGCCCGGAGAATTTATTGGCGTAATTGGATTTATCTTATCGATTTTGTTGATATTTATTTACCTGGTAGCGGCATTGAAAAGGATGTATCAGCAATCGATCTGGCTTTCGCTTTTAAAAGGATTAGCAATAAGCATATTATACCTTCTTGCCGTATTTGCTTCCGTGTGGAGTCTATTGGTTATTTCTTTTCTTCGGGCCTGATTTCGCGGCCACAATGATGAATCAATATTTATGAGGCAGCATTGACTCCCTCCATTATTTTTTCCACTAAACTGTAGGTTGCAGGACAGTATTCCACATTCTGTTTGTAAATATGCATGTAGTCTGTCATCTTTCGTTTGGTGTGATGAGGGAAACCGGCACAGTCGCGGGGCCGAACGGCGTATATTGAACACATATTTGTTTTGAGATCAAGAAATTGACAAGGTTGTTTCTTATTCATCCAATCACCACTCCTGTCTTTATATAACCATTTTTCGCGAAACGCATTTTCGGTCATGTCTAAATGTTTTGCAATGCGCTTAATATCTTTTTTTGTATAGGTAGGCGACATCGTTTTACAACAATTAGCACAACTCAAACAATCTATTTGTTCCCAAACTTTTTTATCTGCAATCGTCACTTTATTGTCTAATCCGCGAGGAACATTTTTTTCGAGCCTGGTTAAGAATGAACGAAACCGTCTTTTATTGTGACGAACAACTTGTTTGAACGAACGCAGGTTGATTGCTTGCATGAAGAAGTTTGAAATGAATAGCAAATATGCCTCAAAGCCATTTAGAAACAAAGAAAATTTTTAAAAATCCGCTATTAAATTTTAAACTTGCTGCATGTGGGAAGCATACAAGAAAGGTTACAAATCTTACCTGCAACTGGAAAAATCATTATCAGATAATTCTGTTGAAGCCTATTTGCTTGATGTTGAAAAACTAACACAATTTCTCTTACACACTGATTCGCTTAAAACACCGGCTGAGATCGAATTACAAGACCTTCAACTATTCATCAAATGGATAAGCGAATTGGGAATATCCGATAAATCCCAAGCGCGTATTATATCAGGTATACGTTCTTTTTATAAATACTGTAGCATAGAAAATATTATAAAGAAGGACCCGACTGTCTTGCTAGAAGCTCCAAAATTGCAAAGAAGATTACCCGATGTTCTTTCATTTGAAGAAATTGAACGCATTATCGCTCAAATAGATCTAAGCAAAGCTGAAGGCGGAAGAAACAAAGCAATCCTTGAGACCATGTACAGCTGCGGGTTACGCGTGAGTGAGTTGGTTAACCTCCGCTTATCCTGTTTATATCTTGATGTGAATTTCATTCGTGTTATTGGCAAAGGTGATAAAGAAAGGTTAGTTCCCATTGGAGACTCGGCAATTAAATTCATCAATATTTATAAAAACGAAATTCGTGTACACCTACTCATCAAACCCGGTAACGAGGATATACTTTTTCTGAATAGACGCGGGAGTAAATTATCGCGGGTGATGATTTTTTTAATGTTGAAAGATCTGGCAAAAAAAGCAGGCATTACTAAGAATATTTCACCCCACACTTTTCGTCATTCATTTGCAACCCATTTGGTTGAAGGCGGTGCAGACCTGCGTGCAGTGCAGGAAATGCTTGGTCATGAAAGTATCACCACCACTGAGATCTATACCCATCTCGATAGGGAATATTTGCGTGAAACACTTCATCAATTTCATCCAGCATTTAAAGCGGGATAATAATTAGCGTTAAGCCTTATTCATTATTCATTATTACGTTTTGCTTACCGCTTTTTAGTTCAACCGTTTTGTTCTTCCATACAAAAGTTCCGCTTGTGCCTGCTGGTAATTCAATAGCTCCTTTTATTTTACCGTTATCATTTTCAAAATGAACAATAATATTTCCATTGGGGTGAGGAATAGTTCCATCAATCCATTTCAGATTCCCGAAATAAGGCTCGATCAATATTTTTTCAAATCCCGGGGACGCGGAGCGGACGCCGCACACGATCGATAGCAATTCATATAAAGGCGATGCACTCCATGCGTGACAATCGGAACGTGTCGGATCAGGCTGTTCAGCAAAGGTCGTTAGTCCGCGATTCAACATTTCATACCAAGGTTGAAGCAAAGGCAAGAACGCATCTCCCATTTTGGTTTTCTTCAATGCCTCAAACAAATAAAATTTAAAATAGTAGGTGCATTGAGTGATCTCTTTGTTGGCAATTATTCTCGACAACAATTTTTGTTGCTCGCTTGCGGGAATTGCATCGGTCAATATGCCAAGAATATTCGCATGCTGGCTGAAATTTTTCTTTTCATAGGTATCGGCCAACATTTGCTTATTGTCATCCCAACATAATTTGTAGGTCGTTTCAATTAGTGATTGCGCGAGTTTTGCATAATCGTCTGCCAATGGCTTCTTTCCATAAGCGTTCATTAGCTGTGCAGCGCGTTTGAGGGTATATGCCAATTGCAAAGTGATGATTGTTGAACCGCCATGACTCACTCCCGGCGGAACCCCACCTAATTCAATGCTATCAATTCCGTCCCAACTCCAATCAACAAATTGCCACCATGATAGTTTCCCCAGCATTCCGTTGTCCCCAAGGTGTTGTTTGTACCATTCCAACACACGGGTAATTCCATCAAGATGAGATTGAATGAACGAATCATTTTTTCTGTGCATCCAGTAATCATGAATCATGCAAACCCACCACAAGGAAAAAGTCGGGATCAGCTGCATATCGCGAGACGGATATCGGCTTTGCGTTAATCCGTCAGGAATAAATGAATTACCGATATCGTCAATCGCTTTTTTCATCAACCGGTCATCTCCGGATACATACAATGAAATTTGCGCTTGGATTCTTGTATCTCCAACATACTGCAACTGCTCATAATATGGGCAATCAAAATAAGTGTCAACAGAACAAAGTCGTGCCGTGCGCCAACCAACCTGCCAAAGTTTGTCAATCTCTTTTTTATCACTTTTAAAAACGGCATTTTCTTTAAAAGGATACCCCGTGAAAATGCTGCGTATATCGTTTATTATTAGCGGTTCATTTTTTGTTTCGATTTCCAGTTGCAGATAACGAAACGTGCGAAAGAACAATGGACTGTAGATTTCATAATCACTGCCATCAGCAATAAATTCATCAGCAAGTCCTTCAATTCTTTTTCCATCTATCGAATCACGATTGCCCTTGTTTCTTTTGTTATCAATCAATGCTTCTGCATAGATCATTTTTATTTCCGCGTTCGTTCCTTTGCTGCAAACAATTTGCGGATAAGCATTGGTAAGATGGGATTGATCAATTAATATTTTTATTTTTTTGTTTGCTGCAATGATTAATGATGACCTGCCGGATAAAAAAGCATCATAATCTTTTTGATCTTTATTTTCAAGATCCGATCTGCGCACTGATGCAAAACGTTGCAATGTTTCTTCAGGAAGCGGAATGGTTCTTGGCACAAGCATCCAGTTCCCGTCCGTTCCATATGTTCTTGATTTGGCTGCATAGCCCAACTGTCCAGCATTTTGCCATTTACTATCATCAAAATTCAATTGCTCAAAATTCCATACATATTTATTGCCATCCACTTTTTCACCCTCGGCAGTTACAATATAGGTCTGGATCTTTTTCCTGTCGATCGGAAATGCGGAATAAGAAGAATCCTGAACTACCTTCCATGATCTGTCCGTATTGATGATCGATTCATTTTCCGAATTGCCCTGGATGATAAAGGCAGTCTGATAACTGATTTGAGAATAGGGGCGGTATTCTCCAAAATTCCAAACTGTAGCGGCGATTATATTATTTCCTTGTTTAAGATAAGGAGCGATATCAACCGTTTCAAAATTCCAATTGGCAAGATCACTTCGTGCAGGCCCAGTGCAAACACTTTTGCCATTTACAAATAATCGATATCGATTGTCTGCGGAAATATTAATAATAAATGAAGCGGGTCTCTCATTTAGCGCAATTAATTTTCTAAAATGAAAAACGCCAAAGTCATTGCCTGGTGCGGTGGGATGAGCTATCCATCTTGCTTTCCAAAAACCATTTTCCCATCGAGGGTTAATATTATTTACCTGAGAAACCATTTTCATTGACATGAAAAGGCAAACCATTAAAAGCAAATCTTTTTTAAAATACATATTGATTGAATTAAATAAAAAAAGTGAAACTTTTACGGTTTCACTTTAAGTAAGAATTTATTTTGCCTAATCCCTGAATTGAGATATTGAGCCGTTTTCACCTCGAGCAATTAAATAATCATTTCCAGGTTACTTCGTAGCCTTTGCGATAATCTCTTTTTACAAATTGATTGGCGTCCTCGAAATTAGTGACCTTCATATTTTCCGCATCCCACAACAATTTCTTTCTCCCGGGAAAACCCCGTCCATTGGCTCCTTTGATATTCCAACTGCGCAATGCAAGATTACCCATCAGAATGGTCTCTGATAATGGACCGGCATATTCAAATGGAGAGCTCACTTCTTTTTTTCCGTACCCGGCAATGCACGCATTTATCCACTGTACATAATGACCTTCCGGGACGCGCGCAATCGTTTGGGGCACGCTGACTTCTTTGGTACGCGAAGTAGGCAGGAGCTGCGGACCCGCGCCATAAGTGCCACACATCATTTTGCCTTTCGTTCCTTCTATAATGACGCCGCCATCGCTTCCGCCCATTCTCTCATCAGGACCTAATTCATCAGGACGTTCTGGAGCGATGCCACCATCCATCCAATACAATTTGACATCCGGTTTTCCATTCTTTCCCGGAAATTTTAATTTGATTGAAGAAGCAGCAGGACAACTTTCCGGAAAATAATCGGGGTTCCACATTTTTTCGTAGATACTTACGGTGCTGCATTCTACTTCTGAAGGATAACCAAGTCCGGTAACTTTAAACGCCGGATCGATAAGATGACAACCCATATCTCCTAATGCGCCAGTTCCGAAATTCCAAAACCCACGCCAACTGAATGGAACAAATTCTTTATGATAATCCTGAACCTGTGCGGGTCCTAACCAAAGATCCCAATCCAATTCTTTGGGAACTTCATCGGTTGTTTTTGGATAACCGGTTCCCTGCGGCCACACCGGGCGGTTCGTCCATACTTTTATCGTATGTGCATCACCGATAGTTCCGGAGTTGTACCATTCCTGCATTAAGCGGACGCCATCGCCGGATGCGCCCTGGTTGCCCATTTGCGTAACGACTTTATAACGCTTGGCCGCTTCAGTCAGCATGCGCGCTTCGTAAATATCATGGGTCAACGGCTTTTGAACATACACATGCTTGCCGAGTTGCATGGCAGAAATTGCGGCGACTGCGTGGACATTATCCGGAATAGAAACAGAGACCGCGTCAATGTGTTTGTGCTCCTTATCCAGCATCTCACGAAAATCCTTGTATCGTTTTGCATTGGGAAAACGTTTCAAGGAGTTACCGATTTGCCTGTCATCGACATCACACAAAATAATGATGTTGGCATTGGGGCTTTTTGAAAATTCGGCAAGATCACTTTCTCCTTTTCCACCGGCGCCGATACCGGCAATATTCAGTTTGTCGCTCGGCGCAATAAATCCACGACCTAACACATGACGCGGAACAATAAAAAATCCCGCTGCAGCTAATGAGGTGTCGCGCAGAAACTCCCTACGCGAATTATTGATTTGGTTTTTCTTTTTCATTTTTGAGGAATTAATTAATGAGAAAATCTATTACACACCGAGACTCCATCCGTCGCGGTAGGTCCTCTTCACAAATTGATTAGCATCATCGAAATTGGTGATCTTCATATTCGGCCCATCCCACAATAATTTGATAAAGCGACCGGGATAATTAATATCATTGCCATTTTTCTTTTGAATATCATAACTGCGAATAGCAAGGTTTCCCATTAACACACTTTCAGTGAGTGGTCCGGCAATATCAAAATTAGAGCTGAGATTTTTTGCTTTATCAGTTCCATAACCTGCAATGGCTGCTTCAACCCATGCGGCATAATGTCCTTCATCACCATTGGGAACACGCGCAATTGTTTGGGGAACTTTCACTTCATTGGTTTTTGATGTGGGCAGTAATTTTGGATCAATTCCATAGGTACCACACATCATGTTTCCTTTCGTTCCGTAAAAGACAGCACCATTCCCACCATCACCCATTACTTCATTCGAACCTAATTCTTTTGGACGAGTCGGCTGGATACCCCCATCCATCCAATGCAGTTCAACATCAGGTTTTCCATTCTGACCTTTGAATGTCAATGTGATGTGCGATGCGATCGGCCCGCTATCAGGATAATACGCTTTGTGCCAGTTCTCAATGTATTTTGTCGCCACGCTACATTCAGCAGAAATTGGATAACCAAGATTAAGCACCGCAAATGCCGGCGCCATAATATGGCAAGCCATATCGCCGAGTGCGCCTGTACCATAATCCCACCAGCCGCGCCAGTTAAAGGGAAGTACACCTTCGAAATAATCTTTTTTTGGAGCAGTGCCTAACCAAAGATCATAATCCAACCCTGCGGGAATGGGAGAAGAAGTGGTCGGTCTGCCAACGCCTTGCGGCCAGATGGGTCTGTCCGTATAACAATATATGGTATGGACATCTCCGATCACACCGGCATTATACCAATCCTGCAGTTGACGGACTCCGTCGCCGGATGCACCCTGGTTGCCCATTTGGGTTACCACTTTATAACGATGGGCGGCCTGCGTCAACATGCGCGCTTCATAAATATCATGGGTTAACGGCTTTTGCACATACACATGTTTTCCCAATTGCATCGCAGCCATCGCAGCAACAGCGTGTGTATGATCGGGAGTAGAAACAGAAACTGCATCAATATGTTTTGCCTCCTTAGAAAGCATTTCGCGAAAATCTTTATAACGTTTTGCATTCGGAAAACGTTTTACTGAATCAACGATCTGCCTGTCATCGACATCGCATAGACAAGCGATCGTTGCTTTTCCACTTTTATCGAAATGATCAATATCATCTGCACCCTTACCGCCAGCACCGATGGCGGCGATCATTAGTTTATCACTTGGCGCGATAAAACCTCTTCCCAAAACATGACGGGGAACGATAAAAAAACCTGCTGTCGCTAATGATGAGTTTTTTAGAAATTCTCTGCGTGAGTTATTTACCTGATTTTTCTTTTTCATGAAGCAATCTTTTTTATGGCTATTACAAAATGGATTCGAGCCGTAATTTACATTAAAGATGTAATCATCAAAAAAAATAATTGTGTCGAAATGACACTTATTATTTTTTTTGATCAAGGATAAAAATAAACCCCGAGGTTTTCGGGGTCGAGTTAGAACTATTTCATGGTCGCCTGGGCAACCCGCGTCCATTTTACGTCGGTGATCGCATTTCTACCTTCGCAAGGATCGTTTACCATCACAAAGGAAAGAATATCTCCATTAATACTATATTTATAAACGCCCTCAGATTGAGGGCACATATATTGTCCATCAAAATCTGTTATCGTCATGGTATCGTTGGCAATTTTCAATACCGAACGAACCAACATATCACCATTTGCATTTGTAACAAAAAAAGTGTCTTTCTGATAATGCAATACAAGCGTGTCATTTATCGGAGTACCGAAAAACCCTTTCCACGTGGTATTAATAAGTGATTGTGCGTTGAGTTTGACCGCACTTATTGAGAAGAATATGATGATCAGCAACAGGAGTTTTTTCATAAAAAAATTTTGAGGATTACAAAATGAATAATGCAGGAAGATAAATAATCTTTTTGTTTTGCAAAGACCATTCAGCACAAATAGTTCATTACTATTTTTCATAATTCCAGCTTGCTGCCGCCGCGATAATTCCTTTTTACAAATTGGTTGGCAGGATCGAAATTGGTGATCTTCATATTCTCCCCATCCCACAATAATTTTTTTCTGCCCAGGAATTTTTTATTGCCCTTTGCATCGTTCTCACTGTAATTATAACTCCGCACCGCAAGATTGCCCATTAATACGGTTTCTGCCAATGGTCCGGATTTATCAAATGATGAACTGGTGTAGGCACCCCATCCTTTTTTACATGCTTTTACCCATTGTTGCTGATGCCCTGCGGGACCGCCTTCAACAAAAGGAAATTTCGATGCCGGCAGCACGGCTGTTTTCATTAAAGCCGTTGGCAATAGTGTTGGATTCCCGCCAAATAAACCAGCCATCATTTTGCCCTTTGTCCCTTCAAAAATAATTCCGCCATCAATATTTTCCATTTCTTCATCAGGTAATAATTCATCCGGTCTTCTTGGTTTCATTCCCCCATCATACCAGATCAATTGCACCGGGATCATTCCTTCTCTTTCCGGAAAATGGATATAAGTAATGGAAGAAGGCGGATAGCTGTCAGTAAAAACAGCTTCATCAAAAAATCCTGTGTAGACCGAGCCTACGCTGCACTCCACTGAAACAGGATAATGCAATTTCAACGCGCGGTACGGGACGTCAATAAAGTGGCAGCCCATATCACCGAGAGAGCCTGTTCCGAAATCAACCCAGCCTCTCCATATCGCAGGCAGATAACCGGGATTATAATCCCGCTGCGGCGCAGTGCCTAACCAAAGGTCCCAGTCCAATTCTTTTGGAATATCAAATTTTCCAGTCGGCGTTGCGATGCCTTGTGGCCAAACTGGTCTGTTTGTCCATACATGCACCGTGTGCACATCACCGATCACCCCAGCCTGAATCCATGTTTCCACTTTTCGAGTATCATCTCCGCTACTGCCCTGGTTGCCCATTTGGGTAACTACTTTATATTTTGCGGCGGCACGAGTCAATATTCTTGCTTCATAAATATCATGCGTCAATGGTTTTTCGCAATACACATGTTTACCCATCTGCATTGCGGCAAGCGCGATCGGTGCATGCATGTGATCAGGGGTTGTAACGATTACCGCATCAATATTTTTATTTTCTTTTTCAAGAAGCACGCGATAATCTTTATAGTACGGCGCGTTCGGCCAATCTTTTCTTGATTGGATCGCCATGCGGTCATCCACATCGCACAGCGCGGCAATATTATCCGAACCTTTGTTGTAAGCGAATGGCAGATTTACCCTTGCTTTGCCGCCACAGCCGATCCCGGCAATATTGAGTTTATCGCTTGGCGGAATAAATCCTCTTCCCAAAACATGACGTGGAACGATAAAAAAACCTCCTGCCGCAAGCGAAGAATTACGAATGAAATTTCTCCTGGATGAATGAACTGATTTTTTTGACATAGCCGTGACCGTTAGTAGTTAAAAAATTATACCAATGAAGCCTGCAAAGTAATATGGGTGTTAAGCAGTTTACTGATTGGGCAATTGGCTTTTGCATCCTCTGCGCTTTCTAAAAATTTTTCCTGGCTGATGCCCGGAATTTTTGCTTTTAATACAAGATCTGAACTGGTAATAGCGCCATCATCCAATGTTACGGTCGAAGTAACTTCTAATGAATCTGCCGTAAAACCTGCAGCCTGTAAAACAAAACTTAGTTTCATGGCGAAACAACCTGAATGAGCCGCTGCTACCAACTCTTCCGGGTTTGTGCCCACTCCTTCTTCAAATCTTGATTTATATGAGTATTGCGTTTTATTAAGCGTTGTACTTTGAGTGGTTAAGTTTCCGCTACCATCTTTTCCTGAGCCGTTCCAAACGGCAGTTGCTGTACGTTTCATGTAATTTGTATTTTTAATTTTTAAAGATTATGAATGATGAGTTTTTGACTATTCATCATTGACGATTGACAATAAAAAAATATCACAATGATAATAAACTGGTCTGATTTTGAAAAAATTGACATAAGAGCCGGAACAATAATTGAAGTTAATGATTTTCCGAAAGCGAAAAAATCATCTTATCAACTGACCATTGATTTTGGCGAAATGGGAATAAAGAGATCATCTGCACAAATAACTGATCTGTATAAAAAAGAAGATTTAGTAGGCAGACAGGTTATTGCGATAATCAATTTCCCTCCGAAACAAATTGCCAATTTTTTCAGTGAGTGTCTGGTACTCGGCGTTTATACTGATAAAAAAGAAGTAGTTTTATTACAGCCACAGCAACATGTAAAAAACGGATGGAGGATTGGATAAACATTATGCCGGAAATTTTTTCAACATATTATCAATCGCCGGTGGGATTATTAAAAATCTCGGGAACTGAGCATTTTATCAGCGAAATTGTCTTTATTGATAATATTGAAAAACCACATGGTGATCATAAAAAGAAATTGCCACCGATCATTATCAATTGCATTGAGCAATTGATCCAATATTTTCACGGCGAAAGAAGATTCTTTGATTTTGCACTAAATCAAAGCGGTTCTGAGTTTCAGAAAAAAGTATGGAATGAATTGATCGGAATTCCATTCGGAAAAACGATCAGCTATCTGGAATTGGCAAGAAGGTTGGGTGATGCAAAAGTTATTCGCGCGGCAGCTTCTGCCATCGGCAAGAATAATATCGTCATCGTTGTTCCATGTCATCGCGTGGTCGGTTCTAAAAATGACCTGGTTGGATATAGCGGTGGGATCTGGAGAAAAAAATGGCTGCTTGAACATGAATCAAAAATTGCTCATGGAGTACAGACATTGTTTTGATTTACGATTCGTTAATATCCGCTTGCGGCAGGTTTCTTAACTCAATGAAGATCTTCCTCTATCCGATACCGTTAGTTTTGTGTCTTTATGACTTGCCTATTTTGAAAAAAGCCAATAAATGATGATCGCCAAAACAACTCTTCGTATTTTTTTGTTCGCAGTGGTGTTGAACCTGGTCTTAATCGGCAATCCACTAGAAGCCCAACCGGCGCGTGATCCGCATACCGCAGGTTATGTTGCAGCCAAAGAATTACCGGACGGTGAGGTGCCATCACCAGACTCCTTAGGGAATTTTATTATTGGCCCTACCCACAATCCAGCACCGGAGATGATCCTGAATGCTCATGTTCCGCAGGGAACAATTTACCAGTTCACCATGAATTCGCAGGATAGCAAGATCTATCCTGGTATCGCCCGCGAGCCGCACACATTTGGAACCGAGGATTCCACCGACCATGCTAAACTGATAGTAACCACAAGCCATCCGGCTCCCTATCTTCGTCATGTGGAAGTGTATGTTCCAAGACAGTACATCGCCGGTACTGCGGCTCCTTTCATTGTGGGTGCAGATGGACCAGATCACCAGTTGTTCACAGCACTTGACAATTTGATCGACGAACACAAAGTACCGGTGATGATCGCCATCTCCGTTGGCAACGGCAGTGGCGATGCGCAGGGCAGTGAACGCGGACTGGAATACGATGCTATGTCTGGCCTTTATGCCGAGTTCATTGAACAGGAAGTGCTGCCCCTGGTGGAAAGCAAATGCCATGTCAAACTAAGCAAAGATCCTGATGCCAGGGCTACCATGGGTGGGAGTTCAGGCGGCTCATGCGCTCTTATCATGGCCTGGTATCATCCTGAATTATATCATCGCGTACTCACTTATTCGGGCACTTATATAAATCAACAATGGCCATTTAACCCGGAAACACCACATGGCGCCTGGGAATTTCATGAACATCTCATTCCCAATAGCGCTTTAAAGCCACTGCGTATCTGGATGGAGGTTGGCGACAGGGATCTTCTAAACCCCAATGTTATGCGCGACAACATGCATGATTGGGTGGTGGCAAATGAAAAAATGGCAAAAGTGCTCGCTGAAAAAGGTTATCCTTACCAGTTTGTTTTCGCCCGCAACGCTTGGCATGTGGACAATAAAGTAAGACAGCAAACACTCCCCGAAGCATTGGAATGGCTATGGAAAGATTACCAGCCGGCGAAGATCACACCCCAATAAATACTTGCTTAACATGAAGGATCCTTAAGTTTTTAAAACTTCAGGAGTCTGAATTAACTTTCAGTATGGATCATATTGAATTGAAAGTAACTCACATCATACGCGAAACGCATGACACTGTTTCTGTTTTTTTCGAACCTGCTGATTACAAAAAAATAATTTATGAAGCGGGCCAATTCATCACATTTCTATTTTCACATAAGGATCAAGAGATCAGAAGATCATATTCTTTTTCTTCAACACCAATCATTGATGATTTTTTTTGTGTAACGGTAAAAAGGGTTTCCAATGGAGAGGTCTCCAGATTTATTACAGACAAACTTTCCGTCAATGATAGATTAATAGGGCTTCAGCCAATGGGAAGATTCACCATCAGCACCAATGAACATTTCTCAAGACAGCTCTTTTTTATTGCGGCCGGAACGGGCATCGTTCCCATTTTTTCTTTATTGAAAAAAATATTACACGATGAGCCGAAAACAAATGTTGTGTTGATCAGTCAAAATCATCATGAAGCAGATATTATCTTTAAAAAAGAATTGGACAAAATAAGAGACCGCTTTTCGGATCATTTCAAATGGATCAACTTATTAAGCAGGCCTACGAATAAAAATCATTTTTCACAAAAACTGAACAACTTTTTATTAGAGCAATTGATCGACGAAAATATAAATGCAGGAAAAGAACAATCATTTTATTTATGCGGACCATCATCATTTATGCGGATGTCGCAATTCACCTTAAAATGGATGGGATTTACAGATGCCCAGATAAAGAAAGAGAATTTTACTGTTGATTTTATTCCGCCGCCCCCGTTGATCCCAGATACATCAATTAAAAAAATCACTATTCATTATCAGCATAAAATCTTTCATGTTGAGGCTGCTTACCCAAAAAGTATCTTACAGACCGCGCTTGATCATCATATTCAATTGCCTTATAGTTGTCGCGGTGGGAGATGTTCGAGTTGCGCAGCAAAATGCACCAATGGAAAAGTGAAAATGAGTATTAATGAAGTGCTGACAGAAAAAGACCTGCAGGATGGATTAGTGCTTACCTGTGTCGGTTATGCAGAAACTGATATTGAACTTGAATTTTAAACCTATTATTAGTTATAAAATTCAGTTGCCAAAAAATTGTAGGGGTCAATGGAAAAGAAATCATCTTTCTGCTCGGGGAAATCTGCAAATTCCAATTCAAGAAATGAATTTCCTTCGCGGATCTGCCACAAATATGTTTTTTTATCAACCAGTGTTTTATTAAAAATTTCGGGAAGTAACTCGGGCAATAATCCGTTCCAGCAGGCTTCAGCCATTTGTTCGATATCGTTGAGTTGATTATTGTTTGATGAATTGTCATTTTTACATAACTGACCAGTAGCAAAACTAGTTCCGGTCACCAGTAAAACTTCTTGTTGTGTAGAATTTGTTTTCATATCCGTTGCTTTTATTATTAGACGCAAAACATTCCCAAAAGCAACAAATCGCGGATAGAAAATTATGTTAAAGGTAAAACCGCCTTATTCTTTGTTTTGACTAAATCGCCTGCTGATTATTTCTTCCTGCTGCGGAGTCAGTGCAGTCGTAGATTTCAGCACTTTGATAAAATAGACAACTTCTTTTTCTTCAGATGGGCAGCCAACATTATCCCCGGCGGAGTCGAAGCTTGCGCCATCAGTTCTTATTTTAGAATCAGCCAATAATTTTCCATCTTTATCAAAGATCAGCCAAAATGGAATGCCTACACTATCTCCATGATACTTTGTTCGCAATTCATTTGCACCCGGATTTTGTAATGCCTTTTTATCTTCTTTATATTCATCAACATCAAGATGCCGAACGATAAAATTGTCATCAAAAAATTGTTTACAGCTCTTATCATTCATCGAACTATCCATTTTATGACACCATCCGCACCAGGATGCATGAAAAATGATAAACACTTTTTTGTTCTCTTTAGTTGCCTGCAACAACGCTCCTTTCATTATTTCATCCGCACTTAACGGAACTTTCTGGGCATTAGCGTTTGTCGAAACAAAAAGTATCGCAATCATTAACCCCGAAAAAAATCGCATAGTCATTTTTTAAAAATAGCCTTTATACCCGTAAAAATACTTTCTTCTTATACATGAAATATAAAAAGCACCATTTTACAAAAACATAGCAGCAAGCCATCACGACTATATTCCATGGGTCGCCAACCAATTGGCCAAACCATTTAAAAAAACCGTTTGTTGTGTACTCCCAATTAATGAAATGCCCTGACAGGTAGATAAGAATCGAGTTCATTCCAATTATCCTGAAAAAGAAAGACCATTTCTTATAACCCAGCACATCAATAATGTAATAAAAAATAGAAAGCAATATCAAACTCAATCCTCCTACTTCGAGAACAAAAGAACTCGTCCAAAGATTTTTATTAATGGGGAAGTCAAGATTCCATAACTGGGCCAGAGCAAGAAATATAATACCGGTGATGAATAACCGTAAAACTTTTGCCGTTTGTTTGATGGGGCTTGTCTTCAAAAAAGTGCCAGTAAGAATTCCCAATAATCCGGTGCCAATAGCAGGAATAGTTGATACCAGGCCTTCCGGATCGTGAATGCCCAGATAAAGATGACCGGGGATTACGGAGCGATCGATATAGGATGCGAAATTTCCCTGCATGGTAAGATCCCCGCGCGGAAAGCCGGGAGCGGAAGTAAATTTCAGCATTAGCCAATATCCGATTAGCAATCCGCAAAACCAGATGATCTGCCCGATTTGTTTTGTGTACAATGCAATGATATTGGCAAACATATAGGCAAGACCGATACGTCCGAGTACACTACCAAACCGAATCTCTGAGAACGGGCGAAGATGCAGCCCATTATTATAGATAACACCCAACACCACTAAGATCAAGCCTCTTCTGATCACCCGCAATAATATTTTTTGTTTTGTTGCGCCGGCATCTAATTCTTTCCCTACTGAATATGGTGTCGCCACTCCAGCTATAAAAAGAAAAAGAGGAAAGATGAGATCATACAAATGAAAACCATTCCAATCCGGATGTGTCAGCTGATTGGAGAAACCTTCCCAAAAGGAATTGCCGGTAACTTTAGCCATTCCATGAACAATTTCCTCAGCCCCCATTATCCAAAACATATCGAATCCACGAAGAGCATCTAATGAATATAATCGCTGGGAAGCAAATGATGGTGCAGTTGGATTTTGAGCCATAACAAGCAGTGTTGGTTAAGAAAAGTTGAGCAGTTATTAATGTAATATAGACATTTTATTCGTGAATGCTATTGAAACACCCGCACATAATCCACAAACAAATGCTCGGGAAAAATCGTTGACCCATCCGGAGAACCGGGCCAATCGCCACCTACAGCCACATTGAAAATAAAAAAAGACGTACTGTTGAACGGCCAAGTTCCGCTCGATATATTTTGTGCATTCGCAGAAAAATAAAGCTGATCATCTACGAGCAATGAAATACTATCCTGTTTCCAAATTAAACTGAACACATGGAATTGTTTCGAGAAATCTCCGCTTGAGATCGAATAGTTGCTACCCAGGCTTGCCTGCGCGCCACTGCCATTGGCATAATGGAGCGTTCCATATACTTCCTGCGGGGTTTTACCAATCAGCTCCATGATGTCGGTTTCGCCACATGTTGGCCAGCCCACCTGGGTTATGTTTGAACCGAGCATCCACAAAGCCGGCCAAATGCCTTGGCCTACAGGGAGTTTGGCACGAATATCAATTCTCCCGAATTGAAACTGCTCTTTGTTTTGCGTTGTCATTCGGGCAGAAGTATAATCGCTTCCGCTATAACTTTCTGCTCTTGCTTCTATCACCAGATTCCCGGATGATTGAAAAGCATTTTGTGTCCTCGCCGTATAATATTCTAGCTCATTATTCCCCCATCCGCCGCCGCCTGTTTCAAAATTCCAGTAATTTGAATTTATGGTTTTAGCGTTGAATTCATCGCTCCAAATCAAAGTATAACCAGGGTAAGATAACGGGGATGTATAACCGGAGCTATCGGTTGGCAGATAGGTTCCATCATTTTGGATTGTTGCCGTCACACTATCTACAGCAATATTGCAATTGACAGGGTTGAAAAATTTCAAATAAAATTTCTGATTCGCCTGTCGTAAACTATCGCCAAATACAGTAATAGGAACATTTCCCTGAGTCTGGCCGGCATTAAATATTAAGGTACCTGATGCCGGAGAATAATCTTTATTGGCAATTGCGCTCCCATCCTGTGTTGTATATTGGATTGACATTTGTTTTGAAGAGGCATTGTTTACATTGATATAGAACCGAAAAATGCTGTTCGTGTCTGTTCTGCTTTGAGACAGGCTGGTAGAAAAAACGGAAGGCAAGCTGCTGTTGGATGGGCTCTTTTTTGAGCAGGAAATCATTAATAGCAAAACAACGATGCGCCAATAATTCATTAAATAAAAATATTAAAATATATTGGCAAATAGAACACCTGCTGATAAATTCTATTTTAATTCTGTGCTGGTAAATGCAAGTGGTAACAATGAAGAAGAGTTCGAAATAATGAAAATTCTTCCTTTCATTCCGCCAAGAATAAGTCGTATCGGGTGTTTCATCCTTTGCTCATATTCCTGTAACGATTGACGACAAATGCCGCATGGAGAAATAGGATGGTCGCTTTCCCCCTGTTCATTATCATAGCTTATAGCCAAGGTTTCGATAATCCCATCAGAAAAAAGAGAAGAAACGGAGGATAATAAGACCCTTTCCGCACAAATGCCGGCAGGGAATGAAACGTTTTCCTGGTTTGTTCCGGTAACGATTTTGTTGTTTGATAATTTTGCAACTGCGGCTACCCGAAACCGTGAGTAAGGTGCATAAGCAAAGCGTGTCGCCTTTTGCGCTTCGATCAATAAAGATGCATCCTCCGGGGCTAGTTCATTGATTGAATCGTAAACATCAAATGAAAATATATGATCGCTTCTATGCATGGTGAGTGATGGCGAATGGTGAAACCCTACTACATATCACATACAATTATCTTATCTTATTAAACAAGCGACTCCAGCGGATTCCATGATCAAAACTCATCCATATTAAGGATGCACTTCCAACAACATGGTCTTCAGGAACAAATCCCCAGTAGCGCGAATCCTGTGAATCCTGGCGATTATCGCCCATCATCCAGTAATAATCCATCTTGAAAGTGTATTGATTTGTTTCCTTATCGTTGATATAGAAATTGCCGTTCTTATAGTCCAATTTATTTTTTTCATAAGTGCGGATGGCGCGTTCATACATCGCATAATTTTCCTGGGTAAGTTTTATGGTTGCTCCTTTTTTGGGGATCCATACGGGACCAAAATTATCGCGTGTCCAATTATGAAACTTATCGTAAGGCATTACGCCATATGGATCGTTATTATAAGCGGTATCTAATTGAATATTTTTAATAAAGCCCACCTTGATCATTTTTTCTTTTGCAGCGTTGGTGAGCAACATGCGAAATTCATTCTGTCTGCCTGTTGATGCATAATCGCCTTTTTCAATATCAAGATTATATTGCTCTTTCATTGCGTCTGCATCAAATTGCTGTCCGTTTGTAGTTACAAAATAATACAGTTCTGAGTTTGGAGGCGGTTCTTGTCTTACCCCATTAATAAAAACCACATCGTTGATGATTTGAATGGAATCTCCGGAAACCCCAACACACCGTTTGATATAATTTTCTTCTTTGTCCACCGGCCGCATCACCAAGGGGAAATCATCAGGGTCGCTTAAAATAACTTTTCTTCCACTGTCTGCATTGCCACGGCCTGCTTCACGACAAGCCGCATAATAAGTTACCAGCGATTGAAATTCATCTTTATTAATGACGGTATCCCCCGCGGGAAAATTAAAAACCACCACATCATTTCTTGTTATCGGAGAAGCAAACCATCGGGTGTAGGGAATTTTTATCCATTCGACGTAGGAATCGGCATTGGTATAGGGGATGGAATGATGGACAAAGGGAAGCGCTAATGGTGTGTTGGGAAGACGTGGCCCGTAACTGAACTTACTCACAAATAGAAAATCGTTGACCAATAGGGTTTTTTCCATGGAAGGCGTTGGAATAACATAAGCTTCAAAAACAAATGTGCGGATAAGAACGGCAGCAACCACAGCAAAAACACCGGCATCGATCCACTCGCGCGCCGTTGTTTTCTTATGCTTTCTCACCACTTCTGGCCCAAGAAAACGATCATCTTTATTATATCCAACATAAGGAAAATAAACGACTGGAAGAAGCGCGGAAAGTGCGTGTTCATAAAACCTGAACTTGCCAAATGTTTTTACAAACTCAACAAAAATTCCCATGGAAATAAACCAGCCCACAACCGGAATTATTTGCCAGAAAACCCAGTGTGCTGGGCGGTCGGCCAGCTTTTGCATTATCCATGTATTATAAAATGGAACGAATGCCTTCCATGCCGGCACTTTGGCTTTTTCAAACATTTTTGCTAAACCGAAAGCAGGCAATAACAGTATGATTAATTGAATGAGAATAAGAACAAAAACCTGGTGAGCGCTCATGAAGGGAATTTTAAAATTCGGGCAAAAATACCATGATAATTGATATTTGGCAATTGATAATTGATAATTCTATGTGAAGATGGTTCGAGTGTGCAGTTTCATCCAATAGGACAATGTGAAAATCGGGCAATCAGGAATGTATGATTGGGCAAAGAAATGAATCAGATAATACCTTCGATGATCGCACTGATTTCATCGGCTTTATTCATTACCATAAAATGACCGCCATTTTTTATTACATGAGTTGGCTGAATGTTCCTGATCGGAAATGTTTTATCAAGCGTTCCATGAATATGGAAAATCGGACCGGGCTGTTGCGTGTTTTGCCATTTAATTACTTTATCAATTGCCCAATGCAAATAATCAGACGAAACATTATTGCGAAAATGTTTGGCTAATATTTTTTCCTGTTCATTTTCAGCTCCAAGAAAAAAATCTGCAAATTGAGAAAACCACTGAGGAGATCGTTCGGGTATCAACGCATTTAAATGGAGTTTGCCGGTTATCTTCATCCATGGTGGCAACTCTTCATGTGATTTGACGCTTGAGATGATAATGATTTTTTGAACCGGTTTTTGTTTTGCCATTTCGATGGACATCATTCCGCCAAAAGAAACGCCCATTAAAACAGGATGATCACCTTCAACAGATGCATTCATTCTTGTAGCATAGTCCTCAATACTTTCACCCTTCCGGGGAACCAGCCATTTGATATATTCAAAATTTACACCCGGAACATGCAAATTTTGGAACACTCTTTCATCAGCACCCAATCCACTTATACAATAAATTTTTTTCATGATGCATCAAATCATTTTTGCGGAAGCACATAACTTTCTACATCGCCGATCTTAATAACTTTTCCAGATAGGATTACCAATCGTTCAACGACATTACGCAACTCGCGGATATTACCCGTCCAATTATGCTGTTGTAAGGTTTTAATCGCATCCTCATCAATTGTCTTTCGGGCTATTCCGTAATCTGCGCAGATGTCGGCAAGAAATTTATCAACCAATAAAGGAATATCATCTTTTCTTTCATTCAGCGAAGGAACATGAATAATGATCACACTCAGCCGATGATAAAGATCGAGCCTGAATTTTTTCTCTTCTACTTCCTTCAACAGATCTTTATTGGTAGCTGCGATCACTCTGGTATCAACGCTGATATCTTTTTCACCGCCAACGCGTGTGATTTTTCCTTCCTGCAGGGCACGCAGCACTTTTGCCTGCGCGTTCATACTCATGTCACCAATCTCATCTAAGAACAAAGTGCCACCGCTCGCCTGTTCAAATTTTCCGATCCTTTGTTTCATGGCAGAAGTAAATGAACCTTTTTCATGACCGAACAATTCACTTTCTATCAACTCTCCAGGAATAGCCGCGCAATTCACTTCAATCAGAGGACCCGTTGAGCGATTGCTTTTCTCATGCACCCATCGCGCTACCAATTCTTTTCCCACTCCATTTTCACCGGTTATTAATATGCGTGCATCTGTTGGTGCAACTTTTTCAATGGTCTCTTTTATTTTATGGATAGGTGCTGAAGCGCCAACCATTTCCTGAACCTTGCTCACCCTTCGTTTTAGCACTTTTGTTTCTGCGACCAGACTTGTCTTATCCATTGCATTGCGAATCGTAATAAGCAATCGGTTCAAGTCTGGCGGTTTTGAAATATAATCATATGCGCCTTTTTTCACTGCCTCCACCGCAGTCTCAATGGTACCATGACCCGAGATCATAATTATAGGAACATCAGGATTTGATTCTTTTGCTTTTTCCAAAAATTCAATACCATCAATTTTTGGCATTTTAATATCGCAAAGGATAACATCGTATTCAACTTCACGAAATTTTTTCAATCCTTCTTCCCCGTCGCCGGCTTCATCAATCTTATATCCTTCGTAAGAAAGAATTTCACTCAGCGTTTTGCGAATTGCTTTTTCATCGTCTATGATCAAAATATTTGACATCGTTTTCTTTTGGTTGCAGCGAAAATAAGAAATTATGAACAAGGATTATAAACCAAACGGATTTACAACGATCAGCTTTGCTTGCCCTGCACACTTTAACATTTTGTTCTTTATTCAGCGATAAACTGTAGTTATCCACCATCAGCATAAAATACGATTAAAATGCGTAGTTGTTCTTCGTAGTTTTTCCTTGCTCGCAGATTTTTTATAAATTAATTTTAGACTATCCAATATTCAAAACTAAGATCATGAAAAACAACATTCCAGTTCCTGAAACGCCCACCTCAAAAATTTTTTTTAAGATCACCGTATTCGGATTTTTCCTATTAGGTTTCGTAGGTATTTTTCTGATGATCGTAAATAATGTGGTGAAAGCTTTACATTAATTTTATTTCGTTACGTCAAGCCCAATGATGGTATCCACTCCATCCATCTGAATATTTTTCAGGTCGAACATTACATAACCATCCGCAAGCAATTGAAATTTTACCGGTTTATTATCTGCAAAAAGTTTTGCCGATTTTATTTTATAGGGAAATTTCAAGAATAATTTATCCCCTTCCGTTTTAAAAACATGCAGGTAAACTTTGTTCCCTTTTTCTGTTACGGCTCCCCAGCTTTGCGGCCTGATGAATCCGGCGCTCGTCCCATAAATGGTTTCCCCATTCATTTTTAACCAGTCTCCCATCGCTTTCAATCTTTCACTAAACTCCGGTTGTATATCCCCGTTAGGCATCGGACCGATATTCAATAACAAATTAGCACCCAATCCGGCATCCTTAACCAGCAACTGTATCAATTCCTTCACGGATTTATAATTGTCATCGGTAATGCTGAACCCCCATGAATCATTCATGGTTTCGCAGGTTTCGAGTGGCATTTTGTTTGACACTTCCTGGAAACTTAATCCTGATTTATTTTCCCCGGGCAGATCTCTTTCAAACATTTGAAAATCCTCTCCCGGAAATGGGGTGAGGTGATGATTATTACCGATGAGGCATTGCGGTTGTAATTTATGAATCAGCGCATAGATTTCATCGAGCTTCCAATTAATGCGCGAGCTGCGATCTTCAGCGCCTTCGGGTGCTGTTTGATCCCAGTAACCATCAAACCAGACTCCCGCAATTTCTCCGTAATTGGTCAATAATTCGGTTAGCTGATTTTTCATGAACTGCAAATAACTGGCATAATCACCATGACCTTTTCTGCCCGAATGCTGACCGGTTCTTCCTGTTTCGTGCGGATAATCTTCCCGATACCAATCTAACAGTGAGTAATACACGAAAAGTTTTACTCCCTGTTTATGACATTCATCGGCAATTAGTTTTACAGCATCTTTCCCCCAATGCGTATTGGTAATTTTCCAGTCGGATTGTTTGGTATCCCAATCACTAAAACCATCATGATGGCGCGTTATTAAAGTGATGTATTGCATGCCTGCATTTTTTGCTGTACTCACCCATTTATGTGCATCAAAATCCACAGGATTAAAAAACTTAAGCAACCGCTTATAATCATCCACAGTGATGTTGCGGTTATTCATCACCCATTCACCAGCGCCTGGTACGCTGAAAGCGCCCCAGTGAATGAACATACCAAAACGTGCGCTGTCAAACCATTTACGTGCCTGCAAATTTTCCGCTGATGGTGCGTACCCGGTTTGAGAAAAAACAAAAAGAGAGTTGGTGATAATGAATATGGCAATCAATAGCTTTTTCATGACTGAATTTTTAAAAAGAAAATAAATGTAAATGATTCTGCGGAATTATTAATATCAACTGTTCAACAGAATTCGTACCGCGGAAGAGTACGGCCCGGGGATTGAAAATGGGATTACAGGGGCTGGAGAAAAAATGTATGGTAATGTGAGAATTGAGGGATGGCCCAGATGCGTAATTGAGCCATCTTCACATTGAGTCATTATTTTTTCATGTACATTACTTCCTTTGCGAGTTTTACGGTGCGTCCAATATCGGGTAACGCAGCAGCAACAAGGTTTGGCGCGTAATGCAAGGGCGCATCGGCAGAGGTGATGCGGCGAATAGGCGCATCGAGATAATCGAAACCTTCTTTTTGAATATTATACGTGAGCTCCGTTGAAACAGAACCAAAAGGCCATTGTTCTTCAACAATGATCATGCGATTGGTTTTTTTCACGCTTTCTAAAACGGTCATCCAATCGAGCGGACGAATAGTGCGCAGATCAACGACTTCAGCGCTAATTCCTTCTTTTTCCAATTCGGCGGCGGCGCCCAAAGCCACTTTCATCATTTTATTGTAAGAGACGATCGTTACGTCTCTACCTTGTTTTTTTACATCCGCTTTACCAAGTTCGATATAATATTCTTCTTCCGGCACTTCGCATTTATCGCCATAAGTCGTTTCACCTTCCATAAAAATAACCGGATCTTCCTCATAACGAATGGACTGTTTCAACAAACCTTTCGCATCATATCCATTACTGGGAGAAACCACTTTGATACCTGGAATATTTGCATAATAATTTTCGAATGCGGTGGAATGTTGTGCCCCTAACTGACCAGCCGAACCATTTGGACCCCGAAATACGATCGGGCAACCAACTTGGCCGCCACTCATCGCCAACATCTTTGAAGCTGTATTCAATATCTGATCAAGAGCGAGCACTGCAAAATTGAAGGTCATGAACTCAACGATGGGCCGTAATCCATTTTGCGCGGCGCCAACGCCAATGCCGGTAAAACCCAATTCCGAAATGGGGGTATCGATAATCCTTTTCGGTCCGAATTCATCAAGCATTCCCTGGCTAACTTTATAAGCACCATTGTATTCGGCAACTTCTTCCCCCATTAAAAAAACACGACCATCGCGGCGCATTTCTTCAACCATCGCCTCACGTAACGCTTCCCTGAATGCAATTTGTCTCATCCTTGAATTTTTTATGAGTTGCAAAAATATCGGTAAACTGCCAAACGAGCAAATTGCGGTTGATTTTAATAGTAAGCTCAGAGAAAATAAATAAGTTTGAATTCATTTTGCCATCATGAAACAAATTACACAGCAGCTTAGTCAGATCATCAGCGATTACGCCGAAAAATTAATGGGTATCAGTGAAAATGATCTTGCCGCCAAACCAGATCCGCTAAAATGGAGCAGGAAAGAAATCCTGGGGCATTTGATTGATTCGGCGCAAAGCAATATCCGACGATTTGTTGTTGCGCAGTATGAAGAAGCGCCATTTATCATTTACAACCAGGATAAATGGGTCGCCATTTCTGATTACCAAAATTATCCCACCACCGACCTGATCAGTTTGTGGATTCTGTTGAACAAACATATCTGCATTATTCTTGGGAACACTTCCGAAGAATCGTTACTGCGAATGTGCAAAACAAATAAAGATATCCCGCACACGATCAAGTGGCTTGCGGAAGACTATATCAGACATTTGTTACACCATCTTCATCAGGTTTGTAACCTGGAGCCAGTTCCCTATACTTAATTTTTTATAGTTCTTTTTTCATTAGCCAATCGGTTTGCGCATCGTCACCCAACATAAAAATATGATCGCCGAATTTTTCAAATCCCCATTTTGTATAAAATGAGATGGCGCGTTCATTATGTTCCCAAACGCCAAGCCAGATGATTTTTTTTCTTTTCTCTTTGGCAATTTCGATACATTTTTGCATCAATGCTTTTCCAATTCCTTTACCAATCGTTTTTTGTTCGCTGTAAATCCTGGCGATCTCAATCGCGTTGGCATTGCCAAACTCAGTCCGGTTGTTGGTCTCAACCAATAATACATATCCGACGATTTGCCCTTCATAATAAGCCAATAAAAAAATATTTCCTGGCTGGCCAACCTGCGCGATCAGTTTTTCTGTGTAAAATTCATTGGTCATGAATTTATCTATATTCTCCTTTGTGTTGAATGATGCGAATGCATCATAAAAAGTGCGCTGACTGATATCAGCGATCAAGGCAGCATCATTAATGGTCGCAAAGCGAATAGTAACAGCGTTCAATTGTTGTCGGTTTAATAATGATCAAGCGGTAGTGAAACTTCAGCTGATATTTTCAATTACCATGGCGCTTGCGCCGCCGCCGCCATTGCAAATTCCAGCAGCGCCGAACCTTGAATTATTTTGTTTTAGGATATACATTAACGTTATTAATATTCGTGCGCCACTGCAACCCAATGGATGACCAATGGAAACTGCGCCGCCATGGACATTTACTCTCGCAGGATCAAGCTTCATCCTTCGAGTATTTTCAATACCCACAACGGCAAATGCTTCATTCAATTCCCAATAATCAATATCACTCATTTGCAAACCTGCTTTGGCAACGGCTTTGGGGACAGCCAGCGATGGTGTAGTAGTGAACCATTCAGGTGCCTGTTCTGCATCTGCATAAGAAATTATTTTTGCAAGCGGTTTCAATTTTAATTCTTCCGCCTTTTGCTTACTCATTAATACTACAGCTGCAGCTCCATCATTCATCGTGCTGGCATTTGCCGCTGTAACCGATCCATCTTTCTGAAATGCAGATTTCAATTCAGGGATCTTTTCAAATTTTACGTTGAACGGTTCTTCATCCTTGGAAAATAAAACCGCCTCCCCTTTGCGCTGTGGAATTGCAACGGGGATAATTTCATCATTAAATTTTCCCTCTTTCCATGCGGACTGCGAGCGTTTATAACTTTCAATGGCAAATGCATCTTGGTCTTCACGAGAAATGCCACATTCTTTTGCACATAATTCTGCTGCATTGCCCATCGCTTTGCCATCGTATACATCAGTCAGTCCGTCTTTGGCCAATCCGTCTATCAAAAGCACATTACCGTATTTATTTCCCCAACGCATGGTTTCCGCATAAAACGGAACATTGCTCATGCTTTCCATTCCGCCAGCAACAACAATATCAGCATCGCCAAGCATGATACTTTGCGCCGCCAGTGAAATTGCTTTCATACCACTTGCGCAAACCTTATTGATCGTTGTACAGGCCACTTCATTTGGCAAACCAGCAAATTTTGCCGCCTGCCGCGCTGGCGCTTGTCCAAGATTTGCCTGCAGCACGCAGCCCATCAACACATCCTGAACCTGTTGCGGTTGAATGCTTGCTCTTTCGATAGCCCCTTTAATGGCTATCGCTCCCAATCTTGTTGCGGAAAACTCTTTTAATGCGCCACCAAAACTGCCGATGGGTGTACGCACCGCCGAGATAATATAAACTTCTTTTTTATTCATATTGCAAAAAATGAATCGCAAAGATAAATAATAGATTTGGAGAACATATTGAATGGCGGATTGTACTAAAAACCTTAACTGAATCGTTTCTATGATGCGTTTATGATAAAACCTTGTTCAATCAATGAAAAAATGATCATTATTATGTCTGCAAAAAAATACTCTTTTTTATTCATGATCTCAATCCTGTTTGTGTTACAGTCAAATGCACAATACAAACGTAAAGGTGAAACGCTTACCAATCGCGGCACAACAACTACTTCAAAAAATAAAAAGGCTGATTATAGCTTGCAGCAATTCAAAGGCAAATGGCAGGAATTTGAAAGAAAGGATCGCAACACAAATACGATTGTTCCTTTTAATGACAGCATTCAATTGAAATTTACCGACAGCAACAAAGTACAAACAAGAACAAGCATCATTACTAGCATGGTGCTGGACGGTTACGCCGATATTGATGCAGATAATACGCTCACCGTATCTGCAGATGAATACACGATAAAATCATTTACCAATAATGAAATGGTCCTTGATGATAATGAAAAATTTATTCATCGTTTAAAGAAAGTGGATACATTTTGGTATGAAAAATTGGGCAAGCTTTCAGTGAAACAAGATGATTATAGTTCACCAATAAAAGTGGGCATTAATAATATTTTGGGAAGCTGGGCTATTTATAGAAGACAGGCAAAACCGGGAGCTACAGATAATAACGCGCAATTAATCAAGTCGCTTAATATTCCTGATAAAGTAAATGAAAATACGGCCAGCGGGTATATTGTTTTTTACCAGGGAGAAACATCTCAACAATTGCCATGTACCGTTACATTAAGCGGAACGGATATGACTATTGTTGCCGGTAAAAATAAATGGAGCGTTTCTGTTTACCAGGCAAACATGAACAATTTTGTTTTTGGAAATAGCAGCCTGTTATATTTTAGTAAGCCTGCAAAATAATCACCCGTTCAGTTTACTTTTTCTGTATCCATAAAAAAAGTAAATCAATAATCCGAAAGCCATCCACCCAAAAAATACCATCCAGCTTTTTGCAGGAATTTCTATCATCAGATACAAACAACACAATGCGCCAAGAACGGGTATGAGAGAGTAATTGCGAAGAAAGCTGAGTAATGCAATGACTATTGCTGCGATAATAAAAAGTATAAATAAAATTTCCTGGTAACCTTCCGAATTAAAATTACTGCATGCCTCTGTCAGTCGTTGTCTGAAAAGCAACGCGAATAATAAAACAAGGACGGGAACAATAAATTTTCCGTTGATATATGGAATTTGAAATTTCCCGGGTTTCTTTTCCATCTTCGGCAAATACAAAACACCTCCACAAACAAGAACAAATGCAAATAGAGTACCGATGCTCGTTAGGTCGGTCATTAATTTATCATCAACAAATAAAACCGGAACGCCAACCAATAATCCGCTCATTAATGTAGCAAAAGCCGGGGTTTTAAAACGAAAACTCAATTTACTGAAACGCTTTGGCAATAAACCATCGCGGCTCATGCTCATCCATATTCTTGGTTGTCCGATCTGAAAAACAAGCAACACACTTGTTGCGGCAACAACCGCGCTTACCGAAATAACAAATCCAATCTTATGCATATTTATTTTGTCGAACACATAAGCAAGCGGATCAGCAACGCCATTGAATTCTTTATAATTCACCAGCCCGGTTATCACCAAAGCCGTGATAATATAAATTACGGTGCAGATCAATAATGAATAGATCATCCCTTTGGGTAGATCTTTTTGCGCATTCTTGCATTCTTCAGCTGTCGTGGATATCGCGTCAAATCCAATATAGGCAAAGAACACAGCTGATACACTCTTCAACACACCGCCCATTCCTTCCGGCAAAAATGGTGTCCAATTCGCAGTTGTTCCAGTAGAAAAAATAATCCAAAAGCCCACCAAAGCGATGAAGGCGAGCACGACAATTTTTAACCCTACCATAAAATTGGCGCTCTTGCGACTTTCATTGATACCGATATATGCCAGTATGGTTATCAATCCAACAATAATAAATGCCGGAAGATTAATTATGAATTTAAATCCGAGTATTGTTGGAGCATTCGTGTAAACCAAATTAGCAACTGATTGTCCCGCTCTTATCGCTTCTTCATAGGCCATCTTGGCCGTTTGATGCCCGATGGTGAGCCAGTCAGGAAGATTAATGCCAATGGCTTTTAAAATATTGTTGAAATAAGCGCTCCATGAGATCGCAACAACGACATTTCCAATAGAATATTCTAAAATAAGCGCCCAGCCGATGATCCACGCAATCATCTCCCCAAAAGTAACATAGGAATAGGTGTAGGCGCTACCGGACACGGGTACCCGTGAGGCAAACTCCGCATAGCAAAGGGCAGTAAATCCACAGGTAACGGCAGTGATAATAAATAAGAAAATGACTCCGGGACCGCCATGATAAGCTGCTGTACCGATAGTGGAGAAAATTCCGGCACCGATCACCGCTGCGATACCCATAAAAGTAAGGTCACGAACACCGAGGACTTTTTTCATTTCATGTCCATGCGCATCGCCAAGACCGGCTTCTGCATCCGCAATAATTTTTGAAAGGGATTTCTTTCTGAATAGTGAAGTCGACATGCAGGTTTTGGTTTAGAGTTGAAATTAAGAAAAATATGGTTACGAAAAGCGGGAGTTATGAGTTATGAGCAGGGGGCGCTTTGCTAATACAGATAAGCAAACTGCCTTTTAGTTAATAACCACACCCTAGCCATTAAGCACCCCCGTGTTGCGCTGTTTTGTGCCGATAATTCTATTGAGAATAAGGATCATTCGCTAGATTAAAATAGTTCAGGTCGCCGCTCGCAAATAAATCAATTAACAACTGTAGCATTTTCTCCCCAATATGATCGTATCGTTTAGGCTTTCGCATTTATTCATGGCTCATCGCTAAACAAAAAGGAGATTTTTTTTGCCTGCAAAAAGAAATCAGTTTTTCCGGACTCACAAAAATCTAATGTCACGGTATTGTCGTAAATGATGAAGACAAAAGAATCTTTATGAAAACAAAACTCATTCGAAAAATCCTGAGAACAACAATCATAACCTTTCTTGTGTTAGCTGCCGTTTTATTCGTCCATATATATGTGGTAACGCGTCCAAAGGTCGACGCATACACAAGAATAATGGCCCGCATTGACATCAAGCAGGCCGTTGGGCAGCAAGATGCAGATAAAATCACTGCATGGCTATACCAGCAAAAAGGAGTTGATCATGTTCTTTGTAATCCCAAAACAGAAATGGTGGTCTTTAGTTATTCCCCCATGCTGGCAAACGGAAATGAGATCGCAAAAAAATTCACTGCCGAGCTCAATTATCCCAATGCAAAACGATTTATTCCTACTGCAGATCAGTTAAAAGGAAGTTGCCCGGTAGCCTCATCATTTACTTATAAAGTATATAGTTATTTCAAACATCTTTTTTAAAATTTTAAATTAAATATGAATATGAAAACAGCAATCGTTTCAGCTTTCTTCGGATTTGCCTTAATAACAATGGTAATGACGTCATGCAAAAAAAATGATAACAAAACAACTACCACTCCACCTACATTATATGATTCCCTTGGCGGCACAACAATGGTCCAGGACCCGACAGCGGCTTCGGGAACGATGATCGAAAAAGGTCGTTTATTGATCCGTAATATCATTGACAGCACCATTTTTGTTATTGCCGGCGATACTGCCATCAATGGGCACTTCACTGTTTTATTATCAGAAGTCGGTTCGGGAAATTTGAGTGGGTTCCAGGCACTGAGTAAGAATCTTACGGATTTTGTTGCTGTTGGAACAGGTGCAAAAGATTATACTTACGGTGGTAAATCAATGGTTGCCGCTCACGATCCCGCACAAAACCCAAGAATGAACGGGAAAGCCGATAATGGTGATTTCAATGCCTTCGAAGTCGACCTGTTTGCAGGTGCTAACAAGGCAGGTGTTCCTTCTACAACTCCTGCTCTAATCAGTGTTGGTAAAATCGTAGAATCTCTGCGTTCGCAGGTCGTTCAGCAATAAAATAAAATATTTTCATCAAATACAAGCGATCAAAATTTTGGTCGCTTTTTTATTTTTCTCTGTGGTAGGGACTAAGAAGCGACCAATAACCGACAGGAGATCATTTTATATTCCTATTTATCATGAAGTAAAGTGAACCGGCAGGCTCAGTATTTGGAAAGCCTAATGGCAGGTTGAAATATTTCAAAACAACAAAAACAGCTCAATGCTCCCGTCTCACTAAAAAATCGGCTAAGTCTTGTAATGGTTTTTTTCGTGAAGAAAGTACGGCGGTATCTTCTAAATGTTGAAAAGAGCTATGGATAAATTCTTCTTTGGTCTTTTTCGCCCATTCATCAACGCCGCAGGATTTGAAAATGGATATCATGTCATTCACTTTATTAACATCATCTGTGATCATTAATTCTTTAATGTCTCGGATCTGTGCATCTGTTGCAAGCTCTAATGTTTTAATGAGCAAGAATGTTTTTTTATTGGACATAATATCCCCGCCAATTTGCTTTCCGAATTTCGCCGGATCGCCGAAGGCGTCTAGATAATCATCTTGCAACTGGAATGCTAATCCAAGATTTTTCCCAAAAGCATATAAATGTTGCTGGTTGCCATCTCCTGCACCCCCAAGAATAGCGCCCATTTGTAAACTCGCTGCTAATAATACAGAAGTTTTCAATTCTATCATTGATAAATATTCATCAAATGAAACGTTCTCCTTTTTTTCAAAATCCATATCGAGCTGTTGTCCTTCGCAAACTTGCTTTGCCGTTGTATTGAACAGGTCAATGATCTTATGCAAATGAGAAGAATGAATCTTATTCAGATAATCATAAGCTACAACAAGCATCACATCTCCTGAAAGCAAAGCCACGGAGTCGCCGTATTTTTCATGTACGGTCTGCATACCGCGGCGCAACGGCGCTTTGTCCATAATATCATCATGTATCAAGGTGAAGTTGTGAAATAACTCAATGGCGGTCGCTGCCTCCCAGGCGTCATCATTTATCTCCCCAAATAATTCGTTACCCATCAAACACATTACCGGTCGTATTCTTTTACCACCTAATTGCAAAAAATAATCCGCAGGTTCATATAGGGTTTTTGGCTGAGCAGGAAAATGGGTGACATCAAATCTTGTCAAAAATTGTTTTGATAATTCTTCGAAACTGAGCATGGAAATAGTTTGTAGTTAAAGGACTGCACTTTGTTAGTCTGCCCTTTATTTCTTTTTCTTTTTAATTCTTATAGAAACCGAGTCATCATCAATCGCCGTGCTGTTAAGTATCCATTCAAAATCCAATTGCCGCTTGGCAAGGTTGGCTGCAATGAGTTTCACCGTAACCTTATCGCCCATGCTGAATTTTCTTCCGCTGCGTCGTCCTACTAATGCATAATCCGTTTCCACCAACCTGAAATCATCGTATTCTAGCAAACTGTTCAAACTTACTAGTCCTTCGCATTTTTGGTCAATGGTTTCAACCCAAAATCCAAATGCAGCGACGCCACTGATCACTCCTTCAAATTCATCGCCCAAAAACTCTTGCATAAATTCGACTTGTTTGTATTTGCTTGCAGCGCGCTCACTTTCCATCGCAGCACGCTCGCGTTCGCTGCAATGTTTGCATTTTTCTTCCAGCTTTTTGTCAATCACAATTTTTTGGTCAAGACATTCTTCCAAAATTCGATGCACCAAAACATCCGGGTATCGACGAATGGGGGATGTGAAATGACAATAATGTTCAAATCCCAGTCCGTAATGCCCGATATTTTCGGAGGTGTAAACCGCTTTCGCCATGGTGCGAATTCCCAATTGCTGCAGCACATGTTGCTCAGGCTTTCCCTGAACGGCCACCAGCATTTCATTAAACGAATGTGCAATTGATTCAGGCGTTTTTATGTCGAAATGATAGCCGTATTTTTTTGCGTATTCAATGAATGGCAGTAATTTTTCTTTATCCGGATTATCATGAATGCGATAGGGAAATGGGATTGGTTTCTTATTGAATTTGATTTTCGAGACGTTCTCTGCAACGGTCCTGTTAGCGAGTAACATAAATTCTTCTATCAGCTGATGGGCTTCTTTGCTTTCTTTTACCGTAACCCCAATCGGCTTTCCTTTTTCGTCCAGAACAAACCGCACTTCAGTCGATGAAAAATTGATCGCGCCTTTTTTGAATCGTTGTTTGCGGAATTTTTGTGCGAGATTATTCAATAGCAATATCTCGTCTTTATATTGTCCTTCCTTTTTTTCAATGATGCTCTGCACATCTTCATAGGTAAACCGATGGTCAGAATGAATGACTGTTTTTCCTAACCAATATTGTTTTATTTCTGCTTTTGCATTGATCTGAAAAATGGCAGAGAAACACAATTTATCTTCGTGAGGACGAAGCGAACACAATTCATTAGAAATTCTTTCGGGCAGCATTGGATTGACCCTGTCTGGCAAATACACAGAGGTTGCACGCAAATAAGCCTCTTTATCTAAAATAGTTTCGGGTTCTACATAATGACTAACATCTGCAATGTGCACCCCAATTTCATACAAACCATCGTTAAGCACTCTAAATGAAATGGCATCATCAAAATCTTTTGCATCAGCCGGATCAATTGTAAAAGTCAATATTCCGCGAACGTCTTTTCTTTTTTTGATTTCATTTGCCCCTATAATATCTGCCAATCGCTCAGATTCCTCCAAAACAGAATCAGGAAAGAAAACAGGAAATCCATTCTGCAACAAAATCTCTTTCATCGCTTTATCATTCACATCTTCACTCTTCATCACTTGTACTACTTCGCCTTGTGGTTTTTTATTTTTCTCCCATTCAATAATGCGGACAATGACACGATCATTATTCTGTGCGCCATTCAGTTTATCGAGCCGCAGATAAATATCAGGCATTGGTTTATCTGTTTCGGCAATAAAAAAAGCAAAGTTGGCACTCAGTTCTATTCGTCCCAAGAACTCAGATTGTTTTCTTTCAACCACTTCAACCACTTCGCCCTGCATCCGTTTCCCGTCCGCATTTCGCTTAATAACTTTGACCCTAACTTTATCACCGTTCAATGCAGTATTAAAATCATTGGGTCGCACGAGAATATCTTTTTCCAAATGCTCTACAATAACAAAACCCATTCCTGAGCGCGTAACCTCGAGCACACCTTTATATAGTTGAGATGAAACTATTTTTTTATTCTTCTTTTTTGAATTTTTATGAGACATTAAGTTTTTTTATTTTAGTTTTTTTATTTAAGATTTTAAATTGACGATTTTTGAAAATCGTATTTTTCTTTTTTTTATTTCCCATTTTCGATAACCAGCATTTGTTCTGATTTCCAAATCGCTACACCAAATTGATTTCATAGATGCACTAATCATCTGGCAGTTGTTTCCCTGCCATCAATCATTAATCGCCCATTAATTTCACGATTTTCACCTTATTTTGAGCCATTTTCAAATTGCATTCTCAAAGTTTGCAATGAAATTAGTGATTAAGCCTGTAAATGCTTTCGCTTCATCGAATAAAAATTCAGGTTCCACCGGAATTACATAAAAAGGCAATTCTTCAATTTCATTATGAAATTTTGCGAGCCGGACAGCATCTTTTTCTGTAGTAAGAATGATTTTCTCCTTCGCCTGGACATTATTATACCTGCGCACGATCTCTTTCAGGTCATCGATCGTATAAATGTGGTGATCATTATAGGAAAGCTGGTAGTACGTTTTATAATTATCAAGTACAAATTTTTTCAGTGAGCGCGGATTGGCAATACCGGTGACCAACAATACTTCCGTATCCTCTGAAACTTTTTTTTCATCAAAACGAGTGAGATGATAGGGAATCCCATAACGAATGGCGGAGAAAAAAATTTGCTGATGCGATAATACATTTATTTCCCGTGCAATATTTTCCTTTTCTTCATTGTCGATTTCAAAAGGGCATTTTGTAACAATAATAATATCTGCCCGCTTATAGCTCACTTTTTCATCGCGGAGGTCGCCGGTTGGCAAATACCAGTCACGAGTAAACAGGTTATTGTAATCCGTTAACAAAATGTTCAATCCAGCTTTCACCGAACGATGTTGAAATGCATCATCCAAAATAATTGCCTGCGTTGAAGGAATATCATGCAGCAATTGAGGGATAGCAACAATTCGTTCTTCTCCAACAGCGATGGGGACATCCGGAAACTTAATGTGAAACTGCATTGGTTCATCCCCTATTTCTATTACTGTTGACATGGGATTAGCGAGCGCATAACCGCGCGTTTTGCGTTTGTATCCTCTGCTTAAAACGGCTACCGCAAATTCATTTTTCAAGTTTTTTATCAAGAACTCAACCATCGGCGATTTCCCGGTTCCTCCAACGGCAAGATTACCAACACAAATGACAGGCAAATTGAAACTTGTCGATGACAAAATATTTTTATCAAAAAGAAAATTTCTGATACGTATAATAAATGCGTAAACAATAGAAAGTGGAAATAATAAAATCCGAATCGGTCTTAACAATGGAAAATTAAAATTCATGACACGAATTACACTAATTTTTGCGAATGAACGCTAAAATGATTCAATAATGCAGGTTTAACGATTGCTCCCTGTTCTTTAATAAACCCTTTGTCTACATTTTTGCAAAACGGGACTGACACGATTTTTGGAAAGCCGCTCCAATGGACAATTTCGTCTTCATAATCCAAATACTGATCATTAAATATCCAGCCGATAACGTTTAACCCGTAATCTTTACAAACCTTTGCCGTTAATAAAGAATGATTGATGCTTCCCAAATGATTTCGGCTGACAAGAATAATTCCCGCATTAATTTTTTTTAGTAGATCTGCAACAAATTCTTCCCCGTTCAAGGGGACAAGTAGGCCGCCCGCACCTTCGACCACGAGAAAATCGGATGTCGGACCTCCGCTGTCCGTATTCGTGTTTTCATTCTTACTGCCGACTTCTATCTTTTTAAAATCTTCAATAATCTTGTTCAGCTCAATGCTCACGCCTTCCTCACGGGCAGCAATATGCGGAGATGCCGCTAACTTTAATTTATATGTTTCGGGAAAAATTCTCGTTTTCTTATTGGTAACAATATTTCTTATCCATTCGCTGTCAGTCCCGTTTTCATAACCAGCCTGAACAGGCTTCCAATAGTCAGCCTGCAAGGCCTCTGTTATTATCGCCGCAACCAATGTTTTGCCGACATCTGTACCAATGCCTGTTATAATTAATGGTTTCATTGATTTACAAAAATGGAAAAAATTGTTGTACCATAATTTCTTTGCGTTACGAACAAAGGATAATCTTTATAATTATTTCGAGGGGTGTGTTCTAAAACAAACCATCCTTTTTTTCCCAATAACTCTTTTTCTACAATTAGTTTCGGCAACTCATCGATGGTTAGCAATGCATAAGGTGGACCTGCAAAAATAAAATCGAATGTATCAGTACATTCTTTCAAAAACTTAAATACATCTATTCTTATCACTTTGAAATTCTGGATATTCAATTGCTGAGAGGTCTTTTTGATGAATTCATACATCGCAAAATCTTTCTCTATAACTGTAAGATCCCTGGCGCCACGAGAAGCAAGCTCATAGCTGATGCTTCCAGTTCCACCAAACAGATCGAGCGTTTTTAAATTTTCAACGTCAAGATTATTTTGAATGATATTGAAAAGTCCTTCTTTGGCAATATCTGTGGTGGGGCGGGTGTTAGGCATTTTACCCGGCGGTAGTATTTTTCGTCCGCCGAGTGACCCTGCAATTATACGCATACGGCCATTTTCAAAAAAGATGAATAGTAATGAACCGGATATTGATCCTTTGTTTCTTCAGAAACATTGATGCTATCGCCAATCTCATCAAACAAAAAATTCAAAAAAAATTTTGCCAGCTCATTATAAACGGCGGATTGTTTATCGATCAAGCCACTTATTTGCAAAACCACTTCTTCGGTGCTCATATTGAACTGTTCACAGCAATTGAGCAAATGATATACAACATCACTGGCATCCTGAAATGAAAAACTTTGAACCAACTGTAGTTGATGGTTTTTAAATATCAACACAATGATTCTGTCTGAATAAAAAATAACTTTTATATAATTCTCATATTCGCGCACGTTAAACATTTTGTGACTCTTTAACAACAAACTATATTTATGCCAGTTCTTACTATCAATAAATTTTTCGGTGAGCAAATTATGCGCGTCCACCGGAATTCGATAAGTATTATACAATTCCCACCAGGGAATTTTTTCACTGACCACTAATCCTTTGTCAAGATTACCGTATATGATTTCTGTAATTTTTTTTCCCGTCTCAGGATTAAAAAAGTTCTCCGGGATAAGACTACTTTCCTCAAAATTATAAACCAAGATAGTTTCCCTAACCTGCAATTGCAGCAGATCATCGCCATAAATTATTTCCTGCAATGATTCTGTCAGTGATTTGTCTTTATTATGTCCGAGCTGAAAATATTTAAGCGCAAGTAGTTTCGAATTCCTGGTATTGATCAGCACATAAGAAAACGAGCGGTGATCTATTTCCAAGAGCAAACGGCTTTGAGAAAGATCTTGTAAAGCATCCTCAGTTTGTATATGCAGAACCGGTTTTTGCATGATTGTAATGCGCAATAATACTACAAATTATTTTATATGCATTTGCCATAGGGCAATTCTATTCTTCTATTGTCAATGGTTAATAAAATGACAATTTACCATTTATGTCTTTTAGTTTACTTTGCAGACCTTTTTAATGGAAGCACCAATCGAAATAGAGAGCAATTTTAAGGTCAGCATCAGCAACAAACAGATCTTGAGCATGATGTTGCCGATAAGTTTTGCCATATTGGTGCCGCAACTCAATTTCATCACCAACAATATTTTTCTTGGGCATTTGACGGAAGAAACATTGGCGGTTGCCGGCATTACCGGTGTGTATTATTTGATCTTTGCGGTGATCGGCAATGGCTTGAACAATGGATTGCAAGTGCTCATTTCGCGGCGTTCGGGAGAAGGAAGAATTGATGAGATCGGAAAACTTTTCTCACAAAGCATCCGCATTTCATTGGTATGCGCATCCATGGGGATATTACTCACTTATTTCCTTGCACCGGCAATTTTAAAGTTCTCTATTCATTCCGATCAAATAAGAGAGCAGGCGATTCACTTTTTAAAGATCAGGATCTGGGGATTACCGGTTTTATACATTTATCAAATGCGCAACGCGCTGCTTGTCGGCACCAATCAAAGTAAATATTTGATTTATGGGGCACTTGCAGAAGCAGCGCTGAATATCTTTTTTGATTACAGTTTGATATTCGGCCATTTTGGATTGCCACAAATGGGATTTGATGGTGCAGCCATATCTTCCATTATCGCTGAAATTGCAGGATTGGTCGTCATCTTCGTTGTTATAAACGCAAAAGGCATTACCAAACAATTACAGCTTTTTAAACATTTTGATTTTGACGCACAAAATACAAAGCTCATTATCGTACAATCATCGCCGTTAGTCTTTCAGTTTGCCATCAGCATTATCACCTGGGAATTTTTTTATATCCTTATTGAACATCACGGTCAGCAGGCACTGGCCATTAGTAATATCATGCGAAATATTTTTGGAATTTTCGGTTCATTTATCTGGGCTTTTGCCGCAACCACAAGTTCGATGGTTAGTAATATCATCGGCCAGGGAAAGAAAGACAAGGTGATTGGATTAATAAATAAGATCGCCAAACTCAGTTTCTCCCTCACCCTGATCTATGTCATACTTTTAAATCTTTTTCCGAAAATCTTTCTAAGCGTTTACGGGCAAACGGATTCATTCATCCTGGCAGCAATACCGGTTGTTCGCGTAATTTCAATTGCCATGTTAATGATGTCCTTCGCAACGATCTGGCTCAACGCAGTAACCGGGACCGGTAATTCCACGGTTAATCTCGCCATAGAAATTTTTACCATCATCTTTTATATCATCTACGTCTATTTCGTTCTGGAACATTACAAATTATCCATCATTTATGGATGGATGTCGGAATGGCTTTACTGGATATGCACTTTCGTTCCGGCATTTTTCTATATCAGGAGCGGATGGTGGCGGAAGAAGGTGATTTGAACTATTTGCCGGCGATGATAATTGAATTAATATTTATGAGAATTTTCTACGCATACTCACGCCGACTCTTCCTTCAAAATTCTCAATGGGAGGTTGCAATTTAAAAATGGAAACTTTTATTTCTTTGGCGAAGGGGTATTGATCAATCGTCTTTTTTATGATCGCGAGACAAACTTTTTCCAGTAATGGTGTTGGCGCATTCATGCACTCTTTTACGATTTCATTCAACGCTTCATAATTCACGGTGTTTTTAATAGAGTCAAATTTGCTTTTCTTTTCGTTGAATTTCACATCAAGATTCACTTCGAAATTATTGCCGGAAATCTTTTCTGCGTCGTAAATTCCATGATTAGCAAACATTATTACTTCATGCAAATGAACCGTAGTCATGGTAAATAGTCAATAATGAAAAATTATAAAAAATAAAACTACAAACTTCCGAGGTATCTTTCTGCATCTAAAGCAGCCATGCATCCGCTTCCGGCAGCAGTCACCGCCTGACGATAAATCTTATCCTGCACGTCACCGGCGGCAAAAACGCCTTCTACATTTGTTTTTGAAGTCCCGGCAAGGGTCTTGATGTATCCAGCTTCATCCATATCAATCCACTCTTTAAAAATGGCGGAGTTGGGTTCATGACCAATAGCAACAAAGAAACCGCTGACCGCGATATCCTGCTTCTCCCCTGATTTATTATTTTTTATGCGGAGTCCCTCAACTTTATTTTCTCCCAGCACTTCATCGGCCTCACTGTTCCAATAAATTTTTATGTTGGTAGTTTTTTGGACTCGCTCCTGCATGATTTTTGAAGCACGCATTTCGCTTTTTCTTATCAGCATGTGCACAGTGGTGCAAAGTTTTGACAGATACAAAGCTTCTTCTGCGGCAGTATCGCCGGCGCCAACGATCGCTACTTCTTTTCCACGGAAGAAAAATCCATCGCAGACGGCACAGGCACTTACTCCATAGCCATTCAAACGTTGCTCACTCTCTAATCCGAGCCATTTTGCGGAAGCACCTGTGGCAATAATTACGGCATCAGCTTCAATTGATTTTTCTTCATCGATCCAAACTTTAAATGGTCTTTGTGAAAAATCAACTTTAGTGGCAATTCCGTACCGGATATCGGCGCCCATTCTGGCAGCTTGTTTTTCAAAATCAACCATCATTTCCGGTCCCTGGATTCCATTTGCATAACCCGGATAATTCTCTACTTCGGTTGTAATTGTCAATTGGCCGCCAGGCTGAATGCCTTGATATAATACAGGTTTAATATTTGCACGTGCAGCATAAATAGCGGCGGTATAGCCGGCGGGGCCCGAGCCAATAATTAAACAATGCACTTTTTCGCTATTACTCATTGTTCAGCTTTAAGGTTTACAAATGTAAAAGGAAAACAGGAGATTAAAGGTCATTTATATGACGTGGTGAGTTGTGGGTGGTCAATGACGAATTTATTAACGATTGTCCATTCACCATTGACAAGAAATATCATTTCGGCACTTTTAAAGAAATGTATTGTGCTGCATATCCGCCAAAATAGCCAAGCGCTCCGTTGGAGATATTTCCCAAAACCTGGGTTGGAGAGGAAAATGGATTTCCAATACTTTGATAATTATATTCCATCGTCCGCCAGAAATCAAAGGTGGCTTTATCAATATTGCAAAACTTTACCGTTATGGAATCACCTTTGTGAAAAAAAGAATAGTTATTTATATCCAGTGATTGGTTTCTGTCAACGCCCTGGTCTATTTCCACATTGTAGGTAGTTCCATCAGTGATTTGATCGTCGTAAACGGAAGTCAGGCCAGGGAAAAAACCCCCGCTATCCACTTCGGTAAAATAACGGATATAATTTCCATAACCCGGGGGATCGGTGACGCGACCATTTAGCACTACGAGGGTGGTATCGGTATTATGAGGCGCCGGTATCCACCAAAGTGAATCAATCTTTTTTGCAATCGTTGGAATAGTCGTCTTTGCCGTGTATTGTTTACTGCTAACCGTAATATTCAGTGAATAGCTGGTATTAAATTCACCAAAAAAAAGATTTGCCAGGTCAGAATCGTTTGTTGAATAATAATAAAGTGGTCCGGCTCCCGCAAGATTATCTTTCTGATATTCTTTTAAGGTTTGTGTCTTAGCTCCGTTTGAAATGGTTATTAATGCATTATGCACGAAGGATTGTTCCAAAACATTTTCATTGATCTTACCAAAATAATTGAGGCTGTTGGAAAGAATTACGACCGGTTCCTTATTATTTTCTATGCTGGCATCAACCACTAATTGCGTTGGAGAAGCGCTGAGATCAAAATTGATTGCCTTTTCACAGGAGGAAATGAGTATGCACAGGAAAATCCAGCCCAAAAGACATTTAAACATGCAGCAAATTTAGAACTAAGACAAGAAAACATATTTTTTTAGCGCACCGCTTTATAGAAAAAAATCATAAAAAAAGCCCCGAAAAAATCGGGGCCTTGAAAATTTTATTCAGAATGAATTATCCCAAATATGCTTTTAACGCATTACTGTAACGAGCTTTTTGTAAACGTTTGATTGCTCTTTCTTTGATCTGGCGAATCCGCTCTTTGGTCAAATCATATTTCTGACCAATTTGCTCAATGGTAACTCCATTTTCTCCATCCAAACCGAAATAAGCATTGACAATCTCTGCTTCCCGCGGGCTAAGTGACTTCAGCACCCGACGAATTTCTGCGCGAAGTGAATCTTTCATCACATCATCATCAGTATCGTCTGCCCCTTCCAGCAAGTCGCCCATCGCAACATCTTCTGCTTCATGCACCGGCGCATCCAGCGAACTGTGACGCGTGTTGCTTTGAAAGATGTTGTTGATTTCCGTTTCGCTCATTTCCAATAACTCAGCTAATTCTTCTGTACTTGGCTCACGTTCATGTTCTTGTTCAAAAGCCATGTAAGCTTTATTAGCCTTGTTGTAAGTGCCAATTTTGTTTTGAGGCAGGCGGACTAATCTGCCCTGCTCTGCCAACGCTTGTAAAATGGATTGGCGAATCCACCATACGGCGTATGAAATAAATTTGAAACCTTTAGTTTCATCAAAGCGTTGTGCCGCTTTAATTAAGCCGAGGTTGCCCTCGTTAATCAAATCACTCAATGATAATCCCTGGTGCTGATACTGTTTTGCCACGGAAACCACGAAACGTAAGTTCGCCTGTACCAATTTGTCCAATGCACGCTGGTCGCTCATTTTAATGCGCTGAGCCAGCACAGTCTCCTCTTCCGGAGTAATCATCGGAATCTTGGATATTTCCTGTAAATACTTCTCAACCGCCTGGGAATCACGGTTGGTAATCTGTGTAGCAATTTTAAGTTGCCTCATATCAAATAATAAAAAGTTGACAAATTATTGTCGGGTACAGAAATAACGTTTATTAGACGGTAAGAGTTCAGGGAAAGCTGCAAAAAGAATGTTATTATTCTACCAATTAACCTCTGGAACTAATGCAAAATTATAACGCGAAATCCGAAGTTCATAATGGTTGGGCTAAAAATTAAGGTTTTTACATAAAAAGTTATTAGCCTCTTGTTAATAAGTGTCGTTTAAACAGGTAATCCTTTTTTTATGAAACCAATGCCAGTACTGCCATTGAGCATCGTTGCGTTGCTGGCCCGCACTTCAGATCTTTGCTGAAAAATTATTTCAAAATTCTTTAAAAAAATTTTGTAACTAATAATTTAGTTATATATTTGATTGAACAACTATAAACTTAGTTATAATGAAACCGTTAACAAAGGCAGAAGAACAGGTAATGCTTGTGTTGTGGAAATTGGGAAAGGGTTTTTTGAAGGATATAACCGACGGATCTCCGGAACCAAAGCCGCACCCAAACACGGTTGCGACGATATTGAAGATCCTGGTTGAAAAGAATTTTGTAGAATATGAAGTGCAGGGAAGAAACAACCTGTATAAACCCAAAATAAGTAAAAACGATTATGGCAAGAAAACGGCAACCCAGTTGGTGAAAGGATATTTCGAGAATTCTCCCGCAAAACTTGTTTCACAGTTCGTGAGTGATAATAAAATCAGTTTACAGGAACTGGAAGAGCTATTACAACAAATTAAATCATCCAAAAACCAATAATGATGGGCCTTATCTTATATTTTGGAAAAGTACTTTTCATTTCTGGCATTCTTTACGGTTATTACTGCTTCGCTTTGCGAAACAAACAATTCCATCTATACAACAGGTTTTATCTCCTCCTCTCTGTACTGATATCCTTAATTCTCCCATGGATCAATATTCCTTTTCAGAATAATGATTCAAACGGCGCAACAAAAATCATACACGTCATTTCTGTAAGTGGCTGGGAAGAAGCTATTATTATTACACCCCATCACCCCTGGCTATTCAGTTTACTAAACTGGCAAAATATTCTATTCACCGCTTACATTCTTATTTGCAGCATGCTGATCTTATTACTCATGAAAAGGGTACACGCTATTTTAAAAATTAAAAAGATATACCAATGGGAAGAAATTGACGATATAAAACTTTTTTATACTCATGAGCCAAATTCTCCATTTTCATTTTTCAAAAATATTTTCTGGAATGAAGAATTGGATATCAGCAGCGATGCAGGAAATCAAATTTTGAGACATGAAATTTATCATGTTCGCAAAAAACATTCCTTTGATATTTTATTCTTTGAAACGATCAAGTGCGTTTTCTGGTTCAACCCTTTTTTCTTGCTGATAAGAAAAGAAACAAAGGTAATCCATGAATTTCTCGCCGATGAATATGCCGCCTCAGTAAGCGATAGATACGGATACGCAGAACTGTTGGTTTGGCAAACCGTGAATTCAAGGCAAATAAATATCATCAACACTTTTTTTCATAACCAAATAAAACGTCGTATAGCCATGCTCACACAATTAAAAAACAAACGCTATTATTATTTGAGCCGCGTAATGGCGCTACCGGTATTATTTATTTTGTTCTGCGCTTTTGGAACGAGAATAAAAATGATGAATCGCACTTTAGCAGCCCCAACTGGAACACAAAGAAATTTTTTGCCCAATACAGCAAATCCTTCCGCAATCTCAACGAATGCGGATACCACTGCCCCAACAATATTTTTCGATGGTAAAAATCAGAATTTCAAAATAGACTCATCAATGATCGATGCTATCGATAAAATTGAGGTTACAGAGAAAGCAATAATGATATATAAAAAGGATAAAACAATATTGCAAATAAACAGAAGTGGTCAGGAAGCAGGTTTTCCTTTGATGACAATTGATCCAACTGAATTGAAAAAGATTTCTATCCAGGGTAATGCTGCTATCTTTAATAAAAAAGATAATTCAAGCTTATTTGTCATACTGGACAAAAATTATAAAGATCAAGGGATGGCAGATAAAGAGGATATCGTTTTTACAAAGGTGGAAATAGAATCAACTTATCCCGGTGGTCAACAAGCATGGATACACTATCTGATGAATAATTTCAGATATCCCAACGAAGCAGTAAAAAAACAAATTCAGGGAACCGTTATCGTAAAATATATTGTTGACAAAGATGGTACCGTTACGAATGTTGAGGCCGAGAGTGGTCCTACTGAAGGTGGTTTGCGGGAGGAAGCCATTCGGGTCATAAAGGACAGCGGGAAATGGGTGCCAGCCATGCAAAACGGGCGAAAAGTGAAAGCCTACAAAAGACAGCCGATCATTTTTAAACTACAGGAGAAATAACAAAATATTTTGCCACGGATTGGGAGTCAAATCCGTGGCAATCTTTCTAATAAACAATTTCTTCATCGCCAATTTTGAGCAGCAATTCCTTTTTGTTACCCGCTTCTACCCTTCCGACAATCTTTGCATCAAGGTTAAATTGCCTCGCCGCATTAATTATACATTCTGCCTCTTTTTCATTTGTGAAAATTTCCAGGCGATGGCCCATATTAAAAACCTGGTACATCTCACGGTTATCTGCATGTGAAGATTGCTGTATCAATTGAAAAATAACCGGCGGGTCAAAAAGATCATCTTTTATTATTTTGAAATCACCAGGCAAATATTTCATGCACTTGGTTTGCCCACCACCACTACAATGGACCAATCCATTAATTTTCTCAAAATACTCTTCCAATAAAATCTTCATTAATGGCGCATAGGTACGTGTCGGGCTCAATAAGAGTTTGCCTACTGTAGACGGCAAACCATGCACCATCAACTCATCAGTCATTTTATGCAACCCGATATAAACAACATGATCATCAAGAGAGGTATCATAAGATTCATGAAATTGGGCGCCGTAGGTTTTGTGTAGTAGATCATGCCGGGCGCTGGTCAATCCATTACTGCCAATCCCGCTATTATATTCCTTCTCGTAAGTTGCCTGTCCGAAACTGGCTACCCCCACGATCACATCTCCGGCTTTTATTTTTTCATTGGTAATCAATTTCTCTTTTTGCCAGCGAGCGGTCATCGTTCCATTAACAGCAATTGTTCTCACCACATCGCCAACGTCCGCAGTTTCGCCGCCGAGATAATAAATATTCACCCCAAACCCTTTTAATTCATCAAAAAATTGCTGCGTGCCATTAATGATCGCTTCTAAAATTTCTCCCGGAATATTTTTTTTATTCCGATCAATGGTAGAAGAAAAAAGAAGATTATCATAAATGCCTACACACAAAAGATCATCCAAATTCATGGCAACAGCGTCCTGGGCAATCCCTTTCCAAACATTGATGTCGCCAGTTTCTTTCCAATATAAATAAGCAAGAATGGTTTTTGTCCCTGCGCCATCTGCATGCATTAAGTTCACCCAATCATTATCCCCGCCCAAGTAATCAGGATATATTTTGCAAAACGCAGCGGGAAATAACCCTTTATCTAATTTTTCTGTCGCTTTATGAACATCTTCCTTTTGAGCCGAAACGCCGCGCTGTGTGTATAAAGACATGTATGTAGTTAGATTTGTGATGTACGATATAAGAAATAGCCTGCAAAACTAAATATTCAGTTTTCAATTATCAATTTTCAATTATCATTAGTTTTGCACCACTTTTAAAAAATGAATGTACACAGAAATCTAGATACGCTTCCCCTATTCAGTAATGCGGTCATTACCATTGGCACATTTGATGGCGTGCACACCGGCCATCAAAAAATTATTCAGCAATTAAAAGAAGAGGCAATAAAAATAGGCGGCGAAACAGTTATCATTACCTTTCATCCGCATCCCCGAAAGATAGTGGGTGCCAAAGAAATAAAACTCATCAACACGCTCGATGAGAAAATAGAACTGCTCCAAAAACAGGAAATCGATCACCTGGTCATCGTTCCTTTCACCGAGATATTTTCGCAGCAAACTGCAGAAAACTATATTCACGATTTTTTAGTAAAAAAATTTCATCCACACACGATCATCATTGGTTACGATCATCGTTTTGGGAAAGATCGTTCGGGGGATTATCATTTATTGGAAAGATCCAGCAAAAAGGAAAATTATATCTTAAAAGAAATTCCTGTTTATGTTCTGAATGAAATATCAGTAAGTTCAACGCAAATTCGTGAAGCTATTGCTGTGGGCGATATTTCAGGCGCCAATGAACTATTGGGATATGATTTCTTTTTTGAGGGAACTGTTGTTGAAGGAAATAAATTAGGTAGAACTATCGGTTTTCCAACGGCGAATCTAATCATTAAGGATGAAGAAAAATTATTGCCTGGTAATGGCGTATATGCTGTGCAATCGTCAATAGTGAAAGATGAATTGTCGTTGGATTCACCATTGGCTGCTCACCATTCACGAAAAGCAATGATGAACATTGGTTTTCGTCCCACGGTTGATGGAACAAAAAAAACAATTGAGGTAAATATTTTTGATTTTGATGAAAATATTTATGGGAAAACATTACGCGTTTTTGTGAAGAAATTTTTACGCAGCGAAATAAAATTCAATGGAGTCGATGCATTGAAAGAACAACTGGCAAAAGATAAAGAAGCAGCGATGAATTTGAAAATGTGAAAATGCCTTTCTCGCCAACTTTATTGATCATCTCCGTACGCTTCACGCAATCATCTTTGCAATCATTTCTTTAAGCAGTGATGCATCTTCGGTGTTAATGCTGTTCACACCAACACTTTTCAGATTGTATTCGTGCAAAAGCAATATCGCGCTTTCAATGCCTTCATAGTTATAGGCTTTAGCAGCAGCGATATAATCCTTCACAAAAAAAGGGTTGGTGCCAATGTTTGCTGCAATTGTTTTTTCATCTTTTGATGACTGTCCGAAAAGCATATAAGTCTTGCTGAAGAAATTGTACAAAGCGGGTAATATCATTTGAATAGGAGCAGCTTTGGGATTGGCCTCAAAATATTGCACGATGCGAATTGCTTTGGAGAGATTTTTTTTGACCAGTGCATCCTGCAATTCAAAAACATTGTATTCCTTACTCACTCCAACAAATCGTTCAATGTCATCATCATTGATATTCTTGCGCGCACCGAGATTTATCAGGATCTTCTCAACCTCATTATTGATCCTGCTTAAATCATTCCCGATATGTTCTACCAATAATAGCAAGGCTTTGGCAGAAATGTTATACCCTTTTGATTTTATTAACTCACTCGTCCATTCAGGCAATTGATTATCGTACATTTTTTTTGAGGAGAATAATTCGGCCTTCTCTTTGATCAATTTGGCCATGCGGCTTCTTCCGTCAATTTTCTTTTCTTTATAGGAAACAACAAAAATGGTTGATGCGAGCGGGTTCTCAATGTAGGGTTCAAGTTTTTCAATTTCCCGCATTTGCTGCGCTTCCTTTAATAATACAACCTGCCGGTCTCCGAACATCGGGTATTTTCTGCATGCATTGATAATATCCGCCCAAAAAGCATCCTTTCCATAAAAAATACTCAGGTTAAATGATGCTTCTGCCTCTGAAAGAATATGATGTTCTGCAAAATTCATCAATTCATCTATATAATATTCTTCTTCACCTTCAAGCCAATAAATGGGCCTGAATCTTTTTTGCTTCCAGTCGCCGAGAATTTTTTCAACAGTCACAAAATGATTTTTAAAATGCAATAATACATAAATCCCAGAAAGATGAAAATAAAGGAATTAATATAATGAGCTGATAATGAGAATCTAAAAATGTTATTAACCCTGGAAAACGACTATCTGTGGACAACTTTGGCACGGTTTTAGACCTACCCGAAACAGAATATATTTTAAGCTGTCAGCAAAACCTAAATTTTTAACTATAACATCAAACCATGAGTACGACCAACTATCCATCAGCTATGCCGCAAAACGAACCACCAAGAAAAGATTATAAGAATCTTGTTATTGGATTACTTGCAGCAGGCTTTTTAGGAACTTGGGGTTATGTGTTGTATAACAACAACAAACAAGACCAGGTTCAACAACAACAGCAAACACAAATTGCTAAAGTAACTGACGAAAAAGGCCAGATTCAGAAAAATTTTGACGACGCTTTAGTTCGTCTTGATTCTTTGACTGGAACAAACAACAAAATGCAGTCTGAATTGAACGACCGTAATTCAGATATCGCAAAGAAAAAAGCAGAGATCCGCAGCATTTTGCATAAAAGCAATGCTACAAAAGAAGAACTCGCTAAAGCAAAAACACTTATCAATGATTTGAATGGCAAGATCACTGACCTGGAAAAACAAGTTACTGATTTGACCGCTTCAAACACGCAGTTGACTGCTGACAAAACACAGTTAACTCAGGATAAGGAAAAATTGACACAGGATCTGCAGACAACTACAGCAACTAACCAGGATCTTTCAAAGAAAGTGGATATTGCCTCTACGTTGAACGCTTCCAACATCATGATTACTCCTGTTCATACTAAAGGTAACGGACAAGATAAAATGACCACTACAGCTAAAAAAGTTGATAAGTTGATTATTTCTTTCGATGTTGACAATCGCATTGCTACTACAGGTCAAACTGATGTATATGTATGCATCACTTCTCCTGATGGCAAGCCGGTATCAGTAGCCGCTTTAGGTTCGGGAACATTTACAACACGCGATGAAGGTGACAAACCTTTCACTGCAAAAGTTGGAGTTGATTTCGAAGCTGGAAAAAAGAAATCAGTTCAATTTGCCTGGAAACAAGATAGTCCATTCCAGAGAGGCCTTTATACAATTCAGATTTATCACAATGGATTCAAGATCGGAGAAGGAACAAAAGAACTGAAGAAAGGCGGAATTTTCGGATAATATAATTCTAAATAGTTACTCTGAAAAACCGATTAAAATAAAAAGCCCCGCTTATGGCGGGGTTTTACTTTTTATAATAATGCCCGGAGCGATGCCCTCCCGGTATGAATAATATTTCCTTCACCAGGTTTTCTTCCCTCGTATTGAAGACTCAATTCAAGATTGCCTCCTAATTTTTTTGTAAGATCAAAACTCCAGATAAAATTCTGACCGGGCAACAATCCATCTAAAATAGTATAGCTTACCGTTGTGTTAGCCGCGCCGGAATATTTAATTCCCGTGTAAGTAAATTTTCCATCCATTGATGTGCTTTGAAGAATATTATATTTCACTTCTGAGTTGATCGAATTAGAAGTGTAAACCTGTCCACCATAAGTTGCTGCATTTTTTTTGCTGTAAAATTTATACCCCATGGTGATGCGAAGTTTGGTTCCCTTTATATAGCTGAAATCAGGCTCTAATGAATATTGCTTAAGATTATAATCGCTGCTGTCAATATCTGTGCTTGAACTGAATAATTGATTGATGCCTGTTTTAAAAATTCCGTTAAAAACAAAAGAACGGGAAAAACCAATGCGTGGTCTGAATGTCCATTCGTTCGTCATTCTGCTTTCGTAGCCATAAGTCAATAATGTTTTGCCGGAATTAACTGAATTATTAATATCAAAGCCCCATTTTGGACTTGACTTATTGTAAGAAAAGGTATTGGTATAAATAGATGTTCTGGTGATCAGCGATGTATCTGTCAAAGGCAAATGTTTTGCCGGATTAAGCTGAACCAATCCATTGGCCTGCACTTTTTGATTCAATTGCAAGGAAGATTGAAAATTCATATTACCAATTATTTTTTTAATGCCTTTGCTTTTAAATGGATTGATAATTGAACGCGGATTAATGCTGATGCTGTAATTAAATGTGTTGTAATTCGCTTTGATATATTCATTGGTCGGCGTATACACCCTTATAAATTGCCCCTGGTCTGCATACTGCGCCAGTACAAATTCATTGAGTTGCTGGATACCATCGCCATTCAAATCGATCCAGGTATATTGACCAGTTCCGGCTGGAACTTGCAAATAAGTGTAAATTTGTTTTTGCTCCTGCCCCGATCCGACCTCATACAAGACACTCCCGACAACCAAACCTTTCCATTCATTAATGACATATTCGGCCCTCCCAAGCAAAGTTTTATCCGGCTTTTGCGAAGTGACAGCCGTATCCGAGATCTGCAGTGTTCTGTAGGTTGCGGTAATATGAAACTGGTGGTGTTTATTCTTTACAAAATCTGCGGTAAGATTTACACTTTTGCTTCTGTCTCCTTTCACCAATTCTTTTCCATGAGGATAAGAATTGTCGCGCGTAGTATAACTGATTGCCCAATGATTTGGATTTTTTGCAGGAGATTTTAGGTAAGCCGTAAATGTTTCAAATGCAAAACTTGTTGCGGAGACGGTATCGGTGATCTTATCTTTTATTTCATTGTGCTCAACAGCATAGTTTGCGCCAAGTGTATAATTCTTTAATTTGGTGAATTGTTTTGAAACATCAATTGTCGGTCGCCAATAATAACCCTTTCCATAAATACCATTGTCGTTTGTTAAACTAAACTGATCATTAATATTCCATCCGGAAATTTGCTGGCTATGCATGATGGTGTTGCGAACTCCATTGAAATCGCTGCCGCGCGTATAACTGTCGAACTGGTATTTTATCGAAGTCTTTTTCTTATCAGAAAGCAAAAAACTTGTAGAATATAAACTTTCATTATCACTACCCAATTGCAGTGGCAATCCCCAATCTCTTAAAAACTCGACCGTGCGCAATACTTCAATGGGCTTAAACCTCGCATCAACATATTCATAGGTCATATTGCTTATCAGTTGAAGACCGCTTTTTGATCCACTGAATGGATGGGTATTTTTTAATTGCATTTTGATTGCATACCCGTCATCGTTGGATTTATCAATAGTAGAAAGTGTATTTACATCATAGTGGCTGCCTGCTCCTTCTACCGTAAATAAAGTTGATTTACTGATGTTGTAGTCCGCACCAACGCTCATTATCCGCTGTGTTTTGGGTGTGACCAAAAATTGCGCTGCAAGAAATTGTCCCTGGTGCTTACCATTAACCGGGGCTATCCACTGATAGACATTCCCATTGATTCCATTCAGGTTGGGGATATAATCGCCGTTGCCTATCCCGACGTCGACAAAGGAAAGATTGTACAATTTTGCTGTTGAATCAACCGAAAAAACGTACACCGAATCGTGATAGTACAAACCATTTGCCGCATGATAGACCGTATCTATTTTTTTATACAGCACTTTTCCCGGACCCAAGGTATCCAGGGGCGCTACAGGATAAAATGCTTTATTGACGCTGTCGCCAACTCTATCTAAGAATTTTATCTGATCGGGATTGAGGGTTTGATTGATGGGTGAATTTCTCGCATCGCTATTATTAAAAATTCCGAAACGGAATTTTAGCTTATTACCAAATTGCGTTTCATTAAACAAATACAAATTCACATTCAAATAATTCTGATCCGCATATTCAAATTCAACCTGGATTCTCGAATCCTGCGTTATCATTCGCTTGGGCGTGAATGTGATTTCTGCGGTGTTATAATTAATGATATAATCCTGGTCCTCGCCCCGTTGCATCATTTGTCCATCAATATAGACTTTTTCTGTCCCGGCAAGCACAACAAAATAAAGTTCATTATTTGTTCCCTGCAGACGATATGGTCCCTGGTTGCCTTCTTGTCCCTGAAAAATGTTCCGGTTGAATTTCCCTTTCGCGATCGCTCCGCTTACTAATGTTCTGTTGCTAATGTTTTTTGTCAGTTGATTTGTTGTTTCAAAGGACGCGCCTTGCATCCTTTTATAAAAATTTAAAAAATATTGTTGATTTTGCCGCAGATCAATATCGCCCATGCTCAGGGCCCAGTTCTTCTTTTTGAACTGAAGAAAGATTTTATCAAAATCACTCAACTGCGCCGTGGTGCCATCTGGCTGTATGGGAATATTATTGTCGGTAAGCGCAGCAGATATTTGTATGCTGTCGGCAAGATATCCGCTCAATTGCAAATTAAGATTAGAGGTCACCACCGCATCCTGACTATTACCAAATGTTATGGCTCTTCCAAAACTTCCGTTATAGGTGATGTTCCCAAAGTTGAAAAAATTATCATTCAGGTTTTGTCCGTTCTTATCGAAGGTGTAAGGACGGACCATAAAGTTTCCTGAAACACTATCGTAGTTCAATCTTTTTACAACGGAATTGAATTTATAAGGAAAGGTTCGATAAATGATGAGTACGCTATCAACATTGGGAATCTGTTTCCAGGAAATTTTTGCATTCACATAGTCGAGGATATATGTTGAATCAGCAATTCCCGCAATAATAACCGTATGCGGGATCAGGCTTAATGAATCAATTTGAACAGTTTCATTTTTTACGTGGATATATTTTTTATGAAGATTGGAAGAAAGATTTTTAGGCTGCGGTGCAGGAATTTTTGACTGCGGTCGCTGCGCCTTTGTTGTAAAAAACATGCCACAGCAAATCAATATCAGTATAAGCAGTTTCAGGAACAACAAAGATGTTTTTTATTAAATGCCAAAAACAGCTTTTTATTGTATTAAATTGGGGAAAACCAGTAAGTTACATGGGGAAGACTTGTTAATACGGAACTATTTTGGAAGAAAGTGTGGTCAGCGAGTTTTGGAGGGTCAAATTAACTGTTGTCGATTTCACTTAATAAATCTTCAATATCCAAGTGTTCAGATACCATTTGTAAATTCCCATTTGGATCAAAAGGCCATTTTTCCTTTGGTTTATCCCAGTATAATTCAACACCATTTTTATCCGGATCGTCCAGATAAATCGCTTCGGAAACTCCATGGTCTGAAGCGCCGGTCAATGGATATTTTGCATCGATCAATCTTTTCAAAGCTATTGCCAGCGCTTTTCTTGTTGGATAAAGAATCGCCGTGTGAAATAATCCTGCGCTGTTTGCAGGCGCCGGCGGCGCGTTCTTACTGTACCAGGTATTCAGTCCGATATGATGATGATAACCTCCTGCAGAAATAAATACAGCACTGTTTCCATAACGTTGCGTTTCTTCAAATCCCAGTAGGTCGCGGTAAAAAGATAATGATCTTTCCAGGTCGGCCACTTTTAAATGGACATGACCGATTCGCGTTTGTGATGGGATCTTGTATGACATTTTTAAACTCCTACAAAATTAGTGTTTACATAAAGTTCATCCTGTAATTCTTTTACGCGTGTATTTTCAAGATATTCATCAAAGCTCATCAATCTGTCGATGATACCATTTGGTGTGATTTCAATAATGCGGTTAGTGACTGTTTGCAAGAAAGTGTGGTCATGAGAAGTGAGCAATACAACACCTTTGAAATTGACCATGCTTTCATTAAAGGTCTGAATCGATTCCAAATCGAGGTGATTGGTTGGCTCATCCAAAATCACCACATTCGGATCCTGCAACATCATTCTGCTGATCATACAACGTACTTTTTCGCCGCCGCTTAAAACAGAGGTTTTTTTCAAAATTTCATCGCCGCTAAAAAGCATTCTCCCTAAAAATCCGCGCAGGAAAGGTTCATCGGCATCGGTAACATGCGGCGGAACATATTGACGCAGCCAATCCATCAAATTGATATCCTTATCCAGAAAATATTCCGTATTGTCATTGGGCAGGTAAGCTGTGGTGACTGTTGTTCCCCAACTAAAAGTTCCGGAGTCTGCAGCAATCTTATTATTAATGATCTCAAAAAAATGAGTGAGCGCCAAATGATTTCTGCTTACTAAAGCAATTTTATCATTCTTATTCAAACTAAAGCTGATATTGGAAAACAACACCGTTCCATCTTCTGCAGTTTTAGAAAGTTTTTCAATATTCAAAACCTGGTTCCCCACTTCGCGTTGCGGTTTAAAAAATATTCCGGGATAACGACGATTAGATGGTTCAATTTCTTCGATCACCAATTTCTCCAACGCTTTTTTCCTCGATGTTGCCTGTTTAGATTTGGATGCATTGGCAGAAAATCGCGCAATGAATTCAAGCAAAGCCTGACGTTTATCCTCTGTTTTCTTATTCTTGTCGCTGAGTTGTCTTGCTATTAATTGAGATGATTCGTACCAGAAACTATAGTTACCCGTGTAAATTTTTATTTTGTGCCTGTCTACATCAGCAACATGCGTGCAGATCGCATCCAAGAAATGTCGGTCGTGCGAAACAACGATCACAATATTTTCATAATCGGCTAAAAAATTTTCTAACCAGCTGATGGTTTGCACATCCAGATCATTTGTTGGTTCATCAAGAATCAAAATATCCGGATTACCAAATAATGCCTGCGCCAATAATACACGCACTTTCATTACCCCAGTCAATTCCTTCAATAATAATGAATGAAAATTCTCCTTGACACCGAGATCATTTAACAAGGATGCGGCATCGCTTTCTGCAGTATAACCGCCCATTTCTCCAAACTCTGCTTCTAACTCTCCGGCGCGGATCCCGTCGTCTTCGCTAAAATCTGCTTTTAAATAGAGGGCATTTTTTTCCTGCATTATCCTCCACATTTTATCATGCCCCATCATCACCGTATCCAAAACCGTGTTTTCATCAAACTCAAAACGATTTTGTTTGAGCACCGCCATACGCAAACCCGGAGTAATCTCAATTGATCCTTTATTCGGATCTATTTCACCGGATAATATTTTTAAGAAAGTGGATTTCCCCGCGCCATTTGCGCCAATCACCCCGTAACAATTTCCCTTTGTGAAGGTGAGATTCACTTCATCAAACAATACTCTCTTTCCGAAAGACAGCGTTACATTATTTACCCTGATCATTAGCTCTTTTTTTGAGGCTGCAAAGGTACAAAATAAGTATGAGCTATAACGTATGAATTTAGGTCAATCGTAGGCGAAAAGGGGTGAATATCCAGGACAAATGAATTATCTGCTTTTGAGTTATAAATAACTCAGCCACCATTGCCGGTGTGTTTGCTTGTATTGGCTATATTTTTTGCATAATGGATATAATGCCAATATTAAGCAGAACCAGATCAGATACATGCCAGGTAAAGTAAATCCAAAATTATCCGGTCTGAACAAAAACGGCGTGCTCTTCGGGACAATATCAGCAGCCCCATAACCCTGGATAAAGAAAATAATGACACACCAAATGTGAATAGCGTAAAAATGGATGACATAAAAGAAGAAAGGGACTCGGCCGAACACAATAAAAAAATTGGATACCCTATTACTGATATTTTCAAAAAACGCAAGAAATATCAATGAAGGTCCGAGGGTCATTCCTAAATACATCAAGGATGGGGGGTATTTTGTTGTATTCAAAAAAGATAAAAATGTGTAAGTGTCATTTTGTTGCTCTGACCAGGGGTTCGGATCGCCATAAAGATTAATAAAACGAAGCACAATAAAAAGAGCCGTAAATGAAAGTCCGATAATGATTAAAGTTCTTTTTCTTTTTGTCGCATCGACCTGCGGCTCAAATAATTTCCCGAGTGCATATCCGCAAAACATCACTCCTACCCATGGAAAAAAAGGATACAGAATCGCCAGAGAGTGATGAGGAGCAATTCTGTAGATCGCAAATCGGGCGTGGTGTGCAAGATTCCAAAAGAATCCCACCTGCTGGTTTCTTGCCGCTTCCGGGTAATCGAGAAGATTATGACCAAAAACAATTAACAATCCGATCGTCAAAATATATTGATATGGCAGCGTGATGCACAATCCCAATAATATCATGCTGATTGATGTTGCCCAAATAACCTGGAAAATAATGACATGGTATAATGGGTCGAATGTAAAGGCAAGACTCATGATGAACACTTCAATGAGGATAAACCAAATCCCTCGCTTTATTAAAAATGATCGCAACTCTTTTTTTGTTTTCCTTAGTCCCTGCAGGTAAATGGAAGTGCCGGCGAGAAAGACAAAAACCGGTGCGCAGAAATGCGTGATCCATCTTGTAAAGAACAATGGTGGTGTTGTAGTAAAAAGGTTTGTGGGCGAATCCGTGGACGCTGTGATGTGAAAAAAATCACGGACATGGTCAATGGCCATGACGACCATTATAATTCCGCGCAAAATATCTATCGAGTCAATTCTTTTTTTTGAATCTGCAGCGAGCGCATTCATGAAGTCAGTTTTAGCACCTGAAATATACATATTTTATGCAGGCAAAGTTTTACCATCAATAAAAATCATAGGGAACTGTATGCCCCATAATATGCAGCTCCCAATAATGCAGTCTTATCGTTTGCAATTATTTTTATCGGTACATCCTTTACTAAATTTTGCATGCGGTCGCAATTGAGATAATTTTCGAAGAAAAATTTTTTCTTCAGTAACGGGGCGATCTTTGGAGGAATGCCACCTCCCAAAAATAATCCCCCAGTTGCTTTCATTTTTAAAACAAGATTTGATGATTCGCGAGCAAGAAAACGAACAAACAGCTGCATCGCTTCAACGCAAACCTTATCTTTATTATGCAAGCCCGCATGACTGATCACCGATGAGGGGTCCTCTTTCTTAAATGCGGCGGCAAGCCAGGAAGGCTCCTTTGTTTTCTTTTTTGTTCTTAGAAAAAGATAAATATCATGAATGCCGGGACCAGCAACAACTTTTTCCCAGCTTACGATCCCATATTTTTTTTGCAGAAAATGATGCAATGCAAAATCAAGATCTGTCCGCGGGCAGAAATCGGTATGCCCTCCTTCTGTTGGAAATGGGTGATAAAAATTTCCATCCCAGTATAATCCGGCTTCACCCAGACCCGTGCCGGGTGCAATTATCGCAATGTTGCCTTTGTTCTCGTCGTTCCCCTTATGAATGGTAATAAGGTCTTTTGGGGTTAATGCAGCCAACCCGTAAGCTGTAGCTTCAAGATCATTTATTAATGAAACTTCGCTTACTCCAATACGCTGTATCACATCTTTTATGTCAAGAAACCAATCAAGATTGGTGATCTCCACTTTTCCATTTACCACCGGCCCTGCAACGCCCAAACAAATTCTATCCGGCTTTGCCAGTTTTTCTTCTTTGATAAATTGTTCTATAATATCGATACATGACTTATATTTTGCGGAATGATATTTTTTTTCGAGGATGACTTTTACCGCATTTTTCGTAGCCTGAAAAATGGCAAGATTTGTTTTTGTTCCGCCAACATCACCGGCTAATACGGTTATCGTTTTTTCTTTCAATTCATCTTTCCGTGTAAAAGCCAATGGAACGGGCGACTGATTCATTGCTGGCATACCTTAAATTTAATATCGTTATCAATTCTCATCGTAATTATAAACTAAAAAGGTTTTGGGCAACATGCTGATTATGCTACCTGCGCTCAATTTTTGAATATTACCTCCAAAAACATTTTTCGCCTGCCCGTTGATAATATTATTTGCGATAGTGAATTGCTGTAATTGTTTTGAAAAATTGATCAGCACCAAAACTTTATGTCCATTTTTTTCGCGGGCGAAAGCATACACAAATTCATCCTTACCCGTTGTCAATTTAATAAATGAAGCATCTGCAGATAATGCAGGGTTAGAACGCCTCAATTGATTGAGCGTTTTATAAAATGGCGCCATCTCGTATTTACTCCACTGGATGGGATCTTTTACAAAAAATTTTAACCGCCTTGTATTGGGAATCTCTTGTCCGCTATAGATCAATGGGACACTATTTCCTATCGTAAATGCCCATAAAGCAAACGCTTTATAATCGTCACCGAAACGCGAAAACTCAGTTCCATTCCAGCTGTTCTCGTCATGATTGGTGGTGAAATAAAGCCGGAATGCATTCTTGGGAAATAAACTGTCGTTATGATTGATAACAGAATCCAGTTGTTTCAAGGTTGTTTTATGGGAATGGATACCATAAGCAATGTTCATTACACTCCACGGATATGTTTCATCAAATCCTGCCGCATGCAAACTTGGTTTATCGCCTTCGGCAAGCATAAAAACGGTTTTCATCTTACGCAAAGCACCAATGGCTTCTTTCCAAAAATCGTCGGGCACATCGCTTGCATCATCACAACGAAATCCATCAATATCACTTCCGGCGATCCAGTATTTCATGGCATTGATCATCGTATCCCGCAATTCGCGATTCTCATAATTTAATTTTCTGGTATCATCCCAACCATTTGGAATGATGGCCTTTCCTGCGCTATCTCTTTTGTAAAAATTCGGATGTGTTTTCATCCAAAAATTATCGGGCGCCGAATGATTGGCAACCCAGTCCATAATCACCTTAAAGCCCATATCATGCGCACGTTTGACCAGGGATTTCCAATCATCCATTGTTCCAAATTCACTACTGACCGCATAATAATTTTTCACCGCGTAATAACTTCCCAAATCGTTTTGCGTGGCTTTTCTCCCTTCCAGACCTATTGGTGTAATGGGCATGAACCATAAAATTTCAACGCCCATATCTTTTAATCTTGGCAATGATTCTTCAAAAGCGGTGAAAGTTCCTTCCCGAGAATATTGCCGCAAATTCACTTCATAAATATTGGATTGATAGCTCCAATCCGGATGTTGCGAAACGACCAGCGTATCGGTAGCAGCGGCAGTAACTTTTTTGGATTGATCCGATTGATCAGAAGAATTACAGGAAATAAAAGAAATAATTATTAAGAAAGGGCAAAGCAATTGTTTCAACATAAAAAAATTTACGGGAAGTTAATGCTTTTTTGAAACAGCAAAAGACGGATCGCTAAATCAATTCCTGCAGTTTGTCGATGACAAAATCGACTTCTTCTTTTGTGTTGTGTTTGCAGAAAGAAAAACGAACCGCAATATTATCTTTGTTACTATTCAGCGCCCCAATGACATGCGAGCCTTGTTCAGCGCCGCTTGTACAGGCACTTCCGCCAGACGCGCAGATATTATTGATGTCAAGATTAAGCAATAACATTTCCGCTTTTTCTGTCTTTGGCAGCGAGACATTCAAAACGGTGTACAGGCTTTTTCCACAAGGGTCGCCGTTAAAACTAACCTGGGCAATATTCTTCTTGAGTCGTTCCATCATATACATCTTAATGTCATTGATGTAAGCACTATCCTGTGCATAATTTGCTGTTGCCATTTCAAGGGCTTTTGCAAAACCGGCGATCCCATAAACATTTTCTGTCCCCGCGCGCATATTGCGCTCCTGCGAACCTCCATGTATATAAGGTTGAATTTTGACATTTTCATTTACATACAAGATGCCAACTCCTTTCGGACCATGAAATTTATGTCCGGCGCCGGTGATAAAATGTATATACAGTTTTTTTAAGTCGAAAGGGAAATGGCCAACTGTCTGCACTGTATCAGAGTGAAAGATGGCATTGTATTGCCTGCATAATTCTCCTACAGCTTCAATATCGAGCATGTTGCCAATTTCATTATTGGCATGCATCAAGCTCACCAATGTTTTTTTTGTTGCAGATGATAATTGTTCTTGCAGATCATCCATATCAACATGACCATTAGGTAGAAGTTTGACATGACTAACAGTGACCGCTCCGGTTCTTTTAAGATGGTCGATAGTATGTAATACAGCATGATGTTCCAGGGGAGAACTGATGATATGTTTGCAACCAAGATCGTAGACGGCAGCACTTATTGCCGTGTTTGAACTTTCTGTTCCACCGGATGTAAAAAATATTTCCGCCGGGTGTGCGTGCAAAATTCTTGCAACCGTTTTGCGGGCGTTTTCGATTGCCATTCTATTTTCACGACCATAAGAATAAATAGAAGAAGGATTACCAAATTTTTCGGTAAGATAGGGCATCATCACTTCGAGCACCTGCGGTTCTAATGCTGTGGTTGCGGCATTGTCAAAATAAATTCGCTGCATACGATTACCAAGAAGTTTAATCACGAAAAAAGAGGGGCAAAGATAAGAAAAGAGTTTTGAGTTTAAGTCTGAACCATGATTTAAGCCTTATTTGCCTGAAGCATATTTAATTAGGATTAGTACAGGCAGGATAACTCTACCATCAGGAATAAGACCTGGCGGAAGATCATAAACGCAAAGGACTAAACTACATACTAAATAAACTCCTTAATATCCTGCATCAGGCGTGTGGCGATATTGCGTGCAGTGGTTTCAAAATTACTTTCTGCATAAATGCGGATGATGGGTTCTGTGTTGGACGTGCGCAGATGGACCCAGTCATTATCAAATTCTATTTTCAGTCCGTCTTCAGTATTAACAGGCTGGTTTTTGTATTTCTTTTTTATTTTGTCGAAAATCGAATTCACGTCAATTCCGTTCTGCAATTCGATCTTGTTCTTTGAAATAAAATAATCAGGATATCTTGTGCGGAAAGATTTCATCCCATTTTTATGATGAGATAATGCCGTTAAAAAGAGTCCGATGCCGATCAAAGCATCACGACCGTAATGCAGATCAGGAACGATAATGCCGCCATTGCCTTCGCCACCGATCACTGCCTGCACTTCCTTCATTTTATTGACCACGTTCACTTCACCGACGGCTGAAGGAAAATATTGTCCTCCGTGTTTGAGGGTGATCTCCTTCAGCGCTTTTGTGCTGCTCATATTGCTGACGGTGTTGCCGGTACGTTTACTTAGTACATAATCAGCTACAGCGACCAATGTATATTCTTCGCCAAAGACACTGCCGTCTTCACAAATAAAACATAAACGGTCTACATCAGGATCAACGGCGATACCGAGATCAGCTTTTGATTTTATTACCGTAGCGCTTAATGCTGCAAGATTTTCCGGCAACGGTTCAGGATTGTGGGCAAATTTGCCGTTCGCCTCTTCGTTCAATACGATCACATCTTCCACGCCCAATGCTTTTAATAAGGGTGGAACAAATAATGCACCGGTCGAATTTATCGCATCTACGACAACCTTATAATTTTTTTGTTTTATTGAAGCCATATCTACCAGCGGATAATTAACAATGGCATCAATGTGTTTTTGCAGGTAAGTTTTATTGGTAGCGTAAATGCCTAGCCTGTCAACTGCGACAAAACTAAAATCATCGTTCTTTGCTTTATCCAGAATGATCGCACCATCTTCCGCACTCAAAAATTCGCCAAGATGATTAAGCAATTTCAATGCATTCCAATCTTTCCCATTATGACTTGCGGTAATGATGATTCCGCCGGCAGCATGTTCGTGGTGCACAGCCAATTCAACTGTTGGTGTTGTGGAAAGCCCGAGATCAACAACATCTAATCCTAAAGCGATGAGTGTATTGGAAACGAGATGCGAAACCATTTCGCCGCTGATGCGAGCGTCTCTGCCAATAATAATTTTCTTACCGAAGTTTTTATCTTTTATCCATGTGCCAAAGGCAGCTGTAAATTTGATAATGTCGGGCGGAGTTAAGTTATCACCAGGTCTTCCTCCAATTGTTCCCCTGATTCCGGAAATGCTCTTTATCAATGCCACAATTTCTAAGGTTTATGTTATTACAAAAATAAGGTTTTGACAGGTATCAAATCATCATCATCAACGTGAATCGCAGGAATTGGAATTTATCAAAAAAAGAATGGGAAAAAATAAACGAACCATGGGTTACCCCGGCCACAATGATAACAACTAAAACACCAAAAATGAAATTATTCACTGTTAAATATTCACAATAACAAAATATTCATCAAATAGGAAAGCTCTGTTACTTTTGTTGAAATAAAAGATTATGCAGCTGGCACAAAACTGGTTCCGCGATTGGTTTAATTCTCCCTACTATCACCAACTTTATCATTATCGAGACGATAACGAAGCAAATAAATTTCTCAACATATTGATTTCCCACTTACAGGCACCACAAAATGCAATTATGCTTGATGTTGCCTGCGGAAGAGGTCGCCATGCAAAAGCACTCGCCGCCAAAGGTTTTGATGTCACCGGAATTGACATTGCTCCTGACAGCATCGCTTTTGCCAAACAATTTGAAAGCGACCACCTTCATTTTTATGTCCATGACATGCGATTGCCATTCTGGATAAATTATTACGACTATGCTTTTAACTTTTTCACCAGCTTTGGATATTTCAGAACCGAGCGTGAGCATTTAAATGCCATCCGCACGATTGCAGGCGCATTAAAAGAAAATGGCGTATTTGTACTTGACTATATCAATGTGGATCATGTAGAAAAACATCTTGTGCCGGAATCAAAGATTGAAATTGACGGCGTCGTCTTCAATATAAAAAGATGGTTTGATGAAGTTCATTTTTATAAAAGGATAATGATAGAAGATTCTAACATTAATGAGCATTGCGAATACACCGAAAGAATTGCAAAAATATTACCCGAAAATTTTTCGGTGATGTTTGAAAAATATGGTTTGCATATTCAGGAAATGTTTGGCGATTATGACCTGCATGAATTCGACAAAAAAAATTCTCCGAGATTGATAATGGTTGCAAAGAAAATGATAGATTGAAAAGCGAATCAATATAAAACCGCAAATCATTCATATGAAAAGATTGCTGACCATTTTTCAGTTACTCATTTTTATGTCTGCTTTTTCACAACAAAAAGTGGGGGTTTTCACTGGTCATACTGATGTCGGAGATCCAAGAATAAAAGGAAATACCGTTTATGATCCCAAAACAAAAACCTACAATATAGAGGGTGGCGGCTATAACATTTGGTTTAATCGAGATGAATTTCAGTTTGCCTATAATAAGATGCATGGCGACTTTATATTGACCGCCAATTTTGAGTTCGTCGGTTCTGCAAAAGAAGGGCATAGAAAAATCGGTTGGATGGTGAGGCAGTCTCTGGCTGATTCCGCTGTGCATGTGAGCGCGGTGGTGCATGGTGATGGATTGACTGTATTGCAATGGAGGGTAAAACCCGGTATGAATATGCGCGATCCCGAGGATGAGATCCGCGCGCCGGAAAATAAAAACAAATACAGCATTGTCCAGTTAGAAAGAAAAGGTAAAAGATTTATTATGCGCGTCGCAGAAAAAGAAGGAATGCCGTTTATTACAGTGGGTGAACATGAAATGGAAAATTTGCTTGGTGACGTGCTTGTGGGAATTTTTATTTGTTCACACAGTCCTGACCTTTTGGAAAAGGCAAAAATTGGGAATGTAACGATTAAGCATTGAAATTCTTATTTTGATTCTTTGATCATGATCAATTTTGGTCTTTCTTCAACACCCATCGTAACTGTGTTCGCTGAAATATTTTTGGTTGTTGCCTTTCCATTATCGGCATCATCCGCAAAATAAATTTCCTGCGCATTGCCAGTTGCTGTTTTCCCGACATTCAATTTATAGTTATCAACTTTTGTCCCATTGCGGGTCGGGCAATACACAAAATAGGCAACCGAGTCAGGCGATGATTGATTGCGATATTTATAAACCCAGACATTCCCGGTTTCATTAATAATTTTGTCGGGAACATATTCAGCCAGACGATTTTCAAAAGCGCTGATATAAAACCAGCCCGCATATGGCTTGATGCTTCCATCAGCATTTGCTTTTATCACCCCACTGGTTAAGTAAACATTCGGACTCGTCTCATCCTCATAATCCTGCAACCAATACAAAATATAGGCATCAAATCCTGAAAATGCCGTAGCGTTAATGGATCTTAAGATGAAAATGCCCTGACTTTGATCTGCGGAAAGTCCGGGAATGATCGGCGTCCCCTGTCTTGACTTCTGATTTTTATCGTAACCATTTTCTCCCAATATGCATGGCACGCCTGGTTCTATGCGATATGTTGCATCGCGAACTTTTGACAAACGCCAACGCAAGGAATCCTCTTCAGGGCTAATGGCATATTGCAAATTTTTTTGAGAGTAATGATGATATTGGATTCCGCCATCCCATAAGAACGCTTTATCTTTTCTCAATGTGTTGCATAAGAATTTATACACTTTAACATGATTGGTATCTAGTTCAATCAACCCACTCATCATTAATTTACTGTTGGTGTCGGCGTTCTTAATTCCGCATTTTTTGCCCAATGCATTTTCATGTCCGTCATAATCAGCACTGCTTTGCGCAAAATATTCTACCGGGTTACAATATTTATTTCCAACCCAGGTAGCGTCATCTTCATTTCCGTTTTCTAATAAGTGCAAAGAGCCACGACCTGATGAACGAGGGTTGTTTGAAATCGATAATAAATTGGTGTCGACTTTTGTGCTACCCATAAAAGCAGCGATATTCCAGAATAAATTCGCGTGACGCGCATAACTTAAGGGATCTTCGGTATCCATTCCCAATTTTGTAACACCACGACCTTTATCCGCATAACCATTTCTCGACATCCATGCGGGTAAGCCTTGCGGCGTGTACCAGGCAACACCATTAAGTTCTTTCTTCAATTTCTCCACATAGAGATAATAATCATTTATGGCTCCGTTCCAATACCCAAAATAAACAGCATTGTATTTTGCGTCAGGATATGCATGAACCGTGTCATTATCAAAATTGGCAGTGTAACAATAAAGGCGGCTATAATGAAAAGGTCTCACCCATTTCATATCAATTTCATTATAATAATTCGCTCCTAAAAATTCTTTCATCGGTTTTTTTGATAATAATGGACCGGTATATTTTAGGGATGGCGCAGAGGGGATCCTCCCCTTTGGTTTTCCGTATAAAACCATTTCGGTAATGCTGGGTGTTTGTGCGGCAAACTGAATCATCACATACTGCGAATGATCATTCAATGAAAATTTTCTCCAGCCGGCTAAGCCAACAAGTCCTTTGGTTAAAAAAGCTGATTTCAACTTCCAATGAAGCATATCGCCGGTGTAGATCCAGACGCTATCAGAGGCAAGTGCTTTGTCATAAATATAAACATCTGACAAATCATAATCAATCTGCAGATCGGCGACGATGCGATTCCCTCTTTTTCCGGCAAAATAAATATCAGCATGGTTATGTGGTTGTGGATCGGTGACCGGAATATAATTTGATGATCTGCTCTCGTCGGAGCGCGGATCAACAAAAGCGTTTTCATCAAACAGATTAAAGGGATCGCCAGCACCTTCATCTGCATAACCGCTCAGGTCGTACACATTTTCTTTATAGATCGCGGTAATTTTGGAAAATCCGTCGCTGTATTTTTTTTCGGGCAGCGCAATTTTTTGTCCTGAATTTTTACAGGATATCAGCAAGGCGAAGCCGGTAAGGAAATAGGGAATATATTTCAGCATTGGTAAGAAATTATTTTTTCTTTTTATTATTGAACACGATAAACCGAGAAGCTTCATACATTGATTGCGCTAGCAAGCGCATATTATTTTTTATTTCGTCTGTTTTTGCGTTTAGGGTAACGGGATCATTATTGATAACGGAAAGCAATTCTTCTTTGCCGGTTTGAAGGTGCCGGCGATAAAAATAATCACCCTGAACCACGCACAAATACTCCCCATAGATAAACGAAAAATGTTTGCCCTTAATATGTGCTGAATCTAAAATATCTCTGCCCAGTGTTGAATTTGTATAACGGATGTTACACAACCCGGCTAGCGTGGGCAATACATCTACCTGGGAACAAAGATCGCTGATCCGTTGTGGCGCCAATAATTTTGGAGCATATATCAACAACGGTACATGTTCTGTGGTCAGTTGCTGCTCAGTCCAGGCTTTCGGGAATCTGCTGCCTGCATCACCGGGAATTCCATGATCACCGACAAAAAGAAAAATGGTGTTATCAAAATATTTTTCTTTGGACGCAGCTTCAATGAATTTTCTATAACAGAAATCGGTGTAACGAAAGGCATTCATTTCATCATTACTTGTAAAACCGCTCAGGCGAAGGGAATCGTTTGAAACGATCATCCTTTGAAATTCATTTTCATCTTCTTTTGGAATAGTATACGGACGATGATTATCTGCTGTTTGAATTACCGCAATAAATGGTTTTGCTTGTTGAGTGAAAACATGATTGGCATTTAGAAAAAGGTTTTTATCACTCACGCCCCAAACATCAACAGATGCACTGCTGTAATTTTCCTGCTCGTATAAATGCAGGCTGTCAATATTATTCTTAAGTAATCCGCGAACGTTTGCCCAGCTAGTACTACCTCCAATAAAGTAGAATTTTTCATACCCATTAAAATCATCAATGATCGTGTGCTGATCAACGACTGCTGGGTTTCTGCTGAATGTAGCTTCCGTGGAAACATCCGGAATACCCGTAATCACTGACCAAACTCCGCGCGCTGTTCCAAATCCGGGGGTAAAACATCTGTCAAAAAAAATCCCATGTCTGCACATTTCATCAAAAAAAGGCGTTGTGTTTATGGGGTTATCAAATATAGAACTTCTGTAAGCCGCAAAGGATTCACAAATTACCACGACAACATTTGGGCTTGTGGTCAGTGTTCCTGCTCGGGGTAAAATATCTCTTTCAAAACTTAAATGCGTGGTATTGTTCGAGTCCAATCCATAATAAGGTGCAAGAACCTTATAGGCGTCTTTGGCCTTATTGATGTCGTAACTATCGTGGATAAAACTAAGTGTATTAAAAAAAGATTCAAATGGATTCAACGCAAGACTTCCTTTGTATTCGCTCCCTGACGCAAAAGCGTCGCTCCATCTTAATGGGTATTGACTCAATCTTCCAAAAATTCCCAAAGCCAGCAATAAAAAGAATGCAATAAACCATATTATCCTGCTTTTTTTTGTCGAAGATGATTTCGCCGCGCGAATTTTGCGGTAAACTTTTTTGATGAACCAATTGATTACCCAGGTACCGACGATCAGCGCGATAATTATTTTAATCACCGGGTAGGTCTGCCAAACCATTTGAGCCGAGATTTTTGCGTCCTGAAAAAAATGGAGCACACTCGCATTAAGTCTTTGCGACAGGTAACTGTAATGGGCAAGATCAACGATATAAAAAAGTAAAATCACCAAGGCCGTAAAACCAGTTATGATCAAAGCCAATCTTTTCCCCAATCTGGATTGAAATGGATTGAGCTTCGAAAAACTTCCGATAATGAGCAATACCAATAAAACGAGGCAAACATCGCGCAAATCATATCGAAGCCCCAGAACAAAAGCCTGTATTGAGTTTGAGAGATGATTATCCTCTCCCGAAAAAAGAATGAAAAACGCCACACGAAACAGGGTCATACACAACAAAAAAATAATGCCTGTCCAAAAAATCCATCTGATCAATTTAGGTATCTTTAACGTGGATATCATGTTTTTTTGAATTGGCGCTAAAATTAAAACAATTAAAATTGTTCATGGCGAATGGTTCCGAGTTCATTGCCGATACAGGGTAGGTAACGGGCAATGGATATGATTAAATTTTCATTATTAGGCTTTAAGATTTGTAAGAACCATCGACCATGAACTATCAACCACAATCCAATTATGCTGAAATTCGACTACGGGCTTTTTCACAACATCAATCAACAGTGGACAAATCATTTTTTTGATACCATTTTCCTCATTGGACGCGAATCTGAATTCTGGTATCCGTTTTATTTATTTCTTCTTGTTTTTTCATTACTCAATTTTTCCAAAAAAGGGTTATGGTGGTGCCTGGGGTTTATATTAACGGTTACATTAAGTGACATCATCAGTAGTCATATTATTAAAGAGGTCATCTTTCGTCCGCGTCCATGTGCCGACCCAAACATTGGGCCCTATGTAAGATTCATTGCAAAATACTGCCCGGTGAGTTCAAGTTTTACATCATCCCATGCCTGCAATCATTTTGCTATGGCAATGTTTATTTTTTTTACATTTAAACACACAAGCAAATGGTGGCGTTTGGTTTTCTTGTGGGCAGCTTTGATTTCGTACGCACAGGTATATGTCGGCGTTCATTATCCGTCGGATGTTTTTTGCGGCGCCATCGTCGGATCGCTGATCGGGTATTACATGAGTAAATTTTTTACAAAACAGGTTGGCATATTAAGTGTAGTAAAATAAATATTCATGATCTCTTTCATTATTTTATTTTTTTTGATCTTTTTGAACGGGCTTTTTGTGATGGCCGAGATCGCACTCGTTTCAGCCAGAAAATCCTGGCTGGAGAATAAGGCGTCACAAGGCGATGAAAGAGCGAAAGCGGCATTGCATCTTGCAGAAAATCCTGAACTTTTTCTTTCTACGGCCCAGTTGGTAATTACGCTGGTAGCTATTCTTACCGGTTTTTATTCAGGGGAAAAATTCAGTCCTTACATCCAGCCCTACATTGAAAAAATAACGATTCTTAAGCCCTATGCCAATAATATTGCAACGGTCTTGATCGTAACCGTGGTGACATTTCTGTCAATTATTTTCGGAGAATTATTACCAAAACGAACTGGTTTGTTTCGTGCGGAAATAATTGCACGATTTGTTGCACGACCCATGAATTTATTATCAACCGTGGCACATCCTATTATCTGGCTGCTCAACACGACCAGCAATTTGTTTTTTAAGCTGGTGAATATAAAACCAACAAAAGAAAGCAATGTGACCGAAGAAGAGATCAAAGCCATCATCAATGAAGGAACGGAACAAGGGGCGATTGAAGAGGCGGAGCAGGAGATCATTGAAAGAGTTTTTCATTTGGGGGATCGCAACATTACTTCATTGATGACCCACCGAAGCGACATTACCTGGTTCGACATCAATGAGAATGAAATCATCATTAAAGAAAAAATTCTAAAAGAACCGCATTCTTTTTACCCGATTTGTGACGGTGATCTGGATAATATCAAAGGATTTGTTTCCATCAAGGATCTCTATGTTGCCGATGATAATATTCCGTTCAAAGATTTTGCTACACCGGCGATGTTTGTGCCGGAAAATAACAGCGCATACAAAGTTTTGGAAAAATTCAAGCAGACAAAAATTCATTGTTGTTTTATTGTTGATGAATACGGAAGCATGCTTGGCATGATAACGTTAACGGATATCCTGGAAGCGATCATCGGCGATATTCCACAGCCAGATGTTTCCGATTATGAAATAAAAAAGCGGGATGATGGCTCTTTTCTAGTTGACGGACAAATTCCTTTTTACGATTTTCTCAGCCATTTTGATAAAGCAGACTGGATGAATGAAGGCGAACAGGAATTTGATACATTGGCAGGATTTATTCTGCACCAATTAGAACGCATTCCTGAAACTGGCGAAACTTTGCAATGGAAGGATTTTAAGTTTGAGATCATCGATATGGACGCGCAGCGAATCGATAAAGTGTTGGTGACGTTAATAAAACCGGAAGACAAAGATGAAGATGGCGATGCCTGAATAATTGATGATGGAAGTCACAACCTGCCCGCAAATCACCACTCAAAACTCGCATTGCTGTTCGGATTGGTAACTTCCAGACTCTTTCGGTTACCCATCACCGATACATGCATAATATTTATCTCGCTTTCAAAAGTTTCGTATAATATATTATTCATAACGTCAATTCTTTTTACGGCCGGCACATTATTGACCTGAAAATAGCTCCAGGTTGCTTCCGCCTGGTTTTCGCTTCCGACAAATTGCAGGGGCTGTAATTTACCATCCACTTTGATCTGCAGATGTTTCTGTATATATTCAAAGATCATTTTATCCGAGGCATTTTTATCTTTGGGTTCAGTCAGATCGGCTTTTGTATGGAAGACCTTTTCCAGTGCTTTTTCAAAATCGTTGGTAAACATCTTGCAACTAATTTCCAGCGTTTTGTCTTTTGCATTGTGATTGATCTCCGTAACACTCACATAAAAAGGATGGTTATTGGATGAATAAACCCCATTATTCTGCGCAAAGCTGAATATAAGCGCCGCAATCATCCACTTAACTAATGATGTAGCCATTTAACAAATATATTTTTTCAGCACAAAAGTCTGATTTATTTTGAAACTTCTAATTGCAATGGGAGACTTTAATCTTTATTTCAAACTCGGGACGCAACACATTCTTACATGGGAGGCAATGGATCATATATTATTTGTGTCTGCATTGTGCCTGCGTTATCTATTAAGCGACTGGAAAAAAGTTGTTGTACTGGTCACTGCATTTACCATCGGGCATTCCGTTACGCTTGCATTAAGTGCGTTGGAGATTGTTCATTTTCCGGCAAGATGGATCGAGTTTTTTATCCCGCTCACCATTGTAGCAACGGCTATTAATAATTTATTACAAAGAAAAAATCAAATAGAACATCCTGCAAAGCTGCCTTTGATCTATTTCTTTGCTTTATTTTTTGGATTGATTCACGGGCTTGCATATGCGAATACTTTTTTAAGTTTGGAAGGTAAGGAAGGATTGGTGCTGCATTTGTTTGCATTTAATGTTGGTATTGAAGTGGCACAATTATTAGTGGTAGCAATTGTACTTATAATTTCATTTATATTCGTGCAACTACTAAAACTGCGGAGGCTTTTGTGGATGCGCATTGCGTCGGCAGTCATTCTGATCGCATCAATAAAAATGGCTGTAGAAAGATTTCCATAGTATAAAACCAAATAGAATAACAATGAGAAAGTTTTTATTTCTGATCTTGTGCTCCTTCGCTTCCATGGCATTGTGGGCGCAGGACATCCAAAACAATCCAGGTTCCAATCACGGAAACAAATTCGAACAATTAGGGACCATTCTGCCAACGCCCAATGAATACCGCACAGCGAGCGGCGCTCCGGGACCAAAATACTGGCAGCAACGTTGCGATTATAATATTCAATGTAAGTTGGATGAAGACAAACAATGGTTAAGCGGAAAAGAAACCATTACGTATTTCAACAATTCGCCGGATGTGCTTACGTACCTGTGGCTGCAGTTAGATGAAAATGAACACAGCTCAGCCAACAATGCAAATTACCAGGATGGAAGCCGCATGCAAAAAATCGTTAGCGACCAGGCAGAAGATATGATGGAAAGGCAAGCTGCGAAAAATGATTATGGTGATAACATTACCAAACTCACAGACTCCACGGGTCTTGATCTTCATTACACCCTCAACAAGACCATGATGCGGGTTGAATTGCCAAAGCCACTAAAGCCCGGCCAAAAATTTGTTTTTAAAGTAGAATGGAATTATCACATCAGCGACCGCATGAAATTTGGAGGCCGTGGTGGTTACGAATATTTTCCGGAAGATGGCAATTATCTTTTTACCATGACGCAATGGTATCCGCGCTTATGTGTGTATAGCGATTTCCAGGGATGGCAGAACCACCAATTCACCAGTCGTGGCGAGTTTGCATTAACCTTTGGAAATTTCAAAGTACAGATGACCGTTCCTGCCGATCATATCATCGGCGCCACAGGCGAATGCCAGAATTATCAGCAGGTATTGTCTCCAGCAGAATTTGCCCGCTGGAAGCAAGCGCAAACAACAAAAGAGCCTTTGCAGATTGTAAATCTTCCCGAGGCAACCGCAAAAGAAAAGACAAAAAGCAAGGAGACAAAAACCTGGATATTTAAAGCAGATAATGTGCGCGACTTTGCATGGGGCAGCAGCCGCAAATTTGTTTGGGATGCAATGCCCGCAAATGTTGAAGGCAAAAAAGTAATGTGCATGAGTTATTATGGGAAAGAGGCATATGGATTATACAGTAAATTCTCAACCAAGGCCGTCGCCCATACGATCAAAACATATTCTCATTTCACGATACCCTACCCTTATCCTGTTGCACAAAGTGTGGAAGCAGCTAACGGTATGGAGTACCCGATGATCTGTTTCAATTTTGGAAGAACAGAAAAAGACGGCACCTACAGCGAATCAACAAAATATGGGATGCTGGGCGTGGTGATCCATGAAGTAGGTCATAATTTTTTCCCGATGATCGTAAACAGTGATGAACGCCAGTGGACCTGGATGGACGAAGGTCTGAACACCTTTGTTGAATATCTTACTGAAGAATTGTACGATAATAAATTTCCGGTGCGTCGCGGACCTGCCTATACCATTACAGACTACATGAAGTTACCCAAGGATCAGCTGGAACCGATAATGACAAACTCCGAAGACATTGTTCAGTTCGGACCAAATGCCTATTCCAAGCCTGCGACAGGTTTAAATATTCTTCGCGAAACAATTATGGGTCGTGATCTTTTCGATTATGCGTTTAAAGAATATGCACGCAGATGGGCTTTCAAGCATCCAACGCCCGCCGATTTTTTCAGAACAATGGATGATGCAAGCGGCGAAAATCTAGATTGGTTCTGGCGCGGATGGTTTTATGGGATTCAGCCCTGTGATATTGCGATAGACAGTGTGAAATGGTTCAAAGCCGACCTGGAAAATTTTCCTAAGAAAGTGGATACCATTCGCATGCAGAGTATCGCAAAGCCACAGGTGAATTCATTTGAGGATGTTTCTAAAATAAGAAATCGCGAGGACAAGAACATTACTTTCCTCACTGATGCCGATACTGCTCTCCGTGATTTTTATTGGAAATATGATCGCGGAATTGCTCCTTATGACACAACAAAATATGCGCAGCATGTTGAGCAATATAATGAACCCATGGATGAGGCCACGAAGCAAAAATTTGCAAATAAAAATTTTTACGAGATACATTTCAGCAATAAAGGCGGATTGGTAATGCCGATCATTATTGAATGGACATATAAAGATGGAACCAAAGAAGTGGATCGAATTCCAGCACAGGTCTGGCGCAAGAGCGAGGACAAACTCACAAAAGTATTTATGAAAGATAAAGAGGTTGCCTCCATCAAACTTGACCCGATGCGCGAAACAGCCGATATTGATGAAAGCAATAACACCTGGCCAAAAGTGGAAGAGCAAAGTAAATTCCAGATATTTAAAGCAAGACAAGCACAACAACGGGCAATCCCCAATGCGAATAATCCAATGCAGAAAGCGGCGGAAAAAGACAAGAAGGCATTTTAATCAGACTCCCCAGAATGTAAAAACCCTGAAAAAATTTTCAGGGTTTTTATTTTATCAGCAACTAATTTCCAACAGTTCCGTCCCGTACTTTTATTTTCTTTTTGCCCGCATTCTTTTTTTGATAATCCAGTACTTCTTTGGGAACTATTTTACTTTTTGTTGAGTCAGGGCTGTTGATTTTTGCTGTTGCTTTTGGTATCTCTAATTGTCCAATGGTATAGTTTTCAGTTTTATAAACTGTTCCTGTTGACGGATCATAATATTTCCATGCCCCGTTTCTAATGGCAACACCTTCATTTTTTACGATCACCGTTTTATAATGATCCAAATGATCAACATCTTCAATATCAAAAGTGTCATATTGTTTGTTTGGATTGAGTGCCTTCCAGCTTTCTTCGCGCAATAGTTCCCCGGAGCTGGTATAATATTTACAAACCCCATCTTTATTTCCCCATTTGTAAAATTCAACGCCAATCAAGTCTCCCATCAGGCTATATTGCCGCCATACGTCTTCTTTTCTTCCGTCTTTATACAAACCCTCTTCTTCAAAGCCGGGTTCACCACGCACTTCGTCATGATGGATCACCCATTTCCCCTGTTTCATGTCTTTCTTATCTATGCAATTCAACGTGTCGCCTTTGGCGCCGATAGCGTAAGTTTTGCATTGAGCATATGCATTCGCGGAAATCAATAATAGCAAGGCAAGAATATAGCGCATCTTTAGTAAGTTTGATGTCTTATTAATAAAACGAAAATCGTTCCAATTTATGATTTTCAAATCAGACTGGTTTTGTACAAAACTACAACTCATTTTTTGCGCGTTATTATTATTTGGCGTTGATACCATTGCGCAGGTGAAACCAACGCCCGTTGAAGAACGGTTATCATCGTTTGCAAAAAGAAAAGAATTGGAAAGGAAATCTTTACTGAAAGATATTTCTTTCCGCAGCATCGGACCTTCCGTGATGAGCGGACGCGTCGTTGATGTAGAGGTTAATCCCGATGATCCCACTGAATTTTATGTTGCCTATGCTTCTGGCGGACTATGGCACACAAAGAACAATGGACAATCCTTCACTCCGGTCTTTGATTCACTCGATATTCTTACCATCGGCGATATCGCCGTGAACTGGAAATCAAAAACGATTTGGGTTGGCACCGGTGAAGTGAATAGCAGTCGCTCATCATATGCCGGTGTTGGCGTTTATAAGAGTAATAATAACGGCAAGACATGGGATTATCTAGGTTTGCCCGAATCCCAGCATATCGGAAAGATCTTATTGCACCCAACGGATAATAATATTGCATGGGTCGCCGTGCTCGGACATTTATATTCACCCAATAAAGAACGTGGCGTCTACAAAACAATTGATGGTGGAAAAACATGGAAGCAGGTCTTGTACATTGATGATAATACTGGCGCAATCGATCTGGATATTAATCCGCAAAATGCAAATGAATTATATGCTTCGATGTGGTACAGAACACGCAGCGCATGGAATTTCGTTGAAAGCGGAAGCACAAGCGGCATCTACAAGAGCAACGACGGGGGAAATAATTGGCAGTTAATGACAAAGCCGGGTGCGGGATTTCCAACAGGCGATCATATCGGAAGGATTGGGGTTGCTGTTTGTCAAAAAGATCCGGGGATCGTTTATGCTGTTGTTGATAATAATTTCCATAGACCTGACACCGCCAAGAAGAAAACAGATACTTCGAAATATGTATTGAAAGATTTTGAAAATATTTCAAAAGAAGAATTTGAAAAATTAGATAACAATAAGCTAGACAGTTTTCTTAAGAAAAATCGCTTCCCTGCCAAGGACACGGCCCAAGCTGTAAAAAAACTCGTTCGAGAAAATAAAATTAGACCAACGGCCATACACGATTATTTGTTTGACGCAAACGAGGCATTATTCAACACACCGATAGTCGGCTGCGAAGTATACCGAAGCGATAATGGTGGTGTCAGTTGGAAAAAAATGAATCAAAAAGGCATGTCCCTTTACAACACTTATGGGTATTATTTCGGAAAGGTCTTCGTCTCACCAACAAACGACGATAAGATCATTATCACCGGATTTGACATTGAACTTTCAAACGACGGTGGCAAGACATTCAAAGTAATTGACAAAGGAAATACGCACGCAGATTATCACGTGTGCTGGATAGATCCAAAACGAGACGATCATTTTATCATTGGCAACGATGGCGGCTGCAACATCACTTATGATGATGGCGCACATTGGTTCAAGGCGAATTCACCAAGCGTCGGGCAATTTTATTCAGTAACGGTTGATGATGCCAAACCATATAATGTATATGGTGGCTTGCAGGACAATGGCGTGTGGTGGGGACCTTCAACAAATAAAGAAAGTGATTACTGGCATGCGAGCGGCGCATACCCGTACAAAGCGGTGAATGGTGGTGATGGCATGCAGGTTCAGGTTGACACCCGGGACAACAACACCGTTTATAGCGGATCGCAATTTGGATTTTATTCTCGCAATAAAAAATCCGATACGCAGGAAGATGACGACTTACCTGAAACTGCAGAAAATAATAATGCTGCTGCTGTGGATGTCGGTACTGCTACCAATAATGATGATGATAAGCCCTTATTTATTCACCCGCAAAATGATCTGGGGCAAACACAGTTCCGGTTTAACTGGCAAACGCCAATTTTATTGAGTCGCCATAACCAGGATGTATTTTATTTTGGGAGCAATAAATTTCATCGATCTCTGCACAAGGGCGAAAATCTGGAAGCCTTGAGTGAGGATCTTACAAACGGAAAAAAAGAAGGTAATGTACCGTATGGAACGATAACCACCCTGACCGAATCACCTTTAAAATTCGGATTAATATATGCAGGAACTGATGATGGCAATATTCAAATGTCAAAAGATGGTGGTTATACATGGACGCTGGTAAGTAAAGCATTACAAAAAAGCGAAAAATTGCCTGCCGGACTCTGGGTGTCGCGTGTTGTTGCCTCGCAACATAAGGAAGGGAGGGTATATGCCACATTAAGCGGTTATCGCAATGACAATTTTAAGGCTTATGTTTTTGTGAGTGATGACTATGGAGCAACCTGGAGATCCATTTGCAAGGACCTGCCCATGGAGCCTGTTAATATTATCCGAGAAGACCCGAAGTACGACAGCATCTTGTATGTTGGCACAGACGGCGGTTTATATGTAAGCATCGATGCAGGAAATGGTTTTATGCAATGGGATGCGGGTTTGCCAAGATCAGTTCCTATTCATGATATTGCGATTCAACAAAGAGAAAATGAGATCGTACTGGGAACTCACGGAAGAAGTTTATATGTTGCAAAATTGGACAGCGTGCAGGTTTTATTAAAGAACCCGGACTTCCTGCAAAAGAAGAAGCTTGCGCTTAATAGATCTTCTGTGATAATAACTGCGGAAAGAAATGCAGCGAAAAAGATTGATGATTAGGTATTTTTGATAGCAAACTGACTGACATGAAAATATTTTTGGCATTATTACTAATGATTGGATCTCTATCATTGAAGGCGCAAAAAATGACGATCGCGCAGATGAAAACGGAATTGGAAAAATCGCCGAACTCCCCCCTTTACGCAAAAGATGTTTTAAAAAAGAAATTCAAATTGGATACGATTGTTATTACCAGAACAAACTTTTTTAATAGTCTGGCTGACAGTCTCGCTTATCATGGAAAAATAAAAAAAGTCTATGGTCCTTTTGGTGAAAATGGCAACCGCTTTCTTGTTCAGGTATTGGCAAAATTACCAAACACTTTTTATCGCATAAGCCAGATTTATATTGACACGTCGGTGTTCCGTTTTAAGTTCGCCGACTCTTTAGGAGATTTGATCCTGGAGAAAATAAAGAATGGAACAGGGACATTTGAGCAGTTCGCAAGGACTTATTCAATGGGCGGAGAAGCTATTTCCAACGGCGACCTGGGCTGGGTTGCACGCGGCGTATTGATACCAACTATCGAGCGTGAGGTAATCAAAAGGAAAAAGGGAGAAGTGTTTAAAATATGGAGCAGAAAGGGACTGCATATAATCAAAAAAACGGAAGACCCAAAAGAAGATAATGGCGCTGCCTTAATGATGCGGATCTTTTTATAAGAAATATTGAAGCGCGAGTTCATAACCTTTCAACCCCAATCCGGAAATGGTGCCTTTGCATTTGGCAGAAACATGAGAAATCTTTCTGAACTCCTCACGGGCATGCACATTCGAAATATGCACTTCTATGGTTTTCGTTTTTATTGCGGCGATGGCATCTCCAAGAGCAACGGATGTGTGGGTGTAGCCGCCGGGATTAATAATGATGCCTGCATAAGAGAAACCAACTCTTTGTAATTCATTTATTAATTCACCTTCAACATTACTTTGAAAATAGCTGAATTCGACAGCCGGGTATTTTTGCCTGAGATTGATCAGATAATCATCAAATGTTTGATCACCGTAAACTGTTGGCTCCCGAATGCCGAGTAAATTTAAATTTGGCCCGTTGATGATGGCTATTTTCATTGGTGAAGTTTTTGAGATTTATATGTAAGATACATCAACAAACAAAAAATTCAATGTGGTGATGCCGACGAAAGGATCATGACGCGATATTATAAACCCGCATTACGGAAATTGGTATTCAAAATCAATTCTTGCTCTTTTTTATCATTTCGATAAAATCATCAAACAAGTAACGGCTGTCGTGAGGGCCTGGTGTGGATTCGGGGTGATATTGAACAGAAAACGCCGGCTTGTCTTTTAATCGAATTCCTTCGATGGATTCATCATTAAGATTAACATGCGTGACCTCCACATTGGCCGCTTTTTTTACTGCAGCCGGATCAACACCAAAACCGTGATTTTGTGTGGTGATCTCGCAACGACCGCTGATGATATTTCTTACCGGATGATTTAACCCGCGGTGACCATGATGCATTTTGAAAGTGGGAATATCATTGGCGAGCGCGAGTAGCTGGTGACCGAGACAAATTCCAAACAAAGGTTTATTTTCTTTAAGAATTTCTTTCACTGTCTCCACCGCGTAGCTCATTGCGGCTGGATCGCCCGGACCGTTTGAAATAAAATAGCCGTCGGGGTTAAATTCTTTTAGTTTTTTTAATGAGGTTTTTGCGGGAAAAACTTTTACATATGCGCCGCGAGCGGTCATGCATTTTACAATGTGTTGCTTGATGCCATAATCAAGGACAGCAATTTTGATTTCCGATTTTTCATCGCCGGACTCATATTCTTTTTCTGTGCTCACAAAGGAAGCGAGCTCCAACCCATCCATGGATGGTGTTTTCGCGAGTTCTTCCTTCAATTGATCAATATCGGTCGTTACTGAAGAGATGATGCAATTCATCGCGCCTTTTGTGCGCACATGCGCAACCAAAGCTCTTGTATCAACACCTTCGATGCAAACAATATTATTTTGTTTCAGGTAATCGTTCAGAGAGCCATTTGCCATTTTCCGCGAATACTGTTCTTCTAAATTTCTTCCGATCAATCCGCGAATTTTTACGCTGTTTGATTCTACATCAGAATCTTTTACACCATAATTGCCAATATGGACGGTGTTCATGATCAAAACCTGCCCATAATAACTTGGATCGGTAAAAACCTCCTGGTAACCCGTCATTCCGGTATTAAAGCAAATTTCCCCGGTTGTTGTGCCGACTTTTCCAAATGCTTTTCCGTAATGAACCGAACCGTCTTGCAATAATAAAACCGCTGTTTGATAAGAAGGATTTAAAGACATCTTTGATAAAAGTTTTGCAAAGAAAAGAAATTAGTAGTTGATGATTGTTATTACTTTTTCACATTCCTTATTTAAACAAAAAGGCAGAACCTTTAACAGGTTCTGCCTTTGCATAAAATATTTCGGCATTATTATTCAGCTGCTTTTTCTTCTTTTTTAGTTTCTGTTTTTTCTTCTGTAGCCGCATCCGCTTTTTTGCGGGCGCTTCCACGACGTGTCCTTTTTCCAGCTTCCTTTGATTCACCTTTTCCTTTGCCATATACTTCGTTGAAATCTACCAGCTCTATCATTGCTGTTTCCGCATTATCACCAACACGAGCTCCCAGTTTAATGACGCGTGTATAGCCTCCCGGACGACCGGCAACTTTTTCAGCAACAGGTCCGAATAATTCGGTGATTGCATGTTTATCCTGCAGATAGCTGAATACAACACGGCGCTGATGCGTGGTGTTTTCTTTTGCTTTGGTAATGAGAGGTTCAACGTAAACGCGCAAAGCTTTTGCCTTGGCTAGAGTAGTAACAATTCTTTTGTGCTCGATCAGCTGGACGGCGAGATTGCTCAACAACGCTCTTCGATGTGAGGCTGTCCTGCTAAGATTTTTGATTTTGTCTCCGTGACGCATGACTGTAGGTTTTAATTCGGCTGCACCGTGTCAGGAATTGCAGCCTACTTATTTATTAATATGCTGATTATTCGTCTTCGATCTTCAGCTTGCTAAGATCCATTCCAAAATGCAATCCTCTCTCTCCCAATACCTGCTCTATTTCAGCAAGAGATTTTTGCCCGAAGTTTCTGAACTTCATCAGATCTTCCTGTTCATAGGTAACCAATTCACTGAGGCTATTGATCTTGGCTGCTTTCAGGCAGTTGAATGCACGAACAGAAAGATCGAGATCTTCCAGCGGCGTCTTCAACATTTTGCGCAATTGCAAAGTTTGTTCATCAACAAGGTCTTCTTTCTTTTCTTCTTTGTTATCGAAAGTGATATTCTCATCGGTGATGATCATCAAATGCTGGATCAAAATGCGGGATGCCTGCTTTACTGCTTCTTCAGGATGGATAGTTCCGTCAGTGGCAACTTCCATGATCAGTTTCTCGAAATCCGTGCGTTGTTCCACACGCGTATTTTCGATGGAATATTTTACATTCTTTATGGGCGTAAAAATGGCATCGGTCGGTATATAACCAAACGGAGCATCTTTTGGCTTGTTATCTTCAGCAGGAACATAGCCACGCCCTTTGCCGATCGTGATTTCAATATCTAATTTTGCTGATGCGTCAAGCGTACAGATCAACAATTCCGGATTCATCACTTCAAAGCTTGGAGTAGCTTCGCCGATATTGCCTGCAGTAAAATCAGTTTTATTCTTCAAATTCAAACTGATCTTTTCTTGGCCAACTTCATGGTCCACTTTCTTCTTAAAACGAACTTGTTTAAGATTCAAGATTATTTCCACCACATCTTCGGTAACGCCTTTTAATGTCGCAAACTCATGGTCTGCCCCTTCAATCTTCACTCCAACAATGGCATAACCTTCCAAAGAGTTCAATAAAACCCTGCGCAATGCATTACCAATTGTTACACCATAACCTGGTTCCAATGGACGGAACTCGAATTGTGCTTCAAAATCAGTTGCTTTCTGCAAAATGATCTTGTCTGGTTTCTGGAAATTTAAGATAGACATATTATATATTTACGATTTTTTGATTGATTAATACCTTCCACCCAATAGCGATCAGCTATTATTTAGAATACAGCTCAATGATCAATTGTTCTTTGATGTTTTCAGGAACACTTTCACGTTCAGGGTAGGCAATAAAAGTTCCTTTGAATTCTGTTGCATTCCAGTCCAGCCAGGTAATTTTATTCACTTTCACTCCCATCTGACTGGTAATACCCGTGTTCGCCTGTGAGGATTCTTTCAAACCGATCACATCGCCGGGCTTTAATTGAAAAGAAGGAACGTTTACCACAACATCATTAACAGTAATGTGTTTATGTGTTACCAACTGGCGTGCCGCCGGACGTGATGTTGAAATTCCCAAACGATACACGGTGTTATCCAAACGAGCTTCTAATAATTTAATGAGATTATCACCGGTAACCCCCTTTCTGCGGGATGCTTCCACAAATGTTTTATGGAACTGGCGCTCCAATAAACCATAAGTGTATTTTGCTTTTTGTTTTTCTTTCAACTGCAGGGCATATTCACCCAAGCTTTTCCTTTTGCGCGTTGCGCCATGTTGACCAGGAGGATTACTGTTCTTGGTTAAATACTTTCCGTTGCCTAATATAGGCTCTCCAAAAATGCGTGAGATCTTCGTTTTCGCGGCTCTGTAGCGTGCCATAAATTTATGTTTTGATTTTTTGGTGACGATGCATTATCAGTAAAAATCTAAAATGAATAATGCATCCTTTAATTTATTATCGATCTCTGATCTGATGATCTTTCGATCTGCTAAGATCTCAAAATCCCAGGATCAAAGGATCAGAAATTTCTATACTCTTCTTTTCTTTGGGGGGCGACAGCCGTTATGCGGCAATGGTGTAACATCTTTTATCATCACCACTTCAATTCCGGAATTAGCTATGGAACGAATTGCACCTTCTCTGCCCGAACCAGGACCTTTCACAAATACATCTACTCTTTTCAAACCAGCGTCAAATGCGGTTTTAGCAGCATCTGCAGCAGCCATTTGCGCAGCATAAGGGGTGTTCTTTTTAGAACCCTTAAAACCCATTTTACCTGCTGTGCTCCAGGAAATGATCTGTCCCTGTTTATTGGTAATGCTGATAATGATATTGTTGAAACTCGCAGTAATGTGAGCATCACCATACGTGTCAACCTTAACCACTCTTTTCTTTGCTGCAACCTTAGCGCTTGGCGCTTGTGCTTTTGCCATAATAATTTATTTCTGATGTCTGATTTGTTGATTTAGTAATTCTCAAAATCAGAAATCACTAAATCATAAAAAATTGGTTTTATTTTTTAGCCGCCACTTTTTTCTTACCGGCAACTGTCTTACGTTTTCCTTTGCGTGTACGGCTGTTGGTACGGGTGCGCTGACCACGAACCGGCAACCCTTTACGATGACGCAAACCGCGGTAGCAAGCAATGTCAAGCAATCGCTTTATGTTCAATTGAACTTCGGAGCGCAATGCTCCTTCCACTTTCAATTCATTGGTAATGATATTACGAATAGCATTCAGTTCCTCATCATTCCATTCATTCACTTTTTTATCCAAACTGATTCCTGCTTTGTTCAAAATATATTGAGCGGTTGAGCGACCGATACCGAAAATATAGGTAAGTCCGATCTCTCCTCTTTTATTTTTTGGTAAATCAACACCAGCGATACGAGCCATAATTTATTTACGATTTACGATGTTAGATGCACGATTTTTTTTAATTCGCACATGCATAATTAATTATTGATTAATTACCCCTGTCTTTGTTTAAAACGAGGGTTCTTTTTGTTGATCACATAAAGCTTGCCTTTTCGTCTGACGATTTTGCAATCTGCGCTTCTTTTTTTTATGGATGCTCTTACTTTCATTGTATTCAGCTTTATTATTTATATCTGAAAATGATTCTTCCTCTGGTTAAATCATATGGGCTCATTTCAACTCCGACTTTGTCACCAGGTAAAATGCGGATGTAGTTCATTCTCATTTTCCCGGAGATCGTTGCCAGTATCTCATGTCCGTTTTCCAACTTCACCTTGAACATAGCATTAGACAAGGCTTCTACGATCGTTCCATCTTGTTTAATGAGTGCTTGTTTGGCCATACAATTTTTGGGAGCGCAAAGATATGAATAACCGGCCAAATACGAAAATCTGTTATAAAAATAATTTATTTGGGGAAAACTTTGATTTTGATGGCGCTAAAGGGGCTAATCTTTATCCAAATGAACCTTTGTCATTTGAAGATAATGGTTCTGCAATTCATGCACGGTAATGGGGTGAACCATGTGTCGGCGGTCTTCCCGGTACCACATTTCAAAAGCCGAAAAATCGTCCTTTTTCGTTAACAATATCCTGAATGCGTCTTTTTTATACTTTACGGTGCCATCGCCGTTCTCTACCTTTTCAAACCCAAATTTCTGTAATTGACTGTCGTTTAAAGCAATAGCAAAGATCTGATCGGGTGTATACCAAAAATCCTGAACTTCAGTTTGAACGCAGGCCTCTTTGTCCTCATGATCAAGATCGATCACTTCACCCTCCGATTTCTTCCCTTCGTATTCTACCTGGACAATATCTCCGATTTTAAGTTCATTAAATTTAATCATACGGCTTTTGTTTTATTATTTTCGAATTTACGAAAGCTTGTCAAAAAAAATGAAAAATTCAATTCTACCCGACAAAAAAAAATTATCTTCACGTTATGAATTCTCCAAAAAACAGATTGGATCGAAAAGTACTAATCCTGGCCTTTTTGGCGGTGACCCTATTTTTCATGGCCTGCGCCAAAGGAATTACTCCGTATGAAGCTGCCAATGGAAAGGCTAAATGCGGAAACTATCTCAAGTAGCATTTGACAGATAATAGGATCAATTTTCTGATCAGTACTAAATCGCCGGTTTTACATCAAAGTCATTCCGACCAACTCATAATGTAATCCGGATTCTCGATTTGCAGCGCTTCCTGGGTCAACATCAATGGATGAAATGTATCAACCATTACAGCAAGTTCTTTTGTTTCTTTTGCACCGATACTTTTTTCAACGGCTCCCGGATGCGGACCGTGTGGTATCCCGCCCGGATGCAGGGTCATCATTCCCCGCGTCACATTTTTACGACTCATAAAATCGCCATCAACATAATAGATCAACTCATCGCTATCGATATTGCTATGATTATACGGAGCAGGAATGGCCAGTGGATGATAATCAAAAAGTCGCGGACAGAATGAGCACACGACATAATTATTCCCTTCAAAAGTCTGGTGAACCGGAGGCGGCTGATGCACACGTCCTGTTATCGGCTCAAAATCGTGGATGGAAAATGCGAATGGATAACAATATCCATCCCATCCAATGACATCAAAAGGATGATGTCCGTAATGAATGCCGTAAAGCATTCCCTTCTTTTTTGTTTTGATCACAAAATCTCCTTTTTCATCAATGGTAACCAGGTCTTTTGGCGGCCGGATATCTCTTTCGGTATAAGGCGAATGCTCCAGTAACTGCCCGTATCTGCTCAGGTATTTCTTGGGAAAGCGGATCGGGCTTAACGATTCTACCAAAAACAAACGGTTATGAATATCCGTAAACTCCATTTGATAAATGGTGCCGCGCGGGATGATCAGGTAATCTCCATATCCAAAAGCCAAATTACCATACATGGTTCTTAATGTACCGCTTCCTTCATGAACAAAGATCAATTCATCCGCGTCTGCATTCTTAAAAAAATAATCTTTCATTCCCGCTTCAGGGGCAGCCAGCGAAATCTGACAATCATTATTGACCAAAATCGTTTTTCGACTTTGCAAAAAGTCCTTTTCCGGTCTGATCTTAAATCCTTCGAAGCTCCGGTGCTTCAGCATTTTCTCCTCGGCTATTCTTGGAGCAACAGAATATGGGTCATCGGTTTTGATAATCTCTGTCGGGGGGTGACAGTGATACAGCAATGAATAATCGTTTGAAAAGCCTTCTGTGGAAAATAATTGTTCGGCATATAAAGTTCCATCGGGTTTGCGAAATTGTGTGTGACGCTTATGCGGAATATTTCCGAGTTTATAATAATATGGCATGGCAAGAATTGAAAATTATTAATTAAAATACGATAATCACAAAAAATCATCATTAATTTCCGTGATCAAAATTACTGATTCTTCATTTTCATTTTCAGATTATTAAATGCAACAATTAATAACGGCAGGATTGGTGGTGATAAGAGATCGAAAATTGTTACTGGCTTTCAGCAAAAATAAAAATGCCTGGTATTTACCCGGTGGCAAAGCGGATGATAATGAAACAATTTCGATGGCCCTAATCCGTGAAATAAAAGAAGAACTGAACATGATCCTTGATCCCAAAAAACTGGATTATTACACCCATATTTCTGCGCCTGCATTTGGGGAATATCCTGAGATCATCATGGAACAGGATTGCTTCTTGTATCCGCTTGATTCGACTCCGAGACCGGGTGCAGAAATCAAGGATATAAAATATTTCAATGGCAATTCCTATTCACTGGAAACGCAGGTCCCGGGCGTTATTTTATTGATGAAAAAATTACAGGAAGATGATTTGATTGATTAATTCAAAACACCCACTCACATTCCCGGAAACCATGGACGGCCTATCTCTCGGAATGGCCAGGGCACCGAGGCAAGGATGATCACGAAAGCAATAAAGAAGAACCAAAATGCTTTTTTAAATTTCAATGTATCCAATGCAGCTTTTTTTGATGCGCTGTTGCCGACCGTGATCAGTATTATCGCTATCAACATTGCCGTTGGATGTTCTATCAGAAAAAACCGGTAGAAATTATCTTTCATCACATTGACACCCTGTGGGATTCCGGCACCAACAATTCCGTATTTCCCAAAAAACAGCAAATACAATCCGACCAGGAAATTAAGATGTGCGGAAATCAATGTGAATAGAAATAATTTTCTGTCGCTCGTTGTAAAGGTTTTTTTATTCATCCAACCGTTTAAACTTTTTATTATCGAAGCCAATAATAAAATAATAATTACCCAACGTAAGACATTGTGTAATGCTACCATTGCTGTTTGCATAATCAAGAATTAAAAATTGAAGATCATTTGCTAATATTCCACAATATAGTGCTGATAATCGTATTAAATTCAAACCACAAATGAAAAGCTATTCCACCCAATCGGCAATAAAGATATTGATATCGCGCGTGTCCCCGCTGTTCCTATTACTGCTGAAAACGATCTTTTTTCCATCCGGACTAAACATGGGGAACGCATCAAAACCATTATCCCGGCTCACTTTCTCCAGTCCATTACCATTGATATCCGTCAAATACATGTTGAATGGAAAACCGCGGGCATATTCATGGTTACTGCAAAAAATGATCCGCTTGCTATCGGGTAAAAAATTTGGAGCCCAATTGGCCTGTCCATAGTGGGTGATCTGTTTCACGTCGCTGCCATCTGCGTTTGCCGTAAATACTTCCATGCTTGTCGGCGCTACAAGATTTTGTCGCAGTAGATTTTTATAATCAGCAACCTCTTCAGGCGTTTTTGGGCGTGATGCGCGCCACACAATTTTCTTCCCATCGGCGCTGAACCAGGCACCGCCATCGTAGCCAAGAGTATTGGTGATGCGCTTTACCTTATAGGTATTTAAATCCATAATATACAAATCCAGATCGCCATCGCGCATCGAAGTAAATATCATTTTTTTTCCGTCGGGAGATAGGGTTGCTTCTGCGTCATAGCCCGGCGTATCAGTAAGTCTCTTCACTATTTTTCCGTCGAGATCAGCCATAAAAATATCATAGCTCTGATAGATCGGCCAAATATATCTTTTCATTTTTTGCCTGTCGGGAACTGGTGGACAACTGTCACCGCCCAGATAAGTGGACGCATAAATAATGTGTTTGCCATCTTTTGTAAAGAATCCGCAAGTCGTCCTTCCTTTGCCACTACTGATCATTTTGGGTTCGAATTTTTGATCCGGGCTTTCGGGGATCCTGCCGATATACATTTGATCGCACATCACATTCTCTTTTTCATTTTTATGCTGAAAGATCAAATACTTTCCATCAAAACTGAAATAAGCTTCGGCATTATCACCCCCAAAGGTGAGCTGCCGGATATTGCTGAAATGTTTTTCCTGCGGATATAAAACAGTGTCGCTACTGATCTTTTGTTCGAATGGGAAAGAGATATTCTTTTTGTGAAATGAGACAATTGTTAAAAAAAATGCTGAAGAAATTAACAAGCAGCCACTAAATTTTTTCATGCCAGTTGCGTTTAAAGAATTGAATCGCGAAATTCAAGTTTCCATTTTTTATAAATGTCAGGCGATTGTCAAAATTAAGATAACTTAAATCAGTTAGTTTTGTTTAATGAAAAAGTTTTCAAGATCATTTCCAATAATTATGTTGTCTGCGATCATCTTCTTTGCGGGTTGCAATATTCGTGAAAATAATGCGAAAGATGATCTGCTGAAAAGCCCGCCTTATGCTGCATTAACAGACAGTATTGAACAATTTCCGAAAAACGCATCATTGCTTTTAAAAAGAGCGGAATTGTTAACTCAAAATAATATGCACGAAGTCGCTTTTGATGACTTTAAAAAATCCTGGGAAATAGATCCGTCTGAAAAAACCGCCCTTGAGTATGCATCAAATCTCTCCATCACCAATAAAGCAAATGAAGCGGAGAAATTACTGCAGGATTGCATGATAAAGTTTCCGGCCAATGAAGAATTTAAACGACTTTTAAGCGATTTATTGGTGCAGTCGGGAAGAACAACAAAAGCGATTTCCCTATTTGACGACATGATCAAAAATGATTCTTCAAACGCTGATGCCTGGTATGAAAAAGGAAGATTACTCGAACAATCCCACGACACACCAAATGCTATTGCCGCATTAAGTCGTGCATTCTCTTTGCAGCCTACAACAACCTACACTTTAGAGCTGGCCAACATGTATGCAGAGAATAAGAATGCGAAAGCTTTGGCGTTATGCGACGATATTATTAAAAAAGATTCTGCACGCGAACTCACGGATCCGTTTTTTATAAAAGGAATTTATTATTCGAACACCAGCCAATATGATATTGCTATTGTTCAATTTGATTCATGTATCGGTCGCGACTGGAAATTAACTGATGCCTACATTGAAAAAGGAATTGCATTCTTCAAACAAAAAAATTATGATAATGCGCTGAATACTTTTCGCACGGCCGTATCGGTTTCTTTCAATTCCCCTGATGCCTATTTCTGGATCGGCCGTTGTTATGAGGCTATCAATAAAAAAGAAGAAGCTGTGCAGTATTATCAAAAAGCAATTCTGCTTGATAAAGATTTTACCGAGGCAAAAGAAGCGTTGAAGCGAGTCAGCTGATAAGATTTGGCAACACGTTTGTATATTGCAGCTTAATCACCAAACAGATTTTTTCATGGCTATCGTTGCTCCATCATTATTGGCATCAAATTTTTTACAACTGGAAGCGGAATGCAAAATGCTTAATGAAAGTGAGGCCGATTGGTTTCACCTGGATGTAATGGACGGGCGATTTGTGCCGAATATCAGTTTTGGCTTGCCGTTTATTGAGCAATTGCGCAAGGCAACTACCAAACCTTTTGATGTTCATTTGATGATTGAAGAGCCAGAAAAATATGCCGAAGCATTTAAAAAAGCTGGTGCTGATCAATTGACGGTTCATTATGAAGCATGCCGGCATTTGCATAGAAATGTTCAACAAATAAAATCTTTGGACATGAAGGCTGGCGTTGCCATCAATCCGCACACACCGGTATCATTGTTAGCCGATATTCTTTGCGACGTTGACCTGATTTTGATAATGAGCGTCGATCCTGGTTTTGGCGGACAGCAGTTCATTCCACACACTTATCAAAAAATCCGCGAGTTAAAAAAACTCATCCATGATTGCGGATTAAATGTTCATATAGAAATTGATGGCGGCGTCACCCTCGACAATGCATCTGCGATTATTCACGCCGGAGCCAATGTATTGGTAGCAGGCAACACCGTGTTCGGTTCTCCTGACCCGAAAAAAGTCATCAGCCAGTTGAAAAAAGCGCAGTGATTTACGATTTCTTCCCCTCCTATTTTACAATCATTTTTATTTATCAGCTTATTGATTGCGACCCGCAGCGAATGATAGAGATTGCAGGGCTTCGCCTTCCGGCAAATAAAGGGCAACACAAATCATTGTCAGCCATACTTTCCGCCGGAGAATTTCGTTTTTGTTTTACGCCAAATCTTTAATTTCGATAACCTTAAAAAAATTGCGTTGAGAGTTTTACTGCCTGTGTTGTTTTTACCTCTGCTTTTTTGTTATTCTGCGCAAGCGCAAAAAAAAGCTGCATTTATCTCAGGCAAAGTGTTGGATGAAAATGAAGCGGCCTTATCGAAGGTTTCAGTGATCATTCTCGGCAAGCAAAATGGCATTGTCACTTCCGATTCGGGAACCTTTCGTATTAAAGTTCCCGCTGACAAGGCTTTTGCGCTTGAATTTTCCTTCACGGGTTACAGAACGGAACAACGTAATTTCTTATTGAATGAAAACGAGCAGGAGCTAATCGTTGTGCGGCTGGAGAGAAATACAACTCAACTAAAGGAAGTGGTGGTCACAGATCAGCGCGACAGAAAAGAAGCGGGATTAATAAAAATCAACCCCAAAGACGCGATCAATATTCCAACGCCAAATGGAGGCATTGAAAGTCTTATCAAGATCTTTGTTGGCTCAAATAATGAGTTGACCTCTCAATATTCCGTGCGCGGCGGCAGTTATGATGAGAATCTGATCTACATCAATGATTTTGAAGTTTTCCGTCCTTATCTTGTCAGTAATGCGCAACAGGAAGGATTAAGTTTGATAAATCCTGAAATGACACGTAATGTTAGTTTTTACAATGGCGGATTCCAGTCCAGGTATGGAGACAAGATGTCTTCTGTTTTAGACATTCAATATAAGAAACCTAAGGATTTTGGTGGCTCGGCATATTTCGGACTGCTGGAACAAGGATTCCATTTGGAGGGAACCGCAGCGCACAATAAATTTTCTTATTTACTGGGCGTGCGCAATCGCACCAATAAAAGTCTATTAAGCAGCCAGGAAACAGTTGGCAGTTATAGTCCCTCATCTTCAGATGCACAAGCATTGCTCACCTATCAATTCAATGAAAAAAATGTTATGGAGGTGATGGGCATATTTTCGCAAACCAAATTCACCTTAATACCGCAATCGGCACAACTCACATCATCTGTATTTTCTCCATTCTATACTGCAAATCTCGGGTTGGACATTTATTTTGAGGGCGAAGAAAAAGATGCATATCAAACCAATTTGATCGGATTGACATTCTCGCAGCAACTGAAAAAGAATCTTAAGCTGAAATGGATGATCTCCCGGTTCGATGATAATGAAAAAGAATCCTATGACATTATCGGAAATTATTTATTTGGCGAACGCGATTTCGATAAAAGCAGTGCCACTTTTGGACTGATCACCAATCCGCTTGGCGCAGGCATTTACCAGGACTATGCAAGAAATCGGTTAGACATTGCCGTTTGGAATGCAACGCACAAAGGATATCTTGATCTTGGTAAACATTATGTACAGTGGGGAGTCAGTGCAGAAGAAGAAATGGTAAATTTCAAATTGCATCAGTGGCAATACCAGGATTCTGCTGGATATTCCTTGCCATACATGCCGGGTTCAATGAATTTATTCAGTTCAATGAACGGCAATGATGATCTCACCATCATCCGCTTTACGGGTTTTGTACAGGATAATATCGCATTTAAGGATGCGCATGATTTTACATTGCAGGCCGGAGTCCGGTACAATTACAACAATTTAAATAATCAGTTTCTTGTTTCGCCACGAATTGGGTTTTCCTGGAAACCAAAACAATCGCAAAAAGATATCGTATACAGAGCAGCATTTGGCATTTATGATCAGCCGCCATTCTTCCGCGAAATGATAAGACCAGATGGAACCTTAAATACCGATCTGAAAGCACAAAAAAGTTACCAGGCGACCGCCGGAGTTGATTACAATTTTAAAATGGGTGATCGTCCTTTCAGGATCAGTTCTGAAGCCTACATTAAATACATGACTGATGTTGATCCTTACGATATTAATAATGTGCACATACAATATTTTGGAACAAATGATGCGAAAGCGTATGCAGCCGGAATTGAAACAAGATTATTCGGGCAATTTGTGAAAGACGCTGAAAGCTGGATCAGCATTGGATTTATGCGTACCAAAGAAAAAATAAACAATCAGTATTATTATAACTACACGCTGGATTCATTGAACCAACCCATCGACAGCGTTAAAGTTCAGCAGGGTTGGGTCCGTCGTCCCACCGATCGTTTTCTCACACTCGGGATGTTTATCCAGGACTACCTGTCCACCAATAAAAATTTCAAAGTATATCTTAACGTATTATACGGAAGTAATCTGCCTTTCAATATTCCCGGCAGTGTAAAATATCGCAATGCATTGACCATTCCCCCTTATATCCGCGCGGATATTGGCTTCAGCGCATTGTTACTCGATAACGACAGGGACAACCGTCGGAGTCATAGCCCTTTCAGAAATTTTCAAAACATCTGGGCAACGCTTGAAGTCTTTAATATAATTGATCGAGAAAACACGATTTCTTACCTGCTGATAAAAGATTTTTCCAACACTACTTACGCGATGCCTCAAAGGCTCACCCCGCGATTATTGAATTTCAAGATCGTGGCTACTTTCTAAAAGTCAGGGATATGCAGCTTGATTTTTTCCTGTCAATCTTTTTTGTCTAACATAAAATATCGATGCCGGTTTTGCCAGCGAATGCCTGTTGGCAGATTTTTTAGGGGTGAATAAAATCAGGCCGGATCAATAAAACCATTACTTGATTGTTGATGCAATTTTAATATTAAGCAAAGAGAAGATCTGACAAAAGGCTATTTTAATTATTAGCCTCGAGTTTTGAGAAAATGATATTTTTGCCTGCTCAACTCCAGGTAATGACAAAGCTTTCAGTAAACATCAACAAATTTGCAACGTTGCGCAACAGCCGGGGCGGTGATAATCCGAACGTGTTAAAAGCCGCTATTGACGCGCAATTGTTCGGCGCTGACGGTGTAACTGTTCATCCGCGTCCCGATGAAAGACATATCAGGTACAAAGATGTTTACGATATAAAAAAAATCATAACCACAGAATTCAATATTGAAGGCAATTCTGAGGAACAAAAATTTATTGATCTTGTATTAGCAGTAAAACCACAGCAGGTTACATTGGTGCCGGATGCGCTAAATCAAATTACATCCAATCATGGCTGGGATACGGTTAAGAATAAGCACTATTTGATAGAGACGATCAACATTTTTAAAAAAGCTGGAATCCGCGTTTCTATTTTCGTTGATCCGGTCATTGAAATGATTGAAGGGGCAGCAGAAACCGGAACCGACCGCGTTGAATTATATACCGAAGCCTACGCAAAAGATTACCCTCAAAACAGGCAAATAGCAATTGCGCCTTATGTTGAGGCTGCAAAACGCGCGCATGAATTACAACTAGGTATTAACGCTGGTCACGATCTTGACTTGGAAAATCTGCAATATTTTTCGCAGAACATTCCGCTGCTCGATGAGGTATCCATTGGTCACGCTCTTATTTGCGATGCCTTATATCTCGGCTATGAAAATGCCGTGCAGTTGTACAAAAGACAGCTCATCGCTTAACACTATTCTACTTTCGAGATCTTCAGCATGTTGGTCGGCAAATGCGATTGAACCGGAATGCTTCCCGTGTTCACTACAACATCTCCTGTTTTGATAAAGCCCCGTTCCTTTAGAATTCTAAGCTCATCGCTGATGATGTCGTCAACGCTTTCTTCTTCTGTATAATGAAATGCACGAACGCCCCAGCTCAGGCTCAGCTGGTTAATTAAACTTTTTTCTTTCGAAAAAATATACAATGGAGATTTTGGACGATAACTTGAGAGCATGAATGCCGTATATCCACTTTGGGTCATTCCTATTAATGCATCGGCATTAGCATCTTTGGCAAGTTTACAGGCATCGTAGCAGATGGCATCGCTTAAAAAAGAAGGTGAATGCGGTTGCGGCACCAATGAATCTTCAAGATTATACGGGTAATCATTTTTTTCTACTTCCATAATGATCTTCCGCATCGTTTCCACAACCAGTGTAGGATGTTGTCCTGCTGCGGTCTCTGCACTTAGCATCACGGCATCCGTACCTTCAAGCACGGCATTGGCAACATCAGTGATCTCGCTTCGGTTGGGTTTTACGCGATCGATCATGCTTTCCATCATTTGCGTGGCAACGATCACTGGCTTTGCGCGATGAATACATTTTTTGATGAGTTGTTTTTGAATCAAAGGAACCTGCTCAATAGGCAACTCGACACCAAGATCTCCGCGCGCAACCATAATGCCATCTGATTCCAAAATGATATCCCTGATATTGGTTAATGCTTCAGGCTTCTCAATTTTGGCAATAATTTTTGTCTTGCTTTTCTTTTCCTGCAGTTTGCTGCGCAGGATCACCAGATCTTTTACATGTCTTACAAAAGAAAGCGCGACCCAGTCAAGTTGTTGTTCAATAATAAATTCCAGATCTATTAAGTCTTTTTCCGTTAATGCAGGAAGAGAAATCTTGGTATCAGGAAGATTAATTCCTTTTTTTGAAGAAAGAATACCTCCCAATGTCACTTCAACTTTTACGTCGTTATTTTTTTGAATGGATACAACCTTCACTTCTATCTTTCCATCATCGATCAGGATCTTATTTCCCACTTTCACATCCGCATGAAAATTTGGATAAGAAACGTAGATGCGTTCTTTATTTCCAACTACTTTCTCATTGGTGAATGTGAGGATGTCGCCAGCCTTCAGATCCAGCGCATTATTTTCAATTTCGCCAACGCGTAATTTCGGACCTTGCAGATCGCCCAGGATGGCAATATTATAAGGTTCAGAATCATTTATTGTCCTGATGTAATTAATGATCTTCAATTTGTCTTCATGAGAACCGTGGGAAAAATTCAACCGAAAAACATTAACACCGGCTTTCACCAGGTCGAGTAATTTTTCATATGTGTCGCAAGCGGGGCCAACAGTGGCAACAATCTTTGTACGATGAAAAGTGTGTTCCAATCCTGCTTTTTTATCCATCGTTTCGTGTAGATATTTGGAAACATGTTTTGACATGAACTATTGGTTTGATTTATTTTGAAAGAAATGAAAAGGCAGAAATTTTCATTCTGCCTTATAAAATTAAGAAGCTAATATTTTAACGATCTTCATCCATTCGTCGCTGATTTTTTGTTTTGCCTTAACCGCTTTTTCCAATGGAGTAAAATGCATTTTATTATTCAAAATGCCAACCATTACATCGTAGCGTCCTTCCAACAAACATTCCACCGCGGAATAACCCATGCGACTTGCAATTACCCTGTCTAGACAACTTGGCGCTCCGCCGCGCTGAATATGACCCAGTACACAAACACGTGTATCTACATTGGGTAATCTTTGCTTTACCACTTTTGCCACTTCATCGGCGCCACCGAAATTATCCCCCTCGGCAACAACAACCATGTTCACTAATTTTTTGCGTTTTTCTTTTTCAGTTAGGGAATCGATCAATTCTTCAATATCCGTTTTGCGTTCGGGAATGAGAATGTGTTCTGCGCCTGTTGCAATGCCGCTATGCAAGGCAATATAACCCGCATCGCGTCCCATCACTTCAATAATGAATAATCTGTCGTGTGCATCCGCCGTGTCACGAATTTTGTCAATGGCTTCCACAGCGGTATTAACAGCCGTATCAAACCCAATGGTAAAATCAGTTCCGGAGATATCTTTATCGATCGTTCCCGGCAATCCGATGCAGGGAATATCAAACTCTTCACTGAATTGGTGAGCTCCCCGAAACGATCCGTCGCCGCCAACGATAACCAATCCATTAATACCCAGTTTTTTTAAATTGGCATGCGCTTTCTTTCTTCCTTCATATCCAAAAAACTCTTTGCAACGCGCTGTCTTTAAAATAGTGCCCCCGCGTTGAATGATGTTGGCTACACTTCTGGAATGCATCGGTACAATATCATTTTCGATCATTCCGCTATATCCACGCATTATTCCAAAGACTTCCATGCCATAATAAATTCCGGTACGCACCACGGCACGAACAGCAGCATTCATTCCGGGCGCATCGCCACCCGATGTAAGTACACCTATTTTGGTAACTTTCTTATCCATTAATAATTAAATTCCTTCTTTGAGTTGTTAAATAAATTTCAAGAGGCAGCCAAAATCGTTGAAAAAAATAAAGCTTTTTTTAAATAAGGCTCAAAAATAAGGATTTGCTTTGAAAGATAGATGAAGCAAAAAATCAATCCGCATGTTTTGATTTTTAAACAATTTTATGCTCAATTTTTTAAAATACTTCTTTTTATGAATTGTTTAGCTTCTCGTTTTTAAAACTTGTTTATTAACATTTACAGGGGTTAATACGTGAAAACTTTTTTTGTATGCCTCATAATAATGCTTAACTTAGGAAGTCAACTCTATTTCTTCACTTCAACTTGAGGCTTATGGAATCTACAGCATCCATCGAACAGTTTCAAGAGGAGTTGCAATCATGGAAACATGAGCTCTCCTCGATAAAACAAGAAATCCGTCACTTTGAACACCATCTCGAAAAATTACCCGTTCACAAACTCCCCAAAAACTTATTAGCGCAGGTAGAACATTTTCAGAACAGTTTTATTTGCCAAAAAGAAGTGATCGACAGGTTGCGACACGATCTTCCCGATTCTCGATTTAAAGTAGAAACCGTTTTTAATAGTTTTTATGCTGAACAAAATGGAGCGCAGAAACATGACGCTTTAAATGAAAGAATGGATACGTTCAGAAGAATTTATGAAGAAGTAAAGGCTGATTTTGAGCGTTTCGAATCGGAATGGATGTAATTAGACCGATCTCAGAGATCCAGTTCAAAAATTACTTTTGTGCCAAGATGGTTTTCGATGGTAAAACTACCTTCGATGGCGTGCATTCTTTTTTTCATGTTGGTAAGGCCGTTGCTAAATTTTCTTAAGTTATCCAGGTTAATACCAATGCCATCATCCAAAATGGAGATGATCAATTTTTGACTGACCGTTATATCGATGGTAAGATTTGTGGCATTAGAGTGTTTGAGCGCATTATTCAAGGCCTCTTTTACACACAAAAAAATATTTCTCCTTTTTTCTCCATTCATATCCTTTGCCGGGATTGGATCGGGCATATTGAAATGACAATCAATCGGGGTGTTCTCAAAAAATTCCAGTGCATAGATTCGTATATAAGTTATCAAGCTTTCCACACTGTCATTAGAGCTGATCATCGTCCAGATTATCGTGTTCATTTTGTTCAGCAATTCGCCGGCAGAATGCGATATTTTTTCAATTTCAGGCAAGGTATTTTCTTTCATTTTACTTTTTACAATTTCACTCATCAGGTGAATGGCTGTAACGCCGGAGCCAAGTTCATCATGCATATCGGCAGAAATGCGATTCCTTTCTTCCTGTTTTGCTTCAAGAATGGCCATTTGTTTTTCAAACTCTTTTCTTTCATTATCCAATTTCAGTTGTTCTCTTTCTTTAACCGTTGTAATGATCTCCATTTTATTTTTATAAGCCAACCCCAAAAGAAAAAATGTGAGTTCAAGCATTAACCCGATTTCGTAATAGAAGAGTCCATCGTTAAAAATACTGAACTGGCTTGTGGCGCTGGTAAAATGCAATGGTGTAATAATAAGCAACAAAGAGATGAGTGAAAATACAATCAAACAAATTTGACCAGTGATGAGATACCGGATAAGAATATCTTTTTTTGTAAGACCATAAACAATGAATATGACTCCAATAACAAGCAGGAATTCCTTAAGTCCGTTTTCGATGGTATTCCATAACGTAAAATTATCGCCTGAAAAATAAATAATAGAAAAGGCGGTAAGCGAGACCAATATCACCCAATTTGAAAAGCTTAATAATTTTTCAAGGAAATGATATTTTTGTCTGGTGTCAAGAAATTTCCGGAAGAAAAGAAGGTAAAATACGAAGCCACAGCCCTGCATGATAAAATCAAAGTACTCCTCAAAGAAATAATTGAACGTGGAGTGCGAAGCAAACATATACGATTTTAAAAAAAGCAGGGAAGCCGTTAAAAAAACATAAGCAGCATAATACAGAAATTCAACATTGAAATTTTGGATATAAGACGCAAAGGAATAAAAGATCATCATTAATAAAATGCCTGAAACCATGTAAGTAAAGAGGTTGATCGCTGATTTTCTGACCTGCTGATTATTTTTAAAATCATTAATAAAATTTTTATTAATAAGGCGGGGAGAAATAGTGTTGGCACCGCTGCTCAGTAATTTAACTTTTGCATAAACCTGAACATTTTCATGCGGATCAACCTTGAGCATCATCAAGCCGGAAGTGCTTACACTGTTGCCAGCGGAGTCCTTAATAACCTTAATATTTTTTGTTGGGTCATTTCGGTGAGCGGTGAATAATTGAATTCGCTTACAGTATAATCCGGCAAAGAAAAAGACCTCACTTGAAGAATCAGCATTATTACTCAATGAAAAGCTGAAATAAATGTTTTTTTCAATGATCGAAACGGGCAAACTCAAATTGAAATTTGAAGGTAGTTTTTCCGAAAAATTAAAATACGGGATGCTGTCGTCGGTAATTCCCATTTTTTTGCTGGTCCAAGAAACATTACTGGCTATTGATCTTGCGTAATGAATGGAAGAGACATCAATAGTGTTCGAATCCGTTTTTTCCTGAGCCGGCAAAAGATGGGGGAAAATGAAAAAAAAGATAATTAAAACAATGAAACTCTTTGGCATGAGCACTCTTGTCTTTTTACAAAAGAATATATTCTTGCAGATTCTCATCATAAGCAGCATCAACTGTAGCCTGTTAAATTACAATTTATCAACAATAAAAAACAACCAATATAGTTGCTCCAACTTATATTAAATAGTAATGTCGGTTACTTATCTTTGCAAACATGGCAAAAAGGCAAAAATCAAAAAAAGGCCAAACCAGCAGTGTTAATTCCCTGAAAGCTGACAAAGAAGAACGCGTTTCTGTACGAGAGATCGCTAAGGACGAACGCACGCATAAAATCACAGGCGTTGTATTATTACTGATTGCAGCTTTTCTTTTTATTGCATTCACTTCGTATTTGTTTACCTGGAAAGAGGATCAGGCAACCATTGCAAATGGCATTTCTATCTTACACACTTCCTCAAACACAACAGCCAATTTATTGGGCAATATTGGCGCCTACGTTTCCCATATATTCTTTTATAAAGGATTTGGACTAGCATCATACCTGTTGTGTTCCTTGTTTTTTATCATCGGTGTGAATCTATTATTTGCCAGAAAGATATTCTCTGTTAATCGCAACATTCGTTATGTGATCGCCGGATTACTTTTTTTTAGTGTCGCCCTGGCATTCATCACCAATAAAAACGGTTTTCCCTGGGGTGGCGAAGTAGGCAATATGATTAGCGACTGGCTTATTAATATTATCGGGAAAATTGGAACAGGTGCATTATTGTTTGTTGCCGGACTAGCGTATATTATCTGGAGATTTAACCCTGTGTTTAAAGTTCCTTCCATTCCCAAAAAAGAAAAACAAATGCTGCCCGCAGAAGAAATGGAAGCCGTTGAGGGTGCAAAATTATTTGTTGATGAATCCTTTACCAAAACAAAAGGCAATGCACTAAAAACAGAAGGAGGTGTTGTAGTCATCCCTCCAAAACAACTTTTTGAGCAAGCCACAAACAATGACTTAAAAATAATTGAAAAAGAAAATGAGGAAGAAGAAATAAATAGTGCAGAATTAAACAACACCATCTCTCTTACAAAACCGGCAGAAAAAATTCTTCCTAAAAAAAATAACCCCAATCTTGAATTGGAAATAAAATCTGCTGCAGAAGAAATTGAAGAAGAAAAGGAGTCTGTAAATGAGATTAAACCCAAAGCAGAAGTTTATACCGATTACGAACCAACGCTTGAATTAAGGAACTATGTATATCCTTCGCTTGACCTGTTAGAAACTCACGGAAGCGAAAGAATCGTGCAAGATGCTGCGGAACTCGAGACAAATAAAAATCAGATCATCAACACGCTGAAAAATTATGATATTGATATTCAAAAAATAAGTGCGACAGTTGGGCCAACCGTCACTTTATACGAAATCGTTCCGGCGCCCGGAGTTCGCATCAGCCGGATAAAAAATTTAGAGGACGATATTGCACTAAGCCTTGCAGCGCTTGGTATCCGCATCATCGCTCCTATTCCGGGAAAAGGCACAGTTGGTATTGAAGTTCCAAACGTGCGCAAGAGTGTGGTAAGCATGAAAACATTATTAGCGAGTGAAAAATTTCAAAACAATAATTTCGCGCTGCCCATTGCGATCGGCAAAAAAATTGACAATGAAAATTTTATTGTTGACCTAGCAACCATGCCACACTTATTGATGGCCGGCGCAACCGGACAAGGAAAATCTGTCGGCATAAATACTTTGCTCGTTTCATTATTATATAAAAGGCATCCCTCGCAACTGAAATTTGTTTTGGTCGATCCCAAGAAAGTGGAGCTGAGCTTGTATCGCGTGATCGAAAAATATTTCCTGATAAAGATAAATGATGATGAAGAACCAATAATCACCGACACAAAGAAAGTGGTATACACTTTAAATGCATTGTGTGAAGAAATGGATCAACGTTATGATTATCTAAAAGAAGCAGGTTGCAGAAACATTAAAGAATACAATGAAAAATTTGTAAAAAGAAAACTAAATCCGGATCTCGGTCATAAATTTCTTCCTTTTATTATTTTGATCATTGATGAATTTGCCGATCTCATCATGACAGCCGGAAAAGAAATTGAATTGCCCATCGCACGTCTTGCCCAGTTAGCGAGAGCCGTTGGCATTCATTTGATCATTGCCACGCAACGCCCTTCAGTAAATATAATTACGGGAACGATCAAAGCGAATTTTCCGGCGCGAATCGCTTTTAAAGTATCATCGAAAATTGATAGCCGTACCATTCTTGATGCTGGCGGCGCTGAGCAATTGATCGGAAAAGGAGATATGCTTATCAGTTATAATGGTGAAATAACCCGGTTACAATGCGCATTTATTGATACCCCTGAAGTTGAAAAAATTTGTGAGTTCATCGGCGATCAAAAAGGAAGCATCAAGCCGTATGAATTACCAAAATATGAAGATGAAAAAGATTTTCAGGCAAAAGAATTTGACAGAAATGACAGGGACGAATTGTTTGAAGATGCTGCAAGATTAATTGTACAAAACCAGGTAGGTTCAACTTCACTCATTCAACGAAGAATGAAATTAGGATACAACCGTGCAGGAAGATTAATGGATCAATTAGAAGCTGCAGGCATTGTTGGAAAAAATGTTGGCAGTAAGGCAAGAGACGTTTTGATAAGAACAGAATTCGATCTGGATCAGCATCTGCAAAATTTAGGTTAGCATTCTGTTAATCTATATCACAAAAGCCGCGTAAATACAGAATAGCATCGCGTTTGCAAGTTTTTGCAATATATTTGCCGCGCTGATTTAATTACACATAACTTGTCAATATGAAAAAAATATTTTTACTTTCTCTGATCTTGAGTGCAGGTTTATTTTCTCTTCAGGCGCAAAATAATAGTCTTGGAAAGAACGATGCTGACGCGAAAAAAGTTCTTGATGCGGTAAGTGCGAAACTCAAATCTTACAAGACAGTGCAAACATCTTTTACTTTACAAATAGCCAACTCCTCTGGCAAGGTTGAAGCTTCTAAAAAAGGAACCTTGTATATGACGGGGCACAAATATCATTTGACAATGTCGGGGCAGGAAGTGTATTGCGATGGCGCCAATGTCTGGACTTACGATAAGTCAACCAATGAAGTGACATTAACGAAGTACGACGCATCAGCAAAAACAATTTCTCCGGAAAATATTTTCACTGATTTTTACGATAAGGATTTTTTGTATAAACTCAATGGTGATTCAAAGTTGAATAATAAAACATACCAGGAAATTGAACTCACTCCGGTAAATAAGACCAAAACATTTTTTAAAGTCTATCTTACCATTGATAAGGCAGCCAAGACAATCTACACGGTAAAATGGCTCGAAAAAAACGGAACAAAATATACCATTACCGCCAATAAATTGACCGGCAATGTTCCCTTAAATGATGCTTCGTTTATTTTTGACAAATCAAAATATCCGGGAGTGGAAGAAGTGGATCTGCGTAACTAAAATTTATTTCCCCCAACGAAAGGTAGTAATATCAAGACCTGCAAGATCAAGTACTCTGTCAACAACAGTGTTGGCAATGGCTTCGATCGTTGACGGCTTACTGTAAAAAGAAGGAGTCGCCGGACAAATGATCCCGCCTGAAAGTATTACCGTTTCCATATTACGAACATGAATAAGATTATATGGAGTGTCTCTGACAACACATATCAATTTTCTTCTTTCTTTCAGCACAACATCGGCTGCCCTGGTGATCAAATCAGAAGAAACGCCCGATGCAATTCTTCCTAATGTCCCCATTGAACAAGGGATAATGATCATGGTATTATATTGACCGGAGCCTGATGCGAACGGCGCTGAAAAATCATTTTGTGAAAAGAACTTTACCGGATAATTTTTGTATCCTTCGTTATCCAATTCTGTTTGCCAAACCTGTTTTGCATTCTCAGTCATTACCACTGATAGTTCCTGCCACTGATCTTTTAATGCCGTTAGTTTAGCAAGTAACTGGCTTGCATAAATTGATCCGCTCGCGCCTGTTATTGCAACAACAATTTTGTTCATGTCATCGTTTTATATACTGAATCGAAAATATAAAATTACAATGCAAAAAGTTAAGCTGTTATTTTTATCTGGATTTGTGTTGATATTTTGCGCTCATAAACCCGCAAATAATTCAGCACAAATAAAATGGATGGATTTTTCAGAGGTCGAAAAAAACCAGACAAAAGAAAAAAGACCAGTCCTAATTGACGTGTACACAAGCTGGTGCGGATGGTGTAAGGTCATGGAGAGCAAAACTTATGCAAACAGAAAAGTGGCGGAGTACGTCCAGGGTAAATTTTATCCGGTGAAGTTTAATGCTGAAACAAAAGATCAGATCAATTGGGAAGGGAAGATCTATAACTATAATTCCAATTATCGTTGCAATGAATTTGCATTGTATATTTTACAAGGTCGACTCGAATTTCCAACAACAGTAATTATTCCTATGGATGGAAGTCAGCCGCAGGCAATTCCCGGCTATTTGCCCACAAAAGATTTTGAATTGATTGCAAAGTATTTTGGCGAGGGAGAATTTGGTAAAACACCATTTGAAGAATACCAGAAAAAGTTCAAGTCAAGCTGGTAATAAATGTTGTTTTAACGTTTAAAACCGATAATGTGTCTAAATGACACTTGATTTTGGTCAATTTAATATTTTTTATCTAAAAATTTAATCGCACAGATCATTGTTTACACATTAACATCTTATCTTTGGTTTTTCATAGGATAAGGTTTAATGGTTAATGGTATTTGATTAGTACAGCCCCGCTTTGGCGGGGCTTTTTATTGTCCATTAATTTCTTTATCCTTTCTATGATATAACCAAATAAGATTATGCTTCTGCCATGTGTGGAATAAACTCAACCTTGTATTCGCCGGCGTCTAATTTTTTCTTTGTTTCTTCAAATGCTTTTAGTGTTGCATGAATATCGGCGTCAGTATGAACTGCAGTGGGAATAAGTCGATAAATGATATGCCCTTTGGGAATAACGGGATACACTACGATTGAACAAAAGATCCCGTAGTTCTCTCTCAAATCCATTACCATTGCTGTTGCTTCTGGAACGTCACCTTTCATATACACTGGTGTAACAACAGAATCTGTATTGCCAATATCAAATCCGCGTTCTTTCAATCCGGATTGTAATTTTTTTGCATTGCTCCACAATTTATCTTTCAGATCAGGATGCTCGCGCAATAATTCCAATCGCTTCAGATTACCCAGAACAAAAGGCATCGGAAGACTTTTGGCAAAAATCTGGCTGCGTATATTGTATCGGATATAATCAATAATAAGTTTATCGCCTGCTACAAATGCGCCAATAGATGCCATCGATTTTGCAAAGGTCGAAAAGTACAGATCAATATCATCCTGCACGCCTTGTTCTTCCCCTGCCCCTGCGCCTGCTTTCCCCAATGTTCCAAAACCATGGGCGTCATCGACCAGAAAACGGAATTGATATTTCTTTTTCAAATCTGCGATCTCTTTTAATCTGCCCTGGTCTCCTGCCATTCCAAATACACCTTCAGTTATTACCAGAATACCGCCTGCTTTTTGTTTTTCAATCAATGCAGTAGCACGCTGTAGTTGTTTTTCGCAATCTCCAACATCATTATGTTTATACACATAGCGATGACCTGGATGCAAGCGCAAGCCATCAATAATGCATGCATGAGATTCAGCATCGTAAACAATCACATCGTGTCGTCCGCACAAAACATCAATAATGCTGACCATTCCCTGGTAGCCATAATTCAATAAAGCCGCATCTTCTTTATTAACAAATTCTGCTAATTCTTTTTCCAGTTGCTCATGATAGTTACTATTCCCACTCATCATGCGAGCACCCATTGGCGCTGCCAATCCAAATTTTGCAGCTCCCTCTGCATCCGTTTTGCGAACTTCGGGGTGATTAGCCAAACCAAGGTAATTGTTCAAACTCCATACGATCATTTCCTTTCCACGAAACATCATACGATTACCTATTTCGCCTTCCAATTTTGGAAATGCAAAATATCCATGCGCTCTTTCTCGATGTTGCCCGATGGGACCATAATGCTTGATCAGCCTTTCAAAAATATCCGCCATATTAATAGATTATTAAGGATTCAAAAATTGCGGCAAAGGTAGCAAATTTGCTACAATCTGCAACTCATTAATATTCAAAAAAGCATAACAAAATGCAAACGGGTAAATGAATAATATTCCCCCCATTTTTTACCGGTGAATTTTATTGTGTCTGATTTTTATTTTTGAATCCTTCAATTCAAATACATTTGTTCAAAATCATTATTATGCGTTGCCGGGCTTTATTATTTTTTCCTTTTCTTCTATCAATATTATTTGTTTGTGGTCAAACAAAATCTTCAACAGAAAATTCAGCAACCTTAAAACGTCCGAAACTTGTTGTAGGAATTGTGATTGACCAAATGCGTTGGGATTATTTATACCGTTATTATAATCGTTACGGCGATGACGGTTTTAAAAGATTATTGAATGAGGGTTTTTCCTGTGAAAATGTGCTGATCAATTACCTCCCCTCCTATACTGCAGTTGGGCATAGTTGTATTTTTAGCGGATCGGTTCCTGCATTAAACGGTATTACGGGCAATGATTGGCTTGAACAACTTAACGGGCAACATTTGTATTGTACAGCAGACAGCACTGTCCAAAGCATCGGCGCTGCATCTGCTGAAGATGGGAAAATGTCTCCAAGAAATTTACTGGTTTCAACTGTCACTGATGAACTGCGCATAGCAACAAATTATCAGTCAAAAGTCGTCGGCGTCTCTCTCAAAGACCGTGCAGCCATTCTTCCTGCCGGACATGTTGCTAATGCCGCGTTCTGGCTTGATGATGCCTCAGGGCATTTTATTTCCAGCAGTTATTACATGCAACAATTACCGGATTGGGTTACTAAGTTCAACAACAGTAATGCAATTTCAAAACTGATTGCAAATGAATGGAATACTTTATATCCCATCCACTCTTATATACAAAGTGATACCGATGAACAATCTTACGAAGGAAAATATCCGGGAGAAACTGTTTCTGCTTTTCCTCATAAAATAAAAGAAATATATGAAAAGAATAAAGGGTTTTTTCGTCCGACACCGTTTGGAAATACACTTACGCTAAATTTTGCTGAAGAAGTGGTAGACGGATATCAATTAGGACAGGGACAATCAACAGATTTTTTAACCATCAACTGCGCCTCGACCGATTACGTTGGCCATATGTTTGGTCCAAATTCAATTGAAGTGGAAGACACCTATTTAAGACTCGATAAAGATCTTGCCGATTTTTTTCATTTTCTTGATGCGAAAATCGGCAAAGGACAGTACACCGTTTTTTTAACGGCGGATCACGGCGCGGCAAACTCGATCGGCTATATGAAGAAACATGAGGTGCCTGGGGATTTCTGGTATACGAAACCGCTGGTTGATTCACTAAATAAAATATTGGCAGAGAAATTCAATGCCGAAAAATTGGTGAGGATCATAATGAATTACCAGGTGAATTTTGACATGAGTAAGATCAGCTCACTGCATCTTGATTTTGATGCAATCAAAAGAACGGTCGTTGATTATTTACAACAACAACCTGAAATAGCCTATGCAATTGACGTCGCAAAAATTGGGGAGACGCCGGTTCCCGAACCTTTAAAAACAATGATCGCAAATGGATATAATTTTAAACGAAGCGGTGCCATTGAAATCATTCTTAATTCCGGCTGGTTTGAAGGTTATTCAAAAACAGGAACTACACACGGCACCTGGAATCCTTACGACACACATATCCCATTGGTTTTTATGGGCTGGGGAATTCATCACGGCAGTAGTAATAAATTATTTCATATGACGGACATAGCACCAACAGTAGCTGCCATGCTTCATATTCAAATGCCCAATGGATGCATCGGTGTTCCTATAGAAGAAGTAATAAAATAAAAAGCCTGGTTAAACCAGGCCTTGTGGGAGTTGACGGGTTCGAACCGCCGACCCTCTGCTTGTAAGGCAGATGCTCTGAACCAGCTGAGCTAAACTCCCTTTATTTGGGACTGCAAATATAGGTTGAATACAGTTTTTACAAAATTATTTTAGGCTTTGTATAATTTGAATTTATCTTCCAGGAAAAAATAAAATATTTCACTTAAAAAACTATTTGATAATAAATAAAAGCAGACATTATATTTGCAGCTTTCCAATCGTCTCCGTAGCTCAGTTGGTAGAGCAGCTGACTCTTAATCAGCGGGTCCAGAGTTCGAGTCTCTGCGGGGACACATTCAGGTAATTTAGATCCTGTACAGTAAATATTCTTGAAATCAATACCCTGGTTGGTGAGAGGATGGGGCTTGTTTTGCTCTATCCAAAAAGCAGATAGTGTATTCAAAAATGATTCGGGAAAGATCTATTTCATTCCTCCAACGGACGGTTTTAGAAATGTGACCTAGCTGAATGGCGGCTGTTTCACCAACATGCTTCGGTTCAAGCCAGTAGAGAATGAATGGGAAGATTATCATAGAATGAGCATTGACGGGTTGATATCCCCATATTCTAAAATGCTTCATTCAAGTTCAGAAAAAATCCTTTGTTGCCAAACTTGCCATAGGCATAATCTAAACAAAGATTGGTGCGGGTAGCTTTGTTAAAAAGAATGCGAAGGCCGCCGCCATAGCCGGGTTGAAATACCTGGAACAACTGAGTGCCATGTTCGTCATTCCCCGTTTGCAGATTTCCAAAAACCACACCGCTTACAAATTTATTGGCAAGAATAGGAAACCGCAATTCCAATTCGGTGTCGTTAAATTTTGACCCTTTAAAATATTGCGTGGTATACCCCCTGCCACTGCGAAAAGATCCATCTCTTGCGGTACCTGGCAGTTCAAGATAAGGTATAGTTCCACCAAGAAGGTAGGAACCCCAGTTCCAGAATGCAAGGACAGTTTCCGGATGGGAGTTTGAAAGACTAAAGTATTTTCTGAAATCTGTGGTGAATTGTGCAGAATTCTTTGTGCTTCCGATCCAGGTCTGGTTGACCCGCAAACCCGCATCAAAATAAATGCCTTTATAAGCCCGGTTGGGGTTATCGCGGGTAATATATTCCACATTAAAAAGAAAACCATTGGCGGAATAACGATTTTGCGGAAATCCATGTTCGTTATTATAAACGCCTGATGGAGTTGTGGTGCCTGAGGAATCACTATTGGTAATGTTGCGCCTGATCTCAAAGGAAAGACCGGCGCCAATAAAAAGATTTGGAGATACCTTCTTGTAAACTTTCTCCCTAAAATTAAAATAGACAGAATGGATCGGATACACTTTGTGTGTGGGGTCAGCGAGCACAGAATCTAGGTCCTTCCCTTCGTTATATGTTTTGCCAATACCCAATCCAAAATCTGGTGCGAGTGATTTGGATATGACAAGGTTGCCCTGTAGGTTCAGTTTATTCCCGGGCGTAAATACATTATGGTTCAAATAAAAATAGATAATGCCTTTGGTAGTGATAGAAGCTGATGTAGCAGCAACAGAAAACAGTGTGTTCGAGTCGCTACCTAATTTTTTCCCCGCAACAGCTTTAATTCCACCCTGGAAACCGATCGTTGGATTAGCCGCAATATTAGGCACTACAGTTATACCTGATTTGCTGCGGGAGGAATCTGGTTTCTTATGCGGCTTAAAAATGGCATCCTCCAGGTTTCCAAAATCATACTGATGAGAAAGGTTTTGGGTCGGTTGCTGGGGTTTGAGCGAGTCGGCCAGGTGGTTTGCAGGCTGGCTATAGGCAATTGTCGAAACACTAATGAACATGAGAAAAATCAAATTTCCTTTCGTCACAGATAAGCTTTTAATGAGTATGAAGAGTTACCATTTCTAATGAAAAAAAACGAGCACCACATAAAAATCAACAAAACCGTGCTGCCGCAAACTTTAGTTCAATTTTTCTTTTTCCTGTCGCCTTTGAAAAGCTAAATGAACAGTCCAAAAAGTATCAAATAAAAAGTACTGAGACTATCCTTTCAGTAAATAAGTAACAATATATACGCCAATAAATTGGATATAGATCTGTCGCTGGTCGATTTCCCCTATTCTACAAATATGACTAAATTTCTAATCTGATATTTCAGAACCAGTTCAAGAGACTGCAGAACCGAATAAAAACAATAGCCTATTTTGGAAGATCATCCATTTTGTTGAGGATATTTTTTGAAAAAACAGGCGTCAAATAAATTAGAAAACAACTTCAAATCATCCAAGAAACAAATCGAAATTTCCTATTATTGGGACAAATCGGAAAACAATCATTTCGAAATATCTGAAAGTCTTATTTGATATCAATTGACGTACATAGACAAATTATTCTTTCAGTCATGCATTTCCGCAATCATGCCTGAAATTATTTCCATGGACAGGGAATAGCCCCACTTGGTTTCTGCGATCCACGCAAGATCAATGAAAGCTCCCAGGTGCTTGGCTTCCGGGCTGCCTGAGAAAGTTTTGATGTGGTAATGTCGTAACTCAATCCAAATTGAAAGTCTTGATAAGCTACTCCAACATACGGTATCACTGCGTTATTAGACCAATACCATAATCCTGCATTAACAATGGTTTGCTGCTCATCATCAACAAACATTCCGATCGACGCGCCAACAGAAAAATACTTTGCAGCATTTTCATATTGATAAATTCCGTTTGCATTTAACACCGTTCTTTCATTTAAAAAAGTTTCATAATTAGCATGTACCACTTCCCGCATGGGTATGAATTGATGAGGGTCTGCTAAATATGTTTGCTTGGGTTTATTCAAATGATACGCTGCTGCACCAATATCCAAATTACTTTTTTCTGTACTGTAGGTATATAATAAGCCAGCACTTGCAGAAAAATATGGTTTCGTATTTAATAATGCACTCTCGCCAGATGGAAGATTTGTATTAAAGCCGGAACCTGTATACTGTTCCTGGAAACTCAGCTTACTAAAATCAACATAGGTGTGCCCGTAAGTGCCTCCAAATCCAACTCCCAAACGATGTTTATTCCCATTAAAATCTTCTGCTAATTTAATATTGTAAGAAAGATTTAGAGATGCATAAGTACTTTTCACAACGCCGCTCATCGCATAATCGTACATTAACATGCCGCCAATTCCGAAAACATTTTTTTCTTCAACATTGGCAACTTTATTCTGCAATATTTTTTTATCGAATGAAACGGTGCCGGTTGCGTAGGGACTTGCAGGACCAAGCCATTGATCCCTCAGGTTCGATATAAATCGCCAGTCTGCATTGATATGAGCCGTCAATGCTGGGTTTACATTTAATGGCGAAGAAAAGAATTGAGAAAAACTTGGATCCTGCGCGTTTGAATTTTTCGCAAAGCACATTAATAAAAGAATAGCGGTAAGACGTTTTACTTTTCTCATAACATTAAATTTACCTTAGTAATAGAGCGTTGCCTGCAAAATTGTATGTCTTTCCATCATCACCTATAGCCTGAACAGTCCACGTATAGACATCAGAGACCTGTGGTTTTCCATTGAATACGCCGTTCCAGCCGTTACCGATTACATTTGTTTCAAACATCAACTGACCCCATCTGTCAAATACTCTGAAATAGAGCAATTGTTTGATGTTTACCGTTAGTGGGAATAGTTTGTCGTTATTTCCATCTCCATTAGGCGACCACGCGGTTGGTACGAATACAGCAGAGGTTGTCAGATTTCCAGAACTCAATACAACCAACTGGCTATCTATAATCATACATCCACTTGCAGACGCAATGGTTATTGTATAATCCGTTTGCTGATCATAATTGAATGTTGGATTACTTATGTTATACTGATTCAATCCTACACCCGGGTTCCAGGAATAAGTGTATGTGTCATTGAATATTCTCGCTTGCAATGGCGTGTTGACATTTGCTATCGTGGTTATTGTCGGATATCGGGTATTGAATGAACTTGAATCAATTGCCAAATTTAATGTTGCCGCTGAGTCACATCCAGTGCTGTTAGTCAGATGCACCGTATAAGAACCTGGAGATGGGTAATTATTTCCATTCCAGCTATATGGTAATTGGTTTACGCAAACGGTGACCTGTGTCAAGCTTGTTGTTGGTCCATTAATGGTGATGTTGATAGTCGCCGGCAATCCGCAAGATCCGCTGTTGGGCGTAAACAGATACTGCGTCGTGCCAACAGTTGCTGTGCTTATTTCAGCTGGGCTCCAGGTTCCGGCAATTCCTTCAACAGATGTTGTTGGTAATTGTGTCGGAATAGAATTTTGACAGAACGGGCCAATCGCAGCGAATGTTGGCGTCATTCCCGTAGTTACCGTGATACCCACTGTCGCCGTCGCCGTTGGCGTCGTCAGACAGCCTGCATTGCTGGTCATCACCACACTCACCTGGTCATTATTTGCCAGTGTCGTGCTCGTGAACGTTGCCCCCGTAGCTCCTGCCACCGGCGTTCCGTTCACTGACCACTGGTAGGTCGGTGTCGTTCCTCCATTCACCGGCACTGCCGTGAAGGTCACACTCGTCCCTGCGCATATCGTCGTCTGGCTCGCATTTATACTTACTGCTGGCGTCACTCCCGTGGTTACCGTGATACCCACTGTCGCCGTCGCCGTTGGCGTCGTCAGACAGCCTGCATTGCTGGTCATCACCACACTCACCTGGTCATTATTTGCCAGTGTCGTGCTCGTGAACGTTGCCCCCGTAGCTCCTGCCACCGGCGTTCCGTTCACTGACCACTGGTAGGTCGGTGTCGTTCCTCCATTCACCGGCACTCCCGTGAAGGTCACACTCGTCCCTGCGCATATCGTCGTCTGGCTCGCATTTATACTTACTGCTGGTACTATATTTCCACCCGTGCCAGATATTGTAAGATTTGTCGTATTGAAGCTACAACCATTCTTATCTGAAACAGTTACTGAATGATTACCTGCTGCTAAATTATTATAGGTCGTAATGGTACTGAAAGCGCTACCATCTACTGAATAGGAATAAGGAGCTGTCCCTCCTGTCACCCCAGTGATCGTTAATGACCCATCGTTTTGTCCACAGTCAGCAGGAACTGTTGTTGTCGCAATCGCCGTTGGGCCATTTATTGTTACAACTAAAGTGGCTGTTGTTCCACATTGACCGACCGAAGGAGTAAATGTATAAGTAGAGGGGCCTAGAATTGATGTATTAATAGTTGAAGGGCTCCATGTTCCACTTATTCCTTCCAGAGACACATTAGGAAGTTGCGGTGCTACAGCATTTGGACATAATGGTCCTATCGGAGCAAAGGTTGGTGTAACGGCATTTGCAATCGTAATATTCACTTGCACTGGCTGACCGCATTGATTTGCATTTGGTGTAAATGTATATGGAGTAGTACCAACTGTACCTGTATTTATGGTTGCAGGGCTCCACGTTCCCGTGATACCGTTAATTGAAACTGTTGGCAACCCAGGTGCAACTGAACCAAGACAATAAGGACCGATCGTTCCAAATGTTGGGATGATCTGTGTAGTTACTGCGATCTGCATAACAAATGAGGTTCCGCATTGACCCGCATCCGGAGTGAATGTATAATTCGTGGTTCCAACTGTTGCGGTACTTATTGTTGGACTCCAGCTACCTGTAATACCATTTTTCGACACGTTCGGCAATTGTGGGGGAGTGGAATTTTGACATAAAGGTCCGATCTGATCAAAGGTTGGCGTTATCTGGCTGGTGATCGTGATATTGATTTGTGTACTATTTCCACATTGACCACTAGCCGGAGTAAACGTGTAAACTGTATTGCCCAATATTGCCGTGTTAACAGTGGATGGACTCCATGTTCCTGAAATTCCATTGGTTGATACAAGTGGAAGCACGGGCGGATTCGAGTTTTGACAAAGTGGTCCTATCGGATCAAATGTTGGCGTTATCTGGCTCGCAACCATAATCGTTAGGGTTGTCACAGAACCACATTGATTTGGATCTGGTGTGAACGTATATGTTGCTGGTCCTGTGTTTGTCGTGCTGATCACTATAGGATTCCAAGTACCCGTTATTCCGTTCTTTGATATTGCAGGTAATGTTGGTGGATTTGAATTCTGACACAGCGGTCCGATCGGATCAAAAGTTGGCGGGATCAAATTTGTAATGGTTATACTCATTGTCGCTGTCGCACCGCACTGACCTGCATCTGGCGTAAACACATAATTTGATGACCCGACAACAGTCGTGTTAATCGCATTTGGATTCCATGTCCCTGTTATGCCATTATTGGATTTAGTAGGTAAGAGAGGTGCTGTTGAATTTAAGCATATTGGCCCTATTTGATCAAAGGTTGGCGGAATTTGGTTTGTAATTGTAATATTCATTGTGGTGATCGCACCGCACTGTCCTGGGTCAGGTGTAAATGTATACTGAGTCTGCCCCAAAGTAGTCGTACTAATGGTTGATGGATTCCATGTCCCCGTAATATTATTTAAAGAAGTCGTTGGCAACTGCGGTGCATTTGAATTTATACAGAGAGGCCCTATTCCGTTGAACGTAGGAGTGATCTGATCTGTAATTGTTACTGATGTCGTCGCTGTAACTCCTGGACATCCTCCAACTCCTGCAACTGTATATGTTACTAGATATGTCGTCGCTGTACTTCCTGATGGTGTTATCGCTCCTGTTGCATTATCTATTTGTAATC